>Ga0302169_10000086_pt1 | contig 30703 bp, 26 predicted proteins | sample I_Fen_N1_3_FD_193493 | JGI IMG/M metagenome (GOLD analysis project Ga0302169, IMG submission 193493) | Peat permafrost microbial communities from Stordalen Mire near Abisko, Sweden - I_Fen_N1_3 | ecosystem: Environmental > Terrestrial > Soil > Wetlands > Permafrost | place: Sweden: Abisko...
ACTCCTTTAAGGATTCAATATAAAAAATAGGTAAACAGATGGCTTTAGCCGTCACACCCCCAAGGATAGACGGCAATTGCAAGGACTCAGCTCAATATGGAGATGGTCCCCAAGTATTTCAAGGCGCGCGGCAGATTGTCGCAATCGAGACTGTCCAGCCAGTGTAAATCAGCCCAACTGCGCAGCCAGGTGAACTGACGCTTTGCCAATTGGCGCGTGGCAATGATTCCACGCTCCTGCATCTCGGCTTGCGTCAGCTTGCCATCCAGGTAATCCCAGACTTGTCGGTAGCCTACCGCACGTATAGACGGCAACCCGGAATGCAGGTCACTTCTCTTACGCAGGGCTACGACCTCGTCAATGAATCCCTGTTCCAACATGTTCGTGAATCTTTGTTTAATTCGCTCGTGCAGTACCTGACGATTTGCCGGAGCAATGGCCAAGTTCGCGACAGTATAGGGCAATTGTTGCAGTCCCGAAGCGGCTGCTTCGGTACTTTGCACAGATTGTTTCAGTCGCAGCTCGGTCATGCTCTGACCGCTGACGCGATAAACTTCCAGTGCCCGACTGAGTCGCTGCGGATCGTTTGGATGAATACGCGCGGCAGACTCAGGGTCAATCACTGACAATTGTTCGTGCAGCGCTTGCCAGCCAAGGCGTGCAGCCTCTTCCTCGATCTGCGCACGAACGTCGGGATCGGCTGCTGGCATGTCCGCCAGACCTTCAACCAAAGCCTTGTAATAGAGCATTGTGCCGCCCACCAGCAGCGGAATTTTTCCCCGCGCGGTGATCTCGGCCATCGCTTCCAGGGCATCACGACGAAAATCGGCGGCGGAATAGCTCTCGGCCGGGTCAAGAATGTCGATCAAACGGTGTGGGAATTCAGCCAGAATTTCTTTCGAAGGTTTGGCGGTGCCGATGTCCATGCCCCGATAGACCAGCGCCGAATCGACACTGATCAGCTCGCACGGCAGGACCTTGGTCAGCTCGATGGCCAGGTCGGTCTTGCCCGCAGCGGTCGGGCCCATCAGGAAAATCGCTGGAGGGAGCTGGCTCATCAACGACCGCGCAAGAACAGTTTGTCCAGATCGTCCAGGCCCAATTGGGTCCAGGTCGGTCGGCCATGGTTGCATTGACCGCTGCGCTCGGTGTTTTCCATGTCGCGCAGCAGACCGTTCATTTCCGGGATCGCGAGGCGCCGATTCGCACGCACCGCGCCGTGGCAAGCCATCGTCCCGAGCAATTCATTCAAATGCGCCTGGACCCGGTCGCTGGTGCCGTATTCCATCAGGTCCGCCAAGACATCACTGACCAGTCGATTGGCTTGCGCCTGCTTGAGCAGGGCCGGAATCTGCCGGATGGCCAGGGACTCAGGCCCCAGGCGCTGCAATTCAAAGCCCAGTCGCTGGAACAACGCCGCGTGCTCTTCGGCGCAATCGGCTTCGCGCTGACTGACAGCCAGGGATTCCGGCACCAGCAGCGGCTGACCGCTAAGGCCTTCGCTGGCCATGGCGATTTTCAGGCGCTCGTACATAATCCGCTCGTGAGCCGCGTGCATGTCCACCAGCACCAGGCCCTGGGCGTTTTCCGCCAGGATGTAGATGCCTTTGAGCTGCGCCAGGGCGTAACCCAGCGGCGGAATATCGTCCTGCCCGGCCGGCAGCGCGGCCGCATTGGCCTCGGGCAACGGCGCGAAGAACTCACGGTATGCCGCCTGGGCTTCGGCAACCGGTACGCCGGATTGAGGGCGTGGCGTGTATTGATACTGATAACCGGCGCCAGCGCCCGCCCCGGCCGGAGTGTTAAACGACGGCTGAGCCTGGGGTTGCTCCAGCAGCGCATTGGCCGCCAGACGCATTTCCCCCTGCGGGCCGAATTCGCCGGCATCGAGGCCGGTCGGTCGGACGATGGCCGTTGCCACCGGTGCGGCCAGATGATCTTCAGGACGCACATCGCCCAAGGCGCGGTGCAAGGTGCCGTAGAGGAAATCGTGAACCATGCGCCCATCACGGAAGCGAACTTCGTGCTTGGTCGGGTGCACGTTGACGTCGACGCCCGCCGGATCCACTTCGAAAAACAGCACGAATGTCGGATGCCGGCCGTTGAACAGCACGTCGCGATAGGCCTGGCGCACCGCGTGGGCCACCAGTTTGTCGCGCACTGCGCGGCCATTCACAAAGAAATACTGCAAGTCTGCCTGGCTGCGGTTGAACGTCGGCAAACCGACCCAGCCCCACAAATGCAGACCGTTGCGCTCGATTTCGATCGGCAGCGCCTGTTCCAGGAACCCTGAACCGCAAATCGCCGCCACACGCCGGGCACGGGCCGCGTCGTCATGAGCTTCGTGCAGGCTGAGGATGGTCTTGCCGTTGTGGCGCAGGTGGAACGCAACATCAAAGCGCGCCAGCGCCAGACGTTTGATCACTTCTTGCAGGTGATCAAATTCGGTTTTTTCGGTCTTGAGAAACTTGCGACGTGCCGGGGTGTTGAAAAACAGGTCACGTACTTCCACCGAGGTGCCCACCGGGTGGGCGGCCGGCTGCACGCGCGGCGCCATGTCCCGGCCTTCGGTTTCGACCTGCCAGGCCTGATCGGCATCACGGGTACGAGACGTCAGGGTCAGGCGCGCCACAGAACTGATCGACGCCAGTGCCTCACCACGGAACCCGAGGCTCATGACCTGTTCAAGGTCTTCCAGATTGCGGATCTTGCTGGTGGCGTGTCGCGCCAGCGCTAGCGGCAGGTCATCGGCAGAAATGCCGCTGCCATCGTCGCGCACTCGCAGCAGCTTGACGCCGCCCTGCTCGACATCGACATCGATGCGCTTGGCACCAGAGTCGAGGCTGTTCTCCAGCAGCTCCTTGATCACCGAAGCCGGGCGCTCAACCACCTCGCCGGCGGCAATCTGGTTCGCCAGTCGCGGGCTGAGCAGCTCGATGCGCGCGCTGTTGATCACGACCTGATTCATTCTTTGGCCGCCAACTCGGTGCCTGGAATGGTCAGGTGCTGACCGACCTTCAGTTCATCACTCGGCAGGTTGTTGGCGCTGCGCAGCGTGGCTGGCGACACCTGATAGCGTACGGCAATCATCGCGAGGGTCTCACCCGGGCTGACGCGATGATCACGCGGGCCTTGAGCGATTTTTCCGGAATCGCGCAGCCAGGCAATGTAAGTGCCCGGTGGCGGGTTTTGCTGGAAGAACTGCCGCACGCCGCTGCTGATGGAACGTGCCAGCGCCTGCTGGTGATTCGAGGAGGCCAGTTTGGACGCTTCGTTGGAGTTGGAGATGAACCCGGTTTCCACCAGGATCGACGGGATATCTGGCGATTTCAGCACCATAAACCCGGCTTGTTCCACACGCTGCTTGTGCAGTGGCGTGACTCGCCCGATGTTGCTCAGGACTTTCTGGCCGACGTTCAGGCTGGACGTCAGTGACGCGGTCATCGACAAGTCGAGCAGCACACCCGCGAGCATACGGTCCTTGTCATCGAGGCTGACGTTGCCGGCACCGCCGATCAGGTCGGAGCGGTTTTCACTGTCCGCCAGCCAGCGGGCTGTTTCCGAAGTTGCGCCGCGATCAGACAGGGCGAACACAGAGGCACCGAAGGCGGCGGCCGACGGCGCGGCGTCGGCGTGAATCGAAACGAACAGGTCGGCGCCTTTCTTACGGGCGATTTCGGTTCGGCCGCGCAGCGGAATGAAGTAGTCGCCGGTACGGGTCAGTTCGGCGCGGAAGCCTTTCATACCGTTGACCTGTCGCTGCAGTTCACGGGCGATGGCCAATACCACGTCTTTTTCCTTCTGACCGCGAGAGCCTGAAGCACCCGGGTCTTCACCACCGTGGCCGGCATCGATCACCACAAGGATGTCGCGTTTGCCAGGCGGTGCAGGTGGTAGTTTGATCGCTGGTTCAACCGGCGTGACGGGCACCGCCGGCATCGTGGCGACCGAAGGGGTCGGTGTCGGAGTTGGGGCTGGAGACGGCGTGGCATCGGCGGCGTTATCAAACAGATCGACCACCAGCCGGTTGCCATACTGGGCGTTTGGGGCCAGGGAGAAGCTTTTCGGGGTCACGGCCTTTTTCAGGTCGATCACCACCCGCAGGTCGGTCGGCGTGCGTTGAGCCGAGCGCATGGCGGTGATAGGAGTATTGGAAGTGTTGACGTTCAACGGCGCACCGAGTGTCGCGCCATTGATGTCGATCACCAGCCGATCCGGAGCGGTGAGGGTAAACACGCTGTGTTGCACCGGCCCGGTCAGGTCGAACACCAGCCGTGTGTTGTCCGGCGCCCGCCACAGGCGAACACTGTTGACCTTCGAGTCGGCCACAGCGTCGACGGTCACCGCCAAAAACAACAACCCTACGGCAGCTACCATCGCGCGAAAGCGCATACCTGACCCCATCATTTAATTGGTTTCCAATGCCAAAGCGGCACACCAGGCCTCGCCGCGCGAGCCCCGGGATAAAATTTTCAGCGAACGCCCGCTGTCTTGCGGGCTAATGGTAATGGTCAGGTCGGGCTTTGGCAAAAAGCCTGCACCTTTATCGGGCCATTCGATCAGGCACAGCGCGTCATCGTCGAAATAGTCGCGAATGCCGAGGTACTCCAGCTCTTCCGCATCGACCAAACGGTACAAGTCGAAATGAAAGGCGCGGATGTCGCCGATCTCATACGGCTCGACCAGGGTGAAAGTTGGACTTTTCACCGCACCTTCGTGCCCCAGGCCGCGGATGATACCCCGCGACAATGTGGTTTTGCCCGCCCCCAGGTCCCCTTCCAGAAAAATCAGACCGTGCCCTTGGGTGGTTTTTGCGATGCGGGCGCCGAAGGCCGTCATCGCCTCTTCATCAGCCAGGTACAGGGTTACTTCAGACACGGTGCTAGCTCCTCCAACAACAGACGAATGGCCGGGATCAGATCACTGGCCGCCAGCCCACGGCCATGTTTACCTTGTTGCTCACCCGCATTGGCGTGCAGCCAGACCGCCAGGCACGCGGCATCGAACGCCTGCATGCCTTGAGCCAGCAATGCGCCGACCAGACCGGCCAGCACATCACCCAAGCCGGCGGTGGCCATGGCTGGATGACCTTGATGACACACGGCGAGGCGCCCATCGGGACTGGCGATCAGGCTGCCAGCGCCTTTCAATACCACGACCGCTGTATATTTTTTGCTCAACGCATGCGCCGCCGCCGGGCGATCCGCCTGCACTTGGGCGGTGCTTATCCCGAGCAACCGTGCCGCTTCGCCCGGATGCGGCGTGATCACGCAATCCTTGGGCAAACTCACACATTCTTCGGCCAGCAGGTTCAACGCATCGGCGTCCCAGACTTGCGGCAACGGTGCATTGGCGGCCGCTGATAGCAAACTGCGCCCCCAGGACGCCTGCCCCAAGCCGGGACCGACCACCAGCACCGAAACCTTTTGCAGCAATTCCACCAGCTGGTTGGCCGACGAAATGCCGAGCACCATGGCTTCAGGGATTCTCGCCAGCGCGGCAGGTACATGCTCACTGCGGGTTGCCACGGAGACCATGCCGGCGCCGCTGCGCAGGGCACTTTGTGCGCTCAGCAGGATCGCGCCACCAAAGCCGAGATCGCCGCCGATGAGCAGCACATGGCCGAATTTGCCTTTGTGGGACGTCGGCGCTCGCGCTGTAAGACGCGGCAAGTTGCCGGCCGTCAGGCGCCGAGCGCTGATTGCAGCTGCCTCGACTAGCTGCGGGTCGGCGTGCAAATCATTGAAAACCAGTTCTCCGACCACGTCTGCGGCATCGCCGGTGAACAGCCCCAACTTCAAACCGATGAAGGTCACTGTGAGATCGGCGTACACCGCTGCACCGAGGATGCGACCGGTATCGGCGCAAAGGCCCGAAGGGATATCTACAGCCACGACCGGCAGCCCGCTGGCATTGATCGCCGCGATAGCATCAGCGTAAGGCGCACGCACTTCCCCCGTCAGACCGGTGCCGAGCAAAGCATCGAGCACGACGCCGCGCAATCCGGAGTGTGCAGACCAGGGTTCGATCAGTATTTTTTCCGACACCGCCTCGGCATGCGCCAACGCCGCATCCCCCTGTAAACGCTGGGGATCACCCACCGCCAACACCCGCACAGCCCAACCCGCACGCTTGGCCAGTGCCGCCACCAGATAGCCGTCGCCAGCGTTGTTGCCGTGACCGGCCAGCACCGTCAATTCATTCGCCGACGGCCATTGCCGGACCATCGCTCGCCAGGTCGCTCGCGCCGCGCGCTGCATCAACTCGAAGCCCGGCGTGCCGGCCGCGATCAGGCTCGCATCGAGCCCTCGGACCTGCGCGGCGCTATACAGCGCGTCGGGTAAATCATCTTTAGTGTGCGGCATGCGTCTTCGGGCTCCGATGTCTGGCAGAATTATACGCACCTCAGCTCCGGTTTCTCTCGCCTCATGCCCGCAATTACCACAGACCTGCCCGCCCTCGCCCAATCCATCAAGGACTGGGGCCGCGAGCTGGGCTTTCAGCAAGTCGGCATCAGCGGCCTGGACCTGGCCGAGCATGAGCAGCACCTGGAGCGCTGGCTCGCCGCCGGCTACCACGGAGAAATGGACTACATGGGCGCCCACGGCAGCAAACGCTCTCATCCGGAAGAGCTGGTGCCCGGCACCTTGCGCGTGGTTTCCCTGCGCATGGACTACTTGCCCGGCGACACCCAAATGGCGCACATGCTGGCCCAACCGGAAAAAGCCTACGTCTCGCGTTATGCCCTGGGCCGCGATTACCACAAACTGATTCGTAAACGCGTGCAACAACTGGCCGATAAAATTCAGGCACAGATCGGCCCGTTTGGTTTCCGCGCCTTCGTCGACAGCGCCCCGGTACTGGAAAAAGCCATCGCCGAACAGGCCGGTCTTGGCTGGATCGGCAAAAACACCCTGGTCCTGAATCGCAAGGCCGGCAGTTACTTCTTTCTCAGCGAGTTGTTTGTCGATCTGCCGTTGCCGGTCGACCCACCCCACTCCACCGAACATTGCGGCCGCTGCACCGCCTGCCTCGACATCTGCCCGACCAACGCTTTCGTCGGCCCCTATGTACTGGACGCCCGGCGCTGCATTTCCTACCTGACCATCGAACTGAAAAGCGCGATCCCGGAAGATCTGCGCCCACTGATCGGCAACCGGGTGTTTGGTTGCGATGACTGCCAGATCGTCTGCCCCTGGAACCGCTTCGCCCGTCCGTCCGGTGAAAGCGACTTCAAGCCGCGGCACAATCTGGACAATGCGGAACTGGCCGAGCTGTTCATGTGGGATGAGGATAAATTCCTCAGCAGCACCGAAGGCTCGCCATTACGCAGGGCGGGTTATGAGCGTTGGTTGCGCAATCTGGCGGTGGGGTTGGGCAATGCGCCGTCGAGCATTCCGGTGCTGGAAGCGTTGAAGGCGCGCAGGGATTACCCGTCGGAGTTGGTGCGTGAGCATGTCGAATGGGCGCTGAAACAACATGCACAACGCAGTGGTGACGATCCAACTCATCTATAAAAATGGGGTAACAGGATGACGAATTACCCCATTTAAGTTCGAATTACCCTATTTTTCAGGCTTCGTCGTTATAAACAAACTTCGGCATTTCCCAGTGAAAACGAATCGCCAGCAACCGCAGCAGAAAGCCGCCAAACAGCGTGATCAAAATCGCTTGCTCACCGGGTAATTGCAGGTAGATGCAGAGCATGTAGCACCACGCCGCCGCGAACGAGACGCTGGCGTAAAGCTCGCGGCGAAAGATCAGCGGGATGTCGTTGCAGAAGATGTCGCGCAGGATGCCGCCGAATACGCCGGTGATCACGCCGCTGACCGACGCCACCAGCATGCCGTGGCCCATTTCCAAAGCGGTCATGCAACCGATCAGGGTGAACGCCACCAGGCCCACGGCATCGAGCACGAGGAACAGCGAGCGCAGGTGGCGCATCCAGCGTGCGGTGAAGACAGTCACCATGGCGGCGACCGAAGTCAGCACCAAGTATTCCGGGTGTTTGACCCAGGTCAGCGGGTAGTGGCCGAGCAGAACGTCGCGCACCGAGCCGCCGCCCAATGCGGTGATGCAAGCGATCAGCACCACGCCAAACCAGTCCATCCCGCGACGGCCGGCAGACAGCGCGCCGGTCATGGCTTCGGCAGTGATGGCGATCAGGTAGAGCATCAGCAACATGGCGGCGGTCCTTGCAGAAAGGCGCGCAGTCTAGCCATTTAGGGGCGGCACCAAAAGAGGGCGATTACCCTGGAAGACCGAGTCGTCTGCTTCGCGGGTAAGCCTCGCTCCCACGGGCACAACGCAGATCCCGTAGGAGCTGGCTTGCTGGCGATGGAGTACTCAAGGGCCCCATCGCCTGCAAGCCGGCTCCTACAGTCCGTATTCCAGATTTAGAACTTGATGAAATGCTTGCGGTAGTGCTGCAGCTCGGCAATCGACTCGCGGATGTCGTCCAGCGCCAAATGAGTGCTACCTTTTTTGAAGCTGTCGCGCACATCCGGTGCCCAACGTGCGGCCAGTTCCTTGAGGGTCGACACGTCGAGGTTGCGGTAGTGGAAGTAGCTTTCCAGAGATTTCATGTGCGTATAAAGGAAGCGACGGTCCTGGCAGATGCTGTTGCCACAGATCGGCGACTTGCCCTTCGGCACCCATTTCTCCAGGAAGGCGATGGTCTCGGCTTCGGCTTCGGCCATGCTGATGCGGCTGTCGCGAACGCGCTGGGTCAGGCCCGAGCCGCCGTGTTGACGGGTGTTCCACTCGTCCATGCCGGCGAGGATCTCGTCGCTGTGATGGATGGCGATCACCGGGCCTTCGGCCAAGGTGTTCAGGTCACTGTCGGTGACGATGGTGGCCATTTCGATGATGACGTCGGTATCAGGGTTCAGACCGGTCATTTCCAGGTCGATCCAGATCAGATTCTGCGGGTTTTGCATGTGTCGGCTCCTAGGCAATGCTGCGCAGTTTAGCCTAGGCAACCGGCGGGGCGTGCTAAACTCGCGGCCGTTTTACCTAATCGCTGCATTCTTGATACGGAACACCCATGGCCAAACGCCAACTCAATCGTCGTCAAAACTGGCGCATCGAAAAGATCCAAGGCGAACGCGCTGCCCGCGCCGCCAAACGCGAGTCCTCCGCTGTCGAGGCACTTGAAGGCGGCGACCTGGGTCCGGAACAGACGGGCCTGGTGATCGCGCACTTCGGTGTGCAGGTCGAAGTCGAAGCCCTCGATGGCGATTTGGCCGGCCAGGTGTTCCGCTGCCACTTGCGCGCCAACCTGCCTGCACTGGTGACCGGTGATCAGGTGGTCTGGCGTGCCGGCAACCAGGGCATCGGCGTGATCGTGGCGCAACTGCCACGCAAAACCGAACTCTGCCGTCCGGACAGTCGTGGCCAGCTCAAACCTGTGGCCGCCAACGTCGACATGATCGTCATTGTCTTCGCCCCGCTGCCCGAGCCTCACGCCAACCTGATCGACCGTTATCTGGTCGCTGCCGAGCACGCCGGTATCCGGCCTCTGCTGCTGCTCAACAAATTCGACCTGATCGACGAGCAGAACGCCCCGGCCCTGAATGCCTTGCTGGCGGTTTACCGCACGCTCGGATACCCGGTGCTGGAAGTGTCGGCGCACCACGGCAACGGCATGGAGCAACTGCAGGAGCAACTGGACGGGCGCATCAGCGTGTTCGTCGGTCAGTCCGGTGTCGGCAAGTCGTCGCTGGTCAACAGCCTGCTGCCGGAAGTCGAAGCCCGTGTCGGCCCGTTGTCCGAGCTGTCCGGGCAGGGCACTCACACCACGACCACCGCGCGGTTGTTCCACTTCCCCGGTGGCGGTGAGTTGATCGACTCCCCGGGTATTCGTGAATTCGGCCTGGGCCACGTTAGCCGTGCCGACGTCGAAGCCGGTTTCATCGAGTTCAACGACCTGATCGGCACCTGCCGCTTCCGCGACTGCAAGCACGACCGCGAACCGGGTTGCGCCTTGCTCAAGGCCCTCGAAGAAGGCCGCGTGCAGCAGCAACGGATGAACAGCTATCGCTCGATCATCGCCAGCCTGCCTGAAACCAGCTACTAAACAGACGCGCCCACCGCCCCGACACTGACGGGGCGGTGGGCCGCTTGTTGCGTCCTACAAAACATCCCACCGATTAAACGTCAGACATCTCTGTAGGACTTCCGCGCACCCGCTTGAAGGACCCGTCTCTTTAACCGCGCAGGCCTTGTTGCGGCCATTCAAGTGCATACATTCAAGCCCTCTTCGCATTCCGGCGATACCGAGGGACCACCATGCAAACCTATCATTTGTTCATCAGCCATTCGTGGAACTACCCCCACGCCCACGACAATCTGGTGCGCCTGCTCAACGCGCAGGCCGGCTTCAGCTTCAAGAATTTTTCGGTGCCCGAGGACAACCCGATCCTCGGCGCGAAAACCGACAAACAGCTGTTGGAAGCCATCGAAAACAAAATCCGCCCCTGCTCGGCGGTGCTGATCATGGCGGGGATGTATTCGACCTACAGCAAGTGGATCAACAAGGAAATCGAGATCGCCAAGCGGATGGGCAAGGTGATCATTGCTGTCAAGCCGTTTGGGGCAGAGCGGATTTCCACCGTGGTGCGTGAGGCGGCGCACGCCGAATGTGCGTGGAACACCAACAGCATCGTCAACGCCATTCGCCTGCACACGGCGGTGTAACCATGCGCAAGGGACTGTTCATCGGCATCAACCACTACACCCACGTTTCGCCATTGAATGGCTGCAACAACGACGCAATGGCTATGGCCTCGGTGCTGGAGCGCCACGCCAACGGGCGTCCGAATTTCAGTAGCAAAGTGCTGACTTCAGCGGAGGAAAACCTCACCCACACAGCCCTGAAGCACCATATCCAGAGCCTGTTTACCGGTGATTGCGATGTAGCACTGTTGTACTTCGCCGGTCACGGTCAGTTTGATACCAGCATCGATGAAGGCCTGCTGATCCCTCAGGACTTCGGTCAGGGCGTTGAAGGCATTCGCATCAGCGACATCCTCAACTGGGCGGAAAACGCTACCCACATCAAGAACAAAATCATCATCCTCGACTGCTGCCAGGCCGGCGCGGCGGCCGCCATGCGCGGGTTGCGCGGTGGCAGCAGCGTGATCAGCGAAGGCCTGACCATTCTCACCGCCTGTAAAAAGGACCAAGTGGCGCTCGAAGGTCGCGGCCACGGCGTGTTTACCGACCTGTTGCTGCAAGCACTGCACGGCGGAGCCGCCAATGTGCTGGGCAAGGTCACACCCGGCAGCGTGTATTCGTTCGTCGACAATGCGCTAGGAGCCTGGGAACAACGGCCTGTATTCAAGACCAACGTCTCGCAATTTGTGCCGCTGCGCGAAGTTACGCCGCTGATTGCCGAAGAAACCCTGCGCAAGCTCAAGGACTGGTTCCCGGAACCGAGCTATGTGTTTCCCCTGGACCCCAGCTACGAACCGACCGAGGCCGCGTTCGACCCCGACAACGGCGACATCTTCAAGCAACTGCAAAAGTGCAACCGCCACAGCCTGATCGAACCGGTAGACGCCGAGCACATGTACTACGCCGCCCTGCACTCCACCGGCTGCCGCCTTACCGCCCTCGGCGCCTATTACCGCGAACTCGCCATCAAGGGACATTTCTGATGCCTGTGTTTATCAGCTACCGCCACACCGACCGCGCCCATGCGATGGCCATTAACACCCGCCTGACGCAGGCAAACATCAAGACCTACCTCGATGTGCTGGACGCGGAATCGCAGACCACTGAAGACATCACCACCGTCATCACCCGCAACATCACTGAATGCACACACTTGATGGCCGTGGTGTCGGAGCAAACCGCGCAATCGTGGTGGGTGCCGTTCGAAATCGGCGAAGCGACCATCAGCAATCGCCGGATCTGCTCGTACAAGATCGGCCCCAGCGCACTGCCGCTGTACCTCGATAAATGGCCGAAGTTAAGCGGTGAGAACGATATCAACTTCTTTATCGATGCCTATCGCGAGGAGTTGCTCTCCAAGCGCTCAATGGGGCTGGAGTCGTTCAGCGAATCCGTTCGCGGCACTTACCGGCGCAATGCCGAGCTGTTCCACGACCAGCTCAAGAACCGCATTCGACGGGGTTTCTGACAAGCACAAAAAAGCCGACATCGCTGTCGGCTTTTTTTTGGATCACTGCTTCGGCGGTTCAGCCGGTTTCGGTGCCGGGTTTTCGAAGATATTCAAACGCTCACGAAGCTCATGGGCCGGCAGCGGTTCTTTATCCGCCGGCAAGGCGTTCGGATCGACTGGCTTGGCCGGTACTTCGCCCGGACCGCCCTGCCCTTGCGCTGCGGGAGCGGGAGCTGGTGCCGGCTCTGGCGCAGGCTCTGCACCTTGCGAACCTTCAATGGCCTTTTGGGCTTTCTTGGTCAGTACCACGATGTCGATGCGGCGGTTGACCGGATTGAACGGGTGCTCACGGTCGAACAGTGCCGACGAGGCGTAACCGACCACCCGCGCAACCTGTTGATCCGGATAGCTGCCGGCGACCAGCGCACGGCGAGCGGCGTTGGCACGGTTGGCCGAGAGTTCCCAGTTGCCGAAATCGCCGGTGCCTGAGTACGGCTTGGCATCGGTGTGGCCGCTGATGCTGATCTTGTTCGGCACCGCTTTGATCGTGTCGGCCATGGCCAGCAGAATGTCTTCGAAGTACGGCTTCAGACGCGCACTGCCGGAGTCGAACATCGGGCGGTTTTCGGCGTCCATGATCTGGATACGCAAGCCGTCCTGCGTGATTTCGAACAGAATCTGGTCTTTGAATTTCTGCAGCTGCGGATTTTCGTCGACCTTGTTCTGCAATTCCTGCAGCAACAGTTCCAGGCGTTCCTTCTCAACCTGCTCGGCCATGCCTTCAACCTGTTCGGTGTCGACAGTGACGCGGTCTGGCTGCGGCTGGGATTTCACCTCGGGGTTGAGGGTTTTCTCCGGCGCCAGGGTCGGGGAGCCGCCCAGGTCGATGATGTACGGCGTACCACTTTCGGTAAAGCCGACCGGGTCTTTGAAGTAACCGGCAATGGCGATCTTCTGCTCTGGTGTGGCGGTGGACAGCAGCCACAGCACCAGGAAGAACGCCATCATCGCCGTCGCGAAGTCCGCGAAAGCGATTTTCCAGGAACCGCCGTGATGCCCGCTCGCGTATTTCTTGACGCGCTTGATGATGATCGGCTGGTTATTTTCCATGGTTTAGCGACCGCGAACCGCTTGTTCCAGCTCAGCGAAGCTAGGACGGTGCGCCGGGTACAGAACCTTGCGACCGAATTCCACGGCCAGCGATGGCGGCATGCCGGACGCCGAAGCCACCAGCGAAGCCTTGATGGCCTCGTAGACGTTCAGCTCTTCCTTGGCATCGTGGGCCAGGGCGTGGGCCAGCGGACCGAAGAAGCCGTAGGCGGCGAGAATACCGAAGAAGGTACCGACCAGTGCCGCACCGACGTGCACGCCGATCATTTTCTGATCGCTTTCACCCAGGGAGGCCATGGTCACCACGATACCCAGTACCGCCGCGACGATACCGAAACCCGGCATGGCGTCAGCAATACCGTTCACCGCGTGGGACGGGTGATCGAGGTCTTCCTTGAGGCTGGTCAGCTCCATGTCGAACAGGCCTTCCAGCTCATGGGGAGCCATGTTGCCGGAGGACATGATGCGCAGGTAATCGCAGATGTACGCCGTCATGCGGTCATCTTTGAGCACCGCCGGGTACTTGGCGAAGATCGGGCTCGCGGCAGCATCTTCGATGTCGCCTTCGATGGCCATCATGCCTTCGCGGCGGCTCTTGTTGAGGATCTCGTAAATCAGCCCCAGCACTTCAAGGTAAAAAGTGTGGTTGAAGCGCGAGCTGAACATCCCGAAGGCTTTCTTCAGAACGTTTTTGACCATGTGGCCAGGGTTGGCTTGCAGGAATGCGCCAAAGGCTGCACCACCGATAATCATCACCTCGAAAGGCTGGATAAGGGCAGCAATCTTGCCGTGGGAGAGCACGTATCCGCCGAGCACGCTCGCGAATACGACAATGATGCCGAGAATTTTAGCCATAGGTAGGAGAGCACTTACTGAGTCGGGTTCAAGGTCATATTCGGAGGTCGAAAAATCTCTTCTTCTCCTTATCGGCAAAACTGCGCCAGACTATAGCCCGTTCAAGCGAAAAGCTAATTTAGCCTACTCCGGGCATAGGTAATGCAGACGAAGATTGCGTCCAACCATGGCTAACCAGACGAACATTCCCACTCAAAAACCAACAACACTTGAAGGCTGGGTCAAGCTTCTCGATGGCGTGCGCCTGCCGGTTCCGCAAGACAGCCATGACCGTGTCTGCAGGGCCATCGCCGATAACCGCAGCTCGCTGCGTGATATCGCCGAACTGATGCAAGACAGCCCGGCCCTGGCCTTGAGCATCATTCGTGAAGCCAATCGCCATACCCACGGCAGCATGACCGAGCCTGCGGAAAACCTGGAAGTGGCGATCAATCGCCTCGGCTTGAAGCGCACCGAAGAACTGCTCGCCCGGCTCCCCGCCGAACCCCAATTGCAGATCCCGCTTGCCTTGCGCCAGCTGCAATTGATCAGCCAGCACGCGACGCAACAGGCCAACGGTTTTTTTGCCAGTCGCCTGGCGCGACTGTGGCAGGACATTCATTGGGGCAGTCTGCTGTTTCTCTCGCCGCTGTGGCCGATGGCGTTGGCCTATCCGCAATTGCTTGAAGAGTGGGAACTGCGGGTCATCCATAAAGGTGAGTCGGCGCGCAAGGTCGAAAAACAGTTGTTCGGGGTGCGCCTGCTGGATATCTGCCAGGCCCTGGTAACCATTTGGCGTCTGCCGGTGTGGGTGGAGCAGGGTTATCGCCTGCTGCTGACCGAGCAGCGCGAACTGGTCAAAGTGCTGCGCATTGCTCGCGACAGCGATCATCCGCTGCGCCAGCAAAACCGCCTCGATGACGATCCAACCCTGCGGCGCTGGCTCAATCAGCCGGCCAATACCGTGCTGCTGGCCAACGGTCTGGCGCTGTCGGCGCAACAGGCGTGGGACAGTCCGCACAGCGAGCGCTGGCAATACCTGACCAGCCTTTACCTGCAAATGCCCATGGCCGAGGTGCAGCAACAGTTGCACCAACAGGCCGCCAACAGCGCCCGGCAGCACACCATGCCGGACCTCTGGCACCCCGCTGTTTCGCTGCTCTGGCCATGGGGCATGAACCGTGTCCACGCCGCCTTGCTGCCGGCCCCGGCCCCGACCACCGAAGACCTGGCGAAGTGGCGCGGCCAATGTGCCGAGTTGCTGGTAGAGCCTAGCCCGTTCACCAACGCGATGCACTTGACCACCTCGGCTCGAGACGCTTTGGTCGCGTGTGGCATGCGCCGGGTGATGATCTTGATGGCTGACCGCACGCACGCCAATCTGCGGGTGCATCAGGTTGCCGGGTTGCCAACAGAAACGGCCGGGCTGAATTTCGTGGTAAGCCAAAGCTCCGTGCTGCAACGTTTGCTCTCGCAACAGGCTCAGGTGCGTCTGACACCGGCCAACACCGCGCAGTTCTCGGCGTTGTTGCCTGGCAACCTGCGCGCGCAATTCCGTGGCGAACACTTGATCCTGCGCTCGCTGGTCAACAATGGCCGGGTGATCATGGTAGTGGTGGCGGATCAGGGCGGCGGGCCGTTCTCGGAAATCACCGTGCAAGCCTTCGGCAAAACCGCGCAGTGCATCGAGAAAGCCTTGAACACCTTTAGCCACCGCGGCCAATGACGCTGCGCTACAATCCTCCCTTTTGTGCCCTGGAGACCTCACATGCCTGACTTCTCTGGCTTGCCGCTGGTGATCGAGCCGAGCGACTTGCTCCCTCGCCTCGAGGCCCGCGATCTGATTCTGGTGGACCTGACCAGCAGCGCCCGCTATGCCGAAGGGCATATTCCCGGCGCGCGTTTTGTCGATCCGAAACGCACGCAACTCGGTCAGGCGCCTGCACCTGGGCTGCTGCCGTCGCAAGCGGCAATCGAAGCCTTGTTCGGCGAGTTGGGCCACAACTCCGATGCCGTGTATGTGGTGTATGACGACGAAGGTGGCGGTTGGGCCGGACGTTTTATCTGGCTGCTGGACGTCATCGGTCACCGCAAATATCACTACGTCGACGGCGGTCTGACGGCCTGGCTGGCAGAAGGCATGCCGATGTCGATCCAGATCCCGGCCCCCGCTGGCGGCCCGGTGAAACTGACCTTGCACGACGAACCCACCGCTACCCGCGAGTACCTGCAAAGCCGACTCGGCGCCGCCGACCTGGCGATCTGGGACGCGCGCGGGCCGCTGGAGTACTCCGGCGAGAAAGTGCTGGCGGCCAAGGCCGGGCACATTCCGGGCGCCGTCAATTTCGAATGGACTGCGGGCATGGATCAGGCGCGCAACCTGCGCATCCGCACAGACATGCCGCAGATCCTCGAACAGCTAGGGATCAGCAAAGACAAAGAAGTCATTACCCACTGCCAGACTCACCACCGTTCTGGCTTCACTTATCTGGTGGCCAAATCCCTCGGTTATCCGCGGGTCAAAGGCTACGCCGGTTCCTGGGGCGAATGGGGCAACCACCCCGACACCCCCGTAGAGATTTAAGGTTTAAGGACAGTTAATGAACAAGCGTCTGTTTATCCTCAGCCAATACCTGCTGCCCCATCACTTGCTCTCGCGACTGGCCGGCTGCATTGCCGAATGCCGCGTGCGCTGGTTCAAAAACGCCTTTACCGCCTGGTTCGCCAAGCGTTATCAGGTGGACATGTCCCAAGCGCTGGTCGAAGACCTGACTGCCTACGAGCACTTCAACGCGTTCTTCACCCGAGCCTTGAAAGACGGCGCTCGTCCACTGGACGAAACCCCGGGCGCGATCCTCAGCCCGGCCGATGGCGCGGTCAGCCAGCTGGGCCCGATCGAACACGGTCGCGTGTTCCAGGCCAAGGGCCACAGCTTCAGCGTGCTCGAGTTGCTGGGCGGTGACGCGGCCAACGCCGCGCCGTTTATGGGCGGTGATTTCGCGACTATCTACCTGTCGCCGAAGGACTATCACCGCGTGCACATGCCGCTGGCCGGCACCCTGCGCGAGATGGTCTACATTCCGGGCCGCATCTTCTCGGTCAACCAGACCACCGCCGAAAACGTGCCGGAGCTGTTCGCCCGCAACGAGCGTGTGGCGTGCATTTTCGACACCGAGCGCGGGCCGATGGCCGTGGTGCTGGTAGGCGCGATGATCGTTGCATCGATCGAAACCGTCTGGGCCGGGCTGGTCACGCCGCCGAAACGCGAACTGAAAACCTTCCGCTACGACGAAGCCGCCCGCGCACCGATCCATCTGGAGAAAGGTGCGGAACTGGGTCGCTTCAAACTGGGTTCGACCGCTGTCGTGCTGTTCGGCCCAGACCAGGTCAAGTGGGCCGAAGAACTGGCGGCCGGTTCGCCGGTGCAGATGGGCCAGGGCATGGGCCTGCCTAAGGCCTGATCCGCCGATCCGCCCCTGCGAACATCTTCGCAGGGGCGGATACCACTCGGTGGCGACCGCTCTGGTTGTCCCGCGCTGATGGACATAGCTGCTACAGTCAGGTCATTCACTGCCCATTGACCGGCTGGAGTTTTTCCACGGCATGAATGAGACCCGTCCCCACCTGCTGCTAAGCGCCCCGCTCCCCGCACAATTGCGCCTGACATTCTGCGAAGCCACCCCGCGCGACCTCAAGCGCTGGATCGCCGCGCTGCCCAAAGCCAACATCGGCGAAACCGCCCGCCAGCTCTATCAAGCCCTGGGCGAACTCAACCAACTGCTGACCCCAAGCGCCAATCGCCTGCCCATGCTCGAGCTGCTCAGGCCCGAGGTGTATTACGTCTGCAAACACCTGGAGCGGCATTTCCTGCACCAGGCGATTGTCCTCGACGAACGTTCGCGCAAGATCGCCAACCTCTGCCAGGCCCTGCAAGGTCAATTGGCGATTGGCTACAAACAGATCGTCATCCGTATCTCACCGCGTTTCAGCAAGGACCGTGCGCCGCTGCTGGCGCAAGCGTTGCAACGGGCCATCCATTGCCTGAACGGCCAGTTGATCCGCGCCACTCAGCTTTACTGCCCGGCGCCGGACGGTGTGTGGCTGGAATTGCACCAGCTGTACCGGATCGGCTGCGAACATCGACTGCAACACCTGAGCCTGCGCGATGAACTGGCCAGCCAGACGCCCTCCCTGAGCGTCGAACAGACTTACGCCGTCGCCCTGCTGCTGGGCGCGTCACGCTGCAATCAATTGCGCCAGAACCAGATCGCCCGCCTCGCCGAAGCGCTGGAAGCCTGGAGTCCTCGGGTCAAACTACAGGCAGATGGACTGTTCGCCGTCGCCCCGGAACTCGACACCGGCCCGCGTTACCGCACCAAATTTCGGGCCGAGCAACAGGCCGGTTTACTGGGGATTGATCCGCAGCCACTGGTCGACGCCATCGAAATGCACTTGCAAGGCATTAAAGAAGCCTTGCCCGTACCAACGGGCCTTAGCGTCGACACGCTGCAACACCTGCACGCCGCCTGGGGGCAAGCGGCCGAGCGCAGTTTTCAGCGAACCGTCGGTCAAGGTACGTTGACCCTGTGCGTGGGGATGAGCGCGCTGCACTTTTATCTCGGCGGGCAGCGCTCATTCAGTGACTTGCTGAAAAACCCGGGCAACCGGCTCGCGCAGTTTTCGGCAATGCCTGCGGCCAGTCGGGGCAGTGACCCTTGGCATCAGGCGTTCGATGCCGCGTCACAGGGCACTGCCGATGCCTTGCTGCCCTACGAAGAAATTGAATACCCGCACCTGCAAAACGACGACAGCAACGAGGCCGACAACAACCGGCATTTTCCGACCTATGCCCTGCCCGTCATCAATCACAGCCCCGGCGGTTATTGCCTGGCCTGGCCCAACGCGGTGCCCGCCGAGTTACAGGCCGGGGAAATGGTCGGGATCGAGGATTCAGTCAACAAAGGCTGGAGCATTGCGGTCGTGCGCTGGATTCGTCAGGTGCGCGGGGGCGGCACGCAGATGGGCATTGAGCAAATCGCGCCCTTCGCCGAGCCTTGCGGCCTGCAATTGGTGCGCAACCGGGATGACCACAGCCAGTACTTGCGCGGTTTGTTGCTGCCGCAAATCAGCGCCATCGACCTGCCCGCCACCGTGCTCGCCCCGCGCTTGCCGTTTCAGGAAGGCAACAAGGTGCTGATCAACACCAATGGCCAGGAGCACCGGGCCGGACTGGATCGGCGGGTGGCGAGTACCCACAGTTTTAATCAGTTTGCGTACAGGTCGCTGGAGACAAGCAGAAACGACAACGCCGCGGGGAGCGGCGTTGAGGAGGTGTTTGATTCGTTGTGGCCGTCGCTGTGAGTGTGGCGCTTGTACCTGTGGCGAGGGGGCTTGCCCCCGTTTGGCTGCGCAGCGGCCATCAATTTTAGGGCCGCTACGCGCCCCAACGGGGGCAAGCCCCCTCGCCACAAAAGCCCGCTCAGCCGATGTCAAAGCTGCCCGTCACGATCGCGGAAACCCAACAGGTAAAGCACGCCATCCAGCCCAAGGGTAGAAATCGCCTGTTTCGCCGACTGTTTCACCAACGGCTTGGCCCGGAACGCCACACCCAACCCGGCAATCGCCAGCATCGGCAGATCGTTGGCGCCGTCGCCGACCGCGATGGTCTGCTCCAGACGCAAGCCTTCTTTATGCGCCAGCTCACGCAGCAAATCCGCCTTGCGCTGCGCATCGACAATCGGCTCGACCGCCACACCGGTGACCTTGCCGTCGACCACTTCCAGTTCGTTGGCAAACACATAGTCGATACCCAACTTGGCCTGCAATTGCTTGGCGAAGTAGGTAAAACCACCCGACAGAATGGCGGTCTTGTAGCCCAGGCGCTTGAGTTCGGCGAACAGGGTTTCGGCACCTTCGGTCAGGCGCAGGGACGCACCGATCGAATCCAGCACACTGACGTCCAGGCCTTTGAGCAACGCCAGGCGTTCTTTGAAGCTCGCACGGAAATCCAGTTCGCCCGCCATCGCCCGCTCGGTGATTTCCGAAACTTGATCGCCCACGCCGGCGGCCTTGGCCAGCTCGTCGATGACTTCGGCTTCAATCAGGGTCGAGTCCATGTCGAACACCGCCAGGCGACGATTACGACGGAACAGCGAGTCTTCCTGGAAGGCGATGTCGACGTTCAGTTCCTGCGCCACGCTGAGAAATTCGGCCCGCAGCGCCTGCGGATCGGCCGCTTCGCCACGCACGGAAAACTCGATGCAACCCTTGCCCTTGTCGGCCGGGGTGTCCAGCGGCATGCGCCCGGACAAGCGATCGATGTGGTCGATGTTCAGGCCATATTTGGCGGTGATCGAGCTCACGGCCTGCAATTGCCCGGCAGTCACTTTGCGGGTCAATAGCGTCACGATGTGGCGCTTTTTGCCCTGATTGCCGACCCACTGCTGATAATCCTCTTCAGACACCGGCGTGAAACGCACCTGCTGGTCGAGCTCGTAGCCCTTGAACAGGATGTCCTTGAGCACCGATTTGCCTTGCTCGGTACCCGGAATTTCAACCAGGATGCCGAACGACAGGGTGTCGTGGATCACCGCCTGACCGATGTCGAGAATGTTCACACCACCCTGGGCCAGAACGCCGGTAATGGCCGCAGTCAGACCCGGACGGTCGACTCCCGTGATGTTTATCAGGACGATTTCGCGCAAGGCGCACCCCCGCAAGTGGAAAAAAACCGCATTCTACCCACTTTCAGTGACCATCGGGCACCGTGAGCGCTTTGCCGGTCTAGGGCCTGTCGCTATACTGCGCGTCAACTTCACGGACAAAAGAGCCGAGCTCAAGTGAACCGGCCCACGCCAGTAAAAACCGATAACTTCTTTCTGCTGATCTTCCGGGCACTGCGCCATCGCCGTGTACCGATTGCATTGCGCATCGCCAGCCATAACGTGATCCTGGTCGCTCTGGCCCTGGTGATCTACGCCTGCGTGATGGGTTTGCAGTTCAAGCAGGCCATGCACGAGCAGGCCGATGCGCTGGGCGAAAGCCTGACCACGCAGACCGCCACGTCCGCCACGGAGCTGTTGGTGTCCAACGACATCCTCAGCCTCAACGTGCTGCTCAACAACCTGACCAAGAATAAACTGGTGGCCCACGCCGCCATTTATAGCGTGGATAACCGCATCCTCGCCGAAGCCGGTCAGCGTCCAAAGCACAGCCTGCTGGGCGAAGCCGAGGGCATGTACCAGAGCAAGATCACGTTCCAGGACGTGACCGCCGGGCAGCTGCGCATCAGCCTGGACATGGATCAGTTCCAGCAGCCGATGACCATCAGTCTGCAAAGCATGGGCATATTGAGTGCGATTCTGCTGGCCCTGTCCCTGGCCCTGAGCTTGCGCCTGGGTCGGCACATCTCCACGCCGCTGCTGCAATTGCGCGTTTGGCTGCGCAACATCGACGAATACACCCCGGCCACCGAGCGCCAGGATGAAATCGGCGACCTTGCCCGTCAGCTACACGCCAATTTCGCGCCGGAACCGGCCGAACCCGAGCCTGCGCCAGAACCCGAGTACGACGACAGCGATTACGAAGACGCGGACGACAACGAGCCGAGCTTCGAAGTGCGTAATCTGCGCGACCCGAGTTTCGATGAAACCAAGCCGGTTGCAGCCCTCAAACCGGCGCCACGGCGCATTGTCAGCACCGCTGAAGACGATGACGACGATGATGCGTTTGCCGATTTGCTTGACGAGTCGGTTGCCAACGCGCCGAAACCGGCCGCAAAACCGGTTATTTCGAACGTGCCGCAACACAGTGCGGTCCTGGCCGTGCAACTGGGCGCCCAGGATCAACTGCGTCGCCTGCCTCGCACTCGCTTGGAAGAATTGCTGAAACGCTATCGCGACTGCCTCGATCAGGCCGCTTCGCTCTACCAGAGTGAACTGCATACGCTGAACGATGGCAGCACGCTGATGCTGTTCCACACCGAAGACAGCGGCGACGACTACCTGACCAACGCCATCTGCTGCGGTGAGCTGTTGCGAGCCCTGGGGCATCAGTTGCAGATCGAAGTCGCGGACAGCGGCATCACCCTGCAATTGCAGTTGGGCCTGACGCTGGGTGAGGAATTGTTCGGTATGAGTCAGATCGACTTGCTGCTGACCGAATCCGCCCAGGACGCCCTCGCCCTGTCGCAACACAGCCGCAATCTGCTGCTGGTGGAACGCAAGATCAGTGACGATGCGCTGATCCGTCAGCGTGCGCGAATCCGTCCGATTGCCAGCCCTGAGGGGGCTTGCTGTGTGGAGCGGTTGATGGAGCCTTATCCGTCGATGCTGGAGCGGCAGCTGGCGCGGATGCATGAGCGTCGGGCGTAAGCACTAGCCCCGCTGTAAAGAAGCCCGCAGATGAGTAATTTGTCTGCGGGCTTTTTGTTGTCTGCACCGGCCTCATCGCGAGCAAGCTCGCTCCCACAGGGATCGGCTGTGGACGCCTCCTCTGAGAACGCCGGAGATCCCCTGTGGGAGCGAGCTTGCTCGCGATGAGGCCCTCTGCAGCACCGAGGATCTCCAACCTGCAGAAACAACAAAGCCCGCATAAGGCGGGCTTTGCTTTGGATCAGTCCAGGCTTAGAACCTGAACACTTCCATATCGGTCCGGATCGGCGAAGCCATCGGGATCTTCGGTTGTTTCTCTTGCTCTGCCGCCGGCGCCACAGGCTTGGCAGCTGGCTTCTTTGGCACTTCAGCAATCGGTGGCTGGTTAGCCAATGGCTTCAACGCTACCGACAGTTGCTCCGCCAGACGCTGCAACAACACACCCTGAGCCTGAACCTGCGCCGCTGTGCCGCCCGCGTGCTGTTCCTGCAGATGAATGATGCGGTTATCGCGAACCTGGCCACGACGGTCAATCAAACGCCATTGCGCATCGAGGATGGCCGGTTGCGACTCACCCGAGTCCAGGCGAGTAATCGTCAGCAGCACTTGAACATCTGGCGTGAAGCCGAGGGTCGCGGGCGCCAGCACAACCCGCTGACTGTCCAGACGACCGGCTACCTGACGCAGCAACAGTTGATCGATGTCCGAAGACAAGCTCCCGGCCCAACGACCGTCGGTCGACGCCTGAAGGCTGCCATCGGGTTGACGCTGCAACAGGGTTTCGCGTTGCAGGTAATCAGCAACCGTTACCGGGCCCAACAATACCGCCATGCCTGTGCTTTGCGCAGGCGCAACCGGACTTCCACTGTCCAGTTGATACAGCGACACCGGCTGGTGAACGCTGCAACCCGCCAGGCCTAAAACGCCAGCGAGCATCAAAATAAAAGGAAGGCGCAGAGCAGTCATCGTCCCATCCAGGTGGCCGCCACAAGGCTGACCACAGTGAAAATACTCAATAAATATGAAGAACGCTCGGCCACGCCGGCGCTTGAAAGGCCATATCATCCGTGAATATGCGTTCCGACTCCAGCGCCAAAGCGTCGATCTACGCGTTAAATCGTAGATCGAGCCGTCTAGGACGCCTAATTGAGGTTTTCGACGAGCAGCGCATCCACCCTCTGGAAGCCACGTGGCAATTTGTTACCACGACGTCCACGCTCACCTTTGTAGTGTTCGAGATCGTCTGCTTTCAGTGACAAGGTACGTTTTCCGGCCTGAAGCACCAACGTGGCACCCTCCGGCAGTACGGCGATGTCCGTGACATATTCTTCGCGATTGGCCACACGTTCACCGGTGATGCCGATGATCTTGTTGCCTTTGCCCTTACCTAATTGTGGCAGGTCGCTGATCTTGAAGATCAGCAGGCGACCTTCGGTCGTGACCGAGGCCAGCCAGTTGCTCTCACGATCGGCTACGGGGCGCGGAAGAATGACTTTCGAGTTGCTCGGCAGGCTCAGCAACGCCTTGCCGGCCTTGTTCTTGGCCTGGAAGTCTTCACCTTTGACCACGAAGCCGTAACCGGCGTCGGAGGCGATCACGTACAGCGAATCGTCTTCCGGCATCAGCACGCATTCGAAGCTCGCGCCTGGCGGCGGCGTCAGACGACCGGTCAGCGGTTCGCCCTGGCCACGGGCCGATGGCAACGTGTGCGCCGCCACCGAATAACTGCGACCAGTGGAGTCGATAAACACCGCAAACTGGTTGGAGCGCCCGGCTGCCAGGGCTTTGAAACCATCCCCGGCCTTGTAGGAAAGCCCGGTGGCGTCGATCTCGTGCCCCTTGGCCGAACGGACCCAGCCTTTTTCCGACAGCACGACCGTCACTTTCTCGTTCGGCAGCAGGTCGTGCTCGGTCAGGGCCTTGGCCTCGGCGCGCTCGACAATCGGCGAACGACGGTCGTCGCCATAGGTTTCGGCGTCCTTGATCAGCTCGGTGCGTACCAGCTTTTTCAGTTTGGCTTCGCTGCTCAGCAGGGCTTGCAGCTTGGCTTGTTCCTTGAGCAGTTCATCTTGCTCGGCACGCAACTTCATCTCTTCCAGTCGCGCCAACTGACGCAAACGGGTGTCGAGGATGTAGTCGGCCTGGATTTCGCTCAGGGCGAAACGCGCGATCAGGGCGGCTTTTGGATGCTCCTCGGTACGGATGATGTGAATCACTTCATCCAGGTTGAGGTAGGCAATCAACAAACCGTCCAACAGGTGCAGGCGACGCTCGACCTTGTCGAGGCGGAATTGCAGACGGCGACGCACGGTCTGCACGCGGAATTCCAGCCATTCGACCAGCAGCGCCCGCAGGTTTTTCAGCTGCGGCTTGCCGTCCAGGCCGATGATGTTGATGTTGACCCGGTAGCTCGACTCCAGCTCGGTGCTGGCGAACAGGTGCGTCATCAGTGCATCGTGATCGAAGTTTTTGCGCGCGCCGGGAATGATCACGATGCGGCATGGGTTTTCGTGGTCTGACTCGTCGCGCAGGTCAGCGATCTGCGGAGCCTTGGACGGTTTGGCCTGCATCATCGCGGCGATCTGTTCCAGCACCTTGGCACCGGAAACCTGGTGCGGCAGTGCGGTGACGATGATGTCGCCGTCTTCGATGTGGTACACGGCGCGCATACGCACCGAACCCTTGCCGGTTTCGTACATTTTGAGCAGGTCGGCGCGCGGGGTGATGATTTCCGCTTCGGTCGGGTAATCCGGGCCCTGGATATGCTCACAGAGTTGTTCGACCGTGGCTTTCGGCTCGTCGAGCAACCGCACGCAGGCCGTCGCGACTTCGCGCAGGTTGTGCGGCGGTACGTCGGTGGCCATGCCCACGGCGATGCCGGTGGTGCCGTTGAGCAGGATGTTCGGCAAACGTGCCGGCAACACCAGCGGCTCGTCGAGGGTGCCGTCGAAGTTCGGACCCCAGTCTGCGGTGCCCTGACCCAATTCACTGAGCAGCACTTCGGAATAACGCGACAGCCGCGCTTCGGTGTAACGCATGGCGGCGAAGGACTTGGGATCATCCGGCGCACCCCAGTTACCCTGACCGTCGACCAGCGTGTAGCGGTAGCTGAACGGCTGGGCCATCAGGACCATGGCTTCGTAGCAGGCCGAATCGCCGTGCGGGTGGAACTTGCCGAGCACGTCACCGACGGTACGCGCCGATTTCTTGTGCTTGGAATCGGCGTCCAGCCCCAACTCGCTCATCGCGTAGATGATGCGTCGCTGTACCGGTTTCAGGCCGTCGCCGATATGCGGCAAGGCACGGTCCATGATCACGTACATGGAGTAGTTGAGGTAGGCATTTTCGGTGAAGTCAGCCAGTGACCGGCGTTCTACACCGTCCAGGCTGAGATCAAGGGAGTCGCTCATGCGGGCCTCATCGGTTCGTTGTCTGGCGCAGCAGCATGGTGCCACCGCGCTGGGTAAATTCAAGTTTGTTCAGTGCGCTCATGCCGAGCAGCACCTGTTTGCCTTCCAGGCCTGGTGCGACCAGCGCGCGAACATCACGCAACACAATGTCGCCCAGTTGCAGCCGGTCGATGCGGGTTCGATAGCCCTCGCTCAGACCATTGGCCGTGCTCAGGGTCACCCCGAAGCCTTGTTCCAGTTTCAACCCCTCGGCCACACTGGCCGGAATTGACACATCCGTCGCCCCGGTATCGAGCATGAAATCCACCGGGTGGCCGTTGATCGCGCCGCTGGCGACAAAATGCCCCTGACCGTTGCTGACCAGTTTCACTTCGATAAACCCATCGCCCTGCTCGGAACTGACCACCCCATTCGGGTTTTGCTGCCGCTCTTCCCATTGCCCGAAAAACCGCGTAGCCAGAAACAGCGCCGCGCACCAGGCCAGCACCATCAATACTCGACCGGCGCGTTTGCCCGGCGGTTGTTGACTCACGGCTTCGCGCTCCAGCCACCATCAGGCGCGGCGAAGCGCCAGACGATCGGGCGGACTTCGCCATCGACGCGGGGCCCAAAATTGTTGTCGACGCCGATCCAGGCACCATCAGCGTCGACGATCAACGCTTCTTCCAAACCGTAGTGCTGTGAATAACGGCTGTTTTCCTGCAACAGCTCGGCCGCATACGACCAGCAGCGTTCGACCTTGGCCGTCTGCGGGTCGCGGCGACAAATCTGATAGGCATTGCGTTCAAGGGTAAACAACTTGCCTTCGAACAAAGACACGTCGGAGAAGTCGCGGTTGACCGGTTTGGCGTGGGGGAACTGCGGCGGCTGCATTTCCATGCCCGCTTCGCTCAGCAGCACACAGCCACCGTCGCAATCCCATACAGTCTGTTTGCGCTTGATCATCAGCAATCCGCGACCTTGGCGCTCCGCCGCGAGCCACATTTGATCGCCGGCAGGGTTGATCGCGATACCTTCGAAGATGGCATTGAAGTGCTGGAGCAATCCTCTGGCGCGTGCTTCACGAACCATCATCGGCGTGATTTTCAACCAGGATGCCGGCCCCGTGGGTGGCACTTGCAAAACCGCTGCATGGCCTTCACTGACAAGGTAGCGATTGCCGGCGCTGTCGCAGGTAATGCCTTCAAAATCCAGATCGCCGCCGCGCACGAACGAGGCGCCCCAAACGCGGGACTTCAAGCCCCAGGGCAAGCCGCTGTCCGGCACCGGCGGTACATCAATGTGCAGGGTTTCGGCCTGCCAGACGGTTTCGCTGGTATCGAGACGATAGATCTGGTCGTCGTCACGGTCAGAAACCGTCCATAGATCGTTGCCGCACTGGGCAAGCCCAGACAGGTTGCCGCCGCGCATGCCGTCGACGGGATGCTCGGAGAGCATGCGCAACTCTGGCGCCGGATCGGCAAACGCCGACACCGGGGTCAGAAGCAACGCACACGCCAGGGCAAAGCCAAGCCGCATCAACCAAGAACCTCGGCCAGGTTGCCCTTGGATTCCAGCCAGGACTTGCGGTCACCGGCGCGTTTCTTCGCCAGCAGCATGTCCATCATTTCCGAGGTCGCTGCGAAATCATCCAGCGTCAGTTGCACCAGGCGCCGGGTGTTCGGGTCCATGGTGGTTTCGCGCAGTTGCGGCGGGTTCATTTCACCCAGGCCTTTAAATCGGGTGACCTGCGGCTTGCCGCGTTTCTTCTCGGCGACCAGACGATCGAGAATGCCATCGCGCTCGGCTTCGTCCAGGGCGTAGTAAATCTCCTTGCCCAAGTCGATGCGGTACAGCGGCGGCATCGCGACGTAAACGTGACCGGCATCCACCAACGGGCGGAAATGCTGGACGAACAAGGCACATAGCAGCGTGGCGATGTGCAGACCGTCGGAGTCGGCGTCGGCGAGGATGCAGATCTTGCCGTAACGCAGTTGGGCGATGTCCGCCGAGCCCGGATCGACGCCGATGGCGACGGCGATGTTGTGCACTTCCTGGCTGGCCAGCACTTCGCTGCCGTCGACTTCCCAAGTGTTCAGGATCTTGCCGCGCAACGGCAGGATCGCTTGAAACTCCTTGTCCCGCGCTTGCTTGGCGGAACCGCCGGCGGAATCACCTTCCACCAGGAACAGCTCGGATCGCATCGGGTCCTGCCCGGCGCAATCGGCGAGTTTGCCCGGCAACGCTGGCCCTGCGGTGATGCGCTTGCGTTCGACCTTCTTGCTCGCTTTCAAGCGGCGGCCGGCGTTGTTGATCGCCAATTCCGCCAGGAGCATGCCGGTTTCCGGGTTGGCGTTAAGCCACAGACTGAACGCATCCTTGACTACACCAGAGACGAAGGCCGCCGCTTCACGGGACGACAAACGCTCTTTGGTCTGACCGGAGAATTGCGGTTCCTGCATTTTCATCGACAGGACGAAGGCGATGCGCTCCCAGACGTCTTCCGGCGCCAGCTTCACGCCGCGTGGCAGCAGGCTGCGGAACTCACAGAATTCACGCATGGCATCGAGCAAGCCCTGACGCAAACCGTTGACGTGAGTACCGCCCTGGGCCGTCGGGATCAGGTTGACATAGCTTTCCTGCACGCTGTCGCCACCTTCCGGCAACCACAGCAGCGCCCAGTCGACCGCTTCTTTATTACCGGCCAGGCTGCCGCAGAACGGCTCGTCAGGTAATCGCTCGAAGCCGTTGACCGCGTCCACCAGGTAGGAACGCAAACCGTCTTCATAATGCCATTCGACTTTTTCGCCGGTGGCCTTGTCTTCAAAACTGACCAGCAGCCCCGGGCACAGAACGGCCTTGGCCTTTAGCACGTGCTTGAGGCGGCTGATGGAGAATTTCGGTGAATCGAAGTACTTCGGGTCCGGCGCGAAGAACACGCTGGTGCCGGTATTGCGCTTGCCAACGGTGCCAATGACTTCCAGCTCGGTTTTCTTGTAACCGTCGGCGAACGTCATCTGGTATTCGTTGCCGTCACGCTTGACGCGCACCCGGACTTCGTTGGACAAGGCGTTGACCACCGAAATACCCACCCCGTGCAGACCGCCGGAGAACTGGTAGTTCTTGTTGGAAAACTTGCCGCCCGCATGGAGCTTGGTAAGGATCAGTTCAACGCCCGACACACCCTCTTCCGGGTGAATGTCCACCGGCATGCCCCGGCCGTCATCGCTGACTTCCAGGGAGTGATCGGCGTGCAGGATGACCTGCACCGAAGTCGCATGCCCGGCCAAGGCTTCGTCGACGCTGTTGTCGATGACTTCCTGAGCGAGGTGGTTCGGCCGACTGGTGTCGGTGTACATGCCGGGGCGTTTACGCACCGGGTCGAGGCCCGAGAGGACTTCGATGGCGTCTGCGTTATAAGAGCTAGCGCTGGGAGTGGCCATGGGGTCTCGTCGTCCGCCTGTAAAAAGTGTTCTGTGAAAAAGAGGTGAAGCTACTTATAGAGCTGCGAAATCAATCGCCTGATACACATCTGCGCCGATGCCGGCGAAACTCAGCATCGCCGGCAATTGCGCGGCGAAACCCTGGAAACTATGGTCGCCGCCGGCCTGGATGCGCAAGGCACAGGCCCGGTAATACTGCTGGGCGAGGCGATAGTCCAGCGTTTCGTCACCGGTCTGCAACCACACTTGATACCGCTGCGGGTCCTGGGGCGCTGGCACTTCCAGCTCGGCCAGGGCCGTCACGTGGTCGTGGGTCAATTCCCAGGCTTCATCGGTATACAGGTTTTTCTGCGTTCCCAGGTACCCGTCGAACATCCGGTGCGGACTGACGGCCGGGTTGACCAGCAAAGCCTTGAGGCCATGACGCTCGGCCAAGTGAGTCGCATAGTAGCCGCCGAGTGAGCTGCCGACCAGCAGTGGCCGCCCCAGCGCTTCAATCGCCTGCTCCAGCTGACCGATGGCCTCGCGAGGGTGGTGATGCAGGGCTGGAACGCGCAGTTGATTGCTCAAGCCGAGTCGGTCCATCACCTGCATCAACTGCGTCGCCTTTTTCGACGAAGGCGCGCTGTTGAAACCGTGGATATAAAGGATCGAACCAGACATTTGAGCTCCCTGTGCGTCGGGTAAAGAGGCGCAGTTTACAGGGAGTCGGGGGGATCGGGGATATCCTTGGGATTCGTGGTGCCTTTGAAGGCGCATCGCGAGCAGGCTCGCACAGTTTGATCTGGGTGCATCTGATGGAGAATGGTCGGCTGTCAGGCCGTCATCGCCGGCAAGCCAGGCTCCTACAGTTTGAGCTGGGGACATCTGATGGAGAATGGTCGGCTGTCAGGCCGCCATCGCTGGCAAGCCAGGCTCCTACAGTTTGATCTGGGTACATCTGATGGAGATTGGTCGGCTGTCAGGCCGCCATCGCTGGCAAGCCAGGCTCCTACAGTTTGAGCTGGGGACATCGGATGGAGAATGGTCGGCTGTCAGGCCGCCATCGCTGGCAAGCCAGGCTCCTACAGTTTGAGCTGGGGACATCGGATGGAGAATGGTCGGCTGTGAGGCCGCTATCGCTGGCAAGCCAGGCTCCTACAGTTTGAGCTGGGGACATCGGATGGAGATTGGTCGGGTGTCAGGCCGTCATCGCTGGCAAGTCAGGCTCCCACAGTTTGATCTAGGTACATCTGATGGAGAATGGTCGGCTGTCAGGCCGTCATCGCTGGCAATCCAGGCTCCTACAGTTTGATCTGGGTACATCGGATGGAGAATGGTCGGCTGTCAGGCCGCCATCGCTGGCAAGCCAGGCTCCTACAGTTTGAGCTGGGGACATCGGATGGAGAATGGTCGGCTGTGAGGCCGCTATCGCTGGCAAGCCAGGCT
>Ga0302169_10000087_pt1 | contig 30384 bp, 22 predicted proteins | sample I_Fen_N1_3_FD_193493 | JGI IMG/M metagenome (GOLD analysis project Ga0302169, IMG submission 193493) | Peat permafrost microbial communities from Stordalen Mire near Abisko, Sweden - I_Fen_N1_3 | ecosystem: Environmental > Terrestrial > Soil > Wetlands > Permafrost | place: Sweden: Abisko...
TGCCGAGAAGGCCTTGCATGAGCGGGGCGCGGAATTCGATTACGGTTCTGCTGCCGCACGTCTGGCCGAGGCTGCAGCTCAGCTGCGCACCGTCCAGCAGATCCGCAAGAAGTTCGGCCACTAAGGCGGCACTTGTTGTGTGATTGATTAAAAAGGGTAGCCTCGGCTACCCTTTTTTCTTTTCTGATGTTCACCACTATGGTCGCAGCCGCCGACCACCCAGGATTGGTAGCCAGTCATGTCTCTTGAAATCGTTATTCTCGCTGCCGGTCAAGGCACGCGCATGCGCTCGGCTTTGCCGAAAGTCCTGCACCCGATTGCCGGCAATTCGATGCTCGGTCATGTTATCCACAGCGCCCGGCAACTTGATCCACAGCGCATTCACGTGGTCATCGGTCATGGAGCCGATGCTGTACGTGAACGTCTGGCAGCTGATGATCTGAATTTCGTCCTTCAGGACAAACAACTGGGCACCGGGCATGCCGTGGCTCAAGCCGTACCCTTCATCAAATCCGATACGGTGCTGATCCTTTATGGTGACGTACCACTGATTGAAGTGGAAACCCTGCAACGCCTGCTCAAGAAAGTTGCGCCACAGCAGCTGGGTTTGCTGACCGTCAATCTAGACGATCCGACCGGTTACGGCCGCATCGTGCGTGACGCGGCTGGCAATGTCACCGCTATTGTCGAGCACAAAGACGCCAGCGAAGCCGAGCGCGCAATCAACGAAGGCAACACCGGTATCCTGGCCCTGCCATTGCAAAGTCTTGGCGGTTGGATGAACCGGCTCTCCAACAACAATGCCCAAGGCGAGTATTACCTCACTGACGTGATTGCCATGGCGGTGAGCGACGGCTTGGTGGTGGCCACCGAACAACCCCATGACGCCATGGAAGTGCAGGGCGCCAACGACCGCAACCAGCTATCGGAACTCGAGCGTCACTATCAATTGCGTGCCGGTCGCCGTTTGATGGCGCAGGGCGTGACGTTGCGCGACCCGGCTCGTTTCGATGTCCGTGGTGAAGTCACCGTTGGCCGCGATGTGTTGATCGATATCAACGTGATCCTCGAAGGCAAGGTCGTCATCGAAGACGACGTTGTCATTGGTCCTAACTGCGTGATCAAGGACAGCACCTTGCGCAAAGGCGTGGTGATCAAGGCTAACAGCCACATCGAAGGCGCGATTCTCGGTGAAGGCAGCGATGCTGGTCCGTTCGCACGGTTGCGTCCAGGCACGGTGCTGGAAGCCAGGGCGCATGTGGGTAACTTTGTCGAACTGAAAAACGCCCATCTGGGCGAAGGCGCCAAGGCCGGTCACCTGACTTACCTGGGGGATGCCGAGGTGGGCGCTCGTACCAATATCGGCGCCGGTACCATCACCTGCAATTACGATGGTGCCAACAAATGGAAAACCGTGTTGGGCGAAGATGTGTTCATCGGTTCCAACAATTCGTTGGTGGCACCTGTGGATATCCTTGACGGTGCGACCACTGCGGCCGGTTCGACGATTACCTCCACTGTGGATAAGTTGCAATTGGCCGTCGGGCGCGCTCGCCAGAAGAACATCGACGGCTGGAAGCGGCCGGAGAAGATCAAGAAGGGCTGAGTTATCCACACTTCGTGGATCGGCTGAAGTTATTCACAAGCCGGGCGATTGTATTCGTGAGCAGGCTCGCTCCCACAAAAGATCCCCATGCGATCATAAGGTGGGAGCGAGCCTGCTCGCGAAGCTTTTTATCCACAGGTCTTTTTATCGCCCCGCGCTTGACGAAGTTTCGCCGATAGGTTTTGATTGCTTTCGATATCTTTCGAAACGAAACTTACCAAGTCATGTCGAAACGCAATACACCTCAACGCCGCCACAACATCCTTGCCTTGCTCAATGAGCAGGGCGAGGTCAGTGTGGATGAGTTGGCCAAGCGCTTCGAGACCTCTGAAGTTACGATTCGCAAGGATTTGGCAGCCCTTGAAAGCAACGGCCTGCTGCTTCGGCGTTATGGTGGCGCCATTACCATGCCCCAGGAACTGGTGGCCGACGTCGGTCAGCCGGTCTCCATGTACAAGCAGGCCATTGCCCGCGCCGCTGTGGCGCGGATTCGCGAACATGCGCGAATCATCATCGACAGCGGCAGCACCACGGCGGCGATGATCCCGGAACTCGGTCAACAACCGGGGCTGGTCGTCATGACCAACTCCCTGCATGTCGCCAACGCCTTGAGCGAACTTGAACATGAGCCGGTGCTGCTGATGACCGGCGGGACCTGGGATCCGCACTCCGAGTCCTTCCAGGGGCAGGTGGCCGAGCAGGTACTACGCTCTTACGATTTCGATCAGCTGTTCATCGGTGCCGATGGTATCGATCTGGTCCGCGGTACCACCACCTTCAATGAATTGCTTGGGTTGAGCCGAGTCATGGGCGAAGTCGCCCGCGAAGTGGTCGTGATGGTGGAGGCCGACAAAATCGGCCGCAAAATCCCCAATCTGGAACTGCCCTGGAGCAGTGTCCATACCCTTATTACCGATGATCGCCTGCCACTTGAGGCACGCAATCAGATACAGGCGCGCGGAATCACGTTGATCTGCGCGGCTGTCAGTCAGGAGAAATAGCATGTGTGGAATTGTCGGCGCCGTCGCAGAACGTAACATCACCGCCATCCTCGTCGAAGGCCTCAAGCGTCTGGAATACCGTGGGTATGACAGTGCCGGCGTAGCGGTCTACACCAACGACGCAAAACTCGAACGCCTGCGTCGCCCGGGTAAAGTCAGCGAGCTGGAACTGGCGCTGGCTGAAGCGCCGCTGGTCGGTCGCCTGGGTATCGCCCACACCCGTTGGGCGACTCACGGTGCGCCATGCGAGCGCAATGCGCACCCGCATTTTTCCGGCGACCTGGCGGTGGTGCACAACGGCATCATCGAAAACCACGAGGCCCTGCGTGAACAACTCAAAGCCTTGGGCTACGTGTTTACTTCCGATACCGACACCGAGGTCATCGCCCACCTGCTGGACCACAAACTCAAGGACCTGCACGACCTGACCGTCGCCCTCAAGGCAACAGTCAAGGAACTGCACGGTGCGTATGGCCTGGCAGTGATCAGTGCTCGCCAGCCCGATCGCCTAGTCGCTGCCCGCAGTGGCAGCCCGCTGGTGATCGGCCTGGGCCTGGGGGAAAACTTCCTGGCGTCCGACCAGTTGGCGCTGCGCCAGGTCACTGACCGCTTCATGTACCTGGAAGAAGGCGATATCGCCGAAATTCGTCGCGATAGCGTGCAGATATGGGACGTTGACGGCAAGACTGTCGAGCGCGAAGCCGTGCAGTACCGTGATGGCGCAGAAGCTGCCGATAAAGGCGAGTTCCGTCATTTCATGCTCAAGGAAATCCACGAGCAACCGTCCGTTGTGCAGCGCACCCTGGAAGGTCGCCTGAGTCAGAACCAAGTCCTGGTGCAGGCCTTTGGTCCACAAGCGGCCGAGTTGTTCGCCAAGGTACGCAATGTACAGATCGTCGCCTGCGGCACCAGTTATCACGCTGGCATGGTCGCTCGTTACTGGCTGGAAGAGCTGGCTGGCATTCCGTGCCAGGTCGAAGTGGCCAGTGAGTTCCGCTACCGCAAGGTCGTGGTGCAGCCGGACACGCTGTTCGTGACCATCTCCCAATCCGGCGAAACCGCCGATACCCTGGCTGCCCTGCGTAACGCCAAGGAACTGGGTTTCCTCGCCAGCCTGGCCATCTGCAACGTCGGCATCAGCTCGCTGGTGCGTGAATCCGACCTGACCTTGCTGACCCAGGCCGGTCGCGAAATCGGCGTGGCCTCGACCAAAGCCTTCACCACACAATTGGTTGGTTTGCTGTTGCTGACCCTGTCCTTGGGTCAGGTTCACGGCACCTTGGCCAAAGGCGTTGAAGCAACGCTGGTCGAAGAGTTACGTCGGTTGCCAACCCGTCTCGGTGAGGCGCTGGCCATGGACAGCACCGTGGAGAAAATCGCCGAGTTGTTCGCCGAGAAAAATCACACCCTGTTCCTCGGGCGTGGTGCGCAATTCCCGGTAGCAATGGAAGGGGCGCTCAAGCTCAAGGAGATTTCCTACATCCACGCCGAGGCCTACCCCGCTGGCGAGTTGAAGCACGGTCCGCTGGCGCTTGTGGATAACGACATGCCAGTCGTTACCGTGGCGCCGAACAACGAGCTGCTGGAAAAGCTCAAGTCCAACCTTCAGGAAGTCCGCGCCCGTGGAGGCGAGCTGATCGTCTTCGCCGATGAGCAGGCCGGCATGACCAACGGTGAAGGCACCCACGTTGTGCACATGCCGCACATCCACGACATCCTCTCGCCGATCCTCTACACCATTCCGCTGCAACTGTTGTCGTACTACGTGGCTGTACTGAAAGGTACCGACGTTGACCAACCACGCAACCTGGCGAAGTCGGTGACTGTGGAATAAGTTATCCACAGCTAGTCGAACTGGCGACGCGGAATAAAGATTGATACAAAAGAATAAAGTTTGACGCAACGTGTAAACCCCCGTTTCTACGGGGGTTTTCCGTTTCTGGGCCAAGCCGTTGGTCCGGATTAACCGCTTCGCTTTTCGGCGAGAGTAGTCTACGAAGCCCTTCCAAAAGACCCCCTCGCGGGCCGTCTTTTCCTAGCATTATTTTGGACGGTGAGGTGAAGCGCTTCGTTTGGACTGATGAGGTGGGGTTGCGCGGTCGCAGGTTTGCTTCGAAGCAAGATATTGAACGGCACATCGCCAACGGATTGGGCGCCGGTGCTGGAGCCGGTTACGTGCGTGCAAATAACGCTGGCGAGGGGGGACTGCAAACACGTAAATTCCGGCTGTTAGCTGGCCATTTGCCTATATTCAGCCATGGTCACCTGGCCTCACCCTGCCGGCTTCACCTACCGATCATCGGCCGCAAAGCCTCTGGCGTGGCCTGGCAGTCCGAACATGAGACCCCGAAGCACTCCCTACCAAGGAAGGCCACCTGCATGAACCTGCCTGCCACGACACCCACCCTTGCGTCGCCTTCATTTATTGCACTGGGCACAGCCTGCCTGCTGATCGCTGGCTGTTCCAGCCTCGCGACCATGCCCGACAACATCCCGGATGGGGCACACTCGTACCGCTATCAATCGAGTTCCAATACTTTCGAATACAGCGGTCAGTGGAAGCAGAGCATGCCCAACGGGACGGGATCGGGCCGGGACTACAACTTAAATGGCGAACTGACCGCTACCTGCAAGGGCGAGTGGACAACCACTGCCTATTCGTCATCAGCCAAGGGCCAGATCTTTCGTCCCAACGGCACCTTGCTGTTCGAAGGCGAGCTTCTGTCTTCATTGGTCGTGGGCATAGGGTGCATGGCCGGCCCAACCGGCACGTATCACGCCCCCAACGGCTGGAAGGTCAGGAGCGATCAGTTTCAAATGGTTTCCTTCGTGGCGGGTGTCGGCATTAAAACCAACGCCTCCTGCACCCTCACCAGCCCGCAAGGCTCGACCTGGACCGGCACCTGCAACCTGCCGGCGCAATCGAAGTACGCCGATATCCGCTACGACGGTTATGCGTATTACATTCCTGAACTGCGGGCCTATCCGGCACTCATCACGTTCACGAGTGGCGGTATCGTCAACTTCACCCTGGCCAATGGCCCGGGCGTGATGCGCCATGCCAACGGCGAGCAGTGGGACGGCAATTTCGACATGGGGCATCTCGTCGACGGCCCGGTCAAGATCATCGGCACCGACGGCAAGGTCACCCAGGCCGTGTCCGTCAACGGCAAACCACAGACGGCACCCGCCGTCGCAGCGGTACCGGCTGCCGTTGCCGCGCCCGCCTCGCAGCAGGCCGGCGTAGCGCGCCAGGCACAGGACTGCGGTTTTCCCGGCTGGCAGTTGCTCCAGGGGCATTGCGGGCAGAACGGCTGGTCCGGTGAGGTTCAGGCCATGGACGCCAGCGGTGCTCAACGGATCAGCGGTACTTTCGACAACAACGTTCCCAAAGGCACTGTCACCTGGTCACAGACGGACGCCCGCCTTACGGTACGTGGCAGCATGGCGTCAGGGGCCGGCGGGCTCGGCTTTACACAGGCGCAAGTGAGCGTCGGTGACACGCCGGTTTACGAAGGCGAGATGAGCGGGTTCATGCCCAACGGTAACGGTATATGCCGCGTGAACGGCAGCCCGGAACGCTGCGAATACCTCCAGGGTGAGCGGGTGGACGCGTTGTACAAGACCCGTCAGGAGAACGACCGTCTGCGCCATGATCTGATCGCAGCCCAGACCCCCAAAGGCCAAAAACCGGCGCGTGGGTCAACCGCGTCGCAGGATCCGCTCAGCCAGGCGATGGCGTCAGCGGCGTCCGCCCACGGCGGCGCCCTGCGCACCCAGATGGCCACAGGCATGGCGGTCACACGGCCCGCCCCTGTCGCGAGCGCCCCAGCCCAGTCGTCCACCCTGCAAGGCGCCAGCATGGGCTCTCACGGCAGCAGTGGCAAAGGCAGCGCCGCCATCGGCAACCGCGCTGAGGCGGATGCGCTGAACGAATCGCTCAAGAACATGGCGGGCATGAGCAGTTCCGGCTCGAGTTCGCACGCAGAACGCAGCCAGCAGCTCGATGACATCGTTGGCAAGCTGGCCGCCGAAGGCGGCATGCAGGTCTACAAGGCGTCCTACCGTTGCTCGGAGGACGATCCGCTGACCGAATTCAACGTTCCCTACAAGTCAAAAGCCTGTGCCGCGGCCAAGGAAAACTGGTTCAAGGTCTATGCCTGCAACGACGTCTACCACATGACCGAAGCCAACCAGCAATGCCTGGCCGCGTGTGGCAATGCGGGTTGCGACGAAGGCCAGTGAGATGAAAGCGCCCGCAGTGCCGGGCAGCCGGCATAGCGCTCGATGCGTTTCGTGATCGCCATCAGAAGAACGAAACACTTGGAGACGATGAGCATGCCCGCGCCATGTCATCGGCCTACGCCAAGCGTGCTGATGAAGTGCTTATCTTGATCCATGTGAAGTGGTAGGAATCTCCCCAGGTACACCGTTTCTCGCATGCGAGAAATACCCCAAGCCCTGGCCTCAAACCAGGGCCAAGCCAGTAGACGGACGCCCGTTTTAGCGTCAGGCACAGGAGCCGAAATTGAACATTCTGAAACAGCCTAGATGGCAAACCATGCTTGTTTCCACCGTCGCTGGAGCTGTGGTGTTGGCGCTGATGCGGTTTTGACCCAGGCAGCCGCAAATCGTTGACCTACCTGAATACTCGTTGATCGATGGTCTTATGCGTGCCTTCTAAGACCGTCCAAGGGTCAGCTGAAGTCGGCAGCTTGGGTCAAAACCGCATCAGCACCAACACGTGTGACAATCTTTATTGTTTCGTCACACGAACTTCTAAAAATCGCAGCCAATGGTTGCGATTTTTTATCCGAATCGAGGACATGTCATGGACCGCTTCCAGGAAATGCAGGTCTTCGCCGCTGTTGCCCAGGAGCAGGGTTTTTCGGCGGCGGCGCGGCGTCTGGGCATGTCGGCAGCCAGTGTCACCCGTGCGGTGGCGGCGCTGGAGACGCGTATCGGCACCCAGCTGCTGACGCGCACCACGCGCAGCGTGCACCTGAGCGAGGCGGGCCAGCGTTATCTTGAAGACTGTCGGAGAATTCTCGTCGAGGTCCAGGAAGCCGAGGATTCGGCGGCGGGCAGTCACGCCCAACCCCGTGGGCAATTGACGCTGACGGCACCGGTGTTGTTCGGTGAGCTGTTCGTCACACCACTGATGGTGAGTTTTCTGACGCAATTTCCCGACGTCACGATCAATGCGTTGTTGGTCGATCGGATAGTCAGTGTGGTCGAGGAGGGTATCGATGTGGCCGTGCGCATCGGTGAGCTACCCGACAGCAATCAGCATGCAATTCGGGTGGGTGAGGTGCGGCGGGTGATTTGTGCATCGCCACAGTTTCTTGCCATTCACGGAAGGCCACAACACCCGCAAGACCTGGCCAAAGCGCCAGTCATAGCGACATCGTCGATAGGCCAACAAAGAAGCTGGCCATTCCTCGTCGCTGGCGAGCCACTGAACGTGCGTCCCGAGCCGCGGCTGGTGGTGACGGCGAATCAGGCGGCCATTACCGCTGCAAGCCTTGGCCTGGGGTTGACTCGGGTCTTGTCTTATCAGGTGTCGGGCAAGGTCGCGGCTGGAGAGCTGGAAATCATCCTGGCCGACTTCGAAATGCCGCCATTGCCCATCCATGTGATGTACCAGGGTGGGCGTAATGCCCCGGCACGCGTGCGCAGTTTTGTGGATTTTACGGTGAAGGCGCTCAGGGAAAATCCCGCTCTGCGCGGCTGATGGTTTATTGCGCTGGTTGAAATAATGGATTGCGTTTACTGGTTATTCTGTTGTTTTGGTGACTGGTAGAAGATGGCTGCCTCTTGTGCTGATCTACCGAACAGCGCTTTTCACCCTACGGAGTCGACCATGCAAGCCATCAAACTCTACAACTTTCCCCGTTCCGGCCACGCGCACCGTGTGGAGCTGATGCTTTCGCTACTGCAATTACCGACCGAGTTGATCTTCGTCGACCTGGCCAAGGGCGAACACAAGCAACCGCAATACCTGGCACTCAACGCTTTTGGTCAGGTGCCGGTGCTGGATGACCAAGGCTTGGTGCTGGCCGATTCCAACGCGATCCTGGTCTATCTGGCACAGAAATACGGCAAGGGTCGTTGGCTACCCACCGATCCGGCCGGTGCCGCCAGGGTGCAACGTTGGTTGTCGGTCGCTGCCGGGCCGATTGCCTTTGGTCCAGCCAGGGCCAGGTTGATCACGGTGTTTGGTGCACCTTACAACGCAGAAGAAGTCATCGCTTACGCCCATACCGTGCTGAAAGTCATCGATCACGAACTGGCCAACACGCCTTGGCTGGCTGGCAGCGAACCGACCATTGCCGACGTGGCGGCCTACAGCTACATCGCCCATGCACCTGAAGGCAATGTATCGCTGGACGACTACGCGAACATCCGCGCCTGGCTGGCACGGGTAGAAGCCTTGCCAGGATTTGTCGGCATGCCGCGCACCGTTGCCGGCCTGCAAAAAACTGCCTGATGCTTGCGGCCCGAGATTGTCGGGCCTTTCACGCTGCGCCGAGGGTGCAGGGGAGTAGCCGTAATGGATCGTTCACCGTGGCATGCTGGCGAGAAACAGTTGCAGGCTCATGTGGGTGTCGCCGAGCGGATGGAGGTGTTGGGGCGCAGGGTGATTCGCAGTGAGATGCCGGACCAGCATCGCACGTTCTATCAGCAATTGCCGTTGATGCTGTACGGCGCGGTGGATGCGCATGGCAATCCCTGGGCCAGCGTGCTTGAAGGCGCACCGGGCTTCGCCCATTCACCTGAACCAGGGCTGTTGCAATTGAGCAGCCTGCCGGCTGCCGATGATCCGGCGCAATTGACCGATGGTGCGGCGATCGGCCTGCTGGGGATCGAACTGCACACCCGGCGTCGCAATCGTATCAATGGTCGTATCGGTGCGATGTCGGCGAGCGGTTTTAGCGTGACGGTGCAGCAGTCCTATGGCAATTGTCCGCAATACATTCAATTGCGCCAGTTTCGATCAGTGCCGCTGGCAGATCCGGCAACGCGACTCGCGCAGCATTGCAGCGAGCTGGATGATGCGGCCAAGGCGATGATCGCCGAGGCAGATACCTTCTTTGTCGCCAGTTATGTGGACGCCGAGGGTGAGCGTTCGGTGGATGTCTCCCATCGCGGCGGTCAATCCGGTTTTGTGCGGGTAGAGGGTAATTGCCTGACCATCCCGGATTTCGCCGGCAACCTTTTTTTCAACACGCTGGGCAATCTTCTGGCCAATCCCCGGGCCGGTTTATTGTTCATCGATTTCAATTCCGGTGACCTGCTGCAACTGAGCGGGCGCACCGAAATCATCCTTGAAGGCCCACAGGTCGAAGTCTTTCAAGGAGCGGAACGTTTATGGACGTTCCACGTGGAACATGTTGTGCGTCGCCCCGCAGCCTTGGCTTTGCGCTGGCGCTTCGACGGCGTTTCACCCACCAGTTTGCTGACCGGCACTTGGGCGCAGGCCATGGCCCGCCGGCAAGCGCAGGCCCTTGGCGATAGCTGGCGGCCGCTGCGGGTGGTGAGGATCGAACGGGAAAGCCATAACATTCGCTCGATCTATCTTGAACCCGCCGACTCTGCCGGGTTGCCATTGTTCCACGCCGGGCAGCACCTGCCCTTGCGCTTCAACATTGATGGCGAGGTGCATATCCGCACGTACAGCCTGTCGAGCGCGCCGTCCGATGATTTTTTCCGCATCAGCGTCAAGCGTGACGGACGTGTATCTTCGCACCTGCATGAACAGGTTCACGTCGGCGATCTGCTGGAAGCGCGTGCGCCTCAAGGGCATTTCACTGTAGCGCCTCATGAACGCCGCCCGCTGGTATTGCTGGCCGCGGGAGTCGGCATTACGCCGCTTTTGTCGATGCTGCGTGAGGTGGTTTATCAAGGTTTGCGCACCCGTCGTATCCGGCCGACCTGGTTCTTGCAGAGTTCGCGTACTTTGGGCGATCAGGTGTTTCGTACGGAACTGGACCGCTTGCTTGATGACGCCGGTGATGCCGTCAGGGTGGTGCGTCTGCTCAGTCAACCAGAGCCTTCGGCGCGGGAGGGTGAAGATTTCGACCTGAGCGGACGAATTGACGTCGCGCGACTCAAGGATCTGCTTGAGGTCGAGGACTACGATCAGCTGGATTTCGTCCTCTGCGGTCCGGGAAGTTTTACCCAGGCGTTGTACGACGGATTGCGCGAGCTGGACATCCGCGACGCCAGGATTCACGCCGAGACCTTCGGACCCTCCACATTGCGTCGACAGCCAGACCCCGACGCAGTGGTTATCGAACAACCGCCTGCTGCGACCACCTCGGTGCCGGTGGTGTTCCAGCGCTCCGCCAAGGAGGCGCGCTGGCAACCCGATGGCGGCAGTCTGCTGGAGTTGGCGGAAAGTCGCGGATTACGCCCCGAATTCAGTTGCCGAGGTGGCTCCTGCGGAACCTGCAAGACTCGCCTGATCAGTGGCCAGGTGCATTATCCACAGCCGCCAGCCGAGGTGCCGGAGCAAGGACAGGTACTGATTTGTTGTGCGATTCCGGCTCAGGGCGAGCAGCCTTTGGTGCTGGATATCTGAAGGATCAGCACCAGCCATCATTGCCCACGGATCGATGCCTCAGTAGGGTGGAGCGCAGAACGAAAGGGCCGTCACTGGCCCTTTGTGAATTTTCAGGGACAGGCGCTTTCATGGTTTTTCTTTTTCGCGGGATCCTCCTGCTGACGTCGCTTGCGCTATTCAGTGGTTGCGAGCGACAGGATGCTCCGCCACTCGATCAGCAGCTCTACGTCTGGCAACGACAATGGACATCCGAGCATGACGTCGCACTGAGGGACAGCCGCGCAGATTTTTCCGCTTTGCGGGTGCTGGCGCTACAAACCTTTCCCCGGGCCGGCTGGAGTCGGGCACGGATTGATCCTGCACTGCTCAAGCGTGATGGCCGGCCACTGATTGCGGTGATTCGCCTCGATGGTCAGCTCAAGTCGTTGGCTCAGGATGAGGTGACGACGCAGATTCAACAGCTGATCAGCGATTGGCAGGCGCTGGGGCTGGACCTCTACGGTGTGGAAATCGACCACGACGCTGGTAACGCTCGGTTACCGGCCTATCGCGAGTTCCTGCAGCATCTGCGCGCCAATCTGCCGGCCTCATTAGCGCTGAGTATTACCGCGTTGCCGGCGTGGCTCGACAGCCGCGAATTGCCTGCATTGTTGTCCACAGTCGACAGCAGCGTGCTGCAAGTACATGCAGTCAGCGACCCACGTCGTGGTTTATTCGATCCGGCTCAGGCCCGGCAGTGGGCCAAAGCCTGGAGCCATATCACGTCGAAACCCTTCTATTTGGCGTTGCCGGCCTATGGTGTGGCGTTGTTGCCAAGTGCTGGCGATGCGCCGGTGGTGGAAAGCGAGATACGCATCGAGCGTGAGGGCAAGCGTCAGGAGTTGCTGGCCGATCCACAGCAACTCAGTCAGCTCAGCACCCAACTGCGCGCCGATCCGCCGGCGCATCTGGCCGGCCTGATCTGGTTTCGCCTGCCACTGGCCAACGATCGTCGCGCCTGGAGCCTGACGACCTTGCGTGCGGTGGTGCGCGGTGATGCGCTGAGCAGTCGGTTGGCGCTGAAACTCTCGGCCCGGGAAAACCTCCATGACATCGCTCTGATTAACGAGGGCAACCTCGACAGTGCCTGGCCCGAGCGCGTGACGTTGGCGGTGCGCGGTTGTGAGGGAGCCGATGCGCTGGCCGGTTACGCATTGCAACAGGGCCCGGATCTGCTTACCTTCACCCGCCTGCGTGACGGCCGAATAGCGGCTGGGGGACAGCGCGCCATTGGTTGGGCTCGCTGCGCAAATATTGATCAAGGAGGTTCGAATGTTGACCCGTAACTGGCCCCGCCATCTGCTTTGCCTGAGTCTCAGCCTGCCGCTGGGTGCGGCGTGGGCCTGCGGGCCGGACTTCCCCATGCGCCTGCTGGACAACCGTGGGCAGTCGCTGGCGGAACTGCCCGAGGGTAACTTCAATTTCGAGGTCAACCGCCTCGGGCACGCCATTGCCGGGCTGAAACACCTCACCGAAGCCGTCAACAGCATGGATGTAACCGACTATGAACAACAGCGCAGCCAGGCCGAGCAGGCAGGTTTGACGGCCGAGCAGCAGGCGCTGGTGCAACAGTTGCGTGGTTTGAGCGATGCCCGGCGGGTCGAGGTCGAGGGGGCAAGTCTGCCGGCTGAGCTCAAGTTCTATCTGGGCGGTGCCGTGGCATTTACTGGAGGTGATCATGCTTTGGCTGCGGAGTATTTTCACAAGGTCCTGGCGCTGCCGGCCGATCAACGACCGTTGCGCAGCACGTGGGCCGCTTACTCGTTGGGCCGTGCGTTATTTGCCATGAGCTCGCAAGCGGGCGCCGGTCCCGAAGTGCTGGCGCAGTCGCGCAAGGCTTTCGAGCAAACCCGGCAACTGAGCATCGATGGCTTCAGCGATCCACTGGAGCTGGGTGTGGCCAGTCTGGGAGAACAAGCCCGCGTTGCCCGGACGGTGGGCGACTGGAACAGCGCCATCGAGCTGTATGCCACGCAAAACCTCCACGGTTCGGCGGTCGGCTTCACCTCGCTGAAGCTGTTGATGGCTGATCTGTCAGCGCTGCCGGAAGATCAACTGGCCGAACTGCTCAAGGACAAGCCGGTGCAGCAACTGGTCACGGCGTCCTTGATCAGTCGACTCGGTTGGTCATTCGGTGATCAGCCACCCAACCAACAGAAATTGATCAAACTCCTGCAAAGCAGCACGCACGGTAGCCTCGATAACGCCGATCGCCTGGCGGCGGTCAATTATCAACAGGGCGATTACACCAGTGCCAAGGCCTTCCTCGAACACGCCGGTGATGGCGGCCTGGCGTGGTGGCTGCGGGCCAAACTGGCGGTGCGCGAGGGCGATAAAAGCGCCGCGGCTGGCGCTTACGCGAAGGCGGCCCAAGCCTTCCCACAGAATGAATCCTGGGGTGAGCGCAGAACGCCGGACTACGACTACGAAACGCTCCAGCCCAAGTGTCGGGTCGACGGCGAAAGCGCGATCCTGGCTTTGCAGCGCGGGGATTATCTGCAGGCGTTTGACCAGCTTTATCGCAGTCAAAGCCTCTATTGGCTCGACGCAGCTACCGTGGCCGAGCGTGTGCTGACGGTCGATGAGCTCAAGCATTACGTCGACACTCAGGTGCCGGCGCCACCGCCACTCAGTCAGCAGGATCGCGATAACTATGTGCCGCTGCCGGTGGCAGCCAAGCTACGCAATCTGTTGGGTCGACGCCTGCTGCGCGAAGGGCATTACGAGCAAGCACCTGCCTATTTCGATAACGACGGATTGCGTCACAAAGCCAGGTTGTATGGCCAGCAACGCCTGGCTGCCGATTCGGCGTGGTGGCCGACGCGGCGTGCCGCTGCACTGTTCAACGCGGCATGGACCGCGCGCGAATGGGGAATGGATATCCTCGGCTATGAGATGGCTCCGGATTACGCCACGTTCGCTGGCAATTACAGTCTGGAAAACAGCGAGCTCAAGGTCGGGCCGCTAGTGTCCGAGGACGAAGTGAAGCGCCAGCAAGCCAGTGCCGCTCAGCCTGATCAGCGATACCACTATCGTTTCGTCGCGACGGCGTTGGCCAGTCGCGCTGCCGACAACTTGCCTCATACCAGCCAGGCATTTGCTGCCGTGCTATGTGAAGCGGCGGGGTGGAACAGCAGTCTTGCAGAGCAAAGCGCGCTCTATCAGCGTTATGTTCAACAAGGCCCGTTTGTGCAGTGGGCCGCGGATTTCGGTCATCAATGCCCGTATCCAGACTTCCAGAACGCCGACAAGCGCTATGTCACACAGGTCACCGACGCGGCGCGCTCGGCGCTGCGACCGTATAAGGTGCCGCTGCAGATTGGCAGTGTGCTGGCGATCGTGGCGGCGGCGCTATTGTTGATCAATCGCCGCCGCAAGACTCAGTAAAGGTTCAAGCCTGCTGAACAAACGTCAGTCGCACGGCAAAACCTATCAACAGGCTGCCGAACAGCCACTGTTGCAGGCGCTGGGCTGATGGACTGCGATGCAACCATCGGCCCAGGGCTGCCCCGACCAGCGCATAAGCACTGTCGAACAGCAAACCGACAGCCACCAACACCACGCCCAGGGTCGCGAATTGTGCGAGTACCGGCCCGGCGTGTGGATTGATGAACTGGGGCAGTAGCACGGAGCAGAACAACAGCGCCTTGGGGTTGAGCAGGTTGGTCAGCAAGCCGCGCTGGATCGCTTGAGTGCAGCGCGATTTCTCGATGGTTTGACTGGCGCCATTGATGTTCGGCAACAGGTTCGTGCGCAGGCACTGCACACCGATCCACAACAGGTACGCGGCGCCGGCCAGACGCACCACGTCGAAGGTCCAGGGCGCCGCCTTGAACAGTGCCGCCAAACCCAATGCCGCCAGCGCCACATGGCAGGCCCGCGCGATGGCCAGGCCCACCGCCGTGGCCAGCGCCGCGCCTTTGCCCTGGCGAGCACCGGTTTGCAACAGCAGGATCATGTCGGGGCCGGGCAACAAATACACCACCGCCAAAGCCATGAAAAACAGCCAGAGTCCCGCCATGTTGCACCCCATTCGTTGTCGATTCGGTAGGGCCAGTCTAGGGCGCAAGGGCGGGGCAGGTGGTTGCGTAGTTCGCTTCTAAAGCAGTCATTGTTGGCATAATCTACCAGGCTGTGACCTTTATACCATCGGGATCTGCCAAACCATGAAACTGGATGCCTACGACCGCAAGATTCTCGCCGCGCTGCAACGGGACGGTCGCTTGAGCAATGTGCAACTGGCTGACGAAATCGGACTGTCTGCGTCGCCCTGTTTACGGCGGGTGCGAATGCTTGAAGAGGCCGGGGTGATTCGTGGCTATCAGGCCAATCTGGATCGCGATGAAGTCGGGCTTGGCTTGACCGTGTTTGTCGGGGTCAAGGTCGAGCGCCACAACGACGAGCAGGCAGAAGCCTTTCGCCTGGCGGTGACGGCGCTGCCCGAAGTGATTTCGGCGTTTCTGGTGTCAGGAGAGTCGGATTTTTTGTTGCAGGTGGTGGTGCCGGATTTGCGTGCCTATGATCGTTTTCTCACGGGATGCTTGTTGAAGTTGCCGGGCGTGAGCGATATCCGCAGCAACTTTGCGATTCACACGGTGAAGACGCCGGGGGCATTGCCCTTGGGGCATTTGCCGCTTTAGACCCGGTCGATCTTTTCGCGAGCAGGCTCGCTCCCACACATGAATGCATTCCAATGTGCGAGCCTGCTCGTGAAAGGGCAGTGTCAGGCAGCGTGAGTGTTGACTGTGCCGACGCCTTCGCCGGCAAGCCGGCTCCTACAGGTTTGCGGCGCTCACAAACTCCGTGGCAGGTGCGAACCTCTGTGGGAGCGAGCCTGCTCGCGAAAGCGATGGACCCGCCACAGAAAATTCTGGAGCCTTACATCTGCGTCGCCATCCCCTGCACATTCATCGCGGCCTGGCGCAACGCCTCAGAGCGCGTCGGGTGCGGGTGACAGGTCAGGGCGATGTCTTCGGCGGACGCGCTGAACTCCATGGCCACGCAATACTCGCCAATCATTTCACTGACGCTCGGGCCCACCAGATGCACGCCGAGGATTTCGTCGGTACGCTCATCGGCCAGTACTTTGGCGAAGCCCTCGGTTTCGTGATTGATCTTCGCTCGGCTGTTGGCGGTGAAGGGGAACTTGCCGACTTTGAACGCGCGACCTTCGGCCTTCAGCTGTTCTTCGGTCTTGCCGACGCTGGCCAGTTCCGGTTTGGTATAGATCACGTTGGGGATCAAGTCGTAATTGACCTCGCCGGCCTTGCCAACGATCTGCTCGATGCAGGCCATGGCTTCGTCCTCGGCCTTGTGGGCGAGCATCGGGCCAGAGGTGACGTCGCCAATCACCCAGACGCCAGCGGCTTCGGTGCGGTGGCCCTTGTTGGCGAGCATGCCGCGTTTATCCGTGCTGAGGCCGATGTTCTCCAGCCCCAGACCTTGGGTATAAGGTCGGCGTCCGATGGCCACCAGCACGTAATCGGCTTCAATCGACTCTGCAGTGCCGCCTGCGGCGGGCTCGACGCTGAGTTGAACGCCAGTGGCAGAAGTCGTGGCGCGGGTCACTTTTGAACTCAACTTGAAGCTGATCCCTTGTTTGCTCAATGAGCGCTGCAGGGTTTTGCCTGCTTCGCCGTCCACGCCGGGGCAGATTCGATCCAGGTATTCAACCACGGTCACCTGAGCGCCCAAACGCCTCCAGACCGAACCCAGCTCCAGGCCAATCACCCCGGCGCCGATCACCACCAGGTGTTTCGGGACTTCGCTCAGTGACAGTGCGCCGGTGGAATCGAGGATGCGTCGGTTATCGATATCCACGCCGGGCAGGGGAGTGGGTTCGGAGCCGGTGGCGATGATGATGTCCTTGGCGCTCAGCTCGAGCTTGCCTGCGGCGTTGTCCGTCACCGTGACTTTGCCCGGCCCGTCGATATGGCCCCAGCCCTTGATCCAGTCGACCTTGTTTTTGCGAAAGAGAAACTCGATGCCTTTGGTCAGACCGGTCACGCTCTGGTCTTTCTGTATCATCATTTGAGCCAGATTGAGCGTGGGTTTGACCTCGATCCCCAGGTTGGCAAATTCCGCGCCCATCGCCGCATCGTAAAGTTCGGAGGCGTGCAGCAATGCCTTCGATGGCATGCAGCCGACGTTCAGGCAGGTGCCCCCCAGCGTGGCGCGTCCTTCTACGCACGCCGCTTTCAAACCCAGTTGGCCCGCGCGGATGGCTGCGTTGTAGCCACCGGGGCCACCACCAAGTATCACGACGTCATAAGTGCTCATGGATTACTCCTGGATTGAAAGCGGTTGGGGAGGGATAAAAGTAGTCTTTGAGTAATATTACGAGCGTAATATGTGCTTTTTAGTGCATTCCGGTCAAGGCTTCAGCCTAGTGACAGGTCGAGCATTTTTAGATAGAGCAAATAAGTACGGAAATTTCCGCGGTAGCGTTATATCGTAACGAAATGTGACATGAGCAGAAGTAAATACTGGGGTGGTATGCAAGTCGATCTCGATGATGAAGGAGCGCAGGCAGCCGGACTGCCGCGCTTTGAGCAGGCAATTTTTCAGGGGCGACGCTTGCGCCTGTTCGCCATCAGTCTGGGCGCGCTCGCGGCGATGGGCCTGGTGTCAGGTTTTTTTGTCGGGCTGTTTGCCCCGCAATCCCTTTGGCCTGCCCTGCTGTTCAATCAAAGCGCCGCGTTGCTGGTGCTGGTTGCAGGCTTTCAATCCGCCTGGTGGGTGACGCAATGGCGCGCGCGGGCGATGAGTCCGCTGGCGCCTTTGCTGGTCGCCTCTGCAGAGGCAGAAGCCCCGCTGGGCTGGTACGAACGGCTGCTGGAGCGGATCAGTCAGCGCTGGTTGAACCTGCTCAGGCAAATCGGTGCGCCAACGCTGTGGCTGGGTGGTTGGGCGTTGCTGGCATTGCTCAGCGTCGAACAAACATGGACCCTTGATTTGCCGCCCGCAGCCTTGGGGTTGTCGGCCACTGTCGGCGCTGCCGTGGCGCTGTTGCTGGGCTTCGGCTTGCTGGTTCTGGAGCGTCAGCTGACACAGGAAGGCAGCGCCCAATGGCCCGAAGCAGGCGCGTTGGCGCAGCTGACCCGGGTGGCAATCATTAGCCTGATACTCGGTGCGCTATGCCTGTTGTTTGCCAATGAAAATTCGGTCTGGCCGGTGCGTCTGGCCGTACTCATCGGCCTGCTGCCGGGGCTCGTCGCCTTAGAATTGTTGCTGCGTGCCGTGTTGTCACTGTTCAGCCCTCGTCGAGATCGACTCGAACCTGCATTGCTGGCGCGTAGTTTTATCGCCGACATGTTGCGCTGGCCACCGCAACCCTTACTGGCCTTGCAGCACGAATTGCACAACCGCTTCGGCATCGACCTGCGACAGATCTGGGCCTTCACTTACATGCGTCGGGCGTTTTTGCCGGTGCTGGGCGTTGTAGCCATTATCGGTTGGTCGCTGACCGGTGTTCACGAAATACCCCTGCAAGGGCGGGGAATCTATGAGCGTTTCGGCAAACCGGTGGCGGTGTTCGGTCCTGGATTACATGCAGGATTACCCTGGCCGTTGGGCAGGGTACTAAGTGTGGAAAACGGTGTGGTGCATGAATTGGCCACCAGCGTGGGCGAAACGTCAGCCGCCGTGCAGGCCGACCCCGCCGAAGGCCCGGCGCCGATTACGGCCAACCGGTTGTGGGACGCCAGCCATGTGAATGACAAATCCCAAGTGATTGCCAGCAGCCGTGCCGACAAACAAAGCTTCCAGATCGTCAACATGGACGTCCGTTTTGTCTATCGCATCGGTCTGGACGATCAGGCGGCGTTGGCGGCGACTTACAACAGCGCGGATGTGCCGACGCTGATCCGCAGCACCGCCAGCCGCATCCTGGTCCACGACTTCGCCTCGCGAACCCTTGATGGCTTGCTCGGGGAGGACCGGGTCGGGCTCGCCGAAAAAATTGGCCGGGCCGTGCAGGCCGACCTGCAGAAACTCGACAGCGGGGTGGAAATTCTCGCCACGGTCGTCGAGGCGATTCATCCACCGGCAGGGGCAGCCAATGCTTATCACGGCGTACAAGCGGCGCAGATTGGCGCGCAGGCTCTGATCGCCCGTGAACGCGGAGCCGCCGCCGAAGCCACCAACCAGGCCCAGTTGCAAGCCAGCATGGCCCGAGATCAGGCCACGGCGATTGCCCACGAAATCAATGCGACGGCCAAGGCTGCCGACCTGAAATTCGCCGCCGAGAAAAAGGCTTATGCCAGTGCCGGCCAAGCCTTCGTGCTTGAGCAATACCTCAGTCAACTTTCCCAGGGCCTGGCCAATGCCAGGTTGTTGCTCCTCGATCATCGTCTGGGCGGCAGCAGTCATGCGCCGACCATCGATCTGCGTACGTTCACGTTGCCGGCTGACCCTGCGTCGTCGCATAAATCAGCTCAGCCAGGAGCCACCAATTGAACCAGTCGCCTACCCACGATCACAATGACCACAGTGGCCACGATCACGGCCATGGCGGGCATCACCACCACGGTCATCACCATCACCACCACGGCGATCCCCAAGAGGCCGGTCCATTCCCTTGGCGACGCATGGGGTGGGCTGCATTGCTGGTGGCGTTTGCGGTGGCGGCCGCGAGCCTGGTGCAAGTGCGCTCGGGTGAAGCTACGGTGATCACCCGTTTCGGCAATCCGTCGCGGGTCTTGCTTGAACCGGGTCTGGGGTGGCGTTGGCCGGCCCCGTTCGAAGCGGCGATCCCGGTTGATCTGCGCCTGCGCACCACGTCCAGCGGTTTGCAGGATGTCGGCACACGTGACGGTTTGCGCATCATTATCCAGGCCTATGTGGCCTGGCAGGTGCAGGGTGACGCCGACAATGTGCAGCGTTTTATGCGCGCTGTGCAGAATCAGCCAGACGAAGCCGCGCGGCAGATCCGCACCTTTGTCGGCTCGGCACTGGAGACCACGGCCAGTAGTTTCGATCTGGACAATCTGGTGAACACCGACGCCAGGCAAGTTCGCATCGCTGATTTCGAAGCGCAGCTGCGCAAGCAAATTGATCAGCAGTTGCTGACCACCTATGGCGTTCGGGTACTGCAAGTCGGTATCGAGCGCTTGACCTTGCCATCAGTGACGCTGACCGCGACGGTCGATCGTATGCGTGCCGAGCGTGAAACCATCGCCACCGAACGCACGGCCATTGGCAAGCGCGAAGCCGCGCAAATCCGCTCCGCGGCGGAACGTGATGCGCGAATCGTCCAGGCCGATGCGACGGTGAAAGCGGCGGACATCGAGGCGCAATCCCGGGTCGAAGCCGCGCAGATTTATGGCCGTGCCTATGCCGGTTCACCGCAGCTTTACAACCTGCTGCGCTCACTCGATACCCTGGACACTGTGGTCACACCGGGTACGAAACTGATTCTGCGCACCGATGCCGCGCCTTTCCGGGTATTGGTAGATGGCCCGCCAACGCTCGACAACAAGTCCGGATCGCAGCCATGAGTTGGGTTCCACGTGGAACAAATGAGTTGAGCAGCCCCTGGATACAGGCTGGGCGCTTGGCATTTCTCGCGCTTTACGCGATAACGGTCCTGGCCGCTCTGGCGTGGGCGTTCTCCAACGTGCGGCAAATAGATCCACAAAATCGTGCGGTGGTTTTGCACTTCGGCGCGCTGGATCGCATCCAGAATGCCGGCTTGCTGTTGGCCTGGCCACGACCGTTTGAACAGGTGATTTTGCTGCCGGCGGCGGACCGGGTGATCGAGCGTCGCGTAGAAAATCTGCTGCGTACCGGCGCCGCAGTGCAGGCCGATCGCGTGGCCAGTTTTGCAACGCCGATCAGTGATGCACTGGCAGGTTCCGGTTATCTGCTGACGGGGGATTGGGGCGTGGTGCAACTGGATGTGCGGGTTTTCTACAAAGTCACTGAGCCCTATGCCTTCGTGCTTCAAGGCGAGCATGTACTGCCTGCGCTGGACCGCATCGTGACCCGCAGCGCGGTAGCGCTTAGCGCTGCACGTGACCTGGACACTATTCTGGTCGCCCGACCGGAACTGATCGGTGCCGATAATCAGGCAGCCGAAAGGCGCGAGCGTCTGCGAGGTGATCTGGTGCAAGGCATCAATCAACGCTTGGCTGAATTGGCTGCGACGGGGCAGGGACTGGGGATAGAGGTATCGCGGGTCGATGTGCAATCGAGTCTGCCAGACCCTGCGGTCAACGCCTTCAACGCCGTGCTGACGGCCAGCCAACAAGCCGACAAAGCCGTAGCCAACGCACGCACTGAAGCTGAGAAGCTGACCCAGACCGCCAACGAACAAGCCGACCGCACACTACAGGTCGCCCACGCTCAGGCGAGCGAACGACTGGCGAAAGCCTCTGCGGATACGGCCACGGTATTGCGCCTGAGCAACGCGCAACAACAGGGCACCGACCCGCAAGTCTTGCTGCGGATCTATCGCGAGCGGATACCGAAAATTCTTCGCCAGGCGGGCTCGGTAACCACGGTTGATCCGAAAGACGATTCCCGCCTGATCATTCAGGGAGCTGCACAATGACCGCTCAAACTGCTGCTGCGCCGAGCATGTTGTCCACGGCAGAACAACGCAGCGCCGCCCGTCAATTGACCCTGGCCATGCTTGCACTCGGCTTGCTCACGCTGGGCCTCTTGTGGCGCTGGTTGGCGCCGCAACAGAGCGGTGTCAGCCAATTGCTCCTGGGGCTTGCTTCCGTATTGGTGGCCGTGCCGGTCATGCGTTCGGCCTGGTACAGCCTGCGCTATCCGAGTTTGCACGGGATCACCGATCAATTGATCGCCCTGGCCATGCTGGGTGCCTGGGCGACAGGCGACCTGCTGACGGCGGCGTTGCTGCCAATCATCATGATCTTCGGCCACGTGTTGGAAGAACGCAGCGTTATCGGCTCGCAAGAAGCCATTCACGCCCTCGGCAAACTGACCCGCAGCCATGCACGCAAGGTCCAGGCCGATGGCTCCATCGTCGAGGTGGACAACGGTACGCTCAAGGCTGGCGATCTGGTGGAAGTGCGAGCCGGAGACCGTGTGCCGGCCGATGGTCGGGTGTTGTCCGGTCAGGCGAGTCTGGACACCGCGTCCATTACCGGCGAATCAGTGCCGATGGAGGCCGGCGTCGGCATGCCGGTGTTCGGTGGAGCGATTAATCTCGATGGCCTGCTGCGCATCGAAGTGACCCGAACCGGCCACGAATCGACCCTCGGCAAAGTCATCGCGCTGATGCAAAACGCTGAACGTTCCAAGCCGCCGATCACCCGGCTGCTGGAGCGTTATGCTGGTAGCTACATGGTGCTGGTGTTGCTATTGGCCGCAGTGACCTGGTTCGTCACCAACGATGCTCAAGCCATGCTTGCGGTGCTGGTAGCGGCTTGTCCTTGTGCGCTGGTGTTGTCCGCGCCGGCGACGGCCATTGCCGGAGTGGCGGTGGCGGCGCGGCACGGCATTCTGATTCGCAGCTCGGCGTTTCTTGAAGAACTGGCAGACCTGACATCGCTGGTGGTCGACAAGACCGGAACCCTGACCTTCGGCACCTTGCGCCTGCAATCCATCGACAGCCCGTTGGAGGACCGCAGCCACGTCTTGAAACTCGCCGCCAGCCTCGGCTCCGCCAGCAGTCACCCGGTCAGTCGTGCGCTGGCCGGGCTGGTTACGCAGGATCATTTTTTACTGCTGTCGAACATTCACGAGCGTCAGGGCTTGGGCGTGGTGGCCATGACGGAGCAGGGCGAGGCCGCGCTGGGGCGACCGGAGTTGTTCGCCCAATTGGGCATCGCCACCTCAGACGTGCCTGACCACGACGGTCCGATGGCCGGGCTGGCGCTCAACGGCGAGTTCCTCGCCTGGCTGTTGTTGGCCGACAGCGTTAAACCGGAAGCGAAGTTTGCCTTGAATGAGTTGCGCGAGCTTGGGTTAGGTCGGCAACTGTTGCTGACCGGCGACCGGCAAAGTGTTGCTCACACGCTCGCTCGCGATGTCGGCATCAGTGATGTCGAAGCACAGGCCTTGCCCGAGGATAAGTTGGACCGCGTGCTCAAGGAGATCGGCAGCGGCTTCCGGCCGATGGTGGTTGGGGATGGAATCAATGATTCCCTGGCGCTCAAGGCTGGCGTGGTCGGTGTTGCGATGGGCGCGGGCGGGGCGGATATCGCATTGGCGTCGGCTGATGTCGTACTGATCGGCAGCGACCTGCGCCGCCTCGGGACCTGCGTGCGCTTGAGCAGGCAATGTCGGCAGACTTTGCAGGTCAACGTGATCATCGGCCTGGGTTGGACCCTGGCGATTGTGGCCTTTGCCGCGTTCGGCTGGCTCGGTGCGGCGGGCGCGATGATTGCGGCGTTGTTGCATAACCTCAGTACATTGTTGGTGCTGGGCAACGCAGGGCGGCTGCTGCGCTTTCAAGAACCGTTGCTCAAGTTGAAGGATGGGGACTGAGTTCAATTGGGCAGCGGCTTTGCCACGGTTGAAAGTTTTCAGAACTGTGTGCGCTGTTCGCAGTCATTTAATGTGAGGGCACGGCATTTTGTGTATTGGCGGCAACCGGGCGTTTTGCCGCGAATTATAGAAAACGGCGATTAGTTCGATAGCCAGCTATTTTTCCAAGATGGTCTACCCTCTGATCAGACGTCTGAAACAAGGGGGATTTTCCATGCTCGCGCAACTTCCACCGGCCTTACAGAATCTGCAGTTACCGCTACGCCTGCGACTCTGGGACGGCCATGAATTCAATCTGGGGCCGACGCCCAGCGTCACAATTGTGGTCAAGGACCCACAAATGGTTACCCAGTTAACTCATCCCAGCCTCGACGCGCTCGGAGCGGCTTTTGTCGAGGGCAAACTGGAGCTGGAAGGTTCCATCAGCGAAGTGATTCGCGTGTGCGCTGAATGGAGCCAGGCGTTGATAGACGAAGACGACGGCAGCCAGCCTGTACGTACCGTCCACGACAAGGAAACCGACGCCAAGGCGATTTCCTACCACTATGATCTGTCCAATGCGTTTTATCAGCTGTGGCTTGATAGCGACATGGCCTATTCCTGCGCTTATTTCGAGACCGGCAGCGAGACCCTTGAGCAAGCCCAACAAGCAAAATTTCGCCACCTGTGCCGCAAGTTGCGCCTGCAACCGGGCGACTATTTGCTGGATGTCGGCTGCGGTTGGGGCGGATTGGCGCGGTATGCGGCCCGTGAATTCGGCGCGAAGGTGTTCGGTATTACGCTGAGCAAAGAGCAGTTGGCCCTGGCCCGTGAACGCGTTAAAGAGGAAGGGCTGGAGGACTTGGTCGAACTGCAATTGCTTGATTACCGTGATTTGCCGCAGGACGGTCGTTTCGACAAAGTGGTCAGCGTCGGTATGTTCGAACACGTCGGTCACGCCAACCTGGCCAAGTACTGCCAAACCTTGTTCGGTGCGGTGAAGGAGGGTGGCCTGGTGATGAACCACGGCATCACCGCCAAGTGCACCGACGGCCGTCCGGTGGGACGTGGCGCTGGGGATTTCATTGAAAAATACGTATTCCCCAATGGCGAACTGCCGCACCTGTCGATGATCTCTGCCGAGATCAGCGAGGCTGGGCTGGAGATCGTCGATGTCGAGAGCTTGCGTCTGCACTATGCACGCACTCTTGACCACTGGAGCGAACGCCTGGAAGACAACCTTGAAGCCGCCGCCAGACAAGTACCGGAACAAGCGTTGCGGATCTGGCGGTTGTACCTGGCAGGATGCGCCTACGCATTCGCCAAGGGCTGGATCAACCTGCACCAGATCCTTGCAGTGAAGACCCACCCCGATGGCAGCCATGAACTGCCGTGGACCCGCGACGACATCTATACGCCTTAGAGAATCGGTGAAATAAGCCGGGCAACCCGCATGCCGACCTGTTGCAGGCGGTGGGTTTCCCGGCTTTCTTCTTGGGCGATTTCGTGGGCCTGGGCGAAGTCGGCGTTGAGCATCCGTTCTACCTCGGCAGCGAAGGCGCCATCGACAGTCAGTAACATCACTTCGAAATTCAGCCGGAACGAACGGTTGTCCAGGTTGGCGCTGCCAATGGCGCTGATTTCGCTGTCGATCAGTACCACCTTCTGATGCAGGAAACCGGGTTGGTAGCGGAACACCCGCACCCCGGCGCGCACGGCTTCGAAGGCATACAGGCTGGAGGCTGCGTAGACGATTCGGTGATCGGGTCGTGACGGCAGCAGCAGCCGCACATCCACCCCGCGCAATACCGCCAGGCGCAAGGCGGCGAACACCGCTTCGTCCGGGATGAAATACGGACTGGTGATCCACACCCGCTCGGTCGCCGCATGGATGGCTTCGACGAAGAACAACGAACAGGTCTCGTAGGAATCCGCCGGCCCGCTGGCCAGCAATTGGCAGAGTACTCCGTCATCCGGGTACACATCTGGCAGGATCAGGGGCGGTAGTGCGCGCGCCGCCCAGAACCAGTCTTCGGCAAAGGACTCCTGCATGCACGCCACTACCGGTCCGCGTACTCGCACATGGGTATCGCGCCAAGGCGCCAGGGGTGGTTTCTCGCCCATGTATTCGTCACCGACGTTGTGCCCGCCGACGAAACCCAGCATTCCGTCAACGACGACGATCTTGCGGTGATTACGAAAGTTGACCTGAAAGCGGTTAAGCCAGCCGCTGCGGGTGGCGAAGGCTTTGACCTCGACGCCGCCCTCGCGCAGCGACTGCACATAGCTGTGGGGCAGGGAGTGACTGCCAATCCGGTCGTACAGCAAGTAAATCGACACGCCTTCGGCGGCCTTGTACAGCAGCAAATCATGTAGACGCTGACCGAGGTGGTCGTCGTGAACGATGAAGAACTGGATCAGCACAGCCTCTTTTGCCTGCTTGATGGCGTCGAAAATCGCATCGAAAGTGGCTCGGCCGTTGATCAACAGCCGCACTTCGTTGTTGGCCAGGGACGGCATACGGCCCAGCTTCGGCATTGCTCTTAATGATGCGTATGCAGTGGAGGCGCGGGCGGTGAGGGCTTCTTCTACCCAGGGCCGCCAATTGAGTTCGGAGATGGCCTTGCGCATCTCTTCGTTAGCCTGGCGGCGGGCCTTGATGTAACCGTCGAACGTACTGCGGCCAAACACCAGATAAGGGATAAGCGTCAGGTAAGGGATAAAGACCAGGGACAGGGCCCAGGCGATCGCTCCCTGGGCGGTGCGTACGGTCAGCACCGCGTGTATCGCCGCGATCATGCCCATAAAATGCAGCAGTGCGATGGTGTAGCCAAAAATATGCGGTCCAAAATAATCCATGGGGGCAGCCTTGCTCCTGAAGATTCAATGCGTAACAGAGCATGTTCCGGGCAGAATGTCGCTAATTAATTGACCCATGAACCGAAGGCCGTGGCTGACGTCTAACGGCCACTACTGATCAGGAGTTACACGATGAATGTTCGTCTGCTGGGTTTGGCCATGGCACTGGGTTTGGCACTTCCTGTGGCCGCCCAGGCGCAAATGCTTCAGCCAGGCTTGTGGGAGTTGACCTCAAGCAATATGAAAGTCGATGACCAGGACCTGCCGGATCTGCAATTGATCCTCGGTCAGCTACAAAGTCAGATGACCCCTGAACAGCGCGCGCAGCTGGAAAAGCAGGGCATCACCATGGGCGGTAAAGGCATCCGCGCCTGCTTGACCCCTGAGCAGGTCAAGACTGACAACATTCCACTGACGGACCCGCAATCGGGCTGCAAGCAGGAAATCACTGATCGCAGCGGCAACCAGTGGAAGTTCCGCTTCAGTTGTCCGAAGGCGCAAGGTGCAGGTGTCGCCACTTTCCTTAGCGATCGTGAGTTCACTACCAAGGTCAACGGCACCTTCAATGCCACCGGTATTCAGCAGAAGGGCAGTCTCGATACCCGCGCCGTGTGGCTGGGGCAGGATTGCGGAACCGTGAAGCCAAGAGCCTAAAGGCTTCGCGGGCCAGCCTTGTTCCTGCAGGCGTCAGCGACTGTCAGGAACGAGGCCGACCCGAAAAGGCCAGGGTTCATACGCCCGCATTGCCGGGTTGCTTCAACCACTCACAGGCCATTTCAACCTTCATCCTGCCGAAATCCTCACCGCTGCAACTGCGTACACTGACGAACCCACCGGCCTGCTCTTTCTCGCCAATCACGACCAGGTAGGGCACTGTTTGGCTGTGCTGGCGAATCTTGTAACCGACTCTTTCATTTCGCAGATCCGCCAGGGCGTGCACGCCAGTGCGGCGCAAGGTTTCGGTCACCGAATGTGCATAAGTCGCCTGACGCTCATCGATGCTCACGACCATCACCTGGGGTGGCAGGCGCCACTGTTGCAGCTCCCGGTGACTGGACCAACACGTACCGTAGATCCGTTGCTGCAAGGTCCCGCTGATGTGATCAAGGGCGAATGCTTGCAGGACCTTGGTGGTGGGCACGTGCGGGCCGGTCGTCAAATATTCGTAGTCACCCAGGCGGTAGACCGACAAGTGCTCGGAGTGCATCGCTGGAGAGGGCGTCTCACGGCGACGTATCGAGTGGTTGGTCGCTGCCAGTGACTGCATACGTGCTTCGATCAGGGGCAGATCGGTCGACGTCAGGGGACGCTCGACAGCAAACTCGCAAAAGAACCCGTCACCCAGCACCGAGCCCGTTCGCATCTGTGCGTGGGAATGGAGTTGCCTGACCGCCATCGCCAGCATCAACGAACAGGAGCGCCGGAGAATCTCCAGCCCGTCGGGCTCCTGCGGCGTCACAATGCTGACCCTGGCATTGGTCTTGATCATGAATTCGCAGTCCACCAGCGCGCCGTCCACCCGACCTGCGACTGCTGCATTGGCCAGCCCCGGACCAATACTCGCAGCAATCTCATGGACGGATAACGGTTGATCGTATTCACGCAATGAACCATCGGGCAGGGTGATCTTGATCATGGTTATTGTTCTCGGATGCGTCGATCACACGCGTAAACATTAGACGCAAACGTTGTCGTTTGTCATGTAGACATTTTTCTACCTGGTCAAATCTGCTCGATGGTGCTGCTCAAGACTGGTTCTGCAGGGCGGCAATCTGCGTTCAATCACCGGAAGGATTCTTGCGATCATGCGACCTCCCAGTTCCAGCGACTTTCAGCGACGGCATCGTGGGCGTGCAAGCTTTCCGCATGGACGACTCGAATATGGAAGGCGTTGATGCCCGGGGCGCGTTTCAGGGCCTGGTTCAACCGTCGCGCAGCGTCTTCACAGAACATCAGGTTCTGACCGTTGGCCAAGGCGAAGGCCTGCTCGTCTGCGCGCTTGACCGCGGTTTGCACGGCGGTACCGAGGGCCGCTTCGGCGTCGTTGATGATTGCAATCAGCGGCAGCTGATCCAGGTAGTCATCCAGACGAAGACGCAATTGGGCAGTGCTGCGTTGGCTGTGCGGTGTCGCGACGATGCCGTTTGTTGACCCGAGCCAAGCCAAAACATCGGCATGTTGCAGGGAGGTGTTGGCGAAATCAGTGTTGAACTGTTGCTGAATTAATTGCCGGGACAGTGCCGCTGAACAGGGACAGGTTGAGGAATAAGGCACGTCGATTTTTAGTTCCACGTGGAACATCGCACTTTTCAAATACGCTTCGATGGTCACGGGGTAGGTTTTCCAGCCGGCCAACGGGCTAATCAATGCGGGTCTTTTAAGCAATAAATCGATGTGGATTTTTAGCGATGAGCTGCTGGAAAGTCCTGGGTGGCTGTCGAGGAAACGCTGTAGCACTCGCTGTAGAACCGGGGGCGAGAGCGTTTCCCGTTCCAGCTGTTCCAGCGCCAGATAAAGACGCGACATGTGGATGCCGCGTGCTTCTCCATCGTCGAGGCTGACTCCGGCATCAGCCGTTGCCACCAGGCGTTGGCCATCGAACAAAACAGGAAGAGCAATGCCGCACATGCCCACCCAGTCCAGTGGCAGGGCTTGGCGTGAGGCCTGCGCAGCGATATCTGGCAGAGTCAGCGCATTCATGAGCAGGTCCATCGTTAGAGTAGAATTGGTATGTTATATCATAACAATTAAATGGGCGATGGGTTTTTCACCCGCGGCTTTCACCCTACACAGACGTCACCTGCTCAATTTGATTCTGGCCAGCGCGGCCTTTGCTTTATTGCCTGGCAGCAGGCGCAGACGTCCCAAGCCTAGCATCCAGCAACACGGCTGCAGGTGAACCTGGCACTGCTGCCGCCGGAGCTGGAAAACCGATTGATCGTGGTCCAGCCGACGCGCCGGTTATAGCCGACCCAGGTTTCGCCGTCAGAGGCGATGCCGGTGAAGAACGTCAGTTGGCCGTAACGACTGTTGGTCTGCGCCCAGTAGCGTTTTCCGGCCGCTTCGAACCCGCGCAGATAAATCGTACTACCGGCAGTGTTGACGCTGTAGGCATTGCCATTGGCGTCCACGCAAGCCAGCAAATTGGCGCTGCGAGTGCAGGTGGCCAAGGTCGGAATTTGCCCCCAGGCATCGACAGCGACCCACAATGCAGCGCTCATCAGCGCCAATTTCAGGGCATTACGCATGGCATTTCTCTTGGTTGGAAGGGGTTCCAGCATTCTGCCCGTGGTCATCGTGGGCAAAAAGGGAGTGGTTTGATTGAATGGTTATATTATAACATTTAAATCAGCCCGACGATTTGACCGGGCATCCCTTGTTAGGAGCACCTGATGCCTGATCGTCTTCCCGTCACAGTCTTGTCCGGCTTTCTTGGCGCCGGAAAAAGTACACTTCTTAATTACATACTACGTAATCGCGAAAACCTGCGGGTCGCTGTTATCGTCAACGATATGAGCGAAATCAACATCGACGGCAGCGAGGTGCAACGGGATGTGCGCCTCAATCGTGCTGAAGAAAAACTCGTGGAAATGAGCAACGGCTGCATTTGCTGCACCTTGCGCGAAGACTTGCTCGAGGAGGTGAGCAAACTCGCGATGGACGGTCGCTTTGATTACTTGTTGATTGAGTCCACCGGCATATCCGAACCGCTGCCTGTCGCGGAAACTTTCACCTTTCGCGACGAAAACGGCCAAGGCCTCAACGACATCGCCCGGCTCGACACCATGGTCACGGTGGTCGATGGCATGAACTTCCTGCGTGACTACCAGGCCGCCGACAGCCTCGTCTCCCGTGGTGAAACCCTTGGCGAAGAG
>Ga0302169_10000088_pt1 | contig 30244 bp, 31 predicted proteins | sample I_Fen_N1_3_FD_193493 | JGI IMG/M metagenome (GOLD analysis project Ga0302169, IMG submission 193493) | Peat permafrost microbial communities from Stordalen Mire near Abisko, Sweden - I_Fen_N1_3 | ecosystem: Environmental > Terrestrial > Soil > Wetlands > Permafrost | place: Sweden: Abisko...
AAAAATTCTTGTAGATGGTTGGATCGAAATTCAACATATCGTGTAGAGATTCTCAGTGACACAAGCAACACAGTGACGTCACCTTAACCCTTTTTCCTGAACGTGCCAATGTTTCTTGCGAAGGTTTCTCTGTTTTCATGACTGACGGTGCGGGGGATTGCTCCGAAGGTCCGTAAATCCGGGAGGATCGTCGAGAATTGTTCCTCGCGCTTTGAACCCGGCGGCGCGCCCCGGTAAGATGCCGGACAGATTTTTTCCACCACGTTATTCAGGACACCCGCCATGAGCATCAAATCGGACAAGTGGATTCGCCGCATGGCGCAAGAGCACGGCATGATCGAGCCCTTCGTGGAGCGCCAGGTGCGCGGCAGCGACGATAGCCGGGTGATCTCCTACGGCGTGTCGAGCTACGGCTACGATGTGCGTTGCACCAATCATTTCAAGGTGTTCACCAACATCAATTCGGCCATCGTCGACCCGAAGAACTTCGATGCGGGCAGCTTCGTCGACATCCACAGCGACGTGTGCATCATTCCGCCCAACTCCTTCGCCCTGGCCAGCACCGTCGAATACTTCCGCATTCCGCGTAATGTATTGACCATCTGCCTGGGTAAAAGCACCTACGCGCGCTGCGGCATCATCGTCAACGTCACGCCGCTCGAGCCTGAGTGGGAAGGCCACGTGACCCTGGAGTTCTCCAACACCACCAATCTGCCGGCGAAAATCTACGCCAACGAAGGCGTGGCGCAGATGCTGTTCCTCGAGTCTGACGAAGAGTGTGAAGTTTCCTATAAGGACCGTGGCGGCAAGTATCAGGGCCAGCGTGGCGTGACTTTGCCGCGGACCTGAGTCAGCCGTCTGACAAACCGTGGGAATTCCTCGGCGAGCGTACACTCTACAGGAGTGTACTGCTCCGATTCGCGCAAGGCGGATCGGGCCACCGCCCAGGAGTGCTTTATGAAGATCGACCCGCGAATAACTGCCGAACTGGCAAGGCTTGAGCCCAATCAGGTTGGCGTTTTGGCCTGGTCCTTGTTGGCACACCCGCCTATCGCCATGGCAGGGGGCATCCCCGGTCAGCCAGATCCCGATACGCCCAACGAACAACCCACCGAGCCTGGTGAACCCACCCTTCCGGATGAGCCGCCTCCTGCGCCGGTTGTCTGATCAGCAGACGCAACAGTTCAAAAATGTGGGAGCGGGCTTGCTCGCGAAAGCGGAGTTTCAGACAACACAAATGTCGAATGTCAGGCCGCGTTCGGGAGCAAGCCCGCTCCCACAGGTTTTGCAGTAGACGTTATTTCAGGTTGCCGCTGAGGAACTGCTGCAACCGTTCGCTCTTGGGATTGCCCAGCACGTCTTGCGGCGCGCCTTCCTCTTCCACCCGGCCCTGATGCAGGAACAACACCTGGCTCGAGACCTGGCGCGCGAAGCTCATTTCGTGGGTCACCATGATCATGGTCCGGCCTTCTTCGGCCAGGCCCTGGATCACGCGGAGCACCTCACCCACCAGTTCCGGGTCCAGCGCCGAAGTGGGCTCGTCGAACAGCATGACCTCCGGTTCCATGGCCAGTGCCCTGGCAATGGCCACCCGCTGTTGTTGACCGCCGGACAAGAACGCCGGGTATTGGTCCGCCACGCGCGCTGGCAGGCCAACCTTGTCCAGGTAGCGGCGTGCGCGGTCTTCGGCTTCCTGCTTGCTGCAACCCAGCACCCGGCGTGGAGCCATGGTGATGTTTTCCAGCACGGTCATGTGGCTCCACAGGTTGAAGTGCTGGAACACCATGGCCAGTCGGGTACGGATTCGTTGCAGCTCATCGGGATCGGCGACATGCATGCCTTGTCGATCCTTGATCATGCGGATCGCCTGGCCGTCGAGACTCATGGCACCGTCGTTGGGTTGTTCGAGAAAGTTGATGCAGCGCAGAAAGGTACTTTTACCCGAGCCGCTGGCGCCGATCAGGCTGATAACGTCGCCGGTGTTGGCCTTGAGCGAAACACCCTTGAGCACCTCATGATCGCCGTAACTTTTATGCAGGCCTTCGATGGTCAGTTTGTACATGGAGCATGCATCCTCAAGGCGAAAGTAGATAACCGCTGCGATAGGCTTCGGTGCCCGCAACATGGGCGATCACCATGCCGGCAGTGGCCATGCGGCGCAGCGAGCGGGCGTACATCAATCCAGGGGCTGAGCAATGAACAGGGGTGACGCGATCAGCGATCGGGTCAATGATTTCGGCGATCAATTGCCCGGCTTCCAGGTACTCCCCTGGCAGCGCGGCGAACACCAGAAGCCCGCCAACAGGTGTGGCCACAGGCTCGACAGCGGCCAGAGGGGTGGCTGGGTAGGGCAGTTCGGGCAGGGGCGCCGGTTCGCCGGCGATCGCTCCAAAATGAACCAGGTAATCGATCAGCGCCTGGCTGTCCAGGCTGGCCAGCGGGTGGTTGACGTCACCCTGGCCGCGCAGTTCGACGGTGACCGAAAAGCTGCCATGGGGAATCTCGAACTGCTCGCCGAAGCGCTCTTTCAACTGCCACCAGAGCAAGGTGAAGCATTCGTCGAACGACTGGCCGCCGGAGTCGGTGGCCAACAGGCTGGCTTCGGCGCCAATGTAACAGGCCAGCGGCTCGACCTGCGGCCAGGCGTCTGGCGTGGTGTACAGGTGCGCGACGGCTTCGAAATCGCAATGCAGGTCCAGCACCATGTCGGCATCGCAGGCCAGTCGTTGCAGGGTCAGGCGTTGGGATTGCAGTTGGGTGCTGGCGGTCTGCCGGGCAAGTGCGTTGCGCAGGCTGTTGCGGATCAGCTCGAGGTTGCGCTGCGGGTCGTTGCCAAGTTGGCCTTCAATCTCGTTGCCGACCTCTTCGCTCAGGTCGACGAACCAGCGGTTGAAGTTCTGACCGCTCTCCAGCTCGTAGCGGCCCAGCGGTACATCCATCAGCACTTGCTCCAGGCCGACCGGGTTGGCCACCGGCACCAGAACGATTTCGCTGCGCAGGCGGCCGGCGGCTTCCAGCTCCGCCAGGCGTTGCTTTAGGTGCCATGCCACCAGCATGCCGGGCATTTCATCGGCGTGAAGGGACGACTGGATGTAGATCTTGCCTTTGGCCGGTTGCGGCCCGAAGTGAAAACTGTGGATCTGTCGTGCGGTCCCCGGCAGCGGGGACAGCAAGTCATGTATCTGGTGGCGCATGTGCGAGAGGTCCTAGTGGGTCGGCCCGAGGAAGGCCAGCCATCGGCGTTCGGCGAGACGGAACAGGCCGACCAGCGCAAAGGTGACGGTCAGGTAGATCAGCGCGGCGATGCCGAACGACTGGAAGGTCAGGAAGGTCGCGGAGTTGGCGTCCCGGGCCACTTTCAGGATGTCCGGGATGGTCGCTGTGAAGGCCACGGTGGTCGAGTGCAGCATCAGAATCACTTCGTTGCTGTAGTACGGCAACGAGCGACGCAGGGCCGAAGGCATGATCACGTAGGCATACAGCTTCCAGCCTGTCAGGCCGTAAGCCTTGGCCGCTTCGACTTCACCGTGGTTCATGCTGCGAATGGCCCCGGCGAAAATCTCCGTGGTATAGGCGCAGGTGTTCAGGGCGAAGGCCAGGATGGTGCAGTTCATCGCGTCGCGAAAGAACGCATCCAGGACTGGCTGAGCGCGCACCGCAGCCAGGCTGTAGATGCCGGTGTAGCAAATCAGCAACTGGATATACAGCGGTGTACCGCGAAACAGGTAGGTATAGAACTGCACCGGCCAGCGAATGTAGAAGTGCGGCGAGACCCGGGCGATAGACAGCGGGATCGACACCAGGAAGCCGAAGAAGATCGAGGCGCTGAGCAGCCACAGGGTCATGGCCAGGCCGGTGATGTGGTAACCGTCGGTGTAGAGGAATGGTTTCCAGTAATCCTGCAAGAGTTCGATCATCGTACGGCCTCCCGGGAGCCGGCGGCATAGCGGCGTTCCAGCCAGCGCAGGACAACGTTGGAAGCACTGGTGATCAGCAGGTAGATAACGGCAGCCAGTACCAGGAAAAAGAACAGCTGATAGCTGCTTTTGCCGGCGTCCTGGGCGGCCTTGACCAGATCGGCCAGGCCGATGATCGATACCAGTGCGGTGGCCTTGAGCATCACCATCCAGTTGTTGCCGATACCGGGCAGGGCAAAACGCATCATCTGCGGGAACACCACGATCCAGAAGCGCTGGCTGCGTTTGAGGCCATAGGCGGTGGCCGCTTCGACCTGACCCCGCGGTACCGCGAGAATCGCGCCACGGAAGGTTTCGGTGAAATACGCGCCATAAATGAAACCCAGGGTAATGACCCCGGCACTGAACGGGTTGATCTCGATGTATTCCCATTCCATGAAGTCGGTAAACGAGGTCAACCAGGTTTGCAGGCTGTAGAAAATCAGCAGCATCAGCACCAGGTCCGGCACGCCGCGAATCAGCGTCGTATAGATCTGGGCCGGAATCCGCAGCAGTTTGACTTTTGACAGTTTGGCACTGGCGCCGAGCAGGCCGAGCAACACGGCCACCAGCAGCGACAACGCCGACAATTTGATGGTCATCCAGGTGCCTTCCATCAGCAACGGACCGAAGCCCTTGAGGCTGAAGGCTGAAAGCCCCAGATTTTGTAATAGGTTTTCGAACATAAATCAGCAGCCTGATCGAATGAAAAAAGCGCCCATCGCAAGATGGGCGCCGGGCATTATTTGCCGCTGTAGAGATTCAGGTCGCCAAAGTGTTTCTTCTGAATGGTGGCGTAGGTGCCATCATCGTGTAACGCTTTGATACCTTTATCCAAAAGTGCCTTCAGGTCTTTGTTACCTTTCGAGATACCGACAGCTGTCTTGGCTGGCAGCAATTCGCTGTCGACCGGTTTGCTGACTTCGTAATCGGCACCCTGCGGCGACTTCAGGAAACCCAGTTCAGCTTGCAGCATGTCCTGGATCGAGGCGTCGAGACGGCCCGACTGCAGGTCGGCATACACCTGGTCCTGGTTCTGATAGGCCTGGGTCTTCACGCCAGCCTTGTCCAGTACGGCTTTGGCATAGGCTTCCTGAATGGTGCCTTGCTCGTAGCCAACGGTCTTGCCTTTGAGCGAAGCGACGTCATTGCTCAGGCCGGAGTTTTTCTTGAACACGTAGGAAGTCGGGCCGGAGAACAGCTCGCTGGAGAAGTCGATGACTTTTTCGCGGGCCGGGGTGACGGTCATCGAAGAAATCACGCCGTCGAATTTATTAGCCTTCAGGCCAGGAATCATGCCGTCGAAATCGCTTTCAACCCATTTGCACTTGACCTTCAGCTCGGCGCAGATCGCGTTCCCCAGATCGATGTCGAAACCTACCAGGCTGCCGTCGGCCGCTTTCGACTCGAACGGTGCGTAGGAAGGGTCAACGCCAAAACGCAATTCTTTGTATTCCTTTGCCAGCGCGGAGCCAGCAGCTACGCACAATGCCAGTGCAGAAAGGGTCAGCAATGCTTTTTTCATTATTCAATCCCTAAGAACCAATATGAGCGCTTGTGGCGCAGAATTATTGTTACTGGTAAGCGTAAGACCTAATGAAAGTAGCAATTTCCGAACCAGAGTGCCGAACAAGCGTTTTAAAAGGTGTTCAGGAAATTGCCGGATGGGATTAGTGCACGAAAATGGGCGGCGTGGGAAGCCTGCACCTTTCTCGAGCGAGATCCTGCGAAGCCCTCTGGCGAGGGTGCTTGCTCCCACTTGGCTGAAGCTGGCCAATGATGTTCGCCTTGATGAAAACCCAAAGCCGGTACCCGCCGGATTCCATGTCTGGGTGGACCAAACATGGAATCTGCCACAAGGGATGTGATTACTTGCCCGGCGTCAGGGTCAAGCGCTGGGTTCCATAGACCTTGTCAAAGTTCTGCGGCTGCATCGGCAGGCTCATGTACTGGCCTTTGAGCCACGGGTCGATGCTGTTGAGGTAGTTCGCACTGGCCGGGTTGCCGGACTGGCCGGTGGCGTTCTGGCCCATCAGCGGTTCGGCCTGGCCGAAGTCGACGATAAAGCGCATGGCAGGCACCAGCGTGGTATTGAAATCCTCGCCCCAGGCGAACGCAGCGGTGTTGATCGTGGTGTGATCGCCGCCGGCCGGCAGTGGACCGCGCACGGTTTGGCCGCTGGCATTTTTCCATTCGTAGCGATGCAGTTTGCCCCACTGCCAGGCTTTGTGATCGCCACCCAGCTGGCTGTCCCCGGCACTGATCGCCGCGGCCAGGCTGCGCGCGAGAATCGCAGGCTTGTCTTCTTTCTGCGCGGTGCGCACGTCATCCCAGAATGGACTGTCTTCGCGGCCCAGCAGGTGATCGGCCTGCGCGGCGTAGGACAACTTGCCGTTGGCGACAAAGGCTTTCCACGCCGGGCTGCTTTGCGGCCCCAGTTCGTCGAGGAAAATCTGCTTGGCGCTTTCTTGCAGGAACAGCTCGTAGATCGCCGCATCGGCGGAGGTCGGGCTGAGTTTGCCGTCGAACGCCATCAAGCGGGTCAGCGCTTCGCGTGCCTTGGCTCCATCCGCTGCGGGCAAAGCCGCGATCGCTTGCTTGAGCGGTTGGGACATGCCCGGCGCTTCGAACATTTTTTTCAGTTTGGCGGCGAAGGTGGTGGTCTGGTCATACTGCATCGCGATCAGGCTGCGGGTGTCGTGCTTGCCCACACCGGCCAGTTCAGCCAGGCGCTCGCCACGTTCAGGCGCCGACCAGGAATTGGACAGCTGCATGCCATAGCCATGGGGGATGACCCGTTGGTTGGCGGTGCCGAGCCAGCCTTGGGCCGGGTCTTGATCGTAGGGGTGCAGCATCGGGTCGGCGTAGCCGTCCCAATCGTACCGACCTTCCCAGCCCGGCGAGGGCAGCAGGCCTTCGCCCTCGCGACGGTTCGGGTAGCGACCGGTGACTTGCCAGCCAATGTTGCTGGCATCGGCAAACACCAGGTTCAGCGCAATGGCACGGATCTCGCGGCTGGCATCCGACGCCTTCTCGACATTCTGTGCGCGGGACAGATCAAAAAAAGCATCCAGGGTTTTGTCATCGCTGAAGCTCGGCGTCTGCAAGGCCAGGCCGAAGCCGCTGCCCTGCGCAAGCCCCTGGGCGCTGTTGAGCAGCGGGCCGTGGCGGGTTTCGTACACCGCTTCGCGAATCGGCCGCTGGCCTTTGACGAAATAGGTTTCATTGCGCACCACCGCCGGTTGCCATTTGCCGCCGTTTTCGTAGGCCAGGCCATTGCCCTGGCGTTTGATTTTTTCCAGGAACAGGTCCTGGTTGTCGCCCATGACGCTGGTCATGCTCCAGGCGATTTTGCCATTGAAGCCGCCGAGCACCATTGGCAACCCGGCAATGGTCACCCCGGACGCCTGATATTTCGGTGCGCGAATCTGCACGTAGCTGAACAACGACGGCACGCCCATCGGTCCGTGGCTGTCGCTGGCCAGCAGGCTTTTGCCGCTGCGGCTGCGTTGCGGGGCAATGGCCCAGTTGTTCGATGAAGTGGCGCCGAGCAGGTTCAGCTCAGCGAGCTGGCTGGTGGCCTTGCTGATATCAGCCAGCCCCGGTACTTGCCCGTTGAGTTTGATGCCTTGCAGCTTTTCGCTTTCGCCCACTGGCAATTGCTCGTCGGGGGCGGAAGGGGTCAGCCACGGCAGTTTGTCGGTGGACACCGTCTGGGCCAGCACCAGCGCGGAGATTTCTTCCGGCAGGTTGGCTGACTGGCTGAAGTTGAGCAGGCAGAAAATCAGCGCCGAGTCTTCCGGCTGCCAGTATTCGGGCTTGTAGCCGCTGGCGGCGAGGTCCGCCGGCAGCTTGTCGCGGTAGCGGAACAGGTAAGCATTGACCCCGCGGGCATAGACTTCGAAGAAGCGCTTGAGGCGTGGCGAAGACGCTTTATATAGCTCGCCGGCGCTTTTCTTCAGATTGACCGCGCGCATGTAGCGGTCGGCGTCCAGCAGGTCCGCACCGTGCATCTCGGCCAGACGGCCCTGGGCCAGCAAGCGTAAGGTGACCATTTGCGTGATGCGGTCGCTGGCGTGCACGTAGCCGAGGGTGAACAGCGCATCGTGGAAGCTGCTGCTTTCGATCAGCGGCATGCCCATGGCATTGCGGCGTACCGAAACGTTCTGCGCCAGGCCTTTGAGCGGCTGTACGCCGGAAGTCGGCGGGACGGTGTCCTGTGTGTTGAAGCTCTGACAGCCGGTCAGGCTCAAAACTCCTGCAACTGCTGCGGCAACGCCGAACCGGGGTAGAAAGTGTGTAAGGGCTGGCGAGGCCATGGCAAAGCTCCTGCGGGGCGGTAACGTCAGTAAAGGCGCTACGTTAGTGAGCAGGAGGTGGCCGCGCAAGCGGGCGGCAAGGTTATTTCAGGATTTGTCCGATAAACCCAAAGTTCGTCCGATTGCGCCAGGAGCCTTAGGCAGTAGCTGGAAGGGATTGACGTACACCTTGTAGGCGCCGCCGAAGGCTGCGATCTTTTCGATTTTAAATCAAAAGGTGCTGGGGACACTGCCATGGAGCTCGAGACAAACGCGGCACTGATCATCATCGATCAACAAAAAGGCATCCTTCACCCCAAGCTCGGCCGGCGTAACAATCCTCAGGCCGAAGAGCGCATGCTGGCGCTGTTGGGCCACTGGCGTCGCAGTGGGCGGCCGATCATTCATGTGCAACACCTGTCCCGCTCGCAGGATTCGGTGTTCTGGCCACAGCAATCGGGCGTGGAATTTCAGGAGCGGTTTGAGCCATTGCCTGGCGAGCAACTGATTCAAAAACAGGTGCCGGACGCGTTTTGTTCGACGGGGCTGGAGGCGCGTTTGCGCGAGAGGGGGATCAACCAATTGATCATCGTCGGCGTGGCGACCCACAACTCCGTGGAGTCCACGGCGCGTACCGCGGGCAATCTGGGGTTCGATACGTGGGTGGCGCAGGATGGGTGCTTTACCTTCGACAAGCCGGACTTTTTCGGTAACGCCCGTTCAGCCGAGGATGTGCACGCGATGTCGCTGGGGAATCTGCATGGGGAGTACGCGACGGTGGTCAGTACCGCGCAGATTCTGAAATGATCGCTTTGAGGGGCTCTTCGCGAGCAAGCCCACCCCCACATTTGACCTGGGCCGGACACTCATTTCATGTCCGCTGCAAATCCAATGGGGGAGCGAGCTTGCTCGCGAAGGCGATTCAACGGGCGAAGAAGGGCTTCGCCCGATGCATCAAGCGCCGTGGCACTTCTTGAACTTCTTGCCGTTGCCACATGGGCAAGGGTCATTGCGGCCAACGTCTTTCAGGGCGTTGCGCACCGGTTCCTGGTGGGCGTGGCCGCAGTTCGGGCCGTGGACATGGCCATGGTCGTGATCATGGTGGTCGTGATCGTGGTTGCAATCTGGGCCATGTACATGGGGTTGCTGGGTCATCGGGGTTTCTCCGGAATTAGATCGGCGGGGATTATCATGCCATTACGCGCCAGGTGCACGTAGTGGGCGATGAATAAACCGGTTTGCATTTCTCCTTCCAGTCCTGGATTTACCTCAGCGGCCGAAATAACCCGAACAACACTTCTTGAACTTCTGCCCGCTGGAGCAGGGGCAGGCGTCGTTACGCCCGATGTCGAGGGTCACGGTAGGATCGATGAAATACCAGCGGCCGGCGTTCTGTACGAATGACGAGCGCTCACGATGACTGTGTTCACCGCTGCCGTCGTGCCAGCGTGCGGTGAAGGTGACGAAGGCATGTTCTGGCTGACCGCCGAGGACTTCGGAGCTTTCCACCTCCAGGCCCAGCCAAGTGCTTTGGGCGCTCCAGTTGCTGATCGATTGTCGATCAAGGCCGGCCTGTTGCGCGGGCAGAGTCGTCGCCACCAGGTAATCGATCAGGCCCAGCACGTAAGCGCTGTAGCGCGAGCGCATCAGGGCTTCGGCGCAAGGGGCCGGGTGGCCGGCATGGTAGTGACCGCAGCAAGCATCGAGCAAAGTGCCGCTGCCGCAAGGGCAAATGGATGTACTCATTGCATTACCACCAGTATTTCCCGAAGTTTTCCGGGTTGGCCCAGAACCGCGAGTTGAGCCAGTCGGGGACTTGTTTGTAGTCAAGCAGATCATAGGTGAACAGCGTCAGCACTTGATCGTCACGCTGGAAGCGTTCGCTGGCTTGCAGGGCCAGGGAGAAAAAATCCGTTTCTTGCCAGCCGCTCGCGGGCAGGTCCGCCAGCACCGCGATGCGGCTGGCGTTGAGGTTGCGGATACCACCGAGCAAGTTCAGGCCGTCACGCTTGGGCAGGTGTTCGAGGCAATCGACCACCAGCGCCAGGTCAAACCGGCGCGCCGCCAGCTCGGCAGGCAACGGCCCTGGTGCCGCGTGTGCCACGCAACTGTCCGGGTGCGCGAGCTTGAACGCTTCAAGCGCGGGGAATTCGCTGGCGCCGATCAACAACAGGCGCAAAGGGGCGTAACGATCCAGCAGAGCGGCCAGCGCTTGCTGCGGCGTGCGCGAAGAGTTACCTGCAATCATCAAAGATCCTCAATCAGAGCTGCCAAGACTAGCTTGCCTGTGAGTCCGAGCCTAGAGCGGCTTTGACGCAAAAGTGGCGAGCAGTGCCGAACACTGGACAAAACAGCAATGGCCTATTGCTGGCGGAGATTAAAACTCCGGTCTTTACTCCGTGAATCGGTTCTAAGCCGATCCTTCAGGAGAAAACTAGATGAGCATAGTTCGGACAGCATTACCCCTGGTTCTGCTAACCAGTGTGTTGACTGGTTGCGCAGGTTTGCAAAAAACCGACTGGCCGACCTGTGCGGCCGTCGGTGGTGTCGTAGGCGCGGGTCTCGGCGCAACCGAGAGTTCGTCCTGGGCGGGTTATGGCGCGCTGGTTGTCGGTGGTACGGCAGCAGCCTATTGCTGGGTTCACGGTGATGGCGACGAAGACGGCGATGGTGTGCCCGATAGCCGCGACAAGTGCCCAGGCACACCTCGAGGTGTGAAGGTCGATGCCGATGGTTGCCCACCACCAGCACCTGCACCAGTGGTTGAAGAGGCCGTGGTGGTCAAGGAAGAAACGATTGTCATCCGCGATGTTCACTTCCAGTTCGACAAAGCGACACTCACAGCGTCTGACAAGCAGGTACTCGATAAGATCGCCACTCGTTTGAAAGCGGAAGCCCCTACCGCTCGACTGACCGTTACTGGCCATACCGACAGCGTGGGCAGTGATAAATACAACCAGAAACTGTCGGATAAACGCGCTCACTCGGTGGTTGAGTACCTCATCCAGCAAGGCGTGCCGCGTAGCAACTTCGTGTCTGTTTCCGGTGCCGGTGAAAGCCAGCCGGTTGCCGATAACAAAACCGCCGACGGCCGTGCGCAAAACCGTCGCACGGAAATCAAAATCCAGCGCTAAGTCCCTCGCATCCGCGGCTTGTGCAGTCGCGGATGCCGGTCTTTACTCCTGTGTAACCGGCATTGGCCGGTGACACAGGAGCTTCTCAAAATGACCAAAGTCACACGGACCGTCTTGCCGGTTCTGCTGCTTGGCAGCCTGTTGACCGGTTGCGCCACTCACAGTGATGGCACTGCCCCCCTCAATCAACGTACCTGGCCGATCTGCAGCGTCATTGGCGGACTGGTCGGCGCAGGCCTGGGCGCTGTCGAAAGTGGCGGATGGGCGGCCGGTGGAGCGGCGCTCGGTATTTTGACCGGTGGTTTGATTTGCTATGCCCAGGATGGCGACGAAGACGGCGATGGCGTTTTCGACCGCCGTGATCGCTGCCCTGACACGCCGGCCAATACCCCTGTCGATCATCGTGGTTGCCCGCTGCCGCAGTACCCGGCCAACGTGGAACCTGCCGAGTTGGTGCAATCGGAGGTCATTACCCTCAATGATGCCGGCGATGTGCTGTTTGCTTTTAACCAGTCCGCGCTGACGCTCGCCGCGAAGAGTCAACTGGACTCGATCATGGGCAAGCTGGAGGACGCTGCTGTGGTCAGCATCAAGGTGGTTGGGTTCACCGACAGCATCGGGTCGGATGCGTATAACCAGGCACTCTCGGAGCGTCGCGCCAGCAGCGTCGCCCAATACCTGCTGAGCCAGGGCGTGGCGCCGAACAAACTCACCAGCGAGGGCAAGGGTGAAAGTCAGCCGGTGGCCGACAATGAAACCGATGAAGGGCGCGCGAAAAACCGTCGCGTGGAATTGCACATCAATCGCTAAACCACGGAATAGAGCTGTCGGGTGTTTTTTACGTGGTTCCGGCAGCCATTCGGCGGTCTTCTTGAAGAATTTTTGTTTGCCCTCTGGCTTATCCCGCGCGGAAGCCGTTACTGTGCGTGCAAATAATAATTCTCACCGGGGGAGCGTATGAAGGTGATATGGGGACTGGGGAGGCTGTTGACCCTACTGTTCTGGTTGGTGGTGCTGGTCAATCTGCTCACGCCGTTCATCCATCCGCTGCATCTGTTGGTCAACCTGGCCGGCAGCCTGCTGGCAGGGCTCCATCTGCTGGAGGCTGTCTTGTGCTTCCGTAGCCTCAGGGGCCGCGACCATCCCTGGGTCGATCGCTTGAAGATCCTCTTTTTCGGCGTCTTCCACCTGCAAACCATTCCCGCTCCGACCGCACCGAAGGCTTCTCATGCGTAAACTCTGCCTGCTTGCCGTACTCATCAGCCCACTGGCCTGCGCTCAGGTGGTGAGCGTTGAAACCAACTCACTGATGCGCTTGCCCAACACTGCCAGCACCTTGCAACTGGAACGCCTGGAAGTGGCTGACTATGGCACATTGTTGATCCCCTCGAATGTAACCGAGGTCACTGTCGGCGAGTTGCACCTGGGGCGTGATGCGCGAATTGCCATCGTGCCCAGTGAACAGGCGCTGGAGTTGAAGGTAAGCACTGCCGAGTTGTCCGAAGGCAGCCAGATCACTGCTCGCGGTGCGCCTGGCACTTACCAGAAGGCGGCACGATCGGGGCGCAATCTGAATTTGCAGATCAAGACACTGAAGGCGCCGCAATTACTGGTGGATGCTCGCGGTGGCGCGGGTGCGCCGGGATTTGTCGGCCTCGATGGGGCCAATGGCCAGGCACCGGGCTGCGCCTGGGGGCAGGCGGGTCGCGGTGCCGATGGTAGCGATGGCAGTAATGGTCAGCCAGGGGCGTCGGGGGCGTTGGTCAAGCTGGCAGTGCCGCACGATTATCCTGCGCAGCAGATCAAGGTTCAGGTGGCCGGTGGCGCCGGTGGCTTGCCCGGCCCCGGCGGCAAGCCGGGAGCGGGCGGTAAAGCCAAGGGGTGCCTGGTCTACAAGGCCGATGGCGGCAAAAGTGGCAAACCCGGGGCTGATGGCCAGCCAGGGCCCGTGGGAGCGGCTGGGGCGGTGACGGTTCAGCGCTTGTAATCCGCTTCTGAAAAGTCTGTCGTCTGGTCGATTGTCTTCGCGGGCAAGCCCGCTCCCACAGGTCTGGCGTCGTTCAAGAAATCCGCGAACGACTCGAATTCTGTGCGGGCTTGCTCGCGATGGCGTCACTGTGCACACCTCAGAACATTGGCCGCGCCGCAGCAATCGCCACCAGCGCCAACCCGACAATCAGATTGATCCCCACCAGGCGCCGGATCTTTCCGAGCACCGCAGCCCCCGCCGGCCAATCCTGTGCCGTGACCGCCGTGCGCAACTCAGGCAACAGCAGCGCCTGGATCCGGATGAACAGCGCCGTCATCACCACGTACAAGCCCATCATCACTTGCACATATCGCGGGGCGGTTTCAAAACCGTTGAAGTGCATATGCAGCATGCCCACGCCGCTGACGGGCAGCAGCACGACCGCGACCCAGACCCAGCGGAAAAAACCTTGAAACACTTCTACCCACAGCTTCAGTCGGGCAGGGCCCTCCAGTGCCTTCACGGCCGCGGGGCGCAAGACCATCCAGGCGAAAAACATGCCACCGACCCACACCAGTGCGGCGAGGACATGCAGGCTATAGAGAAGGCTAAAAGCGGTCATTGGGGTACTCCGTTCTGCGCGGGATTAATTAGCGGGGTATGATAGCGGTCGTTCCGAACCACTGAAAATTTATCCAGCGTTTTTTGCGCCCGACAATCCATGATCAGCACTGAACTCAAAACCACGATCCAGGGCGCCTATTCGCGTTTTCTCGAAGCCAAGAGCCTCAAGCCGCGCTACGGCCAGCGCCTGATGATTGCCGAAGTGGCCAAGGTCCTCGGGGATATCGACACCGACGACGAAGGAAGGCGTAGCGGCGAGCCCGCGATTGTCGCGGTGGAAGCCGGCACCGGTACCGGCAAGACCGTAGCCTACAGCCTGGCCGCCATCCCGACGGCGAAAGCGGCCGGCAAGCGCCTGGTGATCGCCACGGCCACCGTCGCCCTGCAAGAGCAGATCGTCTACAAGGACTTGCCTGACCTGATGCGCAACAGCGGGCTGAATTTCAGTTTCGCGCTGGCCAAGGGGCGCGGGCGCTACATGTGCCTGTCCAAGCTCGACATGTTGCTCCAGGAAGGTCACGCGCAAACCGCCACGGCACAGTTGTTCGAAGAAGAAGGCTTCAAGATCGAAGTCGATGAGGCCAGTCAGAAGCTGTTTACCAGCATGATCGAAAAACTCGCCGGCAATAAATGGGACGGCGATCGCGACAGCTGGTCCACCGCCCTGGAGGACGCCGACTGGGCGCGCCTGACCACCGATCACAGCCAGTGCACCAACCGCCATTGCCCGAACTTCGGCCAGTGCGCCTTCTATAAGGCCCGCGAAGGCATGGGCAAGGTCGACGTGATTGTCACCAACCACGACATGGTCCTGGCCGACCTGGCCCTGGGCGGCGGCGCCGTGCTGCCGGACCCGCGCGACACCATCTACGTGTTTGACGAAGGCCATCACCTGCCGGACAAGGCCATCGGCCACTTCGCCCACTACACGCGCCTGCGCTCAACTGCCGACTGGCTGGAAACCACGGCCAAGAACCTTACCAAGTTGCTGGCGCAACACCCGTTGCCCGGCGATCTGGGCAAGCTGATCGAGCAGGTGCCGGAGCTGGCGCGGGAAATCAAGACCCAGCAGCAGTTCATGTTTACCGCTTGTGAGCAGGTTGCCGATTTCAAGCCCGGCGAAGATGTCGAAGGTCGCGAGCGGCCGCGCCACCGTTTCGTCGGCGGGGTCATTCCCGAGCACATGCGCGAAATGGGCATCGAGCTGAAAAAAGGCTTCGCCCGCCTGACCGACCTGTTCACGCGCCTCACCGATTTGCTCAAGGAAGGCATGGACGGTGAGGTCAACATCGGTATTGCCAGCAACCAGGCCGAAGAGTGGTATCCACTGTTCGGCAGCCTGTTGTCGCGTTCCTCGGGCAACTGGGAGTTGTGGACCGCCTTCACCGTCGAAGACCCGGAAGACAACCCGCCCATGGCCCGCTGGCTGACCCTGGCCGAAAGCGGCTCGCTGTTCGACATCGAAGTCAACGCCAGCCCGATCCTTGCGGCGGAAATGCTTCGGCGCAACCTGTGGAACGTGGCCTACGGTGCGCTGGTGACCTCGGCCACATTGACCGCCCTGGGCACCTTCGAGCGCTTCCGCATGCGCGCCGGCCTGCCGAAAAAGGCCGTGACCGCCGTGGTGCCCAGCCCGTTCCATCATGCCGATGCCGGAGTGTTGCGGGTACCGAACCTGAACGCCGATCCGCGGGATGCGGCGGCGCACACCGCTGCGATCATCCGCGATCTGCCGCAACTGGTAGAAGGCTCTCGTGGCACCCTGGTGCTGTTCTCCTCGCGCAAGCAGATGCAGGACGTGTTCGATGGCCTGGACCGCGACTGGCGCAAGCAAGTGTTCATTCAGGGCAACCTGTCGAAGCAGGAAACCCTGAACAAGCACAAGGCGCGGGTTGATGGCGGGGACTCCAGCGTGTTGTTCGGCCTCGCCAGTTTCGCCGAAGGGGTCGACTTGCCCGGCGCCTATTGCGAGCACGTGGTGATCGCCAAGATTCCGTTCTCGGTGCCGGATGACCCGGTCGAGGCGGCACTGGCCGAATGGATCGAAGCCCGTGGCGGCAATCCGTTCATGGAAATCTCCGTGCCCGACGCCTCGCTGAAACTGGTCCAGGCCTGCGGTCGCCTGCTGCGCACAGAAGAAGACCGCGGCACCATCACCTTGCTTGACCGGCGCCTGGTCACCCAGCGCTATGGCAAGGCGATCCTCAATGCGTTGCCGCCATTCCGTCGTGAAATTTCCTGATACAGCGGTGGGCAAATCTGCCCACCCTGTTGTCTATCTCTCTGTCATTGCTTTTTCACTGGCCCATCCGGGTCGTTAGGGAGAATTCCGTTCTCATGATTCGCCGTTCGCTGCGCCAATCCTTACCTGCCGTTTTTGCCCTGTTGTTTGCATCGCCCTTGCTGGCGGCCCCCGCCAGCCAGCAGACGCTGTTCAACTTTGTACGCCCCGCCGATGTGGTCCAGGTGGCGACCCAGGACGCCAGCCTGCCGCAATCCAATGCCGAGCAAACCGCCGAAGGTGAAGTCTTGCGCCGGGTGACATTCAACCCGGTCGCCCGCCCAACCTTGCGTTTGAGCCCCCAGGGCGGGGCTTGGGATTGGTCGCAGTCGGGTTTCATGAGCTTGCGAGTGCAGAACGCCATGAATTGGGCGCTGACCCTGTACGTGACTATCCAGAGCAACGATGGCAAGACGCTGGTCAGCCGTATCGATCTGCCGGCCGGCCCCGCGCAGACCCTGTTGGTGCCATTGCAGCCGACGTCGCCGCTGAGCATGGGCATGAAGGCCGGGCCGCCAATGCCGATGTCGGTCGACGGTCAGCGCATTCTGATGGCCAGCAGCGCCGGTGATCTGGATCGCGGCCAGGTGGTGGCGGTGAGCGTGTCCATGGATCAGCCGAAAGTGGCCCAGAGCATTCTGCTGGAGCGCTTTGGCGTTCAGGACGCCGAGGCCGTGACCCAGGCCGTGTATGGCGCATTGGTGGATGCCTATGGTCAATCGACCCGGGCCAAATGGCCGGAAAAGGTCAGCAGCGATGAACAGCTCAAAGGCGCCGCGGCCAAGGAACAGCAACAAGTGAAAACCTGGCTGGCCGAGCGTGAGAAGTCGTCCCTGGACAAATTCGGTGGTTGGACCAAAGGTCGGGCATTCAAGGCCAGCGGCTTTTTCCGCACGGAGAAACGCGACGGCCGCTGGTACCTGGTGACTCCGCAAGGGCATCCGTTCTATTCGCTGGGAGTCAACACCGTTACCCCGGACGTCAACCAGACCTACATCGCCGGTCGCCAATGGATGTTCGAATCCCTGCCCAAGGCTGACGAAGCGCTGGCCCATCACTTCGGTGAAGGCGACAACCGTGGTGGTAACGGCGTCGACCAGGGCCGGGGCTTCAATGTCGGCCAATGGTATGACTTCTATGGCGCCAATCTGCAGCGTCTGTATGGCGACCCTTGCGCGTTGGGCCGCGATACCAAGGCTGGCGTGGCTGAAGCGGCCAAAGCCGACGCAGTAGAGGCGACCACCGGGAAGGCTGCTGAGCAACCCGTCGTTCCTTCAACGGCCGAAGGCGGTATCGCCGAAGCCGCCAAGACCGGCGCCGTCGATGCCACCGCAGCGAAAGCGGCTGAGCCAACGCCTGCCGGCGCCTGCAAAACGCCGTTTGATCAGCAGCGCTGGACCCGCCACACCCTCGACCGGCTGCAAGCCTGGGGTTTCAACACCATCGGCAACTGGAGCACACCGGTGTTGGGCGATGCTGGGCGCGTGCCATACACCTTACCGCTGTCGATCGTCGGCGATTACGCCAGCATCAGCACGGGGACCGACTGGTGGGGCGGCATGCCTGACCCGTTCGACCCGCGATTCGCCATGGCCACCGAGCGCGCGGTGGCCATTGCAGCCCGTGATCATCGCGACGACCCTTGGTTGATTGGCTACTACGCCGATAATGAACTGGCCTGGGCTGGCCCGGGCGACGACCCGAAAGCCCGCTACGCGCTGGCCTACGGCACTTTGAAAATGACCACCGACGTGCCGGCCAAACGGGCATTTCTCAAGCAATTGCGCGACAAATACCGCAACCAGGCCGGGCTGTCGAAAGCCTGGGGCATTGATCTGCCGGCGTGGGAATTGATCGAAGATCCCGGTTTCGTGCCGCCGCTGCCAAGCGCCGAGCATCCGGAAATCGAGGCCGACTTCAAATACTTCCAGAAGGTCTTCGCCGACACTTACTTCAAGACCCTCTCCGATTCGCTCAAGTGGCACGCGCCGAACCAGTTGCTGCTCGGTGGCCGTTTTGCCATCAGTACGCCAGAAGCGGTGGCGTCCTGCGCCCAGTACTGCGACGTACTGAGTTTCAACATGTACACCCTGCAACCCCAGGACGGCTATGACTTCGCCCAACTGAAAAGCCTCGACAAGCCAGTGCTGATTACTGAGTTCAACTTCGGTTCGACGGATCGCGGCCCATTCTGGGGCGGCGTGACGCAACTGGCGAAGGAAGAGGATCGTGGCCCGGCCTATGCGAATTTTCTCAAGCAGGCACTGAGCGAGCCGTCGATTGTCGGGGTTCATTGGTTCCAATACCTCGACCAACCCGTGACTGGACGACTGCTGGATGGCGAAAACGGTCATTTCGGCCTGGTGGGCATTACCGATCTGCCGTTCCAGGGTTTTGTCGACAGCGTGCGCAAGAGCAACCTGGCGGCCGTTGATCAGTTGGGCAAAGAGGCGCTGAACGCCAGCGCCGAGGCCAATAGAGCCAACCCAGGCACCGAGGGCGGGCGTAAAGCCGACGCGGGCAAAGGGCCGGGTAAGGCCGCCGGTGGACACTCCGGCAAGGGGCACTGAGTCCTGAGGCAACGCGTTATCGTTCATCGCGAGCAGGCTCGCACACACGGGATCACAGTCGTTTCATCGATCCCTGTGTGCGAGCCTGCTCGCGATGGCGCCTGTACAGACGTCAGAAAAATCCTGATCACTTCTAGGGACGACTGACCGCCCGGCCCGACCCTGTTCCCAAAACCCTCAAGGGCTGGAACAATGCGGGCCTCTTTGTAGAACGCTTGTCCGGGGAGTAGCGGGTGCAGATTCAGGGTTATTACGAGCTCAAGTTCGAAGCGCTGCGCGAGGCGTTCGCGGCGCTGTTTGACGATCCCCAGGAGCGTGGCGCAGCGTTGTGCATCCAGATCGGTGGCGAAACCGTCGTCGACCTCTGGGCCGGTACCTGCGACAAGGATGGCGCACAAGCCTGGCACAGCGACACCATCGCCAACCTGTTTTCCTGCACCAAGACCTTCACCGCCGTCACGGCCCTGCAATTGGTCGCCGAAGGCAAGCTGCAACTGGATGCGCCGGTTGCCCGCTACTGGCCGGAATTCGCCGCCGCCGGCAAGGCGTCCGTGACGTTGCGCCAATTGCTCTGCCACCAGGCCGGTTTGCCGGCGTTGCGCGAGTTGCAGGCACCCGAAGCTCTTTACGACTGGCAAACCATGGTCGATGCCCTGGCTGCTGAAGCACCGTGGTGGACGCCGGGCCAGGGCCATGGATATGCGGCGATCACCTATGGCTGGCTGGTCGGTGAGTTGTTGCGTCGTGTCGATGGGCGCGGGCCGGGTGAGTCCATCGTGGCGCGGGTAGCAAAGCCCTTGGGGCTGGATTTCCACGTTGGCCTGGCCGATGAAGAGTTTCATCGGGTGGCGCACATCGCCCGCGGCAAGGGCAACGTTGGCGATGCCGCGGCCCAGCGCCTGCTGCAGGTGACGATGCGCGAACCAACGGCCATGACGACCCGGGCGTTCACCAACCCGCCGTCGGTGCTGACCAGTACCAACAAACCGCAGTGGCGGCGCATGCAACAACCAGCGGCCAATGGCCACGGTAATGCCCGCAGCCTGGCCGGGTTCTACGCCGGCCTGCTCGATGGCAGCCTTCTGGAAGGCGCAATGCTCGACGAACTGACCCGCGAGCATAGCCTCGGCGAGGACAAGACTTTACTGACCCGGACCCGTTTCGGTCTGGGCTGCATGCTCGATCAGCCGGACGTGCCCAACGCTACGTTTGGCCTGGGCCCGCGAGCGTTCGGGCATCCGGGCGCCGGCGGTTCCGTCGGTTTTGCTGACCCGGAGCACGATGTAGCTTTCGGCTTTGTGACAAATACCCTGGGCCCTTACGTGTTGATGGATCCGCGCGCACAAAAGCTTGTGCGGGTACTGGCCACTTGTCTGTAAATCACGCCTGAGGGTTCCGGAGCTGGAACCCGAAGGCCTTTTCAGTTTCCAACCGTCTGTTTATGTTATGCGGGCCAATCCGGCCTGATTTTTATGACTTCATTTTTGTGGATATCCAATGTCATCCAAACCAACCCTCGCTTTGGCACTGTGCTTCGCTATAACCGGTTGCGCACAGACTCCTAAAAATGATGCAGATGGCGGTAGCTGGTGGCCGTTTGGCTCATCCGACAAAGTCGCGGCCAAAGAGCCGGCGCCTGCCCCGTTGAAGCCTGCCGCCAGCGCTCCGGTTGCCAAGACCGAAAGCAGCAGCCACTGGTACTGGCCGTTCGGTTCCGATGACAGCACCGACCAGGCCGCCGCCAGGCCGGAAGTAAAACCCGCAGCCAAACCGGTCGCCGTGGCCAAGGCTGAGGCCGATGCCGGTGGCAAGTGGTGGTGGCCGTTCGGCGGCAAGGAGCAGAGCACCGCCAAAGCCGTACCGATGCCGGACCCGAAAGTGACCCAGGCCTGGCTCGATGACTACGAACCGCGCCTGCGCGACGCGATCAAGGACAGCAACCTGCAACTCGAGCGTCGTGAAAACGTGCTGGTGGTGACGGCACCGGTCGAAGGTTCGTTCAACCCGGATCGCCCGGCGATGCTGCTGCCAGTGACACTTGGCCCGTTCACCCGCGTCGCGAAAATCCTCGAAGTCGATCCGAAGACCGCCGTGTTGGTGCTTGGTCACAGTGATACCTCGGGTGCCGCACCGGCCAACGTGAAATTGAGTCAGGAGCGTGCACAAGCCGTGGCCGCGATTTTCCGTCTCAGCGGCCTGCAGCGTGATCGCCTGATGTTGCGCGGTATGGGCGGTGAAGCCCCGCGTGCCGCCAACGATAGCGTTGAAGGCCGCGCGTTGAACCGTCGTGTAGAGCTGCTGGTGACCCCGCAAAACACCATGGTTGCGTTGCTCAGCAAATACAACATGCCGGCCCCGGCTCCGGTGACGATGGTTGCCGCGCAAGACGTCAAGCCAGTTGCCAAGCCAGTGACCCCGGCACCGGCGGCCAAGAAAGCTGCGGTTCCAGCGACGAAAAAAGCGCCGGCCAAGAAAGCCACCGCCAAGAAGACTCCGGCTAAAACCGCGACTCCAGCGAAAAAGACTGCACCGGCCAATGCCGCTGCAGACACGAAAAAAGTCGCTGACGCCGATACCACAAAGAAGTGATTCGTTAATCAAAAGGAAAACGCCATGACCAAGGCCCTGGCTGATATGCGTCGCGACTACACCCGTGATGGCTTGACCGAGGCGCAAGCCCCGGCCGAGCCGTTTGCGCTGTTCCACCAATGGTTCGCTGATGCGGTGAAAACCGAACAGGCACCGGTGGAGGCAAACGCCATGACCTTGGCCACTGTCGATCAGGACGCTCGACCGCACTGTCGTATCCTCTTGCTCAAGGGCCTGGATGCGCAGGGTTTTACCTTTTTCACCAACTATGACAGCGCCAAGGGCCAGCATCTGGCCGCGAATCCATTCGCGGCCATGACCTTTTTCTGGCCGACCCTGGAGCGCCAGGTGCGCATCGAAGGGCGGGTGGAGAAGGTCACGCCTCAAGAGTCCGACGCTTACTATCAGGTTCGCCCGCTGGGCAGCCGCCTTGGTGCCTGGGCTTCGCCGCAAAGCCGGGTGCTTGCCGACCGCGCCGAACTGCAAGCGCTGCTCGAGGACACCGAGCAACGTTTCCGCGACACCCAGCCGCACTGCCCGGAACATTGGGGCGGTTACCGTCTGCTGCCGGAGCGCATCGAGTTCTGGCAAGGCCGTCCAAGCCGCCTGCACGACCGCCTCAACTATCGCCTGCAGGGCGCCGACTGGACGCTTGAACGTCTGGCACCCTGATCAGCCTATCGATCGGGATAGCCTGCCGCAGCGGCCTCCAGCCATTGCGGCAGGTCTCGACGCTTGATCTTTTGCGCTTGAGCGTTCGCCAGTTGCTGGAGCATGAACGCCTTTTTCCGTTCGTCCTTTCCCGCCAGTGCCAATGCCAGGTCGCGGTCCATCCAGCGTTTGATCCGAACGTACAACCACCAATGGAAGTACAAACCGGCAACCGTAGTGACGACAATGATAAAGTAATCCATGAAAATCCCGGTTCAGTCGCGCGGATCGAGGCATTTGCCGCTACCGTGTGATGAGTTCGTGAAAGTGCCTGTACCAGGCCTGAATAGAAACATTTTTATCCGGGCGATGCCGTGACAGGCGTCAAGCTGCGCGGTTAAATGATTACCTGTCCTTTGGAGTTGATGCTATGCGTAAGTCTGTTCTGCTGGTTGCTTCCTTTTCCACGATGGCGATGTTGCTCACTGGCTGCCAATCGAGCCTGACCGGTGACTCCTACTCCCGTGACGAAGCGCGTCGCGTGCAGACCGTTCGCATGGGCACCATCGAATCCCTGCGTCCGGTAAAAATCGAAGGCACCAAGACCCCTATCGGCGGCCTCGCCGGTGCTGCTGTCGGCGGCGTTGGCGGCAGCGCCATCGGTGGCGGCAGGGGCAGCATTGTCGCTGCGGTCATCGGTGCAGTCGCCGGCGGCCTGGCGGGCTCGGCAGCCGAGGAAGGCCTGACTCGTACCCAGGGTGTCGAGATCACCGTACGCGAAGACGACGGCAGCATGCGCGCCTACGTCCAGGAAGTTCAGCCAAACGAAGTGTTCCGTGTGGGCGAGCGTGTACGCATTTCCACCGTGGGTGGCACCAGCCGCGTTTCGCACTAAGCAGGAACAAGGGTTAAAGAAAACCCCGATCAGGTGAACTGGTCGGGGTTTTTTATTTGTGCAGCGATTGTTTGTGTATTTACTGATTGCCACTGAGCCGGCATACGTTGTGGCTCAGGGCCACTCTTGGTTGGCCTTGAAAGTTGCCTCTGATTTTCAGGACGGCAACGCGGCGTGCTTGCGACTCGCCATGGCCGTCACCGCATAACCGATCAACGCCGCCAGTATCGAACCGGTCAAAATCCCCATCCGATCCATACCCGCATAGTCGCTGGCACCCGGCTCGAAGGCCAGGGAGCCGACGAACAGGCTCATGGTGAAACCGATGCCACAGAGAATCGCCACGCCCAGCACCTGACCCCAATTGGCGCCCTGGGGCAAGGCGGCGATGCCGATTTTCACTGCCAGCCAGGTCAAACCGAACACGCCGAGGGTCTTGCCCAGCAGCAGGCCGACTGCAATGCCCATCGGCACATCGTGGGTGAAGCTGTCGAGGGTTACGCCGCTCAGGGACAGGCCTGCGTTGGCGAAGGCGAACAGCGGCAAGATGCCGTAGGCCACCCAGGGATGCAGGGCGTGCTCCAGGGTCAGCAGGGGCGAGGGTTCGGCGTTCCTGGTGCGCAGGGGAATGCAGAAGGCCAGGGTCACGCCCGCCAGGGTGGCATGTACGCCACTCTTGAGCACGCAGACCCAGAGGATCAAGCCGATGATCATGTAGGGGCCGAGCTTGACCACGCCGAGGCGGTTCATTCCAATCAGGGCTGCGATGCAAGCCGCGGCCAATGCCAGGGACAGGGTCGATAGCGCGCCGGAGTAGAAAATCGCAATGATGATGATCGCGCCGAGGTCGTCGATGATCGCCAGGGTCATGAGGAACAGTTTCAACGATACCGGAACGCGTTTGCCCAGCAGTGCCAGTACGCCCAACGCGAAGGCGATGTCGGTGGCGGTCGGGATTGCCCAGCCGCCCAAGGCCGGTGGGTTGTCACGGTTGAGGAACCAGTAGATCAGCGCCGGCACCACCATGCCGCCAATGGCGGCGGCACCGGGCAGGACGATCTGTGAGGGTTTGGACAGTTGCCCGTCGAGCACTTCGCGCTTCACTTCCAGGCCGATCAGCAGGAAGAACAGCGCCATCAGGCCGTCGTTGATCCACAGCAGCAGCGGTTTGGCGATTTTCAGGGCGCCGACCTGGGCAACCACGGGGGTGTCCAGCAGGCCGTTGTACAGCCACGACAGCGGGGAGTTGTTGATGACCAAGGCGAGGACGGCTGCAGCGATCAATAACAGACCGCTGGCAGCTTCCAACTGAAAGAAACGCGTGAAAGTGCTACGCAGAGGCAAGGTCGCTCTCCATCGATGAATTCAAAAGGTGGGACACCCTAACCCGTACGGTTAGTTGTTAAAACAAAAGTTATATTCTTTTTTGTTATATGTCGTTGCGAGGCCTTTTCCCGTACGCAGAGGAGCCTAGCAGTTGCCGGGCGTATTGAACCTCAGCTGTACCTGTGCGTGATGCAGGATTTTTCCTAATCTTGATGACTGAGGCTTGCAACAAGGCCGATTCCCGCCCGATTCAACGAGAAACCACCATGAGCGACAACCGACAGTGGGCCCGCGAAGCCATTCGGATCATTGAAGCCGACTTCCAGCGCAGTGCCGACACCCACCTGATCCCTTTGCCGCTGCCGGGTTTTGCGGGCATCGAGTTGTACTTCAAGGACGAATCAAGCCATCCTACTGGCAGCCTCAAGCACCGGTTGGCCCGTTCGTTGTTCCTCTATGCCCTGTGTAATGGCTGGCTCAAGCCCGGTGCGCCGGTGATCGAGGCGTCCAGCGGCTCGACGGCGATTTCCGAGGCGTACTTCGCCCGCATGCTGGGCTTGCCGTTTGTTGCCGTGATGCCGGCGACCACGTCCAGGGAAAAAATCGCCCAGATCGCTTTCTACGGTGGCCAGAGCCATTTGGTGGATGATCCGACACAGATCTATGCCGAGTCCGAGCGCCTGGCCCGTGAACACGATGGGCATTTCATCGATCAGTTCACTTACGCCGAGCGCGCCACCGACTGGCGGGCAAACAACAACATCGCCGAGTCGATTTTCCAACAGATGCGTTTCGAGCGGCACCCGGAGCCGAGTTGGCTGATTTCCAGCCCCGGCACTGGCGGCACCACGGCGACCCTGGGACGTTATGTGCGTTATCGCCAGCATTGCACCCGCGTGCTGTGTGCCGATGCCGAGCGTTCGGTATTTTTCGATTACTACCAAAGCGGCGATGCCAGCTTGCGCCTGCCTCACGGCTCACGCATTGAAGGCATTGGCCGGCCACGGGTAGAGGCGTCGTTTCTGCCCAAGGTGATTGATGCGATGGTCAAGGTGCCTGATGCGTTGTCGCTGGCGGCCATGCATTACCTGGCCGAGCGTTTGGGCCGTCATGTCGGCGGATCGAGCGGGACCAACCTGATCGGCGCGTTGATGGCGGCGCAGCAGATGAAGGCGGCGGGGGAGTCGGGGTCGATCGTGGCGATCTTGTGCGATGGCGGCGAGCGTTATGCCGACACCTATTATGACCAGGCCTGGCTCAAGGCCCAGGGCTATGAGTTGAGTGGTTTGATGGCTGCGGTGGCCGCCAGTGCCGAGCGCGGTGAACCACTGCCTGCGAGCGTGTTGCGCGCCAATATCTGACACACCGAAGATCAAATGTGGGAGCGGGCTTGCTCGCGAAGACGGTTTCACATTCAACATACATGTTGGCTGATCCACCGCATTCGCGAGCAAGCCCGCTCCCACATTAGAGTGGTATCAGGCCTCGAGACCGAGGATGTCCCGGGCCACCGCTTCGGCAATGCGAATCCCGTCGACACCCGCCGACAGAATCCCCCCCGCATAACCCGCGCCCTCACCGGCCGGGAACAAGCCCTTCACGTTCAGGCTCTGCATCGACTCGTCACGGGTAATGCGCAGCGGCGACGAAGTGCGGGTTTCGATCCCGGTCAGCACCGCGTCATGCAGCGAGTAGCCACGGATCTGTTTCTCGAACGCCGGCAAGGCTTCGCGAATCGCTTCGATGGCGAATTCGGGCAGGGCCAGGGCCAGGTCACCCAAGGCCACGCCCGGCTTATAGGACGGCTCGACACTGCCCAGCTCAGTGGACGGCTTGCCGGCAATAAAGTCACCGACCAGTTGCGCCGGTGCTTCATAGTTGCTGCCACCCAGCACAAAGGCGTGGGACTCCAGGCGTTCCTGCAACTCGATGCCCGCCAGCGGACCGCCCGGGTAATCGACTTCAGGGGTGATGCCGACGACGATCCCGGAGTTGGCGTTGCGCTCGTTGCGCGAGTATTGGCTCATGCCGTTGGTGACGACGCGATTGGGTTCGGATGTGGCCGCCACCACCGTGCCGCCCGGGCACATGCAGAAGCTGTAGACCGAACGGCCGTTCTTGGCGTGGTGCACCAGTTTGTAGTCGGCGGCGCCGAGTTTCGGGTGGCCGGCGTATTTGCCAAGGCGCGCGCGGTCGATCAGCGATTGCGGGTGCTCGATGCGGAAACCCACCGAGAACGGCTTGGCTTCCATGAACACGCCGCGGCCGTGCAGCATGCGGAAAGTGTCGCGGGCACTGTGGCCGAGGGCCAGGATTACATGCCTGGAGTGGATTTGCTCGCCACCATCGAGTTCGACGCCGACCAGTTGGCCGTCGTCGATCAGCACGTCGGTGACCCGCTGCTGGAAACGTACTTCGCCGCCCAGGGCGCGAATCTGCTCACGCATGTTTTCCACAACGCCCGTCAGGCGGAATGTACCGATGTGCGGTTTGCTGACGTAGAGGATTTCTTCCGGCGCACCGGCCTTGACGAACTCGTGCAGGACCTTGCGACCGAGGAATTTCGGGTCCTTGATCTGGCTGTAGAGCTTGCCGTCGGAGAATGTCCCTGCGCCGCCTTCACCGAACTGGACGTTGGACTCGGGGTTGAGCACGCTTTTGCGCCACAGGCCCCAGGTGTCCTTGGTGCGCTGGCGCACTTCGGTACCGCGTTCGAGGATGATCGGCTTGAAACCCATCTGTGCCAGCAGCAGCCCGGCAAAGATCCCGCATGGGCCGAAGCCGACGACGATCGGGCGTGCGCTCGGATCGGCCGGTGCCTGGCCGACCATTTTGTAGCTGACATCCGGTGCCACGTTGACGTTACGGTCATCGGCGAACTGGTGCAGCACCGAAGCCTCGTCGCGGACGGTGAGGTCGATGGTGTAGATGAAGCACAGCTCGGAAGACTTTTTGCGCGCATCGTAGCTGCGCTTGAACAAGGTGAAGTCGAGCAGGTCATCACTGGCGATGCCCAGGCGCTGCACGATGGCAGGGCGAAGGTCTTCATCGGGATGGTCGATCGGCAGCTTGAGTTCGGTGATTCGTAACATGACGGGATCCGGTTCGCGGGGCGCACAACTGCGCCAGGGCGTTTGTAGCCGGCGATTATAAGCCGCAAAGGCCGGCCCCGTGAGGCAAAAACGATCAGTCGTCGCGCGATCCGCCGAAATACCCGCAACCGCGCTGCACCTTACCGTCGATGCGCAGTTCGGCACTCATGTGCGCAATGCTGCCGGTGCTGCTGTCGATGCAACGTTGTGGGGCAACCCACAGTTCGATGTGCTGATTGTTGGCTTCGCTGCTGAGGTTGAAGCGGCCATCGCCCAGTTGCTCTTCGACGTAGGGGACGGCCAGGGGAGGCTGGCCGGCGCGGTCGATGACCATGCCTTTGCCGCTGACCTTGACGTTCCACTCCGGGGAGTGGCCCGCCGCGCGCAGGATCAGCAGTTTGAAATTGGGGTCGTCACAGGCCGCGCCCGAACGCTCGACGCGGTACAGTGTTTCCAGGTCGAACTGAGCGTCGCCGCTGCCGGAAACGATTCGCCCGCGCACGTCGGCGAACAGCTTGCCCTGGTCGTCGGCCAGGCTGGCAGCCTGTTGCAGGACACTGGTAGCGCCCGTGTCATTAACCACATAACGACGCTGTTCGCCGCAAGGCTGGAACAACAGCTTGCCATCGGCTGCGCTCAACTGACCCTGCAGGCGGGTCTGGCCTGCATGGGAGGCGCTTTGACGCGAGCCATCGAACATCTGGCAAGCGGCGAACAGCGGAAGCAGGGCAACGAGGACTAGGGAACGGGCAGCACGCATCTTGGGGTCTCCTGACAAGTGCCGCCACGTTACTCAGCCTGACCGTTCATCACAAGGCTTTAGCCCACGTGAAAAGTCTGGCCTGTCTGCAGGCCTTCCACGCTTTTGGCGTAGGCCAATGCGACATCCGCCGCCGGAACCGGTTTGAAACCACGGAAGTACGGCGCGTATTTGCCCATGGCTTCGACCAGTACGTTGGGGCTGATCGAGTTCACTCGCAGGCCGCGTGGCAGTTCGATGGCAGCGGCGCGCACGAAGCTGTCCAGTGCACCGTTGACCAGCGCTGCGCTGGCGCCGCTGCGGATCGGGTCGTGGCTGAGTACGCCGGTGGTGAAGGTGAACGAAGCGCCGTCATTGGCGAACTCGCGACCGATCAGCAGCAGATTGACCTGGCCCATCAGCTTGTCTTCGAGGCCCAGGGCGAAACTCTCTTCAGTCATTTCGGCCAGTGGGGCGAAGGTCACGTTACCGGCGGCGCAGATCAGCGCATCGAACTTTCCGGTCTGCTCGAACAGTTTGCGAATCGACGCGCTGTCGCGGATGTCCACCTGGAAATCGCCGCTGTGGCGACCGATGCGAACGATTTCGTGGCGCTCAGACAGCTCCTTGTCGACCGCTGAACCAATGGTGCCGCCTGCGCCGATCAAAAGAATTTTCATGGTGTTGATCCTTGAGTGGGTTGAATGAGGCTTCAGTTTAGAGTGGTTTTTTCCATTGATAAGCGCGCTAATAGGCAACCTTTGGTTTTCAAATGGAAACAATCCATGAGCGAAATGGATGATCTCGCGGCATTCGCGGTACTGGTCGAGGCGGGGAGCTTTACCCTGGCGGCGCAACAATTGGGTTGCAGCAAGGGACAACTGTCCAAGCGCATCAGTCTGCTGGAAACGCAATTTTCCGTGGTCTTGCTCCAGCGCACCACACGCCGTTTAAGCCTGACGGCCGCTGGCGCTGCCTTGTTGCCACAGGCGCAGGCGCTGGTGGTGCAGGTCGAGAGGGCGCGTCAGGCATTGGCGCGACTGAAGGATGACATGGCCGGACCGGTGCGCATGACGGTTCCGGTTTCCCTCGGGGAAACGTTCTTCGACGGTTTGTTGCTGGAGTTCTCCAGCCAGTACCCAGAGGTGCAAATCGAGTTGGACCTGAGCAACAACTATCGCGATTTATCCCGTGATGGCTTTGACCTCGCGGTTCGCTCGGATGTGGCCAATGACCAGCGCCTGGTCGCGCGCCCGTTGTTGGCGTGGCACGAAATGACCTGCGCCAGCCCAGCGTATCTCCAACAGTTCGGTGAGCCGCTGACGCCTCAGGCATTGGCCGACCATCGTTGCCTGCTCAACAGCCACTACAGCGGTCGCGAAGAGTGGCTATATCACCAACAACATCAATTGTTGCGGGTGCGAGTGTCCGGACCGTTTGCCAGTAACCATTACAACTTGTTGAAGAAGGCCGCCCTGGCCGGCGCGGGTATTGCGCGCTTGCCGTCCTACTTGCTGCCGGCGGAACTGGCTGACGGCCGTTTGCGCTGGCTCCTGCGCGATTATCAGACCCGGAGCATGCCGATGTACCTGGTGCATCCGTATCAGGGTGGGCTGCCCAAGCGTACGCAAGTGTTGTCGGATTATCTGATTGGCTGGTTCAAGCGCAGTGGGGAGGCTCTGGATCGGCTGTAGGAGCAAGCTTGCTCCGGGCGGCGTTTCGACGATGGTCGTCAACGATAACGAGGACTGTCTTGACAACGCGGCGCTCTCAGGTGTTTCGCGAGCAAGCTCGCTCCTACACAGGATCTGCATAGTCATAGAGGTTGGCAGGCACAAAAAAACGGCCCGCAGGCCGTTTCTTCTTAGCCGCAAAAGCTTAGCCGCCGAGGTACGCTTCGCGCACTTTCGGGTCGGTCAGCAATGCTTCACCGGTGCCTTGCATCACCACCCGGCCGTTTTCCAGCACGTAGGCACGGTCGGCGATTTTCAGCGCCTGGTTGGCGTTTTGCTCTACCAGGAACACCGTCACACCGTCCTTGCGCAGTTGTTCGATGATATCGAAGATCTGCTGGATGATGATCGGTGCCAGGCCCAGCGATGGCTCGTCGAGCAGCAGCA
>Ga0302169_10000090_pt1 | contig 30120 bp, 26 predicted proteins | sample I_Fen_N1_3_FD_193493 | JGI IMG/M metagenome (GOLD analysis project Ga0302169, IMG submission 193493) | Peat permafrost microbial communities from Stordalen Mire near Abisko, Sweden - I_Fen_N1_3 | ecosystem: Environmental > Terrestrial > Soil > Wetlands > Permafrost | place: Sweden: Abisko...
TCGACAGGCGCATTTCATCAACCGGGTGTATCTGCGGTGTGTCTTTGGGGTGGGGTTTTAAGTGCGGGGTGTGTCTGGGGCAGGGCTGTACACACTTTGATACGCAACCATCCCGAGTCATCACCGCCCTCCTGTGGGAGCGGGCTTGCCCGCGATGACGGTTGCGCATCCAGCATTGAGGGTGGCTGACCCACCGCTATCGCGAGCAAGCTCGCTCCCACAGGACATTGGCGGTGTAGTGGCGTGCGGTTAATTCGTCAAATTGGATCTGTTACCCGGTGCCGTTCATTCGTATCGTCCGCGCTTTTGGCGCGTTGCGTCATGGGCAGGGGGAGTGACGATGAATTTCACATGGCGCAGGAAAACCGCCGGGCATAGCGTTGAGCCCTCCGCGGCGGTGCCGCAACCGACGGTCGTGGCGTCCCCGGACGACGCGCTTCTGATCGCGCACCAGGCCGATCGACGTGATCGCGACTTCTTCCGTGGCCTGGCGCAACACCTGTTGACCTGCGGTAACTCGTTGTCGCCGGTCAGCGAATCCTTCTCGATGCTCAACCAGCGCCTCAAGCTCAATCACCAACGGGCGCAAACCGTGGCCCGCGCCGCCATCGACAATCGCGAGCAGGTCGGTCATCTGCAAGAACAATCGCGGGTCATGGCCGCCGGGCTGGATGCGCTGGAAGGCGTGATCACTCATTTGGTCGGCCGGGCCAGTGAGATTGATCGCATCGTCGATTTGATCAGCGACATTGCCCGCAAAACCAACCTGTTGGCGCTCAATGCAGCCATCGAAGCCGCGCGCGCCGGGGACACCGGGCGCGGCTTCGCGGTGGTGGCCGGGGAGGTGCGCCTGCTGGCGGAGAAAACCGCCGAAGCGACCCGGGAAATCGTTAAGGAAACTTCGGCCATCCAGCAGGAAATCAGCCAGGCCAAACAGGCGATTTCACAACAGAGCCAGATTTCCAGTGCCTTCGGCGCGGTGATCGATAAAACCGCCGAAGCCATGGCCGGCATGTACAGCGAAGCGCAGCTGATGCAGCGGGAAATCGACCAGTCGCACCTGTTGTCCAACGTCGAGCTGGCCAACCTGCAGGAGCTGACGCTCAAGGTCACGGTGTATGACCGCCTGCTCAATCCCAAGCCCGGTTCGCCCTTGACCCTGCCAGATGAAACCGAGTGCCTGTTCGGCCAGTGGTATTACGGCGAAGGCAACGAGGCCGAGCGTAACGCGGATTTCCGGCGCATGGAGGTGCCCCATCGTCTGGTGCACAGCAGCGGCCAGGCGGCGATGCAAGCCCATGCCCGTGGCGAGCTGGAAGAAGCCTTGAAGCAGGTGGCTCAGATGGAGCAGGCGAATGCCGCCGTGATGCGCACGGTCAAGGGCTTGCTCCATTCGCGCCTGCAATCGGCGGTCTGAGGTCCCATGCCCCGCTGCACCTGCGGGGCCGTTTGCGTGGGCATCGAGTCAGTCCGATAACGCCAGGACCCGGTTGCGCAAATGTTCCAGGGTTTCGTCGTTGAGCACCGTGGTCGAGTCCAGTCCTTCCTTGGCCTGGAACAGGTTCATTGCGTCCCGGGTCTGCTTGCCGACGATGCCGTCGATGGCGCCAGGGTGCCAGCCCAGGTACGTGAGGTAGGTTTGCGCCATACGGATTCGCAGGTCCGGCGTGCCCCCATAAGAGAACTTTTGATACGCGGCGCTGAGTCGCAAGTCGTAGTTGTTGATGGCGTAGTTGGGGCCGTTGTAACGACGGGCGAAGTTCGCCCAGTCCTTGGCCCGCAGCGCCGCGACCGATCCCCCCTCGATCAGTTGGTTCACGGTGCACAGCAGTTGTTCGTTTTCGGATGCAACCATGCGCTTGATCATCGCCTCGACATCCGCCGACCCCGTTGCGGCGAAATTGAAGCCCATCGTCTGGCCCAGTCCCCAGGAAGCGCTTTGCAGGGCCGCGTTGCGGTTCAGGCTGATGGCCTGATTCAGCCGATCATATTGATGCGCGCCCGTTGCGCCGTAGCTGCCGGGGGATTTGCTGCTGATATCGGGGTGTTGTGCGTCAAACGTCTGATGGGTCAAGCGGCTGAAGACGTGACGTTCGTAAAGGATTTTCGGGCGCCGGTCGGAAAAGAATCCGTTGCCGGAGGTTTCTACTGCTAGCACAGCCCAGAGTTGCGCAGCGCTGACTTTGGCCAGGTCCAGGGCATTTTCCATTCCTTCGTCGTCAAGCGCTGCGCCATGGCTGGTGAATTCATCGCTCATGACGGCCTCCGTCGAAAACAGGAAACGCGGGTACGCGCTTTAAGCGTAGGCGGGCCGGGCCCGGGCAGAGGGTTTTACGATCATCGGTGCCGGCCAACGGCGGATGACGCTCAGGGACTTTTGCTATACATTTTCCGCCCGCCCATTGCATGGTGATACTGCTTCATGTCTTTCGCGCTCGAACGTCTAGTCGCTGGCACGCCGATCCCTTTCGCTGGTAATCGTGTCACTGTGGTCAGCCCCGAACTGGCGGCACGCTTCCAGCCCGGTGACCACCTGTTGGTGGAGCAGGTCAGCGGTGAACTGCTGCTGATTCCAGTGGCTGACCAGCAGGCGGCGTCCGTCGCGATTGCCCGTGCCGAAGCGGCGTTTACCGCAATGTCGTTGGTGTCGGATCAAGCCATCAGCACCTTCTTCGATCTGTTTGCCCAACGTCTGGAAAACCCGGAGTGCTGGGCCTTGATCGAGGCGGCCAACCTGGCTGACATCGAACGGGCCAAGGCTCGCGGTCGTTCGACCACCCGTTTGCTGGCCGATGAGCGCATGCGTCGCGACATGATCGCCGGCCTGCGCGCCTGGCGCGATGCCGCGGCCACCCGCGGCCAAGTGGTCAGCTGCGTCGAGCATGACGGCTGGAAAGTCGAGCAGGTGGTTTCGCCGCTGGGCATTGTCGCGTTCGTCTTCGAAGGCCGGCCGAACGTCTTCGCCGACGCCGCCGGTGTGCTGCGCACCGGTAACACTGCCGTACTGCGCATTGGCAGTGATGCCTTGGGCACCGCCCAGGCCATCGTCACTCACGCGTTGAATCCGGCGCTGGCCGACGCAGGGTTGCCGACCGGTGCGGTGTCGCTGGTGGAGAGCGTCAATCATGCCGCCGGTTGGGCGATGTTTGCCGACCGCCGTCTATCGCTGGCGGTGGCCCGGGGTTCGGGTCGCGCCGTCAGCCAGTTGGGCAGCATCGCGCAACAGGCCGGCACCGCCGTCAGCCTGCACGGCACCGGTGGCGCCTGGTTGATCGCCCACAGCGACGCCGACGCCACGCGTTTCGCCGCGGTGGTGCGCAACTCCCTCGACCGCAAGGTCTGCAATACCCTCAACGTCTGCCTGATCCACCGCGACCGCGCTGTTGAACTGGTGCCACTGTTTCTGGACGCACTGCAACAGGCCGGCAAGGCGCGGGGCCAGGGCTGCAAATTGCACATCGTCGAAGGCAGCGAAACGTTCCTGCCGGCGCAGTGGCAAGGCGCGACCGTCGAGGTCTACCGTGCTGAAGGCTATCGCACCGAAGCACTGGCCGAGCCGCTGCCGGAAGATCAGCTGGGCCGCGAGTGGGAATGGGAAGAAACCCCTGAAGTGAGCCTGAAGATCGTCGACGACCTGGACAGCGCCATCGCCTTGTTCAATCGCTACAGCCCTCAGTTCACCGTGTCGCTGCTCAGCGAAGACGCGGCGACCCAGGAGCGTTTCTACAATGCGGTCAACGCGCCCTTTGTCGGCAATGGCATTACCCGTTGGGTCGATGGCCAGTACGCGCTCAACAAGCCCGAGCTGGGCCTGTCGAACTGGGAAAGCGGACGCCTGTTTGCCCGTAGCGCGATTCTCTCGGGCGATGGCGTGTTCACGATCCGTAGCCGCATGACCCAGACGAATCTGTCGGTCAAACGTTAAAAAAAGCGCCTGACGCAGCGGCCGTTGCGGTCAAGTTCGCTGGCAAATGTGAACGTCGGTCAGCAGGTCTATCAGGCATCAAAAAGGGCCTGCTCCTTGTGGGGAGCAGGCCCTTTTTTATGGGTAAGTCAGTGATGACGCTTCCTGATCAGTAGAACCGGTCAATCACCCGAACTTCGTTCTGGTTCTGCATCGATGCCCAGGTCTGTTTCAGCGTTTGCAGAACATTACCGATGAAGTCCTTGTCGGCCGCCGCTTTCTTGCCGACATAGCCCTGGCCGCGACGGTACATCTTCAGTCGGGCGAGCAGGTTCTGGTTGTTCTGGTCAAACTCGGTTTCATGGGCATGTGGCGACAGGCAGTCGATATGAACCTGGCCCGACTTGCTGATCCACAGAATATGGCTGTCGTGGCTGTCTTTTTGCGCAGCGAACATACGAGCCAGTTCTTCGATAGTTGGTTGATTGTTCAGATTCATTTTAAAACCCCTTGACCATTTGGTGATCTTTCAAAGTTGATTCGCTAATACAAGTAGCCCATCGGTTAGTTGATCCCTGGCACCGAAACCAGGACGTCAGCAGTCGTCCGCCATATTCGACGGGGTCCCGCATCTGTTGCATGTAGTCGTGTTGAATAACTGCTACGCGTTAGCGTCACAACGAAGAGAAGCAGCGAATACCTTCAGGCCACTGCCGACGTTTTCAGGGTCGGGCACAAGCTTCATGAGGATGGATCGCTAGCGCTTCTCGTCCTTGTACTGGACGTTCGGGCCAGGTCAGCTTCTTCAATCTGCCTTGTGGGCAGGGTGTATCCGGAAAAAACAGCTCGGCGGTCAGACGAGCTTGCTCAAGCGTGTTGCGTGTACTCCCGATCGGGGAGACGTCTGCATCATGCAAGGGCAAATCGAAGGCGTCAACGGTTTTGTAGTGAATATTTTTCGTCACTACATATTGTCTGACAAAGCTGTTTGGAATTAGCACAAAGGGTTTAGGGGGCTGTGGGGCGGATGGATCGCCAGGATCGAAGCCTTTGGCGGCTCTACGGGATTGGGCCTGGTGCTGGCGAAGGTGGCGATTTTTCAAAGCGGTAAAGGGTGCATGGATAACCGCCAATCGACGGGTGATGCAGGCTGTACTCGCCACCCGTGAGATCGGGCATGACCGCAGCCCAGAACAGTCGCGCCGGTTGGTTCGCCTCGATGTGGAAAATCTGCCATTGACCGGGGAAACGGCTCAAGAGGGTGGAAACGACAAACTTCGCGACACCCTGGCCACGAAAGCGCCGGGTCACGAACAGGTAACCGATGTTGTGCTCGATACCGGGCCGATGGGTTTCATCGTCCACGGTCACGAACCCGGCCAATTCCCCGTCCACCCTGATGAGAAACGGCCGGGTCGCGGGTTTTCGCCAGTAATCGGTCAGGGGCAGGATGTTGAAGAAACCGTGTTCAGCCAGTTTCAACGGCAACCACTCGCTGAAGTCATAGGTATAGAACTGCATCAGGCATTCAAGGGTTTCCAGGTCGTCGCGCTGTGCGGCGTGCAGATTGATCGTAGGCATCACCGGTGGCTCCTGATATCCGTCAGTCAAGGATAGTTGGAACGGCGAATGAACCGTGGCGAGGGAGCGGGCACCCTCGCCACGGTTGTGACGATGCCACTTCTGGCTGAATTCAGTTCCGGGACAATGGGCGTAAACCTCGGCCTACCAGAACTTGAACGTGTAGGCGACGATCAGGCGATTTTCATCCACGTCGGTCGTTGCGCTGCCGCGATACGTGACATTGCGCCAGCGCAGGCTCAGGTTTCGTAAAGGCCCGCTCTGGATCACGTAGGCAATGTCGGTATTGCGCTCCCACTCTTTGGCGGCAACGCCTCGAATCTCGAAATCATTGCCTCGCATGTAGCGGGTCATCAATGTCAGTCCGGGCAGGCCCACGGGGGCAAAGTCGTAGTCATAGCGCAATTGCCAGGAATCTTCCCTGGCCCGGACAAAGGGTTGGTATGTGCCGTTGTTCAAGGCCCAGGGATCGGCAACCGACAAATAGGGAAGTCCGGTGTCGCCACGTTGGTTTTGATAACCAAGGCCCAGGGAATGGCCGCGGCTGCTCACCGTGAACATGCCACCCAAATAGCGGTTGTCGACGTTGGTATGGCCTTCGTTATCGCTGCCGAAGTAGCGTAGGTCGGCCTTGAAGTTGACGCTTTCGGTCAACGCCGACTTGTATAAAAGGCTGGCGGCATTCTGGCTGTAATTGTCCTTCAGTTCGGCGCGGTAAAACGTGGCGCTGAGATTGGGCTGGAGGGCGTAGGTCGCGCCTGCGTAGTTGAAACGGTCTGTGGGCACGCCGCCGGTAGAGCCATCGGCCGCCATGCGCATGTCTTCATAGTCTGACGAGTCGCGCTGATGGGCCTGGCGAAATTGTCCGGCGGTGAGGCTCAGGTTCTGGATGTCAGTGGAGACGACCTGACCACCCTGATAGGTTTGTGGCAACAGCCGTGTGTCATTGCGGAACAACACGGGCATGACCGGTTCGTGGTTGCCGAGGGTGACCAGGGTCTTGGCGACTTTGAGCTTGGCGGTCGGCGCCAGGAAACTGTACTCGTCGACGGGCTCGCCGGTCCGTTGATTGCGCTGCAGGACACCCGTACCACTGCTGCCGCCGCCGGAGTCGAGCTTGACGCCGACCAGCCCCAGGACATCCAGGCCAACGCCGACCGTACCCTCGGTGAACCCGGAGTTACCGCGCAGAATGAAGCCTTGTGCCCAGTCTTCGGCCTTGCTCTGAGGCTTGCCATCATGGCGCGGTCCGTCGGACAGACCCGCATCCCGGTAATCGCGATTCATGTAGAAATTTCGTGTTTCCAGGCTCATGTGGCTGTCGGCGACCAGGTCTGCATGGGCCTGTGTCGCGAGCAATAACGCAGACACACAAGTGGCTTTCAAGGAATACCGGGCGCGAGTCGGCCCGGCCAGATGCCCAGTGACGGGATTGGCTGTACGCATGATGTGATGTTCCTGCCTGCCGTGAGTTGTTTTTGTTGTTCAGCCAGCCCCTGGAAAGGGCTGTTCAGGGTTTTATGAACAATGACGCTTGGGCGAGGGCAGGAAGGTTGGGATCAGCCTATTGCGCCTCGTCGTCTTGCTGCTCGCTACCGAGCGATATGGCGGCCATGTCGCCCTGTAGCTTGTTGAGGTAATGCAGCAGGCTGACGCTGTCGTCGAAACTGAAGCCTTTCAATGCCTGCTGGTAAAACGTCTGGATCCTTTCCTGCAGAGAGTCCCAGAATGCCCTGCCGGTATCGGTCAACTGCACCAGGCGGGCACGTCCGTCATCCGGGTGGGGCACGCGCAGCACATGGTTGTCGCGCTCCATGCGCTTGAGTACACCGTCCAGGCTCTGGCGACTGACGAACAGGTATTCGGTCAGTTCAAAGAACGAAATACCCCCTTCATAACGTTCGCGTGACAGTGCGCCGAGCACGGCCCATTGCACCGTGCTGATGCCCATCTCTTTCTGGACTTGCCTTTGCAGCACGTTCCCGGTCTGGAACAACCGGAAAAACAGCGTATTGGGTACGGATCGGGTATCGCTATTGTTCATCAATGTTCCTTGTCGGCTCCGTAAGGACGAGCGCGGCTGTATGAGCGCCCGGCCTGGCGGAGCAGGCAGGGCATCAGTTGGGGACAAATTCGCGCGCGATGATATTTTTCATGATCTGCGCGGTGCCGTCACCGATTTGCAGGCCAAGTACATCGCGCAAGCGCTGGGCGAACGGCAGGTCCTCGCCGTAACCGGTGTGCCCATGGGCCAGCAGGCACTGCTTGACCACATCGAACGCCAGTTTCGGTCCCCACCATTTGTTCATGGCCGCCTCGGCATTGTGCGGCAGCTTATTATCCTTGAGCCACAAGGCGTAATAGCACTGCAGGCGCGCAGCATGCACGTAGGTCTGCAATTCTGCCAGTGGGTGGGTCAAACCCTGAAAGGAAGACAACGCCTGGCCGAAGGCCTTGCGTTCGGTCAGCCATTGCCAGGTTTCATCCAGCGACTGCTGGGCCAACGCCAGGCACTGCAGGCCGATCAGGGCGCGGCTGTAGTCGAAGCCCTGCATCACCTGTTTGAATCCCTTGTTTTCATCGCCCAGGCGATGGCTGGCCGGCACTTCAACGTTGTCGAAGAAAATCGACCCGCGGCCAATGGCACGCTCGCCGGCATCCTCGAAACGGGTGGTGCTGATGCCCGGCAGGTTCATGGGCACTAGAAAAGCGCTGATGCCGCTGGCGCGTTGCTCCACGGTGCCCGTGCGGGCGAAGACCACCGCGACATCCGCCTGATCGGCCATGGAGATAGACGTTTTCTCGCCGTTGAGCACATAGACGTCGCCTTTGAGTTCGGCCTTCAGGCGCAAGCTGGCAGCGTCGGACCCGCCGCCGGGTTCGGTCAGGGCAATACAGGCGACCTTGCGCCCGGCCGTCATTTCACCCAGCCATTCCCGGGCCAGCGAAGCGTCGGCGTAGCGGGCGATGATCTGGCCGTTCAACGACGTCAGCAGTGGGATGTACGCGACGTTGAAGTCGCCACGGGCCAGTTCTTCGATGATCAGGCCGGCGGTGACACAGTCCAGGCCGCTGCCGCCGAACTCCTCAGGCAGTTCGCCGCCAAGCAGGCCCATTTCGCCCATTTGGGCAATGACTTCGCGCTCGATGCGGCCGTCGCGATCCCGTTGGCGATAACCGGGGGCGAGGACGTCAGCGCTGAATCGTGCAACGCTGTCGCGGATGGCATTTTGTTGTTCTGTGAATGCGAAATTCATGATGCTCTCCAGGCCATTCGGGTGCTGAACCGGCAGCGCCATGGCTGCCGGCGCAGGGATCATTTGTAGAATTTACGGAACTCGGGCTTGCGCTTTTCCTTGAAAGCGGCGACGCCTTCCCTGGACTCCTCAGTGTCGTAGTAGAGGCTCAGGGCCTGCATGCCGAGGCCGCCGATGCCGCCGATGTTGGCGCTGTCGGCATTGAACGAGCGCTTGGCGATGGACAGCGCGGTAGGGCTCTTCTCGAGAATTTCCTCGCACCATTTCTGTACTTCTTCATCGAGCTGATCGTGGGGCACCACGGCGTTGACCAGCCCCCAGTCAAGCGCCTGGCGGGCGCTGTACTTGCGGCACAGGTACCAGATTTCGCGGGCGCGTTTTTCGCCGATCAGGCGCGACAGGTAGGCGGTGCCGTAGCCCGGGTCGACCGAGCCGACCTTGGGGCCGACCTGGCCGAACACCGCGTTTTCGGAGGCGATGCTCAGGTCGCAGACCACGTGCAGCACGTGCCCGCCACCGATGGCGAAGCCGTTGACCCGTGCGATCACTGGCTTGGGTACTTCGCGGATCAGATTCTGCAGCTCTTCGACCGGCAGGCCGATCAGGCCGCGGCCGTCGTACTGGCCTTCATGAGCGCCCTGGTCGCCTCCGGTGCAAAATGCCTTGTCGCCTGCGCCGGTGAAGACGATGACGCCGATTTCCTTGTTCCAGCCGGCGCGGTTGAACGCGTCAATCAGCTCCATGCAGGTCTGGCCGCGGAATGCGTTGTAGCGCTCGGGGCGGTTGATGGTGATGGTCGCGACACCGTTGAGTTCTTGGTACAGGATGTCTTCGTAGTTCATTGCATGCTCTCCCATATGAGTATCGTCTGGCTTAGCCAGCCATCGTCAGGCCGCCGGACACGCTGATGACTTGACCGGTGATGAAATTGGCATCGTCGCTGGCGAGCAGGGCGATGATTCCCGGATAGTCTTCCGGTTGGCCGAGTCGGCGCATCGGCACGGCATTCTTGAAGGCTTCCAGGAGCTTTTCCGGGTTGCTGGAGGTTTCGGCCACGCTTTTGAGCAGCGCGGTGTCGGTCGGACCGGGGCAGACCACGTTGACGTTGATGTTCTTGGTCGCCAGCTCCCGCGCCAGGGTTTTGCTCAAGCCCACCAGGCCAGCCTTGCAGGCTGCATAGACGGCCTCGCCCGACGAGCCGACGCGGGCGGCATCAGAGGCAATGTTGATGACTTTGCCGCCACCGGCCTCGAGCATTTTCGGCAGCACCACGTGGTGCATGTTCAGGGCGCCGGTCAGGTTGATCGAAATCAGCTGCTCCCAGAGCTTTGGTTCGGTCTTGAGGAACGGCATGAAGCGGTCGAACCCGGCGTTGTTGACCAGTACGGTCGGCACACCCAAGTCTTTTTCGATGGCCGCCACGGTCTGGGTGATGGCGTCGTAGTCGGCGATGTCGGCGGCATAGGCGACTGCTTTTCCACCGGCTTCGCGGATCAGGTCGACGGTGACCTGCGCCGCAGCGCTGTCGCGATCCAGCACCGCCACCCGGCTGCCTTCGGCGGCGAAGCGCTGGCACACCGCGCGGCCGATGCCGCCGCCCCCGCCAGTGATGATCACGGTTTTTCCACTAAGGCCTTTCATGGGGCATTCTCCAAGTCAGTTGAGTTGCGTGTATCGAGTGTGTTGATCAGCGACGCTTGGCCGGGTCGATGCGAATGTTCGCGGCCCGCTCGTGCAGCTTGAATTTCTGGATCTTCCCGGAGGGCGTGCGGGGCAGGGCAGGCAGCACCTCCAGGTACTCGGGCAAATAGTTGCGCGACAGACTGTGTTCGAGCAGAAAGGTCACCGCGTCATCGAGGCTCAGCTCCGTATAGCCGTCATGCAACGTGACGTAAGCGCAGACACGCTCACCGAGTCGCTCGTCGGGGCAGCCCACCAGGGCCGCCGCCGAAATGGCCGGGTGCTTGTAGAGCAGGTTTTCCACCTCAACCACCGGAATGTTTTCGCCGCCGCGGATGACGACATCCTTTGTTCGTCCGGTGATGCGGATGTAGCCCTGGGCATCCATACGGGCCAGGTCTCCGGTGGAGAACCAGCCCTGGGCGTCAACGCCGTAGAGATCGGGGCGCTTGAGGTAGCCCACGAACAGGCTCGCGCCGCGGACCTGAAGATGGCCTTCGGTGCCGGCGGGCAGCGCAAGCCCGGCATCATCGACCACCCGCACATCCATGAGCGGTAGCACCACGCCGTCGCTGTAGATGGCCCGCTCGGGATCGTCCTGCGGACGCGTCATGGTGGCAGCGCCGGTTTCGGTCATGCCCCAGGCCGAGATGATTTTCGCGTTGATGCTGTGGCCAGCCTTTTCCACCAGGCTTTCCGGAATGGGCGCGCCGGCCGAGACAAAAAAACGCAGGCTCGTGAGCGCGTCACCATTGTCCGGTGCGAGCTCGATCAAATCGGCGAGAAACGGTGTTGAGGCCATCGTGAAAGTCGGGCGCTCGGCGGCGGCGATCCTTATGGCGGTGCGCGCATCCCAGACGTCTTGCAGTACCGCTGCCGCGCCGAGGTAGATGGGCATCATCAGGCCGTAGAGAAAACCGGTCTGGTGAGCCATGGGCGAGGCCATGAAGATGATGTCTTCGTGGCCAAGCCCCAGGCGCTCGGCATAAGGAATGATATTGCTCAGCAGGGTCCTGGAGGTGTGCAGCACCCCTTTGGGTTCACCCGTGGTGCCGGAAGTGAAGAGCAGCTGGAGAATATCGTCGGCCTGGGGGCGTCGTTCTGCGAACAGCGCCTGGGTATCGCAGTCCTTTTCCCATTCCCGCTCGAGCAGTTGCTGTTCAAAGCTGTTGTGACCGTCACCCCCTATCACCAGTACATGGCGCAGTTCCGGCAGGTCGGTGCGCAGGCCTTCGGCCATGCTGGCGTAATCGAAACCCCGGAAGTGTTTGGGCACGACCAGAAGATGACTGCGGGCGTGGCCGAGCATGAAGCGCAGTTCGCGTTCCCGAAAGATCGGCATCAGCGGGTTGAACACCGCGCCGATACGGGCACAGGCCAGGAACAAGGCTGTCATCTGCCAGCCGTTGGGCAACTGGCAGGACACCACACTGCCTTTTTCCACACCCAGGGCGGCCAGGCCGGCACCCATGCGGGTGACCACGGCATCCAGTTCGCCGTAGGTAAACGAGACAGGATTGTTCTCGCCAGCCTGGTAGCTCGACAGGGCGCGGCGGCCTTGGCCTCGTGCAACCTGTATACCCCAGTAATCTGTAATGATCATGTCACTGATAGCGCTTGTGGAGGACGCTTCCGGATGACGATCTGGTGGTGTGGCTGTCCAGGTGTTCATTTATAAGTATCGACTCTTAAGGGTTGGAATTGTTGTTTTCTTACGATCTGGTATTGCCCTTTCGATGAGCTGAAGATAAGGCTTTCAAAATTAATGTGTCAACATGTTGTCTTTAATTTTTTCTGTGGATATATTCGAAACCCATACCGAACAACAAGAGGTAGGTGACATGGCTTTCCTGAATATCCTTGTCGAGCAGCGTGCAGCCGTCGGCCTGATCCGTTTGAATCGCCCGGCTGTCCATAACGCCCTCAATGACGCCTTGATGACCGAGCTGGGCCAGGCGCTGCTGGCCTTCGAGGCCGATGAGCGGATTCGGGCCATCGTCATTACCGGCAACGACAAAGCCTTCGCGGCCGGTGCCGATCTCAGCGAATTGCAGTTCAAGGGGTTTGCCGATGTGTACCTGGAGGATTTCGTCACGGCCAACTGGGAGACCGTCACCCGCTGCCGCAAGCCGGTGATCGCCGCGGTTGCCGGCCTGGCGCTGGGCGGGGGCTGCGAGTTGGCGATGATGTGCGACATGGTCATCGCCGCCGACAACGCTCGATTCGGCCAGCCCGAAGTCAAGGTCGGCACGTTGCCCGGTGCCGGCGGCACCCAGCGCCTGACCCGCGCCATCGGCAAGGCCAAGGCCATGGACCTGTGCCTGACCGGGCGCTTCATGGAAGTCGATGAGGCCGAGCGCTGCGGCTTGATCAGTCGCGTGGTGCCCCTGGCAGACCTGCTGGATGAAGCCCTGGCCGTGGCCGCGCAGATTGCCGCTCACCCGGCGATCGCGGTGAAACTCAATAAAGAAGCGGTCAACCGTGCCTTCGAAACCACCCTGGCCGAGGGTGTGCAGTTCGAGCGGCGATTGATGCACGCCAGTTTCGCCAGTCAGGACCAGAAGGAGGGCATGCAGGCCTTCGCTCAGAAGCGCCAGCCGGTATGGACCCATCGCTGAGAAACGCGATCGATTGGCAAGCCGCATAACTATAAGAAGAGGAGCTGTCCGATGACTTCAGTCGTACAAATGACGCGCGAGGCGGGCGTGGCCTTGATCCGGGTCGACAACCCGCCGGTCAATGCCCTCGGTCACGCCGTGCGCGTCGGGCTGTTGCAAGCGTTCATGGCGGCCGAGCGGGACGGGCAGGTCGAGTTGATCATGCTCTATTGCGCAGGCAAGACCTTTATTGCCGGTGCCGATATTCGCGAGTTCGGCCAACCGGCCCAGGCGCCGATCCTGCAGGAACTGACCCTGGCCATCGAGAACGGCAGCAAGCCCTCGCTGGCGGTGTTGCACGGCTCAGTGCTGGGTGGCGGGCTGGAAGTCGCGCTGGGCTGTCACTACCGCATCGCTCACCGTGCCACCCGGTTCGGCCTGCCGGAAACCCGTCTGGGTTTGCTGCCCGGTGGCGGCGGCAGCCAACGCCTGCCGCGCTTGGTGGGTGTGCAAAGCGCGCTGGACATGATCATCGGCGGCGAGCCGATCGAGGCAACCCGGGCACTGGAGCTCGGTCTTGTAGACGCACTGTTCGACGATGAGCCTCTGGTTGCAGGCCTTGCGCATGCGCGGCACCTGTTGGCCGAGCGCGTGGGCGTGCGGCGCGTCGGCCAGATGACGATACCAACGACGTCTGCCGAGGCCAGTGCATTGATTGCGGCCCGGCGCAGCGAAATCGGCCGCACCCAGGCTGATTCGTTCTCGGCACCGCGCTGCCTCGCTGCGATCGAAGCGGCGATCCATATGCCATTGATCGAAGGGTTGCAGCGCGAGCGCGCGCTGTTTCTCGAATGCATGGCATCGCCCCAGCGCGCAGCGCTGATCGAAGATTTCTTTGCCCGGCGCCAGACAGCCAAGAGCGGCCGACGCTGAACCTGCGGCCAGCCTGGTGTTGGCCTGACCATCGACCGAGGACTTTGCATGGACATCCACTACACACCCGCCGAGCTTGAGTTCCGCACCGAGGTGCGTGCTTTCCTGCGTGACGCGCTGCCGGCGGACATCGCCAATAGCGTTCGCCTGGGCAAGCGTCTGAGCAAGGACGACCACCAACGCTGGCAGCGCATCCTTGCCCGGCGTGGCTGGTACGCGGCCAATTGGCCGGTGACCTTTGGTGGCACCGGTTGGAGCGTGGTGCAAAAACACATTTTCGAGCAGGAGTGCGCCGCCTTCGGTGCGCCGCGCCTGATCTCCTTCGGCGTCAATATGGTTGCGCCGGTGATCATGAAATTCGGCAACCCGGCGCAGCAGGCGCATTACCTGCCACGCATCCTGAGCGGAGAAGACTGGTGGTGCCAGGGCTACTCGGAACCGGGTGCCGGTTCGGACCTGGCCAGCCTCAAGACCCGTGCCGTGCGCGAGGGCGACCACTATGTGGTCAATGGCCAGAAGACCTGGACCACGCTCGGCCAGCACGCCAACATGATTTTCTGCCTGGTGCGCACGGACAGCGAAGCCCGGCAGCAGCGGGGCATTTCTTTCCTGCTGATCGACATGACCACGCCGGGCATCAGCGTTCGCCCGATCATCACGCTCGAGGGCGAGCATGAGGTCAACGAAGTGTTCTTCGACAACGTCCGCGTGCCAGTGGAAAACCTGGTGGGCGAAGAGAACCAGGGCTGGACCTGCGCCAAATACCTGCTGACCCATGAGCGCACCGGGCAGGCTGGCATCGGCCAATCCAAGGCAGCCTTGGCGCACCTCAAAGCGGTCGCCCGGCAGGAGTTGCGCAACGGTCGGCCGTTGCTGCAGGACCCGCAGTTTCGCTTGCAGGTCGCCCAGGTGGAGATTGAGCTGCTGGCCATCGAGATGAGCACCTTGCGCATCCTCGCTGCTGCCCAGGCCGGCGGTGTGCCCGGTGCCGAAAGCTCGATCCTGAAAATCAAAGGCTCGGAAATTCGCCAGGCCATCAGTCACCTGTTGCGCAAGGCGCTGGGCGCCAAGGCGTTGCCTTTCGTCGAAGCGCAATTGACCGACGACTTTACCGGCACTGCGCTGCACAGCGACTACAGCGCCGCCCCCGCCAGCCAGTATTTCAACCTTCGCAAGCTGTCTATCTACGGCGGCTCCAATGAAATTCAAAAGAACATCATCGCCAAGATGATTCTTGAGCTTTAAGGAGGCACGCAATGGACTTCACACTCAGCTCCGAGCAGCAAATGCTGCAAGACACCGTGGCCCGACTGGCCCGCGATCACTACAGCTTCGAAGCCCGCGAAGGCTATTACCACAGCGAAGCCGGCATGAGCCCGGTGTTCTGGAACCAGATGGCAGAACTGGGCCTGTGTTCGGTGCCGATTGCCCAGGAACATGGCGGCTTCGGTGGCAGCGGCGTGGACAACCTGCTGATCATGACCGAGCTCGGTCGCCACCTGTGCCTGGAGCCCTTCCTGCAGTCGCAGATTCACGCGGCCGGCCTGCTGCAACAACTCGGTGATGCCAGCCAAAAGGCAGACCTGCTGCCGCGGGTGGCCGAAGGCTCACTGCAACTGGCGGTGGCTCTGGAAGAACTGCAAAGCCATTACCAGCTGCACGATGTGCAGACCCAGGCGCGCCCGGTCGAGGGTGGCTGGTGCCTGTCCGGGCGCAAGATCTGTGTGGTGGGCGCGGCCAGTGCGGGATTGATCCTGGTGTCGGCACGAACCAGCGGTGATACACGTTGCGAACAGGGCATCAGCCTGTTTCTGGTCGAGGCGCAAGCCCATGGGTTGCAGCGTCGCGATTACCCCTGCATCGATGGCCCGCGAGCCAGTGATCTGATTCTCGACGATGTCTTTGTGTCCCGGGGTGCTTTGCTCGGTGACATCGGCGAAGCCTTGCCGGCGTTGCGTTATCAGCAGGGTCGGGCCATTGCCGGGCAGTGCGCCGAGGCCGTCGGCGGCATGCAGGAAGCCTTTCGCCTGACCCTCGACTACCTGAAGACGCGCAAGCAGTTCGGCACGCCAATCGGCAAATTCCAGGTGCTGCAGCATCGCATGGCCGACATGTGCGGCGAGCTGGAAATGGCCACCTCCATGGCCATCCTTGCCGCCTGTGTGGCTGATCAAGCCGACGGCGACGAACGCAGCCGGCAACTGGCCGCCGCGAAGTTCGTGGTGGTCCGCGCCGCACGCCTGATCGCCGAGCAAGCGATCCAGTTGCACGGCGGTATCGGCATGACCTGGGAGTACAGCCTGGCCCATCACGCCAAGCGCCTGGTGATGCTGGGTCATCAATTGGGCGATGACGATCACCATTTGCAGGCCTACGCCGAGCTGCTGCACAGCGCCTGACCGATCACTGCACTAACACGGGAACACACTATGAAAGTACTGGTTGCGGTAAAACGTGTGGTTGATTTCAACGTCAAGGTTCGCGTGAAGGCGGACCACTCCGGCGTTGACCTTGCCAACGTCAAGATGGCGATGAACCCCTTCTGCGAAATCGCCGTGGAAGAAGCGGTGCGCCTCAAAGAACAAGGGATTGCCACCGAGGTGGTGGTCGTCAGCATCGGCGGCAGTGCGGTACAGGAGCAACTGCGCACCGCGCTGGCGCTGGGTGCCGACCGCGCCATCCTGGTCGAATCCGCCGAAGATCTGACGTCCCTGGCCGTTGCCAAACTGTTGAAAGCGGTTGTCGACAAGGAACAACCTCAGCTGGTGATCCTTGGCAAACAGGCCATCGACAGCGACAACAACCAGACAGGCCAGATGCTCGCTGCGTTGAGCGGTTACGGTCAGGGCACGTTCGCGTCCAAAGTCGAAATCAGCGGCGACAGCGTCGCGGTGACCCGCGAAATCGACGGCGGCGCGCAGACCGTTTCCCTGAAGCTGCCAGCCATCGTCACCACCGACCTGCGGTTGAACGAGCCGCGCTACGCGTCGTTACCCAACATCATGAAAGCCAAGAAGAAGCCGCTGGAGGTGCTCACGCCGAACGCCCTGGGCGTCAGCTGTGCCAGCACGGTGCACACCTTGAAAGTCCAGGCACCGGCCGCGCGTAGCGCCGGGATCAAGGTCAAGTCGGTGGCCGAACTGGTCGAGAAACTGAAGAACGAGGCGAAGGTAATCTAATGGCTATCCTGGTTATCGCTGAACACACCCACGCAGCACTGGCGGCTGCCACCCTCAACACCGTGACGGCTGCGCAGCAGATCGGCGGCGATATTCATGTGCTGGTCGCCGGTCAGGGCGCGGGCGCCGCGGCAGAGGCGGCGGCGAAGGTGGCAGGCGTGACGAAAGTGCTGCTGGCCGACAACGCTGCCTACGCGCACGGGTTGCCGGAAAACGTCGCGCCGTTGATCGTCGCGCTTGTTCAAGAAGCCGGGGCTGACAGCTACAGCCACATCCTGGCTGCCGCCACGTCCAATGGCAAAAACATCCTGCCGCGCGTCGCCGCCGCACTGGACGTCGACCAGATCTCCGAGATCATCGCGGTCGAAAGCGCCGATACCTTCAAGCGCCCGATCTATGCGGGCAACGCCATCGCGACGGTGCAGTCCTCTGCCAGCGTGAAGGTGATCACAGTGCGCGGCACCGGATTCGATGCCGCTGTCGCCGAAGGGGGCAACGCCGTCATCGAAGCGCTCGCCTTGGTCACCGACAGCGGTCAGTCGGTCTTCGTCAGTGAAGAATTGGCCAAGTCCGATCGCCCGGAGCTGACCGCCGCGAAGATTGTTGTGTCGGGTGGCCGTGGCATGCAGAACGGTGACAACTTCAAACACCTCTATGCGCTGGCCGACAAGCTCGGCGCGGGCGTGGGTGCATCGCGTGCCGCCGTCGATGCCGGTTTTGTACCCAACGACATGCAAGTCGGTCAGACCGGCAAGATCGTCGCGCCGCAGTTGTACATCGCGGTGGGCATCTCGGGTGCCATCCAGCATCTGGCCGGCATGAAGGATTCCAGGGTCATCGTGGCGATCAACAAGGACGAAGAGGCGCCGATCTTCCAGGTCGCCGACTACGGCCTGGTGGCGGATCTGTTCGACGCCGTGCCGGAACTGGAACGGGCGATTTGAGGAGGTGCTTGTGAATACGTTCAAACAGATCGGTGTGATCGGCAGCGGCGCGATGGGCCGGGGGATCGCCCAGTTGTTCGCCACCGCTGGCGTTCCGGTGTTGTTGTATGACAGTCGCAGCGAAGCGACGCAGGAGGCGCTGCAAGCCAATCGGGCCGTGCTGGAGCGCTCCGCCGCCAAGGGCAAGTTGAGCCGTGAAGCACTGGCCGGCGCACTGGCTTGCATGGGGGCGGCCACTCACCTTGAAGCCCTTGCCGATTGTGATTTATTGATCGAGGCGATCGTTGAAAACCTTGAGGCCAAGCAGGGCTTGTTCCGTGCGCTGGAGCAAGTGGTCAGGGCCGACGCGGTGCTGGCGACCAACACTTCATCCTTGTCGGTGAGCCTGATTGCCAGTGCCTGCCGGCATCCCGAGCGGGTGGCCGGGTTTCACTTTTTCAACCCGGTGCCACTGATGAAAATCGTCGAAGTGGTGCGTGGTGAACTGACCGACCCGCAGGTGGTTCAGCGCCTGGCGGCGTTGGCCGGGCACGCCGGTCACTTTGCCGCGACGACCCCCGACTCTCCGGGCTTCCTGGTCAATCATGCCGGGCGGGCCTTCGGTCCGGAGGCCTTGCGTATCCTGGGCGAGGGGATCGCCACCCCGGCGCAGATCGATCGCATCCTCAAGGACAGCCTCGGCTTTCGCATGGGGCCGTTCGAGCTGTTTGACCTGGTTGGCCTCGACATTTCCCATGCGGTGATGGAGTCGATACACGCGCAGTTTTATCAGGACCCGCGCTACACCCCATCGGCACTGGTGCCACCTCGCCTGGCCAGCGGCCTGCTGGGGCGCAAGACAGGCCAGGGCTTCTATCGCTACCAGGACGGTAGCGTGGTCGAGGAAGCGCAGCAGGCGCCGCCGCAGGTGGCCATCACCCAGCCATTCTGGCTGGACTGCGACGACTCGGTCATGCGCGAGCGGATAGCCGCGGTGCTGTCCGTTGCCGGCGTTGTGCTGGAGCAGGGCGATCAACCCAGTGCGAGCGCCATCTGCCTGGTGACGCCGCTGGGGGAGGATGCCAGCAGCGTGATCGCCCGCAAGCGACTGCCATCGCGCCGCAGCCTGGCACTGGAAACCTTCGTCGGCTTCGACACGCGTCGCGTACTGATGCGTCAACCGGCGCTCGACGCGCAGGTTCTGGCTCAGGCGTGCCAGGCCCTGGGCGCCGATGGCGTGCCGGTGGAAGTCATCAATGACTCGCCAGGCTTTATCGCCCAGCGTGTGCTCGCCGGGATCGTCAACCTGGGATGCGAGATCGCCCAGCGACGCATCGCCGAGCCGGCCACCCTGGACCGTGCGGTGCAGTTGGCCCTCGGTTACCCCCATGGTCCGTTGGCTTTTGGTGACCGATACGGGGCGTTGCAGATCTGGCAGATCCTGCACCAACTGCATGAGCTGTATCAGGAGCCGCGCTATCGGGCCAGCCCCTGGCTGCGCCGCCGGGTCCAGCTCGGCCTGCCCCTGACCACCCCCGAGGACCCAGCATGACGGCTTATATCTACGATGGCCTGCGTTCACCCTTCGGTCGCCACGGTGGCGCGTTGGCCGGTGTGCGTCCCGATGACCTGCTGGCCTCTGTGGTGCGCGCGCTGGTGGCGCGTAACCCGTTTGAGGTGCGCGACTATGAAGACTTGATCGCCGGCTGCAGCAGCCAGGCAGGTGAGGACGGGCGCAACCTGGCGCGCCATGTTGCGCTGCTGTCCGGCTTGCCGACGGCCGTTGGCGGTTTGACCGTCAATCGTCTCTGCGGCTCTGGCCTGGCGGCTGTACTGGATGCTGCCCGCGCCGTGCGCTGCGGCGAAGGCGAGCTGTTTATTGCGGGCGGCGTGGAGAGCATGAGCCGGGCGCCGTTCGTGGTGGCCAAGGCGCCAAGCGCCTGGTCCCGTGACTTTCAAGTGTACGACAGCACCCTCGGCCCGCGCTTTCCCAACCCGAAGGTAGAGTCCGGGTTCGGTGCCGATTCGATGCCGCAGACAGCGGACAACGTCGCTCATGAACTGGGCATTACTCGCGAACAAGTCGACCGCTATGCCGCACGCAGCCAGGCGCTGTTCGACGCGGCGGTGCGGGAGGGTTTCCAGGCCGGTGAAATCCTGCCGATCGAAGTGCCGTCAGGGCGCAAGCAGCCGCCGAAGATCGTCGACCGTGACGAGCATCCGCGTCCACAAAGCAACTTCGAGGCGCTGTCGGGCCTGCAACCACTGTTTGACGACGGCGTTGTCACCGCAGGCAACGCCTCGGGCATCAATGATGGCGCGGCCGCGCTACTGATTGGCTCGCGGGCCATGGGTGAGAAGGCGGGTCTGAGGCCTCGTGCGCGCATTTTGGCCGGAGCCGTGGCGGGGGTCGAACCACGATTGATGGGCCTTGGCCCGGTGCCGGCCTGCACCAAGGCCTTGCAGCGTGCAGGTTTGAGCCTGGCCGACATGGACCTGATCGAAATCAATGAGGCGTTTGCCGCGCAAGTGCTCGGCTGTGCCCGGCAACTTGACGTCGCCTTCGATGATTCGCGCCTCAATCCCAACGGCGGTGCCATTGCCATTGGTCATCCGCTCGGTGCTTCCGGCGCACGCCTGGCCTATAGCGCGGTGCGACAACTGGAGCGCAGCAGCGGGCGCTACGCCCTGGTCAGTCTGTGCATTGGCCTGGGCCAGGGCATTGCGTGCGTGATCGAACGCCTCGACTGACAAAACACCACCCTCAAGAACCCGGAGAAATCACCCATGGCCAACAAGGCAAGTTTCAACTGGATCGACCCGCTGCTGCTGGACCAGCAACTCACCGAAGAAGAGCGCATGGTGCGCGACAGTGCCCGGCAGTTCGCCGCCGATAAGCTCGCGCCCCGGGTGCTGGAGGCTTTTCGTCATGAGCAGACCGACCCGGCAATCTTTCGCGAGATGGGCGAAACGGGCCTGCTCGGTGCCACTCTTCCGCAAGCCTACGGCGGCAGCGGCCTGAACGCTGTGTGCTATGGCCTGATCGCTCGGGAAGTCGAGCGCGTGGACTCTGGCTACCGTTCAATGATGAGCGTGCAGTCCTCGCTGGTCATGGTGCCGATCAATGAGTTCGGTAACGAAGCCACCAAACAGAAGTACCTGCCGAAGCTGGCCAGCGGTCATTACATCGGTTGCTTCGGCCTGACCGAACCGAACCACGGCTCCGATCCGGGCTCGATGATTACCCGGGCAAGAAAAGTCGAAGGCGGCTACCGCCTCACCGGGAACAAGATGTGGATCACCAACAGCCCGATCGCCGATGTCTTCGTGGTCTGGGCCAAAGACGATGAAGGGCAGATTCGCGGCTTCGTCCTGGAGAAAGGCTGGCAGGGCCTGAGCGCGCCAGTGATCCATGGCAAGGTCGGGCTGCGTGCATCGATTACCGGCGAAATCGTCATGGATAACGTGTTCTGCCCTGAAGAGAACGCTTTCCCTGAAGTGCGCGGTCTGCGCGGCCCGTTCACCTGCCTGAACTCGGCACGCTACGGGATCGCCTGGGGCGCGCTCGGTGCGGCTGAAGATTGTTGGCACACTGCGCGCCAGTACGTGCTGGATCGCATCCAGTTTGGCCGCCCGTTGGCTGCCAACCAGTTGATCCAGAAGAAGCTGGCGGACATGCAGACCGAAATAACCCTGGCCTTGCAAGGTTGCCTGCGCCTGGGGCGGATGAAGGACGAAGGCACGGCCGCGGTTGAAATCACTTCGATCATGAAGCGCAACAGCTGCGGCAAGTCGCTGGAGATCGCGCGCCTGGCGCGGGATATGTTGGGCGGTAACGGCATCAGTGACGAATTTGGCGTGGCCCGTCATCTGGTCAATCTGGAGGTGGTCAATACCTACGAAGGCACCCACGATGTGCATGCGCTGATCCTCGGTCGTGCGCAGACCGGTATTCAGGCGTTTTTCTGATGGTTGCCTGAAAAGCATCCCTTGGGTTTGTTTGCCGGGCGTTTGCCCGGCTTGTAGACGCGTCGGATATCCGCCTCGACAAGCCGGAGGTGCCTTATGCCTGCGCTGGCTGACCGGCCAGTGTTTTTCCTGCGATGTACCCAAACGTCATGCCTGGTCCCAGGGTGATGCCGCCGCTTGGGTAGCACCCGTTCATGATGCTGTTCATGTCATTGCCCACGGCAAACAGCCCCGGGATCGGCGTGCCGTGTTCATCGAGGGCGCGGGCGCAGGCGTCGGTGTTCAGGCCGGCGAAGGTGCCGAGGCTGCCGGGGACCAGTTTCACGGCATAGAAAGGCCCTTCGCGCAGGCTGCCCAAGGACGGGTTCGGCTCGTGCAGCGCTTCCCCCTGCGCTTTGTTGTACAGCGACTCTCCACGCTGAAACAGCGGGTCTCGACCTTGCTCTGCACCCTGGTTGAAGGCATTGACGGTGGCTTCGAGTTGTTGCGCGTCGATACCGCATTGGCGTGCCAGTTCACTCAAGGTCCGGGCTTTGAACAGGTAGCCGCCGCGTACATGGGGCGCTGTCGGAAACGGAAAGGGTTTCGACCAGCCCAGCCCATAGCGGCGCTGGGCGCGGTGATCGCAGATCAGCCAGGACACCGGAGCTTCTTGCGCACCTGAGGCATTGAACAGCGCGCACATATAGTCGTGGTAGGAGTCGGCCTCGTTGACGAAGCGCCGACCATCCTGACGCACGGCGATGAAACCGGGTTTGGCCCGTTCCATCAGATGGGGAAAACCACTGAAACCACCGTCCTCCCGTGGCACCCGGGATACCGGTGCCCACGCAGCGGCATGGGGCAATCCGGTTGCAACGCATCCACCCACGCTTTCGCCCAGGCGCAGCCCGTCACCGGTATTACCCTTGGGCGCCGCGCTCAAATGTTCGGTGCCATTGGGCGCGTGCTTGAACAACTGCGCGATGCGCCGCTGATCGTGGGGGAAGCCACCACAAGCCAGCACCACACCTCGCCGGGCGCGAACATCGATCCGTTGCCCTGCGGATTCAACACGCGCGCCCACTACCCGGTCGCCCTCGCGTAGCAGCGTGCGCACGGGGGTTTCAGTGAACAGGCGCACCTGGCGGTCCACTGCGCTTTTGAGCAGGCGGGCGACCAGGGCATTGCCATTGACCAGGTGCATGCCTCGACCATGCCGCAGCAGGTCGCGGGTATGACGCAACACCCGCCTGGCGCTGTAAAGCAGCGAAGACGGCGAGCGCCGGGCATTGAGGAAATGATTGAGGTCGGTGCCGCCGGCGATGCCCATTCCATACAGGCTGATGAGGTCGAGCGGGCGTCGCAGCTTGTTGATCCAGGGCCCGAGTCGACGACCGTCGAAGGGTTGTGCGCAGACCGAGCGCCCCCCTTTGGCGTGGCCTTCGCTGGCGTGAAAGTCCGGCATCTTGCTGCCGGAGAAAAACTGCACCTCGGTATGGCGCTGGAAAAATTCGACCATCTTCGGCCCTTGTTCGAGGAACATCTCTACACGCGCGTCGAGCGCTTCGTTGTGCAGTTCCCGACGCAGATAAATGCGTGCTTGTTCAGGGTCTTCGACAATGCCGTCGGCGATGGCCAGCGGATTGCGCGGGATCCACAGCCAGCCGCCGGACCAGGCGCTGGTGCCGCCCAGTTGCGGCTCTTTTTCCACCACGATGACGTCCAGACCGAGTTCAGCGGCGGTCACCGCCGTCGCCAGGCCGGAGGCGCCGGAGCCAATGACCAGAACGTCACAAAGCAGGGGATTGCTGATGTGCATGGGGATTACCGCGAGAAAGGATGAGGGCCGCTTCGAACATCGAAGCGGCGCGACCGGGTTTACTTGAGGGGGGAGAAGTCTGTCGGGCGCAGCAGTCGTGATTCCAGGGTCACCACGGCGTCCAGTTCCTTGTTCTGCCGTGCGAACTCTTGCCAGCGCGGATCGGCCGCCATGGCGTTGCGGCGGGCCATGCGATCGTCAAGGCTGGTGTAGCCCCAGATGTGCACCACTTGATTGGCTTCGCCGATTTCAGTGGTGAAGAAACCGATCAGGTTGCCCAGGTGCTCTTGCTGGACGGCCAGTGCGGCGCTTTTGTACAGGGACAGCCAGTCGCCGAGCCTGGTCGGTTTAATCGTGTAGGTGCGCAGTTCGTAATACATGCTGTTCTCCAGTGCGGGATGGTTGTGTGGGGTGTTGATCGAGCCGGCCGGCGATGTCGCTGGCGGCGAGGTAACCGAAGGTGATGCCGGGGCCCAGGGTGATGCCGGGGCCGGGGTAGGTGCCGTCCATGATCGAATTCATTTCGTTGCCGGCGGCGTACAAGCCGGGAATCGGTGCGCCGCTGCGATCCAGCACCCTGGCCTTGCCGTTGGTGACCAGCCCGCGGGCCGAGCCAAGGTCGCCGGTCAACAAACGGACGGCGTAGAACGGCGCCTTGTGCAACGGCTTGAGGCACGGATTGGGCTGGTGCAGCGGGTCCCCCATGTACCGGTTGTAGGCCGTGCTGCCCTTGCCGAACTGGCGGTCGACGCCTTGTTCGGCATCGGCGTTGTATTGCGCCAGGGTCTGCGCCAGGGCGGGCGCATCGATGCCGGCGATCCGGGCCAGTTCGGCAAGGCTGTCGGCGCGCAGCAGGTAACCGGCGTCAATCAGTGCGCTGTTGTCGACCGGCCGTGGACGGGCCAGTCCCATGCCGTAGTTGTTCATGGCGTCGCTGTCGCAGATCAGCCAGCAGGGCGCATTGGCGCCGCCGTTGGCGAACATGCCCTCGACGAAACAGTGGTAGGAGTCGGACTCATTGACGAAACGGCGCCCGGCGCGGTTGACCGCGATCACGCCCGGCTTGGCGCGGTCGGTGACCAGGTGCGGAAAGCGTTCGACGCTGCCATCGGCCTTGTGCAGCACCGAGACCGGCGCCCAGAAGAAGTTCGCCGAGAGGTGGTCGCCGATGGCCGCGTTGACCGACGCGGCCAGGCGATGTCCGTCACCGACGTTGGCCGGCGGTGACATGGTCCAGTGCTCCGAGTCGGTGGCCGGCCGCTGCCCGGCGGCCTGGTCGCCAGCGGCAAAACCACCCGTGGCCAACACGACGCCGCCGCGCGCCCACACCACACGGGTCGCGTCGCGCCAGGCAATTCGCACGCCTTTGACCGTTCCCTGTTCAACGATCAACGACTCCGCCGACGCTTGCAGCCAGAGGTCGACGCCATTGGCGAAGGCGGTGCTGGCCAGGCGCGCGATCAAGGCATTGCCCACGGTCAGGCGGGTGCCGCGTGGATGGCTGAGCCGGTCGACGGCGTAGCGCCCCATCAGTTTGAGGCAGTGCCAGAGGGATTTTGCCGAGCGCTTGAAACTGAGGAAGTGTTGGATATCGACACGATTGACCATCATGCCGCCGAACAGCAGCATGCCGTCCGGTGGCCGTTTCAGGTGCTTGAAATGCTCGCCCAGCCGACGCCCGTCGTATTCGTCGATTTCCAGCGCTCGGCCGGTTTGTGTGCCGCCGGGCAGGTTGGGGTAATAGTCGGGCGACAGCGGCCGCAGGCTGTAACTCAGTTCGCTGTGGGTTTCCAGGTAGTGCAGGGCTTCGCGACCCTGTTCGATAAAGGCGTCGATCAGTTCCGGGTTGTAGCCGGCGCCGATGACCTCCTTGAGGTAACGGCGCATCTGCTCGGCGGGCAGGTGATGCCCGGCGGCCCGGGCCTGATCGGTATCGTGCAGCCAGACCGCGCCACCGGAAATCGCCGACGTACCGCCAAAGGCCTCGGTCTTTTCCACCAGCAAGACCTTGAGGCCTCGGCAGCTGGCCGTCACGGCGGCGGCGAAGCCGGCCGCGCCGCTGCCCAGGACAATCACGTCATAGGTCAGGTCGGCGTTGTCAGAGGGCAGGGAAGTCGTCGTGTTCATTGTCTAGTGCCTGTTGAGGACGTGGCTGGATGTTCAGATGTCCAGCGGCGTCACGCCCATGAAATGACCGAGGTTGCCCAGTTGCGCCAGGGCCATTTCCGGCCCGGTCTGAATCGCGCAGCCCATGCGTCGGGCGCAGGCGAGAAAGGGCGTGACCTGCGGCGAAGTCACGACATCGGCCACCAGGGCGGTGGCGCTCAAGGTTTCCATCAGCGCATTCGGCAACGGCATCGGGCCGTCATCGGTAGCCGCGCCCATGCCAACCGGTGAAGCGTTCACCACCAGATCAAAGTGCTTCAGGGTGAGCGGATTGGCGCTGACCACAATCTCCGGGAAGGCGCTGCGCAAAAGCTCGCCCAGCACTTCGACGCGCTCCTGGCTCAGGTCGCTGATGACCAGGTGGCTGACGCCGGCCTGGCACAACGAATAGGCAATCGCGCTGCCGACGCCGCCCGTGCCGATCACCAGCGCCTGCTTGTCCTTGGGATTGAACGCGTGTTTGCGCGCGGCATTGAGAAAGCCTTCGCCGTCGACGATATCGCCCACCAGCCGCCCGTCGGCCTCGCGGCGGATGACATTGACCGAGCGCAGGGCCGCCGAACGTTCGCTGAGGCTGTCCAGGCGGCTGGCCAACAGTTGTTTGTAAGGGACGGTCACCACGCAACCGCGCATGTTTTGCCAGCCGCGCAGGGTCTGGATGAAGTTCTGCAAGGCGGTCGGTGCGAGGTCGATGGCCAGCATCGCAACGTTTTGCTGGTGGTCGGCGAACCAGCGATTGAAGTTTTCCGGCGATTTCACCTGGGCGATCGGTGAGCCGACGATGGCGACCAATTCAGTCGAACCCTGAATCATGAGATGTACCCGCTTATTGGCTGTGTTGTGGGGCCGATACTGCAAGCGGGCCACAAGACGAACAATCACAGCCTGGGGCGAATACGTTGATAATCGCAATGAGAGTGCGATAATCGCAGTCTTTGCGTGATAAAGAGGCCGAATCGATGAAACAGCCCACCATCCATTCGCGGGATTTGATCGTCGGCCTGCAAAAAGGCCTGGCGCTGTTGCAGCTGTTTTCCCAGGAGCATCCGCGCTTGAGCGTGCCGGAAGTGGCGCGCATGGCCGACATGACCCAGAGCGCCGCCCGGCGTTTTCTGCTGACGCTGGTGCATGATGACTTTGCGCAAACCGACGGCCGCTATTACTGGCTGACCGCCAAGACCTTGCGCATCGGCCAGGCCTATGTCGATTCAGCGGTATTGCCGCGCATGCTGCGGCCCATCGTCGAGCAGGTGGCGCGAACCACTCAGGAGCACGTGTCGGTAGGCGTGCGTGACGGCGATGACATTGTGCATGTGGTGCGCAGCCGCTACAGCCACATCACTTCGATGTCGATTCGCCCGGGTTCGAGGGTACCGATGTATTGCACCGGCAGCGGTCGGCTGTGGCTGGCGAGCCTTGCCGAAGAGGCACTTGCCGCCTATTTCGCGCGCAATCGGCCACGGGCCATCACGCCTTACACCCTGACCGACGAAGCGCAGATCCGCAGCGAAATAGCCTTGGCCGCGGAGCGTGGTTACGTACTGGTGGATCAGGAATATGAAGTGGGCATGCGGGTTTTGAGCGTGCCGCTGATCGATCGGGAAGGGCGGTTACAGGCGACGCTCACACTCACCACGCACGCGTCGCGCATGACCATCGAGGACATGCGCGAGCGTTATCTGTCGGCGCTCTACGAAGGGCAGGCACTGCTGCGGCCGATCATGACACTCTGAGCGTGCGCCGCTTGCTCAAGTGAACACCCTGACAACGGCGGGGCCCCGGTGTTCGTCAAACCCCATGAAAAACGGCGCTGTCACGCCGGTTTTGCTGTCCGCTTGCTGCCCGCCGTTGCTTTACGCTTGGCCGGCTTGCGCTTGTTTTTCCACGGTGTCGCGCCACGTCCGGCGGGGCTGGCCGGGCCGCTGATGGTCAGGCTCAGGCCGGCACAACGGCTGACCTGCTTGCTCATCCAGGCGGCTTGTTTGGTGACGAATTCTTCAAGGCTCATTTCGCCGCTTTGCACCATGTCCAGCGCCTGTTCCCAGATGGCCGTGGTGCCCGGATCGGCAATCGCCCGCGGGACTGCGTCGATCAGGCTGAAAGCGGCGGGGGTGGCGGCCAGCGCCTTGCCGTTCTTGACCAGGTACCCACGGTCGAGCAGGCCCTGGATGATCGAGGCGCGGGTCGCTTCGGTGCCGATGCCGGTGGTGTCCTTGAGCTTTTGCTTGAGCAGCGGATCTTCCACCAGTTTGGCCACGTTCTTCATCGCCTTGATCAGATCGCCTTCGGTGAACGGTTTGGGTGGTTGCGTCCACAGGTCCTTGAGCTGCACGTTGGCCACTGCGCAATCAATGCCTTCCTTGAGGTTGGGCAGTGTTTGCGGGGCCGGTGCTTCACGGCCCTTGGCCGGGGCAAGGGCTTCGGGCAACGCACGTTTCCAGCCGGGCTCGACGATCTGCTTGCCAACGGCACGCAAGGCTTCACCGGCGCAGTCGAAGTCGGCCTGGGTCCGGTCGTATTCGTGATTGGGCAGGAATTGTGCGAGGTAGCGTGCGCGGATCAGGGTGTAGACCGCGCGTTGTTTGCCCGCCAGTTTTTCGAGGTTCTTCGCGGCAGCGGTGGGGATGATGCCGTGGTGCGCGCTGACCTTGGCATCGTTCCAGGCCCGTGAGCGCCGCTGGGGCTCAAGGTGGTCGTGCAAGGCGTTCAGCGCGGGGTCGGCCTGACGCAGCGCCGCCAGGATACCCGGCGCTTCGCTGTGCTGACTGAGGGGCAAATAGCCGCAGTCACTGCGCGGGTAGGTGATGACTTTATGGGTTTCATAGAGCGCCTGGGCGATGTCGAGGGTTTCCTGGGCGCCAAGCCCGAGCTTCTTCGAACAGACTTCCTGCAAGGTGCCCAGGTCGAACGGCAGCGGCGCCACCTCGCGCATGCGTTCGGTGCGCAGCTTGATCACCCGGGCGCTCGCTGCACCTGTCATCGCAGCTGCCGCTTGTTGGGCCAGCGCCTGATTCAGGCAGCGATCCTGATCGTCGCAAACCTCGGAGGCGGCCCGCCATTGCGCGGTGAACGCGGTGCCGTCATGCAGCAGCTGGACATCGATGGCCCAGTAGGCGACCGGTACGAAGTTGGCGATGCTGCGGTCGCGATCCACCACCAGGCGCAAGGTCGGCGTTTGTACCCGACCGACCGGCAACACGCCTTGATAGCCGGACTGGCGGCCGAGCAGGGTGAACAGCCGGCTCATGTTCATGCCGATCAGCCAGTCGGCCCGGGAACGCCCCAGCGCCGAATGGTAAAGGCTGAAGGTTTCCGCCCCCGGCTTGAGCGAGGCGAGGGCCTTGCGGATCGAGGCGTCGTCCAGCGCCGACAGCCATAAGCGGCGGATCGGCCCGCGATAACGGCAATGCTCCACCAGTTCCCGGGCGATCATCTCGCCTTCACGGTCGGCGTCGGTGGCGATGATCAGTTCGTCGGCTTCGCCGAGCAGGCGTTTGACGGCCTTGTACTGACTGGCCGTGCGCGGTTTGACGGTCATTTTCCATTTGTCCGGAATGATCGGCAGGTCCGCCAGCACCCAACGCTTGTAGCGCGCGTCGTAGGCGTCCGGCGGCGCGGTTTCCAGCAGATGGCCGATGCACCAGGTCACCGTGACGTCCGTTCCCAGCCAGCAGCCATCGCCACGGCGCCTGGCACCGAGCACAGCCGCAATGTCTTTGGCCTGGGAAGGTTTTTCACAGAGGTACAGCCGCATAACCACCATCGTCGATCAGTGCCCGGAGAGGTGCACAGAATGGCGGGAGATGGACGCGGGGGCAATCTTTATCTGTATGGATGTACAGTTTGTGCGTTGCAATGGGTTGCCTGATCCGTTCGGCTGTAAGGCGGTCGTGAGTGCGGAATTTGGGTTATACCTGATAAATCGTGGTCTCAGGTCATGGGGCTGCCGGGCAGCCCGTCGCGGGCGAGCCACGCTTCCACAGGGTCAATCATCGTCATGAGGAACGAACGCCATGAAAAGCTCCGGTCCCAGTCCTGTCATCACCATCGCCGAGCAACCCGGCTGTCTGCTGGTGAAGTTCCACGGTATCCAGGTGGCCGCGTCCTCGCGCGCGCTGGTGTTGCTGGAG
>Ga0302169_10000091_pt1 | contig 30106 bp, 38 predicted proteins | sample I_Fen_N1_3_FD_193493 | JGI IMG/M metagenome (GOLD analysis project Ga0302169, IMG submission 193493) | Peat permafrost microbial communities from Stordalen Mire near Abisko, Sweden - I_Fen_N1_3 | ecosystem: Environmental > Terrestrial > Soil > Wetlands > Permafrost | place: Sweden: Abisko...
AATGCGGCTCTGCGTTCAGGTGAATAGTACGGCATGACCAGTCTCTTTCCGCCCCCGATATGCTTTTGCAGGAAAAACCGGAGAGACGACAACTATCCTGACACCGGGGGCAGGTAAACCCCATTTCGCGAGCCAAGCGCACCCAACGTCGGGCGTACTCACAAGCCGCAGGCTCATTGTCCGGAGCCCATACGAGCGTTGGCAACTTCCCTCTTCGCAGTTCAACGAGCTTTTGCAGTGACGCCTCAGGGAAAGCGTTGGATGACATGGCGGCCACTGCAGCAATGTCGTTATGAACGAGTGCAATGGCGTCAAAGATTCCTTCGGTGATCCAGAGTTCTTTGACCTCAAGCAAGTCGATGCAGGGCGGACACCACCACACACCTTTATAGCTTTCGCCCGGTTTGAAGCGTGCTTTTTTCTTTCCGAAGCGATGCGGCTTATCAATCAGTCGTTCCCAGTAACCACCTTTTTCGAGGGCAAAGCGCACGGTGGCACTGCCGGCATTTGCTTCGGGAGAGAAGTAGCTGTCTTGTGAGTACCAACCCGAGATGATCTCAAGGCGAAAGCCGCGCCCGAACTCCAAATAGGCCCGTGCTGTGGCGTTTGGTTGATCATTCGTTACCGGTGCGCGCTTGCTCCAGTCTTCGAAGAGATCGTTGTAGATTTCCTTGACCGGCATGGTGTGCTTGCACTTTTCAGGGCGACCACAGATCACCATCCAGGGGGCGGAAAATCGCGTGAACAAGGTTTTCTGATTGCAGTTGGGGCAAGTGCCGCCACGCATGTAGTCGGTGCCACTGCGGTGTCTGAGGCCGTAGTCGGACTCAAGGCGCTGCAATACGTCGTGACGCAGATCGTCTCTCATGATTATTTCGCTGCTTGGAGGCTGAGTGTGAGGGCGCCGATCAGGTGTTTCTGAGCGGCCATCACAGGGCTATTGGCAAGGATCGATCCGTGGCGCAGGCCATCGGGAATCAAGCGGTACTGGTCTGCGTACCAAAGGTCGTTGAAGCTGAGACGGTATTGCTCGCGCAGACTGGCCAAGAGCGCTTTCGCCTGATCGGGCGTCAGTTTTGCGTTGATGTTCATGGCGTGTTCCATCGTCAAACCTCAATTTCGGACGCAGCTCACCCAAACCCACGACAGTGGGGCAGGCGGTTTATGGGTTGGGGATTACAGTGCGGTTACGCGGAAACGACTGTTATCCGGCGCGTTGAGAATGCGTTCGTAGATCAGGCTTACTGGGACTGCCCAGACGTTTCCTGTGGCGGGATCGATGATGACGGTGTGCGTCGACGTGCTGCTGACGATATCCAAACGCTGCCGATCGCAGACTGCTGACATGTCACTACAGGCTAAGTGCACCATTTTTTCAGCCATCGTCGTTAGGACGTCATAGTCGGCAACCAGGTGCTGTACTGCCCGGTCGAACAACTGCCGATTGTCACCCAGGTGCTCACATTGGTGGCGCTCCAGGAAAACAAGCGCAGCGCCTTTGAGCATGTCTTGATATCCCTTTACTGCAGGCAGATTGTTCATTGACCTTTCCCCGGTTTGGCTCGGTACAGATCGATGGCTGCCAGCACTTCAGCGTGTCGTGCGGCCATGTGGAGGTTGTGGGCGTTGAGGATAATTTCTGCTTCTTTCTCGTTAATAGACCCGTCTTCCAATGCCTGGGCAATCGCCTGGTCAACGCAACCACGCTTCGCTGAAACCTGAACCGAACGGGCATACAGTTCGACGTTATCCAGCGTTTCAGGGTCGGCGACCGATACAAACAACCCCCCATACATTTGCGCAACATAGTTTGGGAAATGAGAGGTGCCACTCTTTTGTTCAAGCGAGAAAACTTGGGCATCATTCAGCGGCCTGCAACCCGCGTTTTCATAGGCGTGGTTGTCGAATTTTTTAACTTTCATTCCCAGGTGCGCTGCAGCGCCTTCGCGTCCATTGGGGTAGCTGCGAATGATCTCGCTCATCATGTCCTTACGCGTCTTTAGAACCGGGCTTTTCATTTTCTACTGTTCCCTGTTGGTCAGTGCCGTTACTGTTCAATCACGCCGTCTTTGATGCCAAGTAATACGGCGGCGCGATGTGCCTCCCCACGGCGACAATGGCTCTGACCACTCAGCACCGCGTAAACGGTGCTAGGGTTCAATCCGTTCAATTCGGCAAAGTTCTTCGCGGTCTGGCCGCGCTTCTCTAAGGCTTCACGCGCTTGTTGCCGAGCTTGCTCGTTGGTGCTTGCGTTGGGCATAGTGCAGATCCGTGCAGTTTCATGTGGTGTGAGATGCACAATGATGCACTTCGGTGCATTTGTAAATATAAGAGATGAATAATTTTGCACCTTTCCGAAGAGATAGGCACCCGACTGCAAGAAGAGCGGAAGCGTTGTGGTTTGACGCAGAACGGGCTTGCTGACGCCCTTGGCATCGCCAAACGTACCCAAGCGAACTACGAGTCTGGTTCTAGTGACGCGACGGCGTCCTATCTGAGCAAAGTGGCGAGTGAGTTCGGTTTTGACGTCCCATACATCCTCAATGGCTTGCGCACTACTTTGGCTGAGCATGCGTTAAGCGATGTCGAAGACTGCTTGGTGAAGCAGTACAGAAGCATCACGCCATTTGATCAGGAAGCTATTCGTCGTTTCCTGCAAGCTATGGCCGACGACGCTGCCCGTAATCGGAATTAACTAGTAACAAAGCATGTGCGGCAATCGTCAGCCCTGTGCTCTCTACCCAGTTCCTGCCCGGATAATTGATCCAGCAATGCACTTATGGAGTAGGAAGCATGTTGGATCGCACGACAATTGAACGCGACCGCGTTGGAATGACCGAAATCGAATGGCCTGGCCTGACGAAAATTGAACACCGTCTGATCGAGCTCTACCGTCGTTTGGGTGAGCTGGACCAGCAACAAGTCCGCCGAGTCACTGAAATTCTGGTTACCAGCCCTAATGCGTCGGCGGTGGATAGCCCCAGTCGTTGTGTCTGAGATAGATCGTTCGAAGTAATCGATCGCCGACATTCTGAGTCGGCGGTTTGCGCCTTACGCCACCGCTTGTGATCCCAGCTGTTCAAACAGCTCTCTCTGTTTTGCCCTGGGCATATCCCTCAATCGATCAAACAACATCCTTTCGAACGACTGGGCCGATGGGCTCAGCGTGTGTGAAAACGTCAGGTTCGCGACCCACGTGTGTCCGCACTTTGCGTCCAGACACTGGCAGTACAACTTCGCAAAATCCATCGATAGCTCGTCTCGCGAAGCGATCCGGCCTTTGTGCCCGCATTTACATGTAACTCGCATTGTGTGTCCCTCCCCAGGGCAGCCAATCACTACTATTTTGCCACAATATGTAGTGCTTATCTCTTGCCTGCGCACTTCATGTAGTGGAATCAACTGTTACTTTCGGTTCTTTCCAGGTGAATCGCCTATCTTCGCGTAGCGAATCATTCAACTGGTTGAACAGCTGGCAGATGGGACGAATCTCGTTGCTGGTGTACACGCGATCGATCTTCTCGATATCGCCAAAGCCTGCGTTATTTTCCGGAATGATGCCCGCCAACGCGGGGTTCATCCGCCATGCTGCAATCACGTCGTTACGTGTGATGTTCTTGACCTTCTCCAGCTCGTCCTTGGCCTGGAAGTCACCCACCGGGATGATTTGAATCGCTTTCTCGGTACCGCCCGGGATGTTCACGAACAGCGATCGAAAGTTACCCACACCCTTGCTCGCACTGATCTGATCGCGCAGCGATACCTCGTCTTCCTCGGTCAGGTTCGGGTCGTTGGTGTAGAAGATGTAGCCTGCGTGTGCACCGTTGCTGTAGTAGCGCCGGCGAAAGAGGGTAGCGGCTTCATTGAGCAGCAGCGCCTGCAGGCCGCCCAGGTACTCGGGCACGCCGTAGATGTTTTGTTCCACGTCGTAGTTCATGACGTGCTCAACCTCGTCCTCGCTGAACTCCAGCTCCTTGCCGTCTTTCTGCAGCATCACAAACCCGCCACCCACTTTCACCCGCATGTTGATCGCCGGCAGGTGATCCATCTCCAACACCTGGCCGAAGGCATTTCGGTTACGGCGAAAATACGCTTCGCCGAACACCATGAAATCCAGCGCGGCACAACTCATGGTCTTGATCGAGCAGCCTTTGGACGATACGAACTCACGCAGCAACAGGTTGCGTTTGAAGCCCGGAATGGCGCCGTGGTGCGCGTTGGCGCGCAGCAGTTTGGCCAGGCCCTGGCGTGACACCGGCGGGGTGTAGGTTCGCCCGTCGTGGGTGGCGAACACGCCCAGGTAATGTCCGATGTTTTCGGATAGCACCTGTTCCGGCGCACCGAATGAAAAGGCCCGCATCGGACCGGTTGCCGGTGGTTGCTGCTGATTTTTTGCTGGTTTGCCCATGGGTGCTTGATCCGCTGAAGGTATAGCGGCTGCGCCGCTGTTTGTTGGTGTTGAGGGGTTCATGGGCGAGGGCGTGCATAATCGCCCAGGCAATGTCGGCGTGGCCGGAGGCGTCGGTGCGCGATGCGCTGTAGGTCACTTGACCGCCGCCGGTGGTGCCGCGCTTGATCGTCAGGAAAGCCTGAGCGATATCGTTCCAGCCGGCGTCCCACTCGATGCGGCTGCCTTGGATCGTGTCCTGCGCCTTGAGCACCAGGGTGTTTTTGGTCTCAAGGCTGTAGTGGATCGAGGTCGCACGTGGGTAGAAGTCGCGCACCAGGTCGAACACGCCGTAACCGATGCCGGTGGTGTCGATGCCGATGTGTTGCACGTTGAAGCGCTCGGTGAGTTTCTTGACCTGCTCGGCCTGGTACTTGAACGACTGCCCACGCCAGCTGTGCTTTTCCAGAATCCGGAACTTGCCGCCGTTCTCGAGCGGCGGGGCGATGACCACGCAACTGGCATCGTCGCGGGTGCGGCTCGGGTCGTAGCCGATCCAGACCGGGCTGTTGCCAAACGGACGCGGGTCGTCGGGGTCGTAGTCGGTCCACAACGACTGGTCGGAGTAGCAACGCTCCAGGTCGGCCAGGGAAAAGGCGCTCTGTGTGCTGTCGATGAACTTGCACATGAACAGCTGCTGAAATTTGTCTTCGTCGTACTCCAGCTGCAGCTGCTCGAGGTCGAACAGATCACAGCCGCCGGACATGGCGTCGAGGATTGTGATGACCTTGCGCCATTGCCCGTCCGGACACAGCGAACCCGCCGCCGCTTGCGCTTCACTGGGCCATGGATCCTTGGCGTTCTTGCGTTTGCTGTTGCGAAATTTCTCGCCGGTCCAGAACGGATAGGCCTGGTGCGACACGGCACTGGGCGTCGAAAAGTAGGTCTTGCGCCACTTCTTGTGCGTGGCCATGGCACTGGCGACGGTGTTCAGTTTTTCGAAGTCGCGGATCCAGAAATATTCGTCAACGTAGACGTGGCCATGGTGACCCTGTGCGGTGCTGCTGTTGGTGCTGAGAAAGCGCAGCTCGGCCCATGGCTTTCCGTCTTTGCTCAACACAATCGGGTTGCCGGTCAGCTCCAGGCCGAACCACTCCTGGGCGAACGACACGATGTAGCTACGGAAAATCTCGGACTGGGCGCGGCTGGCCGACAGGAAAATTTGGTTGTCGCCGGTCAGTACGGCGTCCATGAACGCTTCGCCGGCGAAGTAGTAGGTCAGGCCCACCTGACGGCTTTTGAGAATGTTGCGGATCCGACTCGTCAGGGGATTCTGTTTGGCAGCAAACAGTTCCTTTTGGTAGCCGTACATTTTGCTGATGAACTTGTCGAGAAAGTCGACTTCGGTCAGTTCGCCGACTTCGTTTTTGGCTTTCTTCTCGCGCTTCTTGCCGCCCTTGTCGTGGCGATCGCCTCGCTCTCGACGCTCGCTGCGTTGTCCTTCACGGCGCTGGCCATCGTCCGCCGGCGGATCACTGATCGGCGCCGATATCGGTTTTACGGATTGCTTCAATAGCCGATCGCGAATGGTCGTCAGCCGATCGAGTTCGTCCAGGTCGCCCTTGGTCAGCGACGTGGCTTTGTCCAGGAGGAGGGTGATCCTCCGTCCGACGGCGGTCAGCGGTTCTTCATCCGACAGCATGTCGTCCCACTCACCCTGGCGGATCCAGTAGTAAATGATCCGGATGTTGGGCAGGGACAATTGAGCCTGAATTTCACGCGGCTTGCAGCGGCGCAAATAAAGGCGTTTGGCGGCTTCTTTTAGTTCGGGGGCGTATTGCATGGCCGCAGTCTATGCGGCGAAAACGCTGGAAACGCGGGGTTAAAATCCGTGTTCGTCCTATATCTGCGAAATAGGACCAGAGCAAAAGTGAACCGTTTGTTTGGTCCTCTGCCGGTGCCTATCGTGGCGGCTCAAATCACCGATTGAGCGCAGTTATCGCCCATGCCCCGTTCCCTTGTTTCGTTCTGGAAACGTGTCGCCACCAGCGGCACCACCGCTGACGGTCGTGAAATCCTTCCCCAGGAACTGCGCGATATCGCTGAGACCTACAACCCAGCCAAATACACCGCCGTGATCTGGTGCGAGCACGATCGCTGGTTCGGTTCCCACGGGACCGTCTTTGCGGTGCGCCTGGTTGAAGACGCCGACGGCCTGGAGCCAGGTCAAGTCGCGCTGGAAGCGCAGCTCAAGCCCAACGACAAGCTGCTCTGCCTCAACGACCAGGGCGAAAAGCTGTTCACCAGTATCGAAATCACCCCGAACTTCGCGAGCAGCGGCAAAGCCTACCTGTCCGGCCTTGCCGTGACCGATTCGCCGGCCAGCCTCGGTACCCAGGAACTCTACTTTTCCCGCAAGACCGGCGAGCCCGTGCATTACGCCGCCTCTGTTCCTCTCGGCGTGTTGGGTGATGAGGAGCCCAAGGGCGAAATCGGCAAGTTGAACAGCCTGCTGACCCGCCTGTTCAGCCGCTTCGCCGTTGCAGACACGGCCACCGAAACGACCACTCCCACCGAGAGCAAACCCCCAATGGATGAAGCTACAGCCAAGGCGTTGAAGGCCTTGATCGAACAACTTGGCCTTGTCGTCACCGGCTTGGCCGCTGTGATCGAGCCCGTGACTGTTGAAGTCGTTGACCCGATTGTCGCCGAAGTCGATGACGTCGAAACCGCCGTTGACGCGATCGTCTCCCAGGCCGAAACGGATCGCGAATTCGCCAAACACGGCAGCGACAGCAAGCGTCTCGATCGCATCGAAGCGCTGCTGGAAAAAGCCTTCAACACCACCACCGGTTTGCCGCTGCCGAAAACCACCGGTTCCACCGACACTAAAAAGCGGGTGCTGTGACATGAGTCAGCAATCTTTGAGCAATCGTGCTCTGAAGCAATACGCCGCGCTACGTGAAGCGATCGCCGAGACCTACAGCGTCGACGTCTCTCGCCAGTTCAATGTCGAGCCGAGCATTGCGCAGGAACTGAACGACAAGATCACCGAGCGTGCGGATTTCCTCGAGCGCATCAACGTGGTGCCGGTGACCGAGATCAAGGGCGAAAAGGTCATGTTTGGTGTGAATGGTCCCGTGACCAGCCGCACCAATACAAAGACCACCGACCGCGAAGCCAAAGACGTTTCCGATCTGAACGGCCTGGGGTACGAACTGTTTCACACCGAGTCGGATGTCGGCCTGCCGTTCGCCAAGATCGACAGTTGGGCGAAGTTTCCGGACTTCGCCGATCGCTACTCGGCGGCTGTGCAGAAACAGATCGCCCTGGATCGCATCATGATCGGCTGGCACGGTTTGACCGCTGCCATCCAGACCAATCTGGCCACCAGCCCGATGCTGCAGGACGTGAACAAGGGCTGGCTGCAATTAGCCCGGGAACAGATTCCTGAGCAGGTGCTGCACGAAGGCAAAACAGCCGGGAAAATCACCCTCGGCACCGGCGGTGATTACGAAAACCTCGATGCCCTGGTGCATGACACCAAGCAGATGATCGACTCCGTATTCCGTGACGGCGGCGACCTGATCGCCATCGTCGGCAGTGACCTGTTGGCCAGTGACAAGGCCAAGCTGTATTCGAACCAGGCGGGCAAACCCACCGAGAAAGAACGCATTGAAAGCGCCCAGGTCATCGCGACCTATGGCGGTCTGCCGACCTTCACCGTGCCGCACTTCCCGGTTAACGCTGTGGTCGTCACCAGTTGGGACAACCTGTCGATCTACTTCCAGGACAGCAGCTGGCGCCGGCACCTGATCGAAAACCCAAAGCGCTCCCGCGTCGAGGATTACAACGGCCGCAACGAAGGCTACGTGATCGAGCAGCTGGAAAAATTCGCCGCTGCTGAAAACGTGGAGTTGATCTGATGAGCCTGGCACTGGCGCACAAACGCCGCATTCAGGCTGAAGGCCCAGCAGATGCCGGCGCCGGTGCCGCAGCGGTGGTGTATTCCGTTGCCACCGCGCTGGCCAGCCCAGCCAACGCCAAAAAACACCTGAAGCTGATGGAAGACGCATTGGCGCAGGACCTCGAGCGACTGAGCGCGATCGATAACCTCGGATTGCGCCAACAGCTCAAGCGTGACGAGCTGGTGCCCAAGTACCTGGACTACGTGCAGCGCTATCGCGATTCCGGATTGAGTTTCCCGAACCCGGTGGTGATGCAGGTCCTGGTGTGGCTGTTCGACACCGAGCAATTCGAAGCGGGCCTGGACCTGGCGAACTTCGCCATGGAGCAAGGCCAGCCGATGCCTGAGCGCTTCAAACGCAACGTGCAGACCTTTGTCGCCGATGCGGTGATCGAGTGGGCCGAGGCCGAGCAAAAAGCCGGTCGCAGTCCTGAGCCGTACGTGTCCGACCTGTTGCCGCGTGTCGATGATGAATGGCAGCTCACCGAACAGATTCCGGCCAAGTACCACAAGTTGCTGGGTATCCGTGCCCTGGATGACAAGGAGTGGGCCAAGGCCATCGCTCACTTTGAGCGCGCCACTGAGTTGCACGCCGGTGTCGGTGTAGGCACTCGCCTGGAAGGCGCTCGCAAGGCCTTGGCGAAACAACTGGCTGTGACAGCCGCCGAATAACCGACTACCCCCCCCGGCGAGAAACTGTGGATGTGAGCCAACCATTTATGGCCTGACCCACTGAAACAGTTTTCCCGCCCCTATTCGAGTGCCCCGCAATGAGCTTTTCCGGGAAACCCACGACCTTTGTGGAACAGGCGATCGAGAACGACGGCTTCTGGCCAGACCTCTCCGTGGCCGAGTTTCAGAAGGGTTACCGCCTGCCGGCGGAGTACCTGGTGGACATGCTGGCCGCTGAACTGACCACGGCAATGACCGAGGTCAATCGCGATCTGGCCAAGCGTAAAAGCGACTGGCAGAACGTGGGCATCACCACCGTGAAATCGGCTGACCCTATGGTGCTGCCGGAGCGCACATTTCAAGCAGCGACGTACAAGCGCGCCGTGTACTGCCGCGCCAAGGCCAGCTTGCTGACCCAGTTCGCGACCGTCACCCGCCGTGAAAGTGCAGAAAACACCGGCAAAGAACTGCCCGAGCGTGGCGAAGCCTTTTTGGAGTTCAGCCAGCAGGCCGTCCGCTCGCTGCAGGGCCGTGGCCGCATTACGGCGGCGTTGCTGTGATCAAACTCCGTGCCCTGACCACCTACCTGATCGAGCGCCGGCTTGTGGAGCCGGAACAGCTCGACAGCTGGACCGACCAGGTGAACCTGGAGCTGATCTGGAAACCGGACCTCGACGGCCTTCGCATGGGTGATATGCGCTACAGCGCCACGATCGCGCTCGAGCGTTTCGCCGATCACCCGGGACGCCTGATGGCGTTGGTGGGCAGTTGGCTTGAGGGCAACGACCAGGACCGCGACGATCTGCCGGCGGCGAAGTTCGACATCACCATGCTCGACAACGATCTGGCAGACGTCGACATCACCCTGGAATTCAACGAACCGCAATACCTGGCCGAGGATCCTGCCGGCGAGATCGAGGCGTTCGGCAAGACCTGGGCGTTTGTCCCATTCGACCTGTGGATCGCCGAACACGGTGAGGTAGGCAGTCGTGGGGCGTAGCACTTTCGAGCTCGATGCCCGGGGATATCTGGGTGTGCGCGAGCAATTGGCGCTGCTCAGTCTCCCACCACAGCTGCGCCGTCGCCTGCTGAACAACGTCACCAAGCGCGTGCGGACGATGAGCCGTAAGCGTGTGCGTGATCAGCAGAACCTGGACGGCTCGCCGTTCGAGGGGCGCAAGGGTTCTGGCAAAGGCAAAAAGAAGATGGAAGCCGGCTTGGCCAAGCTGATGCAGGTCACCCGCGTGAGTGCCGACGAAGCAGAACTGGGTTGGCGTAACGCCCTGACCAGTTGGGTCGCGGCGCAGCAACACAACGGCGCCAGCGAGCGTCGGACCGCCGCGCAAATGCGCAAATGGAACACCGTTCCCGTTGGCCTTGCCGCCACCGAAAAGCAGGCCAAGCGTCTGCGCCGGCTGGGCTTCAAGGTTCGCCAGCAAGGCAAAAAGGGTCTCACGCGCCCGTCCGTGGCGTGGATTCAAGAGCATGTGAACTACGCCAAAGCGGGCCTGCTGATCCGCATCTTGGATGACGAAAAAACCGAAAGCAACGGCGCGCAAAGCTGGGAAATCACCTTGCCCAAACGCCAGTTCATCGGCGTCAGCACCGAGCGGGACACCGCGTTGCTGATGAACCAGGTGCTCCAACAAATCCTTAATTCTCCCCGCTAACGAGGCACTGCATGGCACTTGGCAAAGTCAGCGTAAACAATCTCAATTTGGGCCAAGGCGCCGTGACTGAGATCGAGCGCTATTTCCTTTTCATCGGTACCGGCGCGAAGAGCATCGGCCAACTGATCCCGCTGAACAACGACAGTGACCTGGACAGCGCGCTGGGCATTCCGGCCAGCGACCTGAAAACCCAGATCACGGCTGCTCGACTGAATGGCGGCGATCGCTGGGCCTGTCTGGCCGCTCCCGTCGCGGCCGAGGGGGAGTGGTCCGAAGCGTTGGAAAACGCCCAGCAGCAAGGCTATTCGGTTGAGGGGGTAGTGATCACCAAACCGGTGACCACCGGCGCGCAACTGTCAGCCATGCATGACGCGGCGATCGCACTGAACAACACCTATGGCCGTCGGGCCTTCGTGATGGCCGCGAGTGCCGGCATCACCGTGCTGCAGACCTGGGATCAATACCTGGTCGAACAGCGGGCGATCACCAGCGGCCTGGCCGCGCCGCGTGTCCTGGTCGTCCCCCAGTTGCATGGCAATGACTTGGGCGTGCTGGCTGGCCGCTTGGCCAATGCTGCCGTGAGCGTGGCCGACAGCCCAATGCGCGTGGCGTCCGGTGCAGTGCTGGGCTTGGGCCCGGTGCCCGCTGACGTCGAAGGCGTACCGCTGCCATCGGCGATCCGTGCCGAGTTGGACAAGGCACGTTTCTCCGTGACGCAAACCTACCCGGATTACCCGGGCGTGTTTTGGGGCGACGGCAACATGCTCGATGCGCCGGCCAGTGACTTCCAGGTGATCGAGTACCTGCGTCTGGCCGACAAGGCTGCACGCCAGGTGCGGCCGCTGTTGATCCGCCGCGTGGGCGACCGTCGCCTTAACAACACCCCCAACAGTATGGCTGCCGCGATCAGCGCGTTCATGAAACCCCTGCGCCAGATGGCCAAGTCCGCGACGTTCGCCGGCCAGGTGTTCCCGGGTGAGATCGAGGCCCCCAAGGACGGTGACATCGTCCTGGTGTGGCACAGCAAAACCAAGGTCGAGGTTTACATCAAGTTCCGCCCGCTCAACTGCCCGAAAGACCTGACGGCCAACATCGCCCTCGACCTTTCCACCGACGATTCGGAGTAACCCCCTATGTCACGTATTGGCGGCAAGAACTTCGACGTGAACCTGGGCGATCTGCTGGTTCACGTTGAAAGCTGCACCCTGGATATCACGGACAACACCGCCGTGGCGCAGAGCGGCGGTGTGCCCAACGGGCACGTTGACGGCGACGTGTCGGGCAGCGGGGAAATGGAGTTCGACACCAGCAACTTCAACCTGCTGATCGAAGCTGCTCGCACGGCTGGCAGCTTTCGCGAGCTCGAGCCATTCGACTCTGTGTTCTTTGCCAAGGCCGGCGACGAGGAACTGCGGATTGAGGCGTTCGGTTGCAAGTTGAAGGTTTCGAGCCTGTTGAGCATCGATCCGAAAGGCGGCGAAAAATCCAAGCACAAGGTGCCGTTTGACGTCACCAGTCCGGACTTCATCCGCATCAACGGTGTGCCGTACCTGGCCGCCGCCGAGATCGAGGGGCTGCGCTGATGGGGGACTGGCTCGACAACGCCAAAGCGATCGAGGAGCTGGAGCGTGAGCGTTCAATCGCGGCCCAGCTCGCCAAACCGCGGCCATCGGGGCCGAGCCGGTCCCATTGCGATGACTGCGACAACGAGATTCCAGCTGCGCGCCAGGCGCTTGGCGGGATTTTGCGTTGCGTGCCATGCCAGTCAACTTTTGAAAAAGAGGCTCGCCGATGAGCACGAATCAGGCCGCTCAAGACACCGCCATCGTATTCCTCAAGGCATCACCGGCAATCGGCGTGGCCGCTACCGGTGTGACGGGTGCCATCGACTGGTCAGCGGTTGCCTACATGCTGACCGCGCTCTACATGGTGCTGCAGATCGTGCTGCTGGTCCCCAAGTACCGGCAGATGCTGCGCGACTGGAAGGGCAAGTTATGAACCTGCGCACCAAGATCGCCACCGGCGCCATTGCGCTGGCCAGCGCTTCCTTGCTCGGTTTTCTGGGCCAATGGGAAGGAGAGGGCCAGAACGTCGTCTATGCCGACCAGTTGGCCCGAGGACTGCCGACGGTGTGCAAAGGCATCACCCGTCACACCAGCCCTTATCCGGTCGTGATCGGTGACTACTGGTCCGACGCTCGCTGTGACCAGGTAGAGCAGCTGGTGATCGAGAACAACCAGCTGCAGCTGGCCGACTGCATCACCAATCAGCAAGTGGGGCAGAACACCTTCGACGCGCTGAGCAGTCACGCGCACAACTTTGGCGTGCCGACGACGTGCGTCAGTCGTGCGGTCGGCCTGATCAACGCCGGACGCATCGCGGACGGCTGTAAGGCGTTGGCCTGGGCCCCAGATGGCAAAACTCCGGTGTGGGTCTTTGTTACCGACGCTCAGGGCCGCAAACAGTTTGTTCGCGGACTGCATGCGCGGCGCCTGGCGGAAGCGAGCCTGTGCGCGCAATGACCATTCCGCCGTTGCGCCTCGTCCTTTTTCTGCTGCTGTCCGGGCTGCTGGTCTGGTTTGCAATTGACCAGGTGCGCGATCAGCTCGATAGCGCTGAGCGTGAGCGCGACAGCGCCCAGTCCGAAGTCGCAGGTCTGCGCGAAGCGGCCCGAATCAGCGGTGAGAAGTTGGCCTCACGCGATGCGATCGATCTTCAACGTACCCAGGAGCTGAGCCGTGCGCTCAATCAAAACGATGACCTGCGCCGCGCTGTTGACGATGGCCGTCAGCGGCTGCGCCTCGCCGCCACCTGCAGCACTGCAAAGCCCGCCCAACCCGGCGCCGGCCGCGTGGCTGATGCAGGCACCGCCGAACTCACAGCAGACGCTCGATCGGATTATTTCACCCTCAGAAATCAACTTGCCCTCAGTCGGCAAATGATCCTGGGCCTGCAGGACCATGTGCGCCGGATCTGCCTGCGCTGACCGTCACCCTTAAATCTAATGGAACAACGAGATGACCGAGAAACGCGATATCACCCTGGAAGTCGGCGACAAAGAATTCACCTTCTCCATGACCCCGCAGGACGTGACCAAGTACTTCAACGCGATGACCGCCAACAACAAGGTCTCGCCATCGCACAACCTGCTCAGCAACACCGTGGCAGCCGATCAACGCACCGAGCTGCGCACGCTGTTGGCCAACCCGGTGATGACGATGCAGATCTCCGGCGCGCTGCTCGAGGAGTACGCCCCGGACGTTGAAATCATCGTAAAAAAGCACTCGAGCACGCTGAGCGCCTGAGTGAAGACGGACTGGGTCAACTGATGACCTTGTCCCATCGCTGGCTGCCTGGCGCTGAGCCCACACCCGAGGTGATGGGCGCGGCCAAGTGGCTGGAGGACGAACACTGGAGACGCATGGAAATCGCCGTGGCTAACGGCATCGCTCATGCACTGAATGGATAAATACACATGGCTGACCGCGCTGCTCGCCTGGCCTTCATCTTGAGTCTGACCGACAAGGTCACCGCGCCCCTGGGCAAAGTGAAAATGGGGTTTTCCGACCTTGCCGAAAAGAGCGAAAAAAACATCAAGACGATGGGCCTGGGGCTGGGTGGCATGGTCGGTGCCGGTGTGGCCATGACCGAATCTTTGGCGCCGGCGCTCGAGATGAACCGCGCCCTGGGCGAGGTCCGTTCGCTGGGCGTGGCTGAGGATGCGTTGTCCGCGCTCAATCAGAAAGCGTTGGAGTTCTCGGTTACTTACGGCGAAAGCGCACGGGACTTTGTTGCCTCGGCGACCACCGTTGAGGGCGCTATCAAGGGGCTCACCGGCAACCAGTTGGCAGTGTTCACCAATGCTTCCGACGTGATGGCCAAGGCGACCCGGACTGACGCCGAAACGATGGGGCACTACGTGGGCACCATGTACAACCTGTTCAAGGGCCAAGCCGACGCCATGGGCAAGGGCGAATGGGTGGAAAAACTCGGCGGCCAAACGGCGCTGGCGGTGCAGCTGTTTCGCACCGACGGTGCGCAGTTGAAGGACGCCTTCAAGGAAGTCGGCTCGATCGCCACCACCGCCGGCGTGGACCTGGCCGAACAGTTCGCCGTAATCGGCTCGCTCAGCAGCACCATGGAAGGCGGGGACGCTGGCGGCATCTACAAATCATTCTTCGAAAACATCGGCGGCGCTTCGGAAAAGCTGGGGATGAAGTTCGTCGACCAGAACGGCAAGTTGCTGCCGATGCTCGACATCCTCGACAAGCTGGAAGGCAAGTTTGGCGACCTGAACAGTGCCAGCACTGGCACCCAGCTGATCGAAGCCTTCGGCGGGGAGGGCGCCCGCGTCATCACCGCATTGACCAAGGACACCGACCGCCTGCGCAACGGCATGGACCAACTGGGCAAAGTCCGAGGGTTGGAGAACGCCGAGAACATGGCCAAAGCCATGGTCGATCCGTGGCAACAGTTCGCCGCTGCCGTCGAGTCGCTGCGCATCGCCTTTGGCCAGGTGCTGATTCCGATCCTGGCGCCTCTCATGGATAAGCTGGTGGGCATCGGGAAAACCCTTAGCCGTTGGACGCAGATTTTTCCGAACATCACCCGCGTGATCGGCATTACCACGCTGACGATTTTGGGCATCGTGGCCAGCATGTCGTTGCTCACCCTCGTCGTCGGGATCGCCCGAACCACGTGGCTTGGGTTGGTCACGGTGTGGAAAGTGGTGCAGTTGCTCAACCTGCGCACCGCTGCCGGTTTCGTCCTGCAAAAGCTGGCCATCTTGGCCTATACCGCCGTGATCTATGGTCTGAGCGCCGGCCTGGCCGTTATTCGCGGCGCCATGCTGCTGTGGCAGGGCGCGATCTGGCTGGTCAACTTTGCCCTGACCGCCAACCCGATCGGCGTCGTGGTGATGGGGATCGCCGCCTTGGTCGCGCTGGTCATTGCCGCCGTCTACTACTGGGACGAATGGACTGCCGCGCTGCTCAACAGCGAAGCGTTCAAGTGGGTCGGTGAACAGTTCAAAACGCTGTCGGACTGGTTCGGCTCCATGGGCGGTTGGTCGAGCATGGCCAAGGGCGCGTGGGACAGCATCGTCAGCGTCTTTTACAAAGCCATCAACAGCCTGATCGAGATGATCAACAGTATCCCGGGCGTGAACATCGAAGCGCGTTTTGGCGGTATGCCGGAAGTGCCCGGTGTCGACGCGGCGATGAGCGCGGCCAACGCCGCCAGCACCGCGCAGAAAACCCACCAGACCATCAATGCGGCGATCCCCAGCCTTTCGCCGTCGCGGGCGTCCGCCGTGCCCCCGGGCGGGTTGCTGACCAGCATTCAGAACACCAGCAGCCAGAACAAGGGCACCCACGTTGAAAACGTGAACATCCACACCGCCAAGCCGCTGACCCCGCTGGAACTGGAAAACATGGTCGCGATGGGGGTAGGCGGATGAGTCTCTACATCGATCTGTTGATCACCGATAACGACCTGACCCTGGACCCCTCCAGCCAGCCGTTGCTGGTGGACGATCGGGCCAGCATTGCCCAGGACATCGGTCACATGATCCGCGAAAGCGGGCTGCTGGTGACGCAGGTCGCCGAGCGCGATCGCTTCCGTCAAGCCGACTGCATCCAGCAACTGGAACTGCTGGTGGAGGCGGACGTGCGTCTGGTACCCGGCACCGTGCGGATCCTTGAAGAAGGGAAGGGCCGGTACCTGGTCACCGCCAAAACCGTTGCATTCGGATCTGTCGAGGTAGTGCTGTGAGTGACGTAGATTTTAAACAGGCGTTGAGTGACGCCGGTATTCCGACGACCGAGGCCAAGCTGCGGGCTGCCTGGGAACTGGAAGTCGTCGCCCAGGGCAGCAAGTTGAGCAACACCAGCGCTTGGTCGCCGTTCTGGCGAGTGATCACCGCCCTGGTCACCAAGCCGGTCATGTGGCTGATCGATTTCATTGCCGGCACCGTGTTGCCGAACTTCTTCGTGAAGACCGCCACCGGTGCCTGGCTGGACATGCTGGCTTGGGCGGTGAACGTCACCCGCAAGCCGGCGACCAAGGCCGAAGGCTTGCTGCTGTTCACCCGCAGCGCGCTGGCCGGGCTGTTGGAAGTGCCGGCCGGCACTCGGGTGCAGTCGATCGCGATCAACGGCAACGTCTACGAGCTGGTGACGGTGGCAACAGCCAGCTTTGCCGACGGTGAATCGCAGATCCGGGTGTTGGCCCGGGCCAAGCAGGCCGGCAGCGGCTTCAATCTCGCACCAGGTTACTTTTCCATATTGCCGGAGCCGGTGCCCGGGGTGGTCCAGGTGGTGAACGCTGACGGTTGGCTGAGCCAACCCGGCGCCGACACGGAGCCCGATGACGAGCTGCGCCTGCGCGTGCGTAACCAGTTCTCGGCGGTCAACCAATGGCACACCGACGCCGTGTACCGCGCCATGATCGCCGTGTTCCCCGGTGTGCAGCCCGATGGCGTTTACTTTGAGCACAACGCGCCCCGGGGCCCCGGCAGTGCCAATGCGTTCGTGCTGTTCGAAGCCGATTCGCCGGCGGATACCTTCCTGGCTGAAATCAATCACTACATACGCGACCAGGGCAACCATGGCCACGGCGACGACCTGCTGGTGTTGGAGATGCCCGCCACGCTGCACAACGTGAGGTTGTCGGTCTGGCCCAAGGCTGAAGTGGGTGCCGAGCGCTGGCCAGCGCTGAAATCTGACATCGAGCTGTTCATCCGCGCCGCGTTCCGTGAGAGCACGGCCAGCGATTACCAACCGACGCTGACTCACCCCCAGTCGCGGTTTTCTTTCAGCCGTTTGGGCGAGGAACTGCACCAGCAATTCCCCGGCATCGACTCGCTGGACTTTGATAACGCAGACATCATTTCCAAGCTGACCATCCCGCGCCTGTCCGGGGTTGAGGTGATGTTGAATGCTTAAGTTGAGTCTCCCGTTTTGGCTGGACGGGCCGGAGCTGGCCAAGCTGAAAGCGGCCGCGCAAGCCTGGTGGATCAAGGTCGAAGGCTGGCTGCACTGGCCGTTGCTGCAAATGGACGCCGAGACCTGCCACCTTAGCGTGCTCGATCTGCTGGCCTGGCAGCGCGACATCCAGCGCTTTCACGGCGAACCCGAAAAGCTCTACCGCCGGCGGGTGAAGTACGCCTTCATCAATGCTGTGGACGCGGGCAGCACCGCCGGCATGGTCCGCATTTTCGAACGCCTGGGCGTCGGTTATGTGGAGATCCAGGAGCGCCTGCCGGACCTCGATTGGGACGTGGTCCTGCTGCACCTGTCCGACACGCAGCTGAGCGAAAACCCGGTGCTGCTGCGTGTCCTGATGCAGCAATACGGGCGCACGTGCCGGCGCTACGACTTCGTCACGATCACCCCCGTGAAGCTGAACATCGGCGTGGCCGATCTCAACGACGACCAACAAACCCTGATTGCCACCCTGGACGACAGCGCCAGTCGCCTGGTCGTGATCAACGAGCTCGCATTACTCACCTTTTTGAACAACCCGTTTAGGAGCACCCATGGGAGCTAGCATCACCCTTGCCGGCGAGAGTCTTATTGCCCAGAAGCAAGGCGCCGGGGAAAAGCTCGAGGTTGCTCGCTTCGTCCTGGCACTTGTGCCAGGCCTTGATCCGAACGCCCCGGTTGATCGCGCCGCCGGCAAGCCGCCAGCGTCTCAGATTGTCTTCACCAAAGCCTACGACCGCAAAGGCTACGTCAGCCCCAATCAAGTGATCTACAGCTTGATGGTGGGCTCCGACGTGGGCGACTGGGACTTTAACTGGATCGGTCTGGAAGCGTCGGAAGGCGTGCTGCTCGCGGTTGCGACCGTGCCGGTGCAGCAGAAGCGCAAGAACATTCCGCCGCTGCAAATCGGGAACAACGTCACCCGCAACTTCCTGGTGGAGTTCAACGGTGCCCAGGCACTGACGGGAATCACCGTCGACGCCAGCACCTGGCAGCACGACTTCACGATTCGCCTGAACGGCATCGATCTGCGCGAGCGCATGAGCAACCGCGACGTTTTTGGTCGGGTCTGCTACCTGGCCGACAGCCTGCAGATGGAACGCAGTTTTGACCTGTACCAGGTGAAAGCAGGCATTGCCTACGTGGAAGGGATTCGCGTCGAGCTGGCTGAGCCGGTCCAGGTGCAACTGCCGGCGCTCCCTGTCAAAGCCTGGCTGGACGTGGCGCTGGCCCGGGAGGGCAGCGACGCGGTCGCCGCATGGAAGGTGGTGTTTGGGATCGCGAAGACGGACTACGTCGACAGCAACGGCACCGCCCATTACCTGGTGGAGCTCGCCCAGGTGTCGGTGTCCGAGGACATCACGGATCTGCGCCAAAGCGAGCCAATCACCGGCGCCCTGGTCAAGCAATTCGCGCTGCGCAACGGCGACTACGAAAACCTGCGCGCCCGGGCCACGACCAAAGACGACGTCGACCTGGGCGAGCTGCCCAACGCGAAAAGTGATGACCCAGGCACGGACAGCAGCGAGATTCTGGCGACCACCAAGGCGCTCAATGCCCTGCGCAAGGTTATCGCTGACTCCGAGGTCGGGCGAATTGGCACCTTTGCGATGGCCACCCCACCGCCAGGATGGTTTCGGGCCAATGGCGCGGCCGTGTCGCGCACGGTGTATGCCGCGTTGTTCGCCAAGATCGGCACCCTTTACGGTGCTGGTGACGGCGTCAACACGTTCAACCTGCCGGACCCACGCGGCAAGTTCATCCGCGTTCTGGATGACGGTCGCGGCATCGATGCCGGCCGGGTATTGGGCAGCTCACAAGCGGATGAAACGCGCGCCCACAACCACGCCGGCAGTTCGGCGGCCGCTGGTGGCCACAGTCACTCAGCTAATGCCGGGGCTGCTGGTGGACACGGTCACGCGGCATGGGCGGATGCCCAGGGTAACCACGCCCACACCGTGAACAACTCAAGTGTGTCAGGTGGCGCCTACGGCAACTGGAATTACGCGGATACCGGTGGCGGGGCCGACCAACCGGGCAACGTCACCAACGAAGCCGGTAACCACTCCCACAACATCGGCGTGGGCGCCGTCGGCGACCACGCGCACGTCATCACCGTCGGCGCTGTTGGTGATCATGCGCACGCCATCACCGTGGGCTACTCGGGAGGCGCGGAAACACGCCCCCAAAACATCGCCTTCCTTGCCTGCATTAAGTATTGAGACCCGCCATGGATACTAAAACCGTCTATCAAACCGATCACCTGGGCATCTTCACCGGCAAGACCGTGGCCGATCGCTCGCCGCTGGAACCGGATGTTTGGTTGATTCCCGGCGGGTGTGTCGAGGTGGCGCCGCCGGCGGTACCGGAAAGAAAGGCGGCGTTTTGGGATGGGCGGCGCTGGCAGTTGGTCGACTCTTATCAAGGGCTGACGGCCTACAACATCCAGACCCGTGAGCCCCTGGTCATCGAGCGTGCGGGTTCGCTGCCGACCGGCTACACGCTGGAAGTGCCAGGCCCGGGCCAGATCTGGGGCAATGGCCACTGGGTCGACGACATCCCGGCCGTGATCGAGTTGCGCTACGTCGCCCAACTGGCGGCGGTCAACACGGCGTGCCTGCAGGAGATCACCGGCGGGTTCTGGTCGTCGGTGTTGGGCGATCGCTATTTCTACGAAACCCAGCTTCAGGACCAGTTGAACCTGACCAGCATGATTTTGCGCGGCTTGGGTGGCGTCTACCCCTGCCAGGATCAAGCCGGGGTGAAAGCCTTCCTGGCACACAGCAGCGACCAGCTGCGCCAGATCGGTGACGAGTTCACCGACTTCAAGCTGCAGCGGCTGCTCAAAGCCAACGACCTCAAGCAAGCCCTGGCAGCGGCGCGAGCGACGTCGGACCTGGACGCGCTCAACGCCGTGGTGTGGGAGTCCACACCGGTATGAATTGGGCTCCCATCACCATGCGCTGGCCGGAACAGTCCACCCAGTGGCTCGCCGACCTCGAGGCGGCGAAGAATCTGGCGAGTCTCGAACTGACCAGCACCGGGCAACGCCTGGCAAGTCTGGCCGACTTGGCCACCACCTCGCCGGGGCCGGTCGGTGCCGCTGCAGAAGCGGCCGTGGCCGCTGGCCGCGCCGGGCTCAGTGATGCCTTGGGCGAAGTACCGGCCTGCCTGGTGGTGACGCCATTCCAAAGTGGGGTAGGGCAGGGCCGCGGCAACCAGCGTTATCTGTCCGCGCCGAACCTGCTGCAGCAGCTGGGCGAGAAGCTGGAAGACACCGGCGATGACGGGCGTCCGGCCGGGGCGCAATACGCCTTGGCGGTGATGTTCCTGGGCACGCGCTACGACAAATTCGCGGCGACCTTGTCCCGATTCAATGCTGTGCTGCCCATGCCCGACCTGCAGCGCGCCGAACGTCGAGCGAAAAACCTATTCGCGCTGGACGCTGAAAAGTGGGAACTGCCCACCGCAGGCACGCTGCCGCGCTGGGGAGCGCTGCCCCTGGAGCGTTGCACCGTGACCAAGGCCGCCACGCAAACCTTGAACAGTCAGCTGTCGGCATTGGAAAGCTACGCGGACAGTTCGCCGATGGCGGACCTGGGGCGATTGGCCGCCCGCAAAGCCAGCCAGGCCCAGGCACAGGCCCAACAATTGGCCGACCTCAAGTCGCAGTTCGCCGGCGGCACGGCCGACGACACCATGCGCGCTCGCCTGATCGGCCCGGGGAATGCCGCCGAGTTGCGGCACCAGCTGCTGCAGGGCGATGCACCTGGTCACGAGTGGGGATTGTCGGCCGGCGTGCTGCTGGTCGGCTCTCTGAAAGGGTTGGGCTTTGTTCGGGAACTGGTGGGCCTATGACCTTATTGCTCGATGGCGAACAGGTGCGCGGCAAGAACCTCAAGGTCACCGCCAACCTGCGAATCGAAAGTGACGACCTGTCCGGCCAGACCAGCAACACCGACTCGGCCCACAAGGGGTTCAAGCCCAAGACACTGGCGGTCACGTTGCTGATCCCGTTTGTCGATGAATCGCAGCTGCGCAACCTGATGCGTCTGGCCGAGGCGACCGACACCGGCGGCCAGCTCAAAACCTACCGGCTGGTCAATGACACTGCGTCCGCGTTCGGCGTGCGCCAGGTGCAGTTCTCCGAGGGCGTCAGCGCCCGGGAAGACGATTCGCTTCGCGCCTGGCTCGTTCAATTCACGCTGTCGGAAAAGCTCTCCAACCCCGAACGGGTCGAGACGCGTCGAGCGTCCAAGGATGTGACGCAGCAGGGCGCCCCGGGGCAGTCCGTCACTGCACCAGGTGCGGGTGAACCCGGCGCACCAGGACACGAACTGAGCGGCTTCGAAGCCACCCTGAAAAAGTTGGATAACTACCTGGGCGGTGGGGCATGAGCATGAAGCTGCACAAGGTGCTGACCGTCGGTGGCGTGGTCTATCCCCTGATCGCCGATGACGTTCGCCTTGAACTGCGTACCCCCGGCCGCGCCACGCTGACCATTCAAGCGGCGGCGCCGGTGAAGGGGCTGGTGACGCTCGATATCGGCTACAACGACAGCCCGCTGCAGCGCCACTTCATTGGCTACGTCGAGCGTTGCACTCCGTCCAACGCGATCGAGCAAGTGCTGTTCTGCCGCGAACTGGCGGCGATCCTGGCCAACCCGTTGCCGCTCAACCTGCGCCATGCGGATCTGAGCACGGTGCTGGGTGAGATCAACCAGAAAACCGGGCTGAGCTTTCGAGTGCCGGACAGGGCATACGCCAAAGTCAAAGCCCCGTTCTTCTACAACCTGGCCGCCGGCTATCAGTCCATGGACAGCCTGTCCCGAGTGTTCGGGATTCCCGACTTTATCTGGCAGCAGCAAGGCGACGGTGAAGTGTTTGTGGGCAGTTGGGCTGATGGCTTTTTCGGTTCCCGATCGCCGCTGCAGCTGCCCGTCGAGCTGTTCAACGGCTACCAAAACAATCAAAGCGCGATGATCGCGGCCCTTCCCGGGTTGCGACCAGGTGCATCCATCAACCGAGGCGAGCGAATCACCAACGTGACGCTCACCGGCAACCAAATGGCGATCCGATGGAAGACGCAATCCGCCGCAGCGTAGAGCGGCAATTTCCCGAACTCACCGGCGGTTATCACTTGCCGCGCTTCGCCCGTGTGGTGGGTGTGGCGGATGCCCCGACCGGCGCCGGGATCTGCGACGACTTCCGTCCGCGCTTTGCGGTGGACCTCGAACTGCTAGGTGAGGACGACGAGCCGGATCCGGAGCTGCCAGTGCTCGCCGGCGTGCCGCTGCCCATGCCCATGGGTGGCGACGAGATGGGCTTTTTCGCCTTCCCCGAAGAAGGGACGCGGGTTGTCGTGTCCTTCGCCTATGGCCTGCCGAGCAAGCCCTTTATCCAGGCAATTCTGCCGCACGGCCTGAGCCTGCCCAAGGTGCCGAAAGGTGACCAGGTGTGGCAGCACAGTGAGGCCGCCCAGCAACGCGCCGACGCGGACGGCAACTGGCTGCGCCAGACCGATGGCCGGATCCGGGACAAGTCGATCGAGCGCGAGGTTGAAAGCCTGAGCAACGTCGAGCGCCACCAGAGCAGCACGGTGGCGGTGGACGACCATTCGACCGAGTCGGTCGGGGGCATCAAGACAATCGAAGCGATCGGCGCGCTCAAGTTGCTGTCGGGCGGATCCGCCAGCCTGGCCGCACTGGATGACTTGCACCTGGCCAGCGGGCGCGATCTCAACCAGGTGGTGGGCCAGAAGCTCAATTTGACCGTGGGAGGCGAGCTGCTCGAGCGCATCGAAGGCGCCCGTCGCAGCATTGCGGCCAAGACCTGGTTGGGCTCTGAGTCGGTGAACGTGCTGCAGGTGTTGTGCGATCTGATTGACCTGGTCACGCAGACGAACACCGAACTGGCGGCCCACGTCCACGGACCGAGCCCCGTGCCCGCCAACGCCGCGAACTTCATCACCAACGCCGGTACCGGCCTACAGCTTATTGGGCAGCTCAAGCCCATCACCGGAGCCTAATTTGGAACTCAAGAGTTTCTTTGCACAGGATGACCTGGGCAACGCTTTGCCCTCTGCAACCTGCTACCTGTACGAGCGCGGCACCGAAAACATCGTCTTCGGTTTACGTAAAAGCAACGGCTTGGGGTTGCTCAACCCGTTCCTGTCCGACGCGAACGGACTGGCGCAGTTCGCCGCACCGAACGGGCTGTATGACCTGCGCATCACCAAAGGGAAACGGGATTACCGTTTGCCTGTCCAGTTCCTGGACGTCACCGAATCGCTGACCGAAGCGAACGGCGCGGCGTTGCGTGCAGAAACGGCACGGGACGCCGCCCAGTTGGCAGCCGGCGTGAAAGCCAGTCTGGCGGAAGGCTTGCGCACGACGACCGACGGCATGTTCTTCACCGTGGTTTCACCCGAGAACGCCCAGTCGCTGATTCTGTTTAAAAATGAAGCGGGGGTGGCAGTTGAACAAACGCGCTATCCGAGTTCGACCGCCGTCGAAACGATCAACAGTTTCGTGCAGAGCAAATTCAAAGTTCAGAGCGTCAATGACACGTTGGTGGCTGTGCGTGATGCCGCCGGCCATGAAACGTGGATGGGCATCAATAACCGGGATGGCGGGCCGAGCAATTGGGCGCTGAAAATGTTGTACAAGTACCTGGGCGTCAAACCCGCGTATGTCCCGGGCCTGCTCTATGCGTTTCCCGACGCACTGGGGCGCCTGACTGATTTGTCGATCCGAGACACCGACGGTCAGGTGCCGGACTGGGTGATCTTTCGTTGGGCCAAGCGGCTGAAACCGCTGATCGGCAGTGACGACAGCCATCCGAAGACCGCCTACAACAACATCTCCAACGTGCCCAAAATGCGAATGAAGCAAGGCCAGATTCGCGCGGGTGTGCCTAGGGTAAAGCTGTACCTGAAAATCATCGGCGACTCCTATTCCGCCAGCCACAACTTCTACATGAATGACCTCACCCGGTTTTTAGCCAAAGACTTTGGCTTCGGCGGTTCGGGTTACATCGGCTTCAACCACGGCTCGTCCCTGGGCACGAAAAACTTCCTGTACACCAATGGCAGCCTGACCTATTTCGGCGGCAGCTGGACGCTGTCGTCATTGGGCGCGGCCAGTCCCGATAACAGGACGATCAAGGCGGGGGCGGTGGGTGATTACGTGAGCATCACCGCGGTCGACACCGCAGATATCACGACAGCCGCGACGCTGGCCAAGCTGCTGTTCCTGGGCGATGGCACAAACGCCACCCTGCGTTATCGCTGGGGGGATGCCCTGGAGTGGAACACGTTGTCGCTGTCCGGAGTCGGTCCCCAGCAACTGCCTTTCTCGGTCCTGCCGGCCGGCAGCAACTGGAAGTTCCGCATGGAAGTCGTCACAGGCACGCCGACGCTGTTTGGCATCTACACCGAAAACAGTGCGTCGGGCGTGGTCGTCTCCAAGTGCGCGGCCAGCGGTTCGGCATCGGGTGACTGGTACAAGAACGATGCGGCCTGGTTAACGCAGCAGAAGTCCGCCACGAGCTTCATTCCAGCTGACGCCGTGCTGGTGATGCTGGGCGGCAACGACCAGGGCGCATCGGTGACGCCGGCGACCTTTCTCGCCAACCTGCAGGGCGTGGTCGCGACGCACCTGGAAGTCCATCCCGGGGCATCGTTCATCGTCGCCATGCGGTGGGACACCACACGATCCAGTCAGTACCCCATGACTGCCTACACCAAGCTCGCCGCTGCCTGGTGCTGGACGCAGGGGATTGCCTTTATGGACATGCAATACGCCGCCATGGGCGACCCTGCGAAGTACGCCAGCACCGGGCAAACCCCGCTGATCAGTGATGACAAAATCCATCCGGATCCGGCGAAGGGTGCCCCTGTGATTTCCGAATTTTTCTACACCGCGCTGCGCTGAACGCAGTAAGGAGCCTCAATGTTTTCTCTCGTGATTAGCGCACCAGGTGTGCTGTCCAACCCGCTGCCCGATACGCCGACCATCCCTGATGTGCAGTCGAACATCATTTACGAGCTTGATGCCGCAAGCCTGGCCGCACTGGCCGACGGGGCTGCCGTCGACACTTGGCTGGCAAACGGGCCGGCGCCGATCGTCAACCGCACCTTCAACTTTCAGTACACAGGCTGGGGGAAACCGAAGTTTTCGCTGACCGGTGGACCAGGGGGTAACCCTGCCGTTGTGTTTGATGGGACACAGCAGATCGGCAACGGCGCGGGTACGGTCGCTGTCGCGCAGTCGATGACTTACGCGATGGTCGTGAAGGCTTCTGTCTTTGCGGCGAATCAGGCGCGACTGATGGCTTCCGGCGCTCAGATCCTCGCACCAGGTGCGAATGGCTTCTACGAAAGTATCTCGGCGGCCAGTCGACTGGAAAGCGCTGACAAATCGACAGAGTGGACGGTAATCCTTGCCGTGTTCGACGGATCCACCTCCAAAATCAAAGTTGGCACCAGCCCTATCGTCGAAGGCGCGACTGGGGTGTCTCTCAGCGGGCGGAATATTCTGGGCGGACAAGGATCGGCGTTGGCCACAGCGGGGTTGGTGGGTGGTTACGCCTTTATCAGGGCTTACGATCGAGCACTGAATAATTCGGATATCGAGGCTGCTTCTATCGAGCTCCACCGAGCGTACGCAATATCCTAAACACATCTCCTGCCCCGCGTTAGCGGGGCTGTTTCATTCGTAAACGTAAGCCGGCCCCGCCTCATATTTCTACTGCTAAGCTGAAGCCTCCACGGAGGACTCGCAATGCCCAACTCAGATCTGCTCCCAACTCTGCTGTTCAAAATCAACGAAAACCAGTTAGCCCTGGAGGCTGCCATCATGGAGCTGACGCTTTGGGTCGAGCAGCGCGGATCGGACGAGGTAGGCGGCAATATCCGCTCTGCCTTGCAAACGATCGATAAAAACGAGGACTTCATCAAAATGAGCCTCGCTGTACTCATGGCACCGGAGTAAGCATTCAAGTGAAGCAATTGGCCAATTCAGACGATATAACCTTGGAGTAATCGGATGCGCGAGACTACGGAAAAGCTTGTAGTGGCAGTCGAACTATTGGATCGAGCCCTGCGCATGTACTACGAGGGAAGCTCATACTTTGCGGCGCTGCATCTTGCAGGCGGTGCTGAGGAAATTCTCGGCGCTTATGTTGAGTGCAGGGAGGAGGGGGCGTCGTCCTTGAAAAGCCTGTTGTCCGGGGCAGTGGAGTTTTCCAAGCTTTTAAACGACGGAGTGGCGTCAAAACCAAAAAACATCAGAGATGTCATCAATCACCCGAAGAATCAAACGAAGCACATGGACAAGGGAAATGGCGAACATGTGACCTTCGATTCAAAGATGGAGGCTCGCAATTTGTTAGAGCGAGCGGTCTCAAATTACTACACGCTAATGAGAGAAAATAATCGCTATAACCTGCCGGAAACTGAACTTCTCAGTAGGTTTAACTTGGAAATTATTGGGCTTCCGCCGGTCAGTGTCGATCGATAGCTCCTTCAGTCGACATCACATGCCTGCTTGATATAGCTAAGAAGGTCGTCAGTCATGTCAAACCATTCACCATGGACGCGCGAATTTGAAAACATAGCCTGTATTTCTGCTTCTTTTCTTTTTGCCAAAACTGAGAATTCTAATCTTCCCAGCGAGCTAAGTCCCGCGGATTTCCTTAAGTCTATAGCACCGATTAACTTCAGTTTGCGGTGATTTGCAGTTTGTAATTGAAGAATACGCTTCGCTAGCGGTTCTATGGTTGTGCCTATTTTTATATATGGATCATCACCAGCCTGGAGGAAGTAGACGTAACCTGTAGTGTAATGCTCTTTCATTAGTGTGCACTTCTATATTGCTGCGTAAAAAATTTAAGGTTAGTGCCTTTGTATCGCCTTCTCTATACACCACTGTAGGCCTTCTGCTTCATACTTCTTCATTGCAACCTCAAGTTCTTCCGTTGATTTAGGGTCGAAAGCATCAAAAATCACTCTGTACAATTGCTCCGCACAGAGGATGCATCCCCGAGCAAGCTCCTCGGCTTCAGCTCTTTGTAAGTGTGTTTCACCAACTCTAGGTGAGGAGCTGCCGTGAACTAAAGTTGATCTGAGTTCATAGATTCTGGAGGCGCCTTGTTTCGCCAACTCGCTTGAGCTTAACTCAAAGTCATTTAGTACTTTAGATACTCGGCTTACAAATCTGGATTTTACCCCGAACTCACTGCTGGCCAAATACAATCTCTCAATAGCCGTCACATATTTAACGATCGAGGCGGCTGGTGATTTTTCGAGACAGGCATCTCCGAACGAGTTAACTGAATCTATCAGTCGGCTACTTAGTTCAGAGTGTTCAGTTAACGTGCACGCGTAATCTATAAGATGCCCAAAAAAAGATTTGATTCTTCCGCCATCTTCCTCGTTTAACCACTCATACCAATTTGATGGGCCGGAAGGGGATTTCAGTTGGTGGCTATGTGACCATTCAAGGTGGCCATCAGAGGAAGACCATATCTTCGCGGATTTTAAATCATCACTTGCCTCCGTACTGAGTCGTACCAATTTGGTTGCTTCACTTCCAAAACAGACACGAATAGCATTAAGAGCAGTGGTGCACGCATAAACAGCAAACTCAAACGATGCATCAAAGTCACATGATTCGATTTCCACGCATGCAACCCAAGGGTACTCTTTGTAATAATCTATAGTTGATCGCTGGCCGAGAGTTTCGTCATTATCTTGAGCGGTCCACTCTAGCGGGATCGTGTTAGAGAGCAACGTTGGCGTGCGGATAAATTTTACGGGCCCCAGGAAAAACTGATCATGATTTGAGTGAGTAAAGAAAACACAGGGAATGTAATGCGTGTATTTTTTAAATTTCGATTTAATATCCTGCAGAGCAAGCTCTAGCATATCTTTGACGCTTTCATTTTTCAGCGGGTTTCCATCTACAATAAATTGTTTTGAATACGACCCTATCACTGCGTTTACAACCTTATCAAGGTTTACTTTGCCTTGCAGTTCTGGTGCGTACTTAATAAGTGTTTTTGCTAGTTCAAAAAATAACTGTCGGCCTTCCAAGCCATAAAAATATTCCTTTGTTGGTGTTCGCAAACTACAAAAGCTGGAGAATCTATTGCTGTTGAAGTGAGCGATAAGCTCTTTATGCGACATCTTTTGGAATCGTATGATTTGTTTGGCAATTTTGTTTGAGATCTTTGTTGATTGTCCTACCAGTTTTTCTGATGGGGTCGAAGCGTTTGGATGTTTGTTGGGCATTATTTCTATAACTTCTCTTTAGCGATCCGATTTCATAATAGTAGCTGACGCTATCAGCGGAGGAAATCTAGTCCATAGAAATTAATTGTCCTTAATTTCATGCACTGAATGCCTCCATTTGACCGTTAGCTGTTTTCGCGAAAGGCAGCTATGGGCATTCTCTGCTGATGATGAACCCTTAAGACGAAAATCGTCATGTGATGAAAAAAGCTTCCGAAAATGCACTTATCCCCCTCCCGCCGACGGGCTTTGCGTCCCTTTATTGTGCAAAGGCGGGAGTGGTGCAAATTAAGGTCGCGCCCAAGCCCGCTGGGCGGTAGGTGGCGCGTTTTGCAATTTCACAGTGCGTAAGATTTTGCAAAGAAGTGCAATGACTTTGCATAACGTCCTGAGCAAACGAGGTCGGTGGCCGATCTGTAGAAACCCGATTTGCAAGGGCGTGTCGTTGGAAAATAGGCGTCTTATTGAGTTTTTGAATTCTCAACGGCTCGTATCTGGAAGGCTTTTTAACGTGAGTCGGGAAGGGGGCACTTGCTTGAAAGCACCGACACTGGGGGCTTCCAGACCATTTAGCGCATTTCACAGGTGATCACCGGTGTATGGCTAATTCGGACGACTGCAATCAACCAATAGCTGCCGGTCAGCAGCGGCAGAATTCGGCCATACCGGACGTATCAAACTGCTGCAAAACCGAACCAATACAGCACGCCAACGACCACCATAATCCATGCAGTGCAGAGACATAGGTGAACGACGACGAAAAGTTTTTCATCCATAGCCAGGTCACGTGGTCCGAGTCGAAGATCGATAAACGCAGTTGTGGAAGAAAGGTTGCCGGGTAGTAATACTCCCAATACCCCTGTCAAAAACGTTGGTTTTTCACCAGCGGTAGAACCACCACAAACTCGCTTCCTTTACCGTCACCCTGGCTCATTCCCGTAACTGTGCCACCATGGGCTTCGACCAGCTCCCGTACCACTGTCAAACCAATGCCAAGGCCTGCGCCGTTGAAGCCGACCGCATGCACATCCTGTACAAATGGCTCGAAGATAAACGGCAGCGCCTGGGCGGAAATACCGATGCCATTGTCGCGGATGCTCATCTGTAGCAGATCGGCTTGCGCTGTTACCGAAAG
>Ga0302169_10000094_pt1 | contig 29324 bp, 27 predicted proteins | sample I_Fen_N1_3_FD_193493 | JGI IMG/M metagenome (GOLD analysis project Ga0302169, IMG submission 193493) | Peat permafrost microbial communities from Stordalen Mire near Abisko, Sweden - I_Fen_N1_3 | ecosystem: Environmental > Terrestrial > Soil > Wetlands > Permafrost | place: Sweden: Abisko...
TCTGTGAGCGAACCGGCAGCCAGCTGACCTATATTCCGATCCTGCTCGGCGGCGTGTTCAAAGCCACCGGCAACGCCTCGCCAGCGACCGTCCCGGCCAAGGGCCGCTACATGTTTCAGGACCTCGACCGTTATGCCAAACGCTACGGCGTGCCACTGAAATTCAACCCGCATTTCCCGATCAACACCTTGATGCTCATGCGCGCCGTCACCGGCATGCAGCTGCGCCATCCAGAGCGCTTTGCCACCTTCATCGATTGCCTGTTCAAGGCGCTTTGGGTCGACGGTCGCAGCCTCGACGAACCGGCAACGGTTGCGGCAGTGCTGACCGAGAACGGCTTTGCCCCCAACGAAGTGCTGGCCCTGACCGCCGATGAGCACATCAAGGCCACGCTCAAGGACAACACTGAGAAAGCGGTGCAACGTGGCGTTTTCGGCGCACCCAGCATGTTTGTCGATAATCAGCTGTTCTTCGGCCAGGACCGTCTGGACTTCGTCGTGGAAGCCCTGGGTTAAATGTCGATGACCAACCGCCCTTGCGCCGCTCCCGACAGGAGCAGCTCATGGGCGGCCTCGGCGGATTCCAGGTTGAACCGGTGCGGATCGAGAATGGGCACCACACTGCCCGCTTCTATCAGCCGCGCCGCCTCCTGAAGGATACGGCCATGGTGCTCACGCCCCTTCCCTGTCAACAACGGTAACAAGGTGAACACGCCGGAATAGGTTGCTCCGCGAAAGGACAGCGGTGCCAGGCTGTGCTGCCCCCAACCGAGGCAACTCACCACATGACCGAGATAGACCCGCGCCGCCTTGAATGACGCATCCAGGGTTTCACCGCCGACCGTGTCATAGACAATGTCAAAACCCTCCCCGTCCGTGTGCTCAGCCACATAGGCCTCCACCGACGTCTTGCGGTAATCAATGAAGGTCGCGCCCAAGCCTTCGATGATTTCCTGCTGTCCCGTCGACCCGGTGGCGAACACCTTGGCACCGAACGCTCGGGCGATTTGCACCGCCACATGACCGACACCTCCTGCACCACCCGACAAATCCTCGCCGCCGTCGATGCAGCCGAGCACAGTTTCCAATCCGGCAGAGAAATGATCGCCGGTCAACTGCGCATCGGCTCGTCGGTCAGCTTCGGGCGCTTGCAGATTGCTCCGCGCCTGCCGGCATTCCTCAAGCGATATCCAGAGATTGAAATCGACCTGCAATTGAATGATCAGAACCAGGACCTTGTCAGTGAAGGTCTGGATGTGACGTTCAGGATCGGGCAATTGAATGACAGTGGCCTGATCGCTCGTCACATCGGTACCACCCACCGGGTAACCGTCGCAACTCCCGCCTACCTCAAGCAACACGGTCAACCACAAACACCGCAGCAATTGAGCAAACACAACTGCCTGCTATTCAACCTGCTGAACAGTCAGAACCTATGGGTTTACGAGCGCGATGAACAACTTCACAAGGTGCGGATCAAGGGCAACGCCCAAAGCAACAACTCCGAGGCGATCCGCGAGATGGTGCGGGGAGGTTTGGGGATTGCGTTATCGCCGGTCTGGCTGTTCAGCGAGGATCTGAAAGCCGGCAGAGTGATAGCGATTTTGCGGGAGTACACCGCGCAATCGCTGCCAATACATGCGGTGTCCCCGGCGAATCGTCGCCAATCCGCCAGGGTCAAAGCCTTTGTCGACTACATGAGCCAGGCACTACAAGCAGCGCCCGAACTGCAGGCGGTCAAATAGCCGCGGTACGGGTGTTCAACCACTCCAGTGCCGCACCGTCGAGCAACGGGCTCAAGCGCTTGCGCACTTCGGCGTGGTAAGCATTGAACCACTGCTTTTCTTCTTCCGACAGCAGCGACGGCTCCAGGCAACGGGTGTCGATCGGGCACAGGGTCAAGGTTTCGAACTTCAGGAATTCGCCGAATTCGCTGGTGCCCGCTTCGCGGTTCATCGCCAGGTTTTCGATCCGCACACCCCAGCGGCCTGGGCGGTAAGTGCCTGGTTCGATAGAGGTGATCATGCCCGGTTGCATCGCGGTTTGCGGTGCGGGTGCGGCCTGGTAGGCAATGACTTGCGGACCTTCGTGAACGTTGAGGAAGTAGCCAACGCCGTGACCGGTGCCATGGCCGTAATCGACGCTTTCGGCCCAGATCGGCGCACGGGCAATCGAGTCCAGCAGCGGCGACAGGATGCCTTTCGGGAATTGCGCACGGGACAAGGCAATCACGCCTTTGAGCACACGGGTGCAATCGCGCTTCTGCTCGGCCGTCGGTGTACCGACCGGGACCATCCGCGTGATGTCCGTGGTGCCCCCCAGGTACTGGCCGCCGGAATCGATCAGCAGCAGACCATCACCTTCGATCACCGCGTGTTCTTCTTCGGTGGCGTGGTAATGCGGCATGGCGCCGTTGGCGTTGAACGCGGCGATGGTGTTGAAGCTCAGCGACACATAGCCCGGGCGGCGTTCACGGGCGGCGGTCAGTTTCTCATCGATGGTCAGCTCGGTGATGCGTTCGCTGCCCGTGAGTGCCGAGTCCAGCCAGGTGAAGAATTCGCAGAGCGCCGCGCCATCCTGCTCCATGGCCTGACGGATGTGCTCGGCGTCAGCCAGGCTTTTTTGCGACTTGGCCAGGGTGGTCGGGTTCAAGCCTTCGATCAACTTGACGCCGCTGTCGAGGTTATCCAGCAGTCCCGCCGTCACTCGCGCCGGGTCGACCAGCAAGCTCGCCCCTTTCGGTACTGCGCGAAGCGCGTCGGCCACTTCACTGTAATCGCGCAGGGTCACGCCGTCCTGTTCAAGGACCGCACGCAGCTCGGCATCGACCTTGCTCAACGCCACGAACAGGGTGGCCTGCTGCTGGCTGATCAAGGCGAAGGAAACGAACACCGGATTGAACGACACATCGCCGCCGCGCAGGTTGAACAGCCAGGCGATGTCATCGAGGGTGGCGATGAAATGCCAGTCAGCGCCGCGCGCCAGCAGGGTTTCCCGCAGTTTGGCGAGTTTTTCGCCACGGCTGACGGTCGCCTGCGGAGGCAAGTGCTGATAGATCGGTGCATTCGGCAGGCTCGGGCGGTCGCTCCAGACCTCGCTCAACAGATCGATATCCGTGCGCAGACGAGCGCCACGCTCCTCCAGCTTGCCGCTCAACGTACGTGCGGAGGCCACGGCCATCACCGCACCATCGACCGCGACCACACCGCCTTCCGGGGTTTGCTCAGCCAGCCAGTCCAGCGGCCCCGGTTGACCCGGTTGCAGCTTGACCAGTTCGATGCCGCTGCCCTTGAGTTCCTTGGTCGCCTGCTCCCAGTAACGGCTGTCGGCCCAGACACCAGCAAAGTCCGCAGTCACGATCAGGGTGCCGACCGAGCCATGGAAGCCCGACAACCACTGCCGGCCCTGCCAGTAGCCCGGCAGGTATTCGGACAGGTGCGGGTCCGCCGACGGCACCAGCAGGGCGTGAATACCCTCGCGGCTCATCAGTTCACGGGTTTGCGCCAGGCGCTGGGGCACCGATCCATTGATCGAAGACTGCGTACTCATCATGACTCCTGCTAACCACTCATCATTATTGTTTAGCGCCGATCGGTGTCGGCGCTTCGAGGCACTACTGCCAGAATGCCGGAGCACTGGCGCAGGCCGTTTTAATCAGTTGTACCGCTTGATCGATATCCTGCTCGGTGGTGAAACGCCCCAGGCTCAAGCGAATGGTGCGACTCGCCAAACGCGCGTCATGCCCCAGGGCCAGCAGCACATGGGACGGAGCATTGCTTGCGGAATTGCAGGCCGAGGTCGCGGAAAACGCGATCGACGCGAGCAACGCCGCCGAATTGAACTCGCCTTCACTGAAGGTCAGGCTCAGGGTATGAGGGATGCGCCGGGTCGGGCTGCCATTAAGGCGCACGCCGGGAATACCCAGCAATTGATCGAGCAGGCGTTCACGCAGTCGCACGATCAAGGCTTTTTCGTCATCGAACGCAGCTGCCGCCAGGGCGAACGCCGCGCCCATGGCGGCAATCTGGTGAGTGGCCAGGGTCCCGGAACGCAGGCCGCCTTCGTGACCACCCCCGTGAATCTGCGCCTGTAAACGCTGGTGCGCGCGCGGCCCGACATACAACGCACCAATGCCTTTGGGGCCATAGAGTTTGTGCGCCGAGAACGACATCAGATCCACCGGCCATTGCGCCAGATCGATCTGCACTTTGCCCGCACCCTGCGCCGCATCGACATGAAACAAGGCGTCGCGATCGCGCACCACCTGGCCGATGGCCGGGATGTCGTTGACCGTGCCCAGCTCGTTGTTGACCAGCATCAGCGACACCAGGAAGGTGTCCTCGCGCAGGGCTTCGCTGACGGCTTGCGCGGTGATCAGGCCGTCGGCGTCCGGCACCAGATAGGTCACTGCCACACCCGCGTCCTGCAATTGTCTTGCGGTATCGAGGATGGCCTTGTGTTCGATCTGGCTGGTGATGATGTGGCCGCCGGCAACGCCGCGGGCCTGGGAAACGCCCTTGAGGGCAAGGTTGTTCGATTCGGTTGCGCCGGAAGTCCAGACGATCTGTTCAGGCGTGGCGCCGACCAGTTCGGCGACCTGGCGCCGTGCCTGCTCGACCGTTTGCCGGGCCTGTTGGCCGAATGCGTGGGAGCTGGATGCCGGGTTGCCAAAGTTGCCGCTGAAACCCAGACACTCGACCATGACCTTGATGACCCGCTCATCCACCGGCGTGGTGGCGGCATAGTCGAAATACAACGGACGTTTATTCATAAAAGACTCGCAGAGCGTGTTCCGGGATCAGGAGGCTCGTCACTGTAAACATCAACACGCAGCCTCGTGAGCGGCGCCCGGTTTCAGAACGTTACCAATACCTGATCGGATGCTGTTAAAGAAGTACCACTTCATTAAAAGTGCGTAGGAACGCTCCTGAAAAGCGAGCTTAACAGGCATCGGGCGACCGGTTGAAGCAATGCGTCAGCGAAAGCTTTCGAGCAACAGCGGATACAGCGAAGCCACCAGCAACGCGGCCATGCCCCAGTTGAACAGGCGCAACCAGCGACGGTCCTTCAGGACGTTGCGCAACAGCGTGCCGCACGCAGCCCAAACGCCAACGCTCGGCAGGTTGATCAGGGCGAATACCGCGGCAATCACGATGACATTGGTGAAATAACCCTGCATCGGCGTGTAGGTACTGATGGCACCAATGGCCATGATCCAGGCTTTGGGGTTGACCCATTGGAACGCAGCGGCGCCGAGGTAGCTGATGGGTTTCCCCCCAGCCTGTTCGCCGTCCGAGACCGGCCCGGAATGGGCGATTTTCCACGCCAGATACAGCAAATACGCGGCACCGACATAACGCAGCACGGTGTAGAGCAATGGATACGTCTGAAACACCGCACCCAGGCCAAAGCCCACCGCCACGACCAGCACGAAAAATCCGCAGGTAATGCCAAGCATGTGAGGAATGGTGCGGTTAAAGCCGAAGTTCACGCCGGATGCCAACAACATCGTGTTGTTTGGGCCAGGCGTGATTGAAGTGACAAGGGCGAACAGGGCGAAGCCCAGCAGCAGATCAAGCGAGAGTGTCATGGGAGGCAGTCCATCAGGGTCAATCAGGTAACGACCCTATCGCACACCCCGGGGGAAACCCACGGACAGTTGGGTAAAACTTCCGGCAGTACAGTTTTCGCTTAGCTCGGGCGACCGTGCAGCTGTACAGCGCGTCCGGCGTTCATCTCACCCTGCTTGTCGAAGCCGAACGATTTTTGCGGTTCGCCGAGCAATTCAGCTTTTTTCGCTTGGTATTCATCGAAGGACAGACCCCGGCGATTCAACGCCTCCAGCGCAAGCTCCCTGGATTCTTCAGCGGTGTAAGGGCGCAACTCCGGCGAAGTCTGGCTGGCGCATCCGGCGAGAACGGAGACGGTCAGCAGCAACAACGTGGCGATCAGAGGTTTCATGTTCAGGCGTCCTGGCATCTGGGTTCGGGGCAATGAACACAGGCTACTCGCGCCTTTGGCCGGGTAAAAATCATCGTGCTCGATAGTCGCTATCGAGTTTTCCTGATGGTGCCAGACCGTAGGCGCCGTCTCGGGGGCGTGTCGACCTGAACTTCGCGCTGTTCCAGGTGCCGTCATCGCTGGCAACCCAGCTCTACAGGGCCCCTTATATATCCAAATGATCTATAAATATCAATCAACGATCTTTTGAGGAATAACAAATTGCCTTTATAACAACTGCATCCGCTGACGCACTGTTGCTCATGCAACTGTTCGCCAGGCAACAGTCAATCAACAAACAGCCCTTAGAAATCAACAGCGCGGCCTGATCAACTCGCCGCAAGCCCCGTAAAACGTGGCTTCGAGGGATTGGTACAGCTCTTGCTCAATGGGGAAAAGCCCAGTGATGACTCACTGCTCCCACAGCAACTGTTTAAAAAGGAACTGATCATGTCGCGTCCATTGAAAGTCGTTGCCGTCTCCGGCGGCACCTGGCGTCCCTCCCGCACCCTGGTGCTGACCCAAGCGCTGTTGGCGCAGTTGGCCGAGCAACTGCCGATCGAGAGCAAGTTGATCGAACTGGGTGACATCGCCCGGCCATTGGGCGCGGCGCTGTCTCGCCAGGAACTGAGTGAGGACGTCGAAGCCGAACTGCAAGCGATTGAAAACGCCGATCTGCTGATTGTCGCCGCGCCGGTTTATCGCGGTTCCTACCCTGGCCTGCTCAAGCACCTGTTCGACCTGATCGATCTGAATGCACTGGTCAACACCCCGGTACTGCTGGCCGCCACCGGTGGCAGCGAACGTCATGCGCTGGTGCTCGATCATCAGCTGCGCCCCCTGTTCAGTTTTTTCCAGGCGTTGACCTTGCCGATTGGCGTCTATGCCACCGAAGCCGATTTCTCCAATTACCAGATCACCAGCGAACTGCTCAGGGCCCGCATTCAATTGGCTGCAGAACGCGCGGCGCCGTTGTTCGGCGTGCACCCCAACAATCTGCTGAAAATCGCTTAAGGAACTCGTCATGGATGTTTTCTGGTTTCTGCCGACCCACGGCGACGGGCATTACCTGGGCACCACTCAGGGCGCACGCCCGGTCACCCTCAACTACCTGAAACAAGTGGCACAGGCCGCGGACAGCCTCGGCTACCACGGCGTATTGATTCCCACCGGTCGCTCCTGCGAAGACTCATGGGTGATCGCTTCAGCCCTGGTGCCGCTCACCGAACGCTTGCGTTATCTGGTGGCGATCCGCCCGGGCATTATCTCGCCCACCGTGTCGGCGCGCATGGCCGCCACCCTGGATCGGCTATCCGGTGGCCGCTTGCTGATCAACGTCGTGACCGGCGGCGATCCCGACGAAAACCGTGGCGACGGCAGCTTCCTCGATCACAGCGAACGCTATGAAGTCACCGACGAGTTCCTGAAAATCTGGCGCCGGGTATTGCAAGGCGAATCGGTGGACTTCGAAGGCAAACACCTGCGGGTACAGAACGCCAAGGCGCTGTATCCACCGGTGCAGAAACCTTATCCGCCGCTGTACTTCGGCGGCTCGTCCGATGCCGCACACGACCTGGCCGCCGAGCAGGTCGATGTCTACCTGACCTGGGGCGAACCACCGGCCGCCGTGGCGCAGAAACTCGCCGATGTCCGTGAACGTGCCGCCCGTCACGGGCGCACCGTGAAGTTCGGGATTCGTTTGCATGTGATCGTCCGCGAAACCGCTGAAGAAGCGTGGAAAGCCGCAGACAAACTGATCGAACACATCAGCGACGAAACCATTGCCGCCGCACAGAAGTCGTTCTCGCGCTTCGACTCCGAGGGCCAACGGCGCATGGCCGCGCTGCATGACGGGCGGCGCGACAACCTGGAGATCTCGCCCAATCTGTGGGCCGGCGTCGGCCTGGTGCGTGGCGGTGCCGGGACGGCGCTGGTCGGCGACCCACAGCAGGTCGCCGCGCGCATCAAGGAGTACGCGGACCTGGGGATCGAGAGTTTCATCTTCTCTGGCTACCCGCATCTCGAAGAAGCGTATCGCTTTGCCGAACTGGTCTTCCCGCTGCTGCCCGAGCCGTACGCGAGTCTCGCCGGGCGTGGCGTCACCAATCTCACCGGGCCGTTTGGCGAAATGATCGCCAATGATGTGCTGCCGACCAAAACCAAGGCCTGACCCACGCACTACCTGCAGGAGCGAGCCTGCTCGCGATGGCGCACAACGATTACGCGGGATGTCTGAATGACAGCGTCATCGTTGACGATCATCGCGAGCAGGCTCGCGCCTACAGGGGATCTGCGTCTTTTTAAAAGGAAAACAGCGTGACTGCCAAGCCGCAAAGCGCCCTGATCCCCCCATTGCAGACCGCCCGTCAATTGGCCGCCGAATTTGCCCTGACCGCGGTCGAGCGCGACGAACGCGGCGGTACACCCAAGGCCGAGCGTGATGCGCTGCGCCACAGCGGGCTGCTCGCGTTAAGCATTCCCACCCGGTTCGGCGGCCTCGGCGCCAACTGGAGCGAAACCCTGACCATCGTGCGTGAGTTCGCCAAGGTCGACAGTTCAATTGCCCATGTGTTCGGCTTCCATCACCTGATGCTCGCCACCGTGCGCCTGTTCGCCCGCCCCGAACAATGGCAGCCATGGTTTGAACAAACGGCGCGCAAGAACTGGTTCTGGGGCAATGCCCTCAACCCGCTGGACACCCGCACCGTGGTGAAAAAACTCGATGGCTGGCGCGAGTTTTCCGGCAAGAAAAGCTTCTGCTCCGGCGCCAGCGATTCGGAGATGCTGATCGCTTCGGCGGTGGACGAAAGTGCCGGCGGCAAACTGTTGATCGCCGCCATCCCCAGCGGTCGCAGCGGCATCACCTTGCACAATGACTGGAACAACATGGGCCAGCGCCAGACCGACAGCGGCAGCGCCACCTTTGAACGGGTGCGGGTCGAAGAATCAGAACTGCTGCTCGATCCAGGTCCGTTGAGCACGCCGTTCGCTTGCCTGCGCCCACTGATTGCCCAGCTGACGTTCACCCATATGTTCCTCGGCATTGCCGAAGGCGCCTTCGAAGAAGCGCGCCAATACACGCTGACCGAGACTCGGCCATGGCACAAATCCAGTGCCCGGGAGGTGAGTCAGGACCCTTATGTACTCGGCCACTACGGCGAATTCTGGGTGGCCCTCGAAGGGGTGCGACTGTTGGTGGAACGTGCGGCTGATTTGCTCGACAAGGCTTGGGCGAAAGGCCCGAACCTGAGCGCCGAAGAGCGCGGACATCTGGCCACCGCCATCGCCACGGCCAAGGTCGCCGCCACGCGCAATGGCCTGGAACTGTGCAGCCGCTTGTTCGAAGTCACCGGCGCACGCTCGACCCATGCCTCGCTGCGCCTGGACCGCCACTGGCGCAACCTGCGCACGCAAACCCTGCACGACCCGGTGGATTACAAACTCCATGAACTGGGTGACTGGGCGCTGAACCAGGCCCTGCCGATTCCGACTTTCTATTCATAGCTTCCCAACCAAGGAGCGTGCCCCATGCAATTGCTGACCTTACCGCCCTCGCCCGCTCTGGCCACGTCGATCCGCGCCACGGCCCAGGTGTTCGAAGACCCGAAATCCCAGGCCTTGCTCGCCCACTTGCAACAAGTCGCCCCGAGCGAAGCCAGTGTGTTGATCATTGGCGAAACCGGCACCGGCAAAGAGCTGGTGGCGCGCCATATCCACAACCTCAGTGCCCGGCGCAACCGGCCGTTTGTGGCGGTGAACTGCGGTGCGTTCTCTGAATCCCTGGTCGAGGCCGAGCTGTTCGGCCATGAAAAAGGCGCTTTCACCGGCGCCCTCAGCGCCAAGGCCGGCTGGTTCGAAGAGGCGGACGGCGGCACCCTGTTCCTCGATGAAATCGGTGATTTGCCGATGGCCATTCAGGTCAAGTTGTTGCGGGTGCTTCAGGAACGTGAAGTGGTGCGCCTGGGTTCGCGCAAGAGCATTCCCATTGACGTGCGGGTGCTGGCAGCGACCAACGTGCAACTGGAGAAAGCCATCAACGCCGGCCATTTCCGCGAGGATCTGTACTACCGGCTGGACGTGGTCAGCCTGGAGCTGAGCCCGCTGCGTGATCGCCCCGGCGATATCCTGCCCCTGACCCGTCACTTCATCGACGCCTACAGTCAGCGTCTCGGTTACGGCAGCATCACCATCAGCAAAGAAGCCGAACTGAAACTGCGCAGCTACAGTTGGCCGGGCAACATCCGTGAGCTGGAAAACGTCATTCACCACACCCTGCTGATTTGCCGCAACGGCATCATCGAACGTGATGACCTGCGCCTGTCCAACATGCGTATCGAACGCCAGGACGATCACCACACCCAGGTCGACGATTGCGCCGAAGCCCTGCTCGACCGGGCGTTTCAAAAGCTGTTCGAGGAACAGGCCGGTGCGCTGCACGAAAAAGTCGAGGACGCCTTGCTGCGGGCGGCCTATCGCTTCAGCCACTACAACCAGGTGCACACCGCCGCGCTGCTGGGCCTGAGCCGCAACGTGACCCGCACGCGCCTGATCAAGATCGGCGAACTGGCGGTGAACAAGCGACGACCGACGGAAAATGTGCAGGGCGAGCGCTTGATGCAGTTGTCCATTTAGCAGTCGCTCGGAAACGTGGCTATTGGCATCCGGGACAGATCTGAAATTGTGGCGCGGCCATCGCGGGCAAGCCACGCTCCCACAGGGTTTGGGTCGTTTGCACATTTCGTGAATGACCCAAAAAGCTGTGGGAGCGCGACTTGCCCGCGATGGCGTCCTTGCCCTCAATAGAGAATCAGAACCCCGGCGCAATCTGCCCCTTGTAGCGCGTCAAAATGAACTGCCGAACCTCATCGGAGTTCAACGCCTTGGCCAGTTTCTGCACGCCTGGGTCGTTGATGTTGTCTGGTCGCGCCACCAGGAATTCGACGTACAGACTCTTGCCCTTCTCGACGATCAACGCACTGTTGGTGTCGATCCCCGCTTCCAGCGCGTAGTTGGCGAATACGAACGCCAGGTCCACCTGACTCACCGAACGCGCCAGCAGCGCACCTTCCAGCTCACGGATTTTCAGGTGCTTGGGGTTTTCGGCGATGTCCCGTTGCGTCGCCAGGGTGTTGCTCGGGTCCTTGAGCTTGATCAGCCCCGCTTCGTGCAGCAGCACCAGGGCGCGACCGGTGTTCACCGGGTCGTTGGGGATCGACACGGTGGCGCCGTCCTTGAGCTCGGAAATGTTTTTGATCTTGGTCGAATAGGCCCCGAACGGCTCGATGTGCACACCGACCACCGGCACCAGGTCGGTGTGGCGGGTCTTGTTGTAGTCATCGAGAAACGGCCGGTACTGGTAGTAGTTGGCGTCGAGGTTCTTCAGCGCCAGCTGCTGGTTGGGCTGGATGAAATCGGTGAAGACCTTGATGTCCAGGTCCACGCCTTCCTTGGCCAGGGTCGGTTTGACGAATTCGAGGATTTCCGCGTGCGGCACCGGCGTGGCGCCGACGGTGAGTTTTTCGTTGGCGTGAACGCTCAGTGAAATCAGGGCAGCCAGAACGGCCAGGGTCTTTTTCATGTTGTGCTCCTAGGCAGATTGAGTGGCCGTCGTGGGGCGGACGTGGGGCCGTTTTTTGGTTTTGAACAGAATGTTTATCGGTGGCTGTAGCGCGCCACCAGTCGGTCGCCGCTCATTTGCAGGGCCTGGACCAGGATCAACAGCAGCACCACGGTGACCACCATCACGTCGGTCTGGAACCGCTGGTAGCCATAGCGGATCGCCAGGTCACCCAGACCACCGCCGCCGATCACCCCGGCCATCGCGGTGTAATCCACCAGCACGATGGCAGTGACCGTCACCGCCGCCAGCAGCCCTCCCCGCGCCTCGGGCAGTAAAGTGAAGCGGATGATTTGCCAAGTGTTGGCGCCCATGGCCTGGGTCGCCTCCACCACACCGCGATCGACTTCGCGCAATGCGGTTTCCACCAGCCGCGCGAAGAATGGCGTGCAACCGACCACCAGCGGCGGAATGGTCCCCGGCACGCCCAGGGACGTGCCCACCAGTAAGGTGGTCAGGGGAATCAGCACGATCAGCAAAATGATGAACGGCAGCGAACGCAGCATGTTCACGATCACCGACAGCACCCGGTAAACCCCGACAGCTTCATGCAACTGGCGCTTGCCGGTGAGGAACAGCAGTACCCCCAGCGGCAGACCCAGCAACACGGTGAAACCAAGGGCCGCACCGAGCATGCTCAGGGTGTCGAGGCAGGCCTGGCCGATGTCGGCCCAATAAATGTTCTTGAACAATTCAGCCATGGTCACGACCAGTCATGACGCGGCGGTTTCACGCCGTTGAGCAGCCAGTTGCCGACCACGTGGTATTTCCAGCGCACCGGATCGTGCAAGGTATGCACCCGCGCGTTACGCCAGTGGCGGTCGAAATTGTGTTTCTTCAGGGTCGAACGAGTACCGCCCAGTTCAAACAGCTTGTTACTCGCTTCAATGGCGATCTCGGTGGTCAGCACCTTGGCTCTGGCCACGGCCAGGGACGCCAGGGCCACGTTGTCCTCATCCGGTGCCGGGCGCGCCGCGTCCAGTGCCCGTCCTGCCCGTTCCAGCAAGGCTTCGGCGGCCTCCAGACGAATGTCCAGGCCACCGACCTGAATGATGGTCAGCGGATCTTCGCTGGCCCTTTCCACACCCGCGTCGATCCATGGCCGGGCGAATTGCCGGACAAAAGCTATGGTGTCGCGCAGGGCGGCGCGGGCAATGCCGGCATCAATGGCGGCGGTGGTCAACTGGGCGAACGGGCCGGCCAGGGTCGGGCTTTCATAAGAACGATAAGTCGGGAACAGGTTGAACGCCGAGACGTGCAGATCTTCGGCCAGCACGGTGCCGCTGGAGGTGGTGCGCTGGCCGATGCTGTCCCAGTCGTCGACGATCACCAGCCCTTGAGTGCCTCGCTGGACGAACGCCAACTGGCCATTCTGCTCTTCATCCAGCGCCAGCACCGCGAGCCAGTGCGCATACAACGACCCCGTGCAATATCCCTTGCGTCCGTTGATCACATGGCCGTCGCCGTAACGGCGGATGGTCGCCTGAATGTCCTGCACATTCTTGCCGCCGGTTTCCGACAAGGCGTTGGCGAACCGATGCCCCTGCAGTGCCAACTCAAAGAAATGCGCCTGCTGCTCCGGGGTGCCTTGCAGACGAATGTCTTCCAGCAGGCAGTAGTGGTTTTGCGGGATCTGCCCCAGGGATGGATCGGCCGCCGAGATGATCGCGATCACCTGCGCCAGCACCGCGGAGGACACCTGCGCTCCGCCAAATTCCTTGGGCACCGTAATGCCCCACAGGCCGCTGTTGGAGAACAGATCGACGATATCGGCGGGCACCTGGCGGGTGCGATCACGTTCGGCGTCCTGCTCCAGCAGAATCGTGGCGACATGCTCGGCCACGCGCAGGGCTTCGGCTTCGCTGGCGATCCGGTGGGCGGCCGGCGGGTTGATCGGATAAACGGCAGATTCAGACATACAAGACTCTCGATACCAGTGTTTACCGAAGGTCATTGCAGCTTCTGTGCCTGACTGCAAGAGCCCGTGTTTTCGGGCACTTCAACGGGTTCTGGCGGGTTCGACAATGCCGAAGTCAAGGCAATCTGTTGCTTCACTGTTGATTGCCGGACAGTGGCGCTGCTGCCGAACGCTGTGATCTTTTTGTGAACTTGGCGAGTGCTGAAGATCAAACACAAGACATCGCCTTTTTCGTCAGGACCTACACTGGGAGTCCTGCCGAACAGCAGCGAAACGAGATCTTCCATCTACAACAAATCAGGGAGAACGATCATGAGCGTCAAACCCATTCCAGAGGGCTATCACAGCATCACCCCGTACCTGGGCATCAAAAAAGCGGCCGAAGCCATCGATTTTTACAAGAAAGCCTTCGGCGCCATTGAGGTCATGCGCCTGTCCATGCCCGACGGCGGCATCGGTCATGCCGAACTGCGCATCGGTGACTGCCCGATCATGCTCGGTACACCGTGCGATCAAGGCCCGTTGAGCAATCCGGACCAGTCGCCGTCCGTGGGACTGCATTTGTATGTGACCGATGTGGACAAGTCGTATCAGCAGGCCATCGCGGCTGGCGGCATTGTGGTGTCGGAGGTCAAGGATCAGTTTTATGGCGACCGTTCAGGGACGTTGAAAGACCCCTATGGCCATCTGTGGTTTTTGGCCTCGCGCAAGGAAGATCTGACCCAGGAACAGATCGAACAGCGGGCGAAAGAGATGTTTCAGCAGGGTTAGTGATTTCATGTGTGGCGTGGGGGCAACAAGTCTCCCGAAAGAAACGCCCCTCGAAATACGAAACATTTTCTTTCATATCCCTCTTCGGGATTTCCCATGCTCATCCGTCTTATCTAGATGCAGTCCTGTCGCGCCGGTAAAAGCCGCGTCCGGACCCGGATCGACCTCATCGCTGCGAAGCCCGTGGCAGAGGCCTTCTCATCGAACCAAGACCCTTGATCATGTCGAAGAAATCCCGTTCCAAAATCTGGTTTCTGGTCCACAGCTGGCTGGCGCTGCCGATCTGGTTTTTTGTCCTGATCGTCTGTGTGACCGGCACCCTGGCGGTGGTCAGTCAGGAAATTCTCTGGCTGGCCAACCCGCCCATGCGCGCCAGCCAGCCCTCGGACGATGCACCACGGCTCAACTACGACCAGATTGTCGCCGCCATCAAGAAGGCCGAGCCCGACACACTGATCGAAAGCATCAGCCGGCCCGACGAGTCGCACTTTGCCCTGGACGTGGAAGTCAGCTACCCCGACGGGCGTTCGGCGACGGTCTACGTCAATCCTTACACCGGCACCATTCAAGGCACGGCCCCGCCCTTTGACTTCAAGGCCTTTACCCGAGCGCTGCATGGTTGGTGGCTGGTGCCGTTCACCCATGGCTACAGTTGGGGCTGGTACCTGGTGTCGTTCCTCAGCCTGCCGATGCTGGCGTCCCTGGTGACCGGGCTGGTGGTGTACAAGCGTTTCTGGAAAGGCTTTTTTCGTCCGACCCTGCGGATTCGTCACGGGGCGCGAATTTTCTGGGGCGATTTCCACCGCCTCAGCGGCATCTGGTCGATCTGGTTCATCGCGGTGATTTCCGTCACCAGTACCTGGTTCCTGATCCAGGCGTTCTTGTTCGATAACCAGATCTCGATCTCCACCGAACCGGTCGCCGCCGTGGTACCCCGTGAAAGCGTACCGCTCAGCGCCGATGGTTCGCCGGCACCGATGATCAGCCTGGAGACCGCGATCCGCCAGGCCAGGGCGCGTATTCCCGGACTCGACGAGCGTTTTGTCAGCCTGCCCGACAATGCCTACAGCTATCTGTCGGTGGGCGGTCGCAGCGGGTATCCGTTGATGTACCAGACCGCGGACATCAACCCCTATACCGGCGACGTCGCCGCCACACGCCTGCTCTCGGACCGCTCGGGCCTGGAGTGGGTGACCGAGTCCATGCGGCCGCTGCACACCGGAGATTTTGGCGGGATCTGGATCAAGCTGATCTGGTTTTTCTTCGGCCTGCTGCTGAGCATGATGGTGCTCAGCGGCCTGTTGATCTGGACCAAGCGAACCGCCCTGGCCACGGCCAATGCCCTCAAGCGCAACCACAAAACGTCGGGCAGCCAGACGGCTGCGACCATCCGCCATGAGTCCACGCAGGTCAGCCAATGAACCCGGTCGCCGCTGAAAAACCGCGTTCGCCGTTGAGCCGTTTCTGGCACAAGTGGCGCTTTCACATCAACGTTCTGCTGTTGCTGGTGCCGCTGGGTTTCATGCCCGAGTATTTCGCCGACGCTGCGCTGTCCCGGGGTGACACCGGCCTGGGCGAACGGGACATCGGCGAAGTCACCGTCGGTCCGTGGAGCCTGCGCCTGGCCGAGTTGCATAACGAGGCCCCGCAGCTCGATGGCCCGGCCGGCTACATGAAGAGTTTCAACGCGGCGCTGTGCGCCAGCTGCCGCGAACAGGTCAAGGCGACTTACCTGCGCATCGGTAAACCGCGCAGCCTGCGCGCCGCCGGGGTGATTTTCGTCGGCACGCCGTACCGCATGAGCGCGATGTTGCCGATCCCGGCCAGAACCAGGGCCGACGCGGAACTGTGGATCACCATGGAAGGTTGGGACGGCGCGATGCACCAGGCATCCATTCCTCTGAGCCAGGCCTCCCCCGCCACCCTCGCCTGGCTGAGCACACAAAGAGGTACACCATGATCGACCCTATTCGCCAGGTGAGCGCCGCACTGCTGATGTTCAGCGCCAGCGCCCTGGCCCATAACCCGATATGCGAATGCAAAGCCATCGACGCCGGGCAGATCAAGTGCACGGGCGGTTTTTCCGATGGCAGCGGCGCGCCTGGCGTGACCCTGGATGTGATCGGTTACGACGAAACCATTCTCGTGTCGGGCAAGCTCGGCGCCGATTCGACCCTGACCTTCAGGCAGCCTGAGACCGAGTTTTATGTGTTGTTCGACGTGGGTCCCGGCCATGTGGTCGAAATCGATCAGGCGGACATTGCAACCCCATGAGCCGCCTAACCACGCCGATCGTGCGCCGGGCCGGGTCTGAACCTGGAAAAGCCCGCTGACCGCACTCTCGATCAGCTTTCTATGCCGGCAGTACCAAGCCTTTGTGCATGGGGATGGCACACAGACCCGCGACCGTGAAGCGCCGGGAACAGGGCCGATAGCCCAGATGCCGGTAGAACCCTTCGCCGGTTCTGGTGCTATAGAGACGCGCCTGCTGCTGGCCCTGATTGATCAACCAGCCCTCGAGGTCTTGCACCAGCGCTTGCCCGGCGCCGCGACGAAACCACTCCGGTTGTACATAACAGAACACCACCTTGCCGTTGCTGGCGGCCATGGCGACACCCACGGGTTTGTCCTGCAACAGGGCAATATTCAGGTACAGCCGTCGGTCGCTCAACCAGGGCTGGATGTGTTCGATGGTTTTGTTGTGGGTCCAGGTGGCGACGGTCAGCGGATTGTTGCGATGGTCGAGTGCACAACCGACGCGGATGGAGCGATCGATGATCCGGCTGATGATACCGGCGTCGGCCGGGGTGGCCTTGCGGATCTGTATGGATGCTTCCATGGCGCTTTGCCCTCAATCCATTGAGTGTGGGCAACCATAGTCCCGCGAGTTCCGGGCGGCCAATGGAGAGAAGTTACTTTTGATGTGCGACAAACAACCTATGGGGCGGGCTTGCCCGCGATGGCGGCGAAACAGCCAACATTGAGATTCAATGTAAGGGCCTCATCGCGGGCAAGCCCGCTCCCACAGGGTCTTATAGTGTTGATCAGACCGGTTGCAACGGCATCGTCAACTCAACCCGCAACCCGTCCGGTCGACTGTCGAAACGCAGGGTGCAGCCGCAGCGCTGGACGATGGCCTGAACAATCGCCAGGCCAAGGCCGCAGCCGGTGCTTTGACCGTTGCGCCAGAAGCGTTGGGTCAAGTGCTGCAGATCGTCTTGAGCAATGCCCGGCCCGTGATCCCGCACCACGAACTGCACGCGATCGCCGCTGGTTTGCAAACTCAACTCCACCGGACCTTCGCCAGAGGTATGGCGCAGGGCGTTGTCCAGCAGGTTGCGCAACGCCGCGATCGACAGCACGGCGGGCATCTGCACCGGGGCGTGCGAAAACCTGGCCGGCACCTCGAACCGGATACGCTCGCGATCACCGCCGGCCGCATCTTGTATCGCCAGTTTCGCCACTTGCTCGGCGCTGCATTGCACGCCGTCATCGAACGACAGGCTGCCTTCGACCCGTGCCAGCAACAGCAATTGCTCCAGGGTCCGGTGCAGGCGGTCGGCCCCCTCTTCGGCCCGGGCCAGGGACTGATCCCGCGCGGCACCCTCGGTCATGCGCGCCACCTGCAGGTGGGTCTTGATCGCGGTCAAAGGGCTGCGCAACTCGTGAGCCGCATCGCCGGTCAGTCGACGCTCACGCTCGATGGTCTTGCCGATTCGCTGGAACAACTGATTCTGCGTATCCAGCAAGGGTTGCAGTTCGCTGGGCAAAGGCTGGACCTGCAAGGGCTCGAGCGAATCAGGGCTGCGCCGCATTAGCGCATCGCGCATGCGATTGAGCGGCGCGAGCCCTTGGCCGATCCCCAGCCACAGCAGGCACAGGCAAACGAGCAGCGCCACGCCCACCGGCACGGAAGCGGCCAGCAGGATCGACATGTTCAACGCCTCGCGCTCGATCTGCCGGTCGGCGGTGGTGATCCGCAGATCGCCACGGGCCAAGGTGAAACTGCGCCACGGCGCACCATCGATCATCTGATCGTGGAAGCCCATTTTCTCCGCTTCCAGGGTTTGCCCCGGATCACTGTGGCTACGGGCAAGAATTTCCCCGCGCAACGAACTGACCTGACAGGCCATGCCACCGGGGATATTCAGTTGTTCGGCGCTGAAATGGGTGCCCTCGCCCTTGCTCGGCACGGGCGGCAATTGCTCCATCAACCCGGCCACCATCCGCGCCGAGGCCACCAGCCGCTGGTCGAGGGAAAACATCATTTGATTGCGCAGGTCGCTGAGCATCCAGGCCGCAGCCAGCGCCCAGATCAGCGCAAACGCGGCACCGAGCGTCAGGCTCAGGCGCAAACGCAAACTCATCACTTCTGTGGTTCTCCACCATCAGCCGGTCCCAGGCGATAGCCCAGGCCGCGCACGGTCTCGACAATGCCATTGCCGAGTTTGCGCCGCAGGTGATGGATGTGGACATTGAGGGCGTTGCTTTCCAGTTCGTCGTTGAACCCGTAGACGCTGTCCTTGAGCTGCTCGGTCGACAATACGCGGCCACGGTTGTGCAACAGGGCCTGCAACAGCGACTGTTCACGACGCGACAGGTCCACCGGCTGGCCGGCGAGCGTGGTCTCGCGACTGCTCGGGTCATAGGTCAGGGCACCGTGTTCGATCAGGTTGACGCTGCGTCCCGCCACCCGACGCAACAAGGTGTGCAGGCGTGCAGCCAGTTCACGCAGGTCAAAAGGTTTGAGCAGGTAGTCGTCGGCACCGGCCTGCAGGCCGTCGACGCGGTCGGTGACCGAGTCCCGGGCCGTGAGGATCAACACCGGCAACTCCAGGCCGTTGTGACGCAGTTGCTGCAATAACTTCAGACCGTCCTCGTCAGGCAACCCGAGGTCGAGCACCATCACATCGAATTCCGCGACCTTGAGCATCGCCCGGGCGGCGGACGCCGTGGCCACATGCTCCACGGTCAAGCCCTGGGCGGAGAGGCCGGCGACGATGCCGCTGGCGATCAACTCATCGTCTTCGCAAACCAGAACGTGCATGAAAAGCCTCGCAGAAATAAAGCGGATTAGGCCGGCGACCGATTAAGCGGACATTATGCCGCAAGTGCTGCCGCCACAAGGCTGCCAGGGTTAATCATCGGTTAATCGCTACCGCCCATTGTGCTTTTCACTTGTACAGAACCAAGGCTTATTCATGCGTCGTCTGTTTTTACTTTTTTTTCTCCTGCTCTCGGGTCTGGCCCAGGCGGGAACCAATCCGTTTGAGACCAAACCCGACTTTCTTCCGGTCGGCAAAGCTTTCACTTTCACCTCTGAACGCCTGGAATCCGGTGAAACCCAACTGTTCTGGCAGATTGCCGATGGCTATTACCTGTATCAAAAGCGCCTGAAATTCGATGGCTTGCCTGCTGAACAGCATCCAGCGCTGCCGGAAGGCGAAGCTCACAGCGACGAGTTTTTCGGTGATCAGCAGGTCTATCGCCAGGGCCTGGAACTGAAGATTCCCGCCGGTGCCAGCGGCCAGATCAAGGTGGGTTTCCAGGGTTGTGCCGATGCCGGTTTGTGCTATCCGCCGCAGACCCAAGTCGTCGATCTGGGGGGTAAAGTTGCCAGCGTCGCGACAGACGAAGCCGCAGATCAAGCCTTGGCCAATGGCCTGCAGCAGCGGGCACTCGGCTGGAGCCTTCTGGTGTTCTTCGGCCTGGGCCTGCTGCTGGCCTTTACCCCGTGCTCGCTGCCCATGTTGCCGATCCTGGCCGGGCTGATCGTCGGCAGCGGCGCCTCGCCCAAGCGCGGTTTTGCCCTGGCCAGCAGTTATGTGGTGAGCATGGCGCTGGTTTATGCGGCGATGGGCGTGCTCGCGGCGCTGCTCGGTGCGAACCTGCAGGCACTGTTACAGAACCCGTGGCTGCTCGGCAGTTTCGCGGCGATTTTCGTCCTGCTGGCGTTGCCGATGTTCGGTTTCTTCGAACTGCAGCTGCCGGTGGCCGTACGCGATCGCCTGGAAAACGTTTCGCGCAATCAGCGTGGTGGCAGTCTGGTCGGCGCCGGTGTGCTGGGGGCCTTGTCGGGCCTGCTGGTCGGCCCGTGCATGACCGCTCCGCTGGCCGGCGCCCTGCTCTACATCGCACAAAGCGGTAACGCGCTGCATGGCGGGTTGATCCTGTTTGCCATGGGCATCGGCATCGGCGTGCCACTGTTGCTGCTGGTGACCGTCGGTAATCGCTTCCTGCCCAAACCTGGCGCCTGGATGAACCTGCTCAAAGGCATCTTCGGCTTCCTGTTCCTCGCCACCGCGTTGCTGATGCTGCGCCCGGTGCTGGATGAGTCGCTGTGGGTCGGCTTGTGTGGGGCGTTGTTGTTGATTGCGGCGTATAGCGCCTGGAAACAGTCGGAAGGCTTTGGCCGTGTCGCTCATCTGTTCGGCGCCAGTTCGCTGCTGCTCGGGTTGTGGGGCAGTCTGTTGATGATCGGTGCGGCGGGTGGCGCGGATGATCTGTTCAAGCCATTGCAGGTCTATAGCGTCGCCAACGCGCGCGGCGCCACAAACCCGGTCGGCCACGACGCCTTCACCACCATCAAGGACCCCGCCGAACTGCAACGGCAACTCGACGCGGCGCAGGCTCAGGGCCAGTGGGTGCTGCTGGATTACTATGCGGACTGGTGCGTGTCGTGCAAGGTCATGGAAAAACAGGTGTTCGCCAAAGCTGACGTGCTCCAAGCCCTGAGCGACGTACGCTTGCTCCGCCTGGACGTCACCGCCGACAATGCCGCCAGTCGCCAATTGCTCGGCCGCTATAAAGTGCCGGGACCACCGAGCCTGCTGTGGATCGGTGCCGATGGCAACGAGCGTCGCAGCCAACGCATCACTGGCGAGGTCGATGCCACCACTTTCCTGCAACGCTGGACCACCACCCGAGACGCCCGTTAATGCTGACATTCACCCTCGGCACCTTTGCCATCGCGCTTAACCATCTACTGCTGATCAGTGCATTGGCACTGGCGACATTCGTCGGCTGGCGGGTGGCCAAGCGCGGTGGCGAAAACCCCGAGTCGGTGCTGTTCAGTCTGTTCCTGATCGGCATGCTCGCGGCGCGGATCAGTTTCGTCGCCGTTTACTGGATGCACTATCGCAACGATCCCTGGCAGATCATCGACCTGCGCGACGGCGGTTTCCTCGCCTGGCCGGGAGTGATCGCGCTGGTACTTGCCACGCTGTACCGCGCCTGGCGCCGTCCGGGACTGCGTCGCCCGTTGGGCTTTGGCGTGGCGAGTGGCCTGGCCTTCTGGCTGCTGGCGACGTTCTCCTTGAGCATCTACGAACAAGGCACGCGCCTGCCGGACATCACCCTGCGCAACGCCGCCGGTGAAACCGTGCAACTGGCCGACTACAAGGGCGGTCCACTGGTCATCAATCTCTGGGCCACCTGGTGTCCACCGTGTCGCCGGGAAATGCCTGTGCTCGAAAGCGCCCAGCAACAACGCCCGGACCTGACCTTCCTGTTCGTCAACCAGGCGGAAAGCATGCAAAGTGTCAGCACCTTTCTGGAAACCCAGGGCCTGAGCCTGTCCAACGTGCTGTTCGACGGCAGCGGCCGCCTGGGCCATGCCGTCGGCTCCATGGCGTTGCCGACTACGCTGTTCTATAGCCCTGAGGGTCGCCTGCTGGGTAGCCATCTGGGCGAGTTGTCGCAAGCCAGCCTGGCTCGCGCACTGGAAAATTTCGATACCGCTCCTGCCACCTCTTCAAGGAAACTGCCATGCCCCGCCTCCGCCACCTGCTGACCCTGAGCCTGGGTGCCGCCCTGCTGCACCTGCCATCGGTGCAGGCTGAAGAGCTGCCCGAGGCGATCAAGAAGATCGAAGCCAAAGGCGCGAAAATCGTCGGCCAGTTCGACGCTCCCGATGGCCTGCGCGGTTATGCGGCGCAATATCAGAACCGCGGCATGGCGCTGTACCTGACACCGGATGGCAAGCATGTGCTGCTGGGCAATCTCTACGACGCCGAGGGCAATGACCTGAGCAGCGCGCCGTTGCAGAAACTGGTCTACGGGCCTATGTCCAAGGAGGTCTGGGGCAAGTTCGAGGCGAGCAGCTGGATCGGCGACGGCGACAAGAATGCCCCGCGCATCGTCTACCTGTTCAGCGATCCGAACTGCCCCTACTGCAACCTGTTTTGGGAACAGGCGCGGCCATGGGTCAAGGCTGGCAAGGTGCAGTTGCGCCACATCATGGTCGGTATCATTCGCGAAGACAGTCCGGGCAAGTCCGCCGCACTGCTCGCCGCCAAAGACCCGCAAAAAGCCCTGGCGGACCACGAAGCCGCTGGCAAGGGCAGTTCGCTCAAGGCGTTGAAGGATGTACCACCGGCGATTCAAGCGAAACTCGCGGCGAACATGCAGTTGATGGAAGACCTGGAGTTGCAAGCCACGCCGGCGATCTTCTACATGGATGACAAGGGCGAGCTGCAACAGCAGCAAGGTGCGCCTTCGCCGGACAAACTGGTGAAGATTCTCGGACCCAAGTGACCTCATCAGCCCCATCGCGAGCAAGCTCGCAATGGGGCCATTACAACCGACTAGTGTCTCTCGGCTAAAAACCCGAGCAACACTTCAGTGACGAACTGCGGATTTTCCAGATTGGAAATATGCCCCGCGTCCGGCACCCACACACAAGGGCAACCTATCAGCTCGGCCATTTCCCGCGCTTCGCCGGGTGGACGTGGCTTGTCCTGATCGCCACAGATCACCAGCGTCGTCGCGGCGTTCAATTCGCCCAGGCGTGGCAACAGATCCTCTCGGCCAAAGGTGATCCGCCCCATCGGCACGATGCTTTCGCGCAGGCGTTCAGGCGGCAACGCGGCGAGTTTGGCGCGGAAGTCCCGGTACAGTGCCGACTGCGGATCGATGCCCGGACGGAAAAAGATCGGCACCACGATGTCGAGCAATTGCGGCGATATTTCGCCGCTTTCCTCGATCATCTTGAACAGCGAAAAATAGTATTGCCGGGTCGGCTCCGGCTCGACGCCCACATAGGTGTCCATCAGCACCAGGCCGTTGAGCCGTTGCGCAGACGACAACGCCAACCGCACGCCCCACATGCCACCGACCGAAAGCCCCACCAGCGTGAAGCGTTCTATTTCCAGATGATCGATCAACGCCAGCGCCTGACGGGCGATATCATCCAGCGACCGTGTGCCCTCCGGAAGCCGCCCGGATTCACCATGGCCCCACAAGTCCAGCGCAATCACCCGATACTGTTGCGACAACGCAGCAATCTGCGGCGCCCACATGTTCTGGTCCCACAGGTAACTGCCGGCCAGCAGCACCGCCGGGCCAGTGCCTTGATCAATATAGTGAAGGGCTTGTCCGTCTATGGTCAGGAAGGGCATCGGATGACTCCGCTTGAAAAAATGGAGCCGGAAGGCTGAGCTGCTGACGACCGGCAGTCAATCGCGAAAATGTACGCGATTGTACAGCGCCTTGCGATCCAGCTTGCCATGGGGCGGGCTCACGATAATCGTCGACAGTTCAACGATGTAACGCATTCCGGGGCGGGAAATTCAAACGAGGTCGGTCAATTCGCGAACTGCGGCGCGCTCTGTGTCGCCGGGACCGGCAACACCGCAATTTTGTACGGATCGAATATCCTCAGCATCTGACCGTTATCCCGCAGCCCTTGCAACAACTTGCCGAATGCCTCGCTGCTGATGGGCGAGGCCGGACGCAGGATCGCGTAATGGTGATAGACCTGATCGATGCGCTCGGACACCAGAAATTGATCGGCGACCTTGTCGTTGCGCAAAAAATAGTCGCTGAGATAGGAACGCGTGACCAGGGCGATGTCGGCGCGCCCGCGCAGCACCATCAGCAAGTTGCTGTCATGGGAATACGTCAGCGTAGCGTTGTAGTTCTGCGCGAGGAATTTGGGATCGGCATTGAAGCCGGCAAATTCGTAGTGATAGCCGCTGAACATCGCCAGACGCTTGCCTGTCAGGTCGGCAAAGTAGTTTTGCTGGCGCACTGGCTGACCTTCATGCTGGCGCTGCGCGACAAAAATCTCGGCGTCTTCCAGGCCCATGTCGACACTGGTGTGGGGGATGTCCTTCCAGCCCCAGTCGGGGTTTTCGAAGATCGCCATATCGACCCGCCCTTGTTTGAAATCACCGAAACGCCGGGGAATGGAGGTGGGCACCAGGACGAACTGATAGTCGTTTTGCAGGGCGTTGAGCGCCTCGACCAATTGCGGCAGCAAACCGGTGTCGGCACCGGACTCCGGGCGCACGGTGTAGGGCGGAAAGTGCGCCGCACCGATACGCACCAACTGTGCAGCCTGGGACGGCAGGATCCATAACGCAACAAGCGCCATCAGCAAAAGCCGCGAAGCCGTCCGAATTGGCGAAGACATCAAAACTACCACTCCAAAAAAGTACTGCATCAATGCATTCAAGCTAGGCGGTTTAACCCAATTAGCCAGTTTCCTGCCGACCAATGCAATCTAATTATTTTTCCCCCAGCACCAGAATCAGCGCCTCGTCGGCCAGTTGATCAAGGCTCATGCTGCCACCGGCGCGAAACCAGGTGGTGGTCCAGGACAGTGCCCCGGTGAGAAAGCGTCGCGTGACAAACACATCACCGCGAATGAGACCGGCACTCTTCGCTTCCCCCAGTACCTGCAACCAGATGTCTTCGTAAATATCGCGCAACGCCAGGACCTTGGCCTGACCGTCCTCGGACAGTGAGCGCCATTCGTAGACCAGCACCGCCATGGCCTCGCCACTGCCGCCCATGATCGACTGCAATTCACAACGGATCAGCGCCAGCACCCGCTCGCGCACGTTGCTGGCGTCGGCGATGGCTGCACGCATCAGCGCGGTGTTGTAGCGAATGGTCTCCTCCATCACCGCCCGCAGGATTTCTTCCTTGCTTTTGAAGTGATGAAAAATGCTCCCTGACTGAATGCCCACGGCACCGGCCAGATCACGCACCGTGGTACGTTCGTAGCCTTTATTGCGAAACAGGTGAGCCGCCACTTGCAGGAGCTTGCCGCGGGCACTGTCCGGATCGGTCAATTGGCCGTTTTCGACCAGTTCGTGCATGACCCTCAGGGCTTTTTGCTCGTCCACCCGTTTTCTCCTACAGTCGAGATCACCGCTAAAACAGCGGGGTTGCGCGGGCAATTTAAGCTGCTGCCCGCAACCAAGCAAGCGCTCGGGCAGAAGTTATTTTAGCCGTTTACAAACCAAGCGCTTGCTTGGTAGTCTCAAGGCACTTCTGTCGGAGGTGGTTATGGAGTTGACTGCGCCAAAAACGATCCGCATCGGTTGCGCCAGCGCGTTCTGGGGCGACACCTCGACCGCCGCCGCGCAACTGGTGGAAGCTGGGCGCCTGGACTATCTGGTCTTCGACTACCTGGCGGAAATCACCCTGTCGATCATGGCCGGCGCACGGATGAAAGATCCCCAGGCCGGCTATGCCAGCGACTTCATCGAAGTGCTCAGTCCGCTGCTCAGCCAACTCTGCGAACAAAAAATCCGGGTCATCAGCAACGCCGGCGGGGTCAATCCACAGGCCTGCGCCACCGCGCTGCAAGCGGCGTGCGACAAAGCCGGCGTTGCACTGAAGATCGCCGTCCTGCTGGGCGATGACCTGCAACCGCAGTTCAAGCAGCTGGGTTCTCGCGGCATCCATGAGATGTTCAGCGGCGCGCCCCTGCCGCCCCTGTGCGTCTCGACCAACGCTTACCTTGGCGCACCGGGCATTGTCGAAGCCCTGCACCTGGGAGCGGACATCGTGATCACCGGGCGCGTGGTCGACAGCGCGGTGGTCAGCGCCGCGCTGGTGCATGAGTTCGGCTGGTCGTGGCATGACTACGACAAACTGGCCCAGGCGGCCTTGGCCGGCCACATCATCGAATGCGGCGCCCAGTGCACCGGCGGTAACTTCACCGATTGGCGCGACGTGCCCGACTACGAACACATCGGATTTCCCATCGTCGAAGTCAGCGCCGACAGCCAGTTCATCGTCAGCAAACCCGAAGGCTCTGGCGGGCTGGTCACCCCGCTGACGGTGGGCGAGCAAATGCTTTATGAAATCGGCGACCCAAGGGCCTATCTGCTGCCCGACGTGGTCTGCGATTTCACCCGGGTCAAACTCGTGCAGCAAGGCAAAAACGCGGTGCAGGTGCACGGTGCGAAGGGATTGCCGCCGACCGATCAATACAAAGTCAGCGCCACCTACCCGGATGGTTTTCGCTGCACCGCCAGTTGCCTGATCGCCGGCATCGATGCGGTCGACAAGGCTCGGCGGGTCAGCGAAGCGATCATCAACAAGACCTCGGAGATCTTCAGCCAGCGCGGCTGGGCGCCCTATAGCGAGGTCAACATCGAACTGCTCGGCAGCGAGGCCACTTACGGCCCCCATGGCCAGCGTCGCGACAGCCGCGAAGTGGTGATCAAACTCGCCGTGCGCCACCCGAATAAACAGGCATTGATCGTGTTCTCCCGGGAAATCGCCCAGGCCGCCACCGGCATGGCACCGGGGCTGACGGGTATTGTCGGCGGTCGCCCCACCGTGTACCCGCTGATCCGCCTGTTCTCGTTCCTGATCGACAAAACCGCCTGCACGCTGGAAATTGATCTCATGGGCCAGCGCCATCCGTGCGCCCTGCCCGCCGTCGATCTGCTCGACAGCGCCGACTTGCCCGCGCCGCTCGAACCACCCAAACCTGCGGGCATGGCCGACGCCAGCGTGGCGCTGGTCAAACTGGCGGTGGCCCGTTCGGGCGACAAGGGCAACCACAGCAACATCGGCGTGATGGCCCGCGACCCCGAGTACCTGCCCTGGATCGCCGAAGCCTTGACCCCGGCGGTGCTCGTCGACTGGATGAGCCATGTGCTGGACCCGATCCATGGCCGTGTCGAGCGCTGGTATCTACCCGCCACCCACAGCCTGAACTTCCTCCTGGAAAACGCCCTCGGGGGCGGCGGTGTCGCCAGTCTGCGGATCGACCCACAAGGCAAGGCGTTCGCCCAGCAACTGCTGGAAATCCAGATTCCGGTGCCGCAGCGCATCGCCGACCAGGTCAACTAGAGGGCTGCCGCCATGGCCTACGATTCGATTTTCAAAGCCGATTTGTTTGCAGGTTTTACCGTCATCGTCACCGGTGGCGGCAGTGGCATTGGCCGTTGCACCGCCCACGAACTGGCCGCCCTCGGCGCGCACGTGCTGCTGGTCGGACGCAAGGCCGACAAGTTGAAAACCGTCGCTACCGAAATTACCGAAGACGGCGGCAGGGCCGACTGGAGCACTTGCGACATTCGCGAGGAAGATGCAGTGACGCACCTGGTTGGCGAACTGATCCGCAAGCACGGCCCGATCCACGGTCTGGTCAACAATGCCGGCGGGCAGTACCCGTCGCCCTTGGCTTCGATCAATCAGAAGGGGTTCGAAACGGTGATGCGCACCAATCTGGTCGGCGGTTTCCTGATGGCCCGGGAAGTGTTCAACCAGTCCATGAGCAAGCACGGCGGCGCCATCGTCAATATGCTCGCCGACATGTGGGGCGGCATGCCGGGCATGGGCCACTCGGGCGCCGCGCGTTCCGGCATGGACAACCTGACCAAGACCGCGGCGTTCGAGTGGGGTTACGCCGGGGTGCGGGTCAACGCCGTGGCACCGGGCTGGATCGCGTCCAGTGGCATGGACACCTATGAAGGCGCGTTCAAGGCGGTGATCCCGACCTTGCGCGAACACGTGCCGCTCAAGCGGATCGGCACCGAGTCGGAGGTCAGCGCGGCCATCGTTTTCCTGCTCAGCCCGGCGGCGGCGTTCATCAGTGGCAGTACCCTGCGCATCGATGGCGCCGCGAGTCTCGGTGGCCGCGCATGGCCGATTCACAAGGCGACCAACAGTGAGTCGTACAACGGCTTTCACCGTGCGTACCTTCCAGACGTGCTCAAGGATAAGGAATAACCCATGCCGGTGATTCAGTCGCAACTCGATCCCCACAGCGAACAGTTCGCCCGCAATCGCGCGGCCATGCTGGTGGGGATCGAGCAGGTCCGCGAACTCGAGCAGAACCTGTTGAACAAGGCGGCCGAGGCCAAGCCCAAGTTCGACAAGCGCGGACAATTGCTGCCCCGCGAACGCCTCAATCTGCTGCTGGACCCCGGCGCGCCCTTCCTCGAACTGGCGAGCCTGGCCGGTTACAAACTGCACGATGACAAGGATGGCAGCTCGGCCGGTGGCGGCCTGATCGCCGGCATCGGTTACGTGTCCGGCGTGCGCACTCTGGTGGTGGCGAACAACAGTGCGATCAAGGGCGGGACCATTTCCCCCAGCGGTTTGAAAAAGTCCCTGCGCCTGCAACAGATCGCCATGGAAAACAAACTGCCGGTGATCACCCTGGCCGAAAGCGGTGGCGCCAACCTCAACTACGCGGCGGATATTTTCGTCGAAGGCGCGCGCAGCTTTGCCAATCAGGCGCGGATGTCAGCCATGGGCCTGCCGCAGATCACCGTGGTGCATGGCTCGGCAACGGCGGGCGGTGCTTATCAACCCGGATTGTCGGATTACGTGGTGGTAGTACGGGGCAAGGCCAAGCTGTTTCTCGCCGGCCCGCCTCTGCTCAAGGCGGCGACTGGTGAAGTGGCGACCGACGAAGCGCTGGGCGGCGCCGAGATGCACGCGCAAGTGGCCGGCACCGCCGAATACCTGGCGGAAAACGATGCCGACGGTGTGCGTCAGGTGCGCGAGATCGTCAGCCTGTTGCCGTGGAACGATCGATTGTCTGCGCAACCCGAACGTCACTGGGAAGAACCGCTCTACCCCATCGACGAATTGCTCGGCCTGATTCCGGATGACCCGAAAAAACCCTACGACGTGCGCGAGATCATCGCCCGTATCGCCGACGGTTCGAACTTCCTCGAGTTCAAGGGCGAGTTCGACCAGCAAACCGTCTGCGGCCAACTGAAAATCCAGGGCCGCGCCTGCGGCTTCATCGGCAACAACG
>Ga0302169_10000096_pt1 | contig 28510 bp, 28 predicted proteins | sample I_Fen_N1_3_FD_193493 | JGI IMG/M metagenome (GOLD analysis project Ga0302169, IMG submission 193493) | Peat permafrost microbial communities from Stordalen Mire near Abisko, Sweden - I_Fen_N1_3 | ecosystem: Environmental > Terrestrial > Soil > Wetlands > Permafrost | place: Sweden: Abisko...
CAGCCCTGGCAAGGGCTTGACGGGCAGCGCGTACAGGCTGAAGCGCGCGTCCTGGCCGAGCAGCTGCTGGGCGCCGAGGTCGAGTTCGCGGCTGGTGAATTCGATGTGGTAGTGGAAGGGTTGGCTGAGGTGTTCTTTGCCGTGGAAGGCGAGCACGTCGAGGGTGGCCTCGAGGCCACGGACCTGGAGTTTATGGCGGCTGTGGTCGAAGAAAGTGCACGGGGCGTTCGGCAAGGTTCAGACCTCCCTGGTCTGTTTGAGATGTACGGGGAGGCCTTTTTTTCCACCCTCCGCTCGATAGCTTTCACGAAGGTGCAAAAGATTGAAATAGGACGTTTCCGAGAGTGACGTAGGACGAATCCGTATCTTGGCGTGCCGGAACTGTAGGCGTTTTACTAGCCTTGTCGGAAGGCAGCTTCTGACTGCGATAACCCGTTCGGGCCGAGGGGCGCTAACATCCGAGCCACCCCGCGCAAACAGAAAATCAAAAGACCGAAGCCTGCGGCAGCGCCTACAGGGGGAATGCGTGATGAGTCACCCAATCACCCTGGCATACACCGAACGATCAACATTCCCGCCCGACAGAACCACGCCGACTTTTCTCCCCCTCATCGCTTCACGTTCCTGCATCAGCGCCGCCAGGGCCGCTGCGCCGGCGCCTTCAGCGAGGTTGTGGGTGTCGGTGTAATACACGCGCATGGCCTCGGCAATCTCATCCTCGCTGACCGATACGATTCGCGCCGCAGCCGCCCCGTAGATATCAAACGCGGCGGGCACCGGTTTACGCACGGCAAGGCCGTCAGCGAAGGTATTGGCCGTGGCGGTTTCGAGGATTTCTCCCGCTTCAAAGGATAATTTGGCCGCCGCCGCCTCAGTGGAAACCACGCCCACCACTCGGGTTTTCAGGCCCAACGCGTCACGGGCGGCGATCACCCCACAGATCCCCGAGCCACAGCCAATCGGCACGTAGACCGTGTCCAGATCCGCTGCGGCCTTGAACAGCTCCAGCGCATAAGTGGCCACGCCTTTGACCAACTCGGTATGGAACGGCGGCACCAGATACAAGCCATGCACTTGCGCCAGGCGCGCAGCCTCTTCGCGGGCCTCGTCAAAATCGCGGCCATACTCGACCACTTCGCCGCCAAAGCCGCGCATTGCGCTGTTTTTCTCCAGCGAATTACCCTGTGGCACCACAATCAACGCCCGCAAACCCGACGCGCTGGCCGCCAGCGCCAGGCTCTGGCCATGGTTGCCGCGGGTCGCGCTGACAATCCCCCGCACGTCAGGGTGCATCCGTTTGAGCCAGTGCATGAAGGTAATGCCGCCACGCACCTTGAACGCGCCGGTCGGTGTGTGATTTTCGTGCTTGACCCATACCGTGCAGCCCAGTCGCTCGGCCAACAAGGGCCACGCGTACTGGGCGGTGGCCGGCATGACCTGGTACACGTGGCGTGCCGCCTGTTCGATATCGTCGCGAGTCAGTCTGTGCATGAGTCGTCTCCCTGAGGTTTGGCCCATTCTAGACAGGGCTTGATCACCCCGGCTTTCAGAAAACTGACCTGACTTTTGCGTGCCCTGTTCATTACTATGGTGGGCATGAACCATCGAAACCGCCCCCCGTCCCCGCTCCAGCCTGAACCGGTCCGTCGTGTCGAGGCGGGGCCCTGGGCGATCGAACTGCTACCCGGTGCGGCCTACGCGACCCGATATGTGGCAACCCAATCAGCCATCGGCTTTGCCTTCGACAGCCAGCGAGGCCTGCACGCCATCGGCAGCGACCGGGTGTTGCCCTTCGACGCCATGCCCAATGGCCTGGCTTTCGTCCCCGCCGGTTGCGATGTGCTGTCAGAGTCGCCCAAGGGCGGTGAATACCTGCGGGTCATGCGCACCGATGGCCTGCCGTTGGTGGGGGACCGCGCCTTCAACAATCGCATCGATCAGCAGGCCATAACCCTGGCGCTACGAATGCGTGCGGCGTTGTTACAGGCTTGTGCCCTGGACGATTGGCAAGCCTGGGCACTCGCCCTGGCTGAACGGACCCAAGACCATCAGGCAGGCTCGGCGCCCGCCCTGGGCGCCATCACCACCAGCCGGATGCGGCTGCTCGACGAGTTCATAGACGCGGGCCTCGACGGTCCGCTGGGTGTACAGGAGATGGCAGGGTTACTGGGATTGTCCGAAGGCTATTTCATTCGAGCCTTCAAGCACGCAACGGGCAAAAGCCCGCACAGTTACCTGATCGACCGACGCCTGGCCAAGGCCCGCGCCCTGATGCGCGATTCGACCGCCACGCTGGCGCAGATCGCCCACAGCTGTGGCTTCAACTCCCAGGCACACATGGCGACCACATTCCGACAGCGCCTTGGCGTGAGTCCGGTACAGCTGCGTCGATAGTCGAGGCGGCTTGAGCATTGGCATCGCGTACGTGAATTCAGCCAGGCGATGCAGGCCTTTCGTAACTACTTCCACGCCGCTTTTCTGGCGCCACAACAGCTCAGCGCACGACGCTAAAAAGCCGCAAGCATCGAGCAGTTAACGTCTAGACTTGATCGAAGGCAGATAGTAGCCAGGCTCCGCACCTATAACAAAAAACCACCCGTCATCCAGGGAGCGCCGACTTTGAAAATGTCATCCATCTGCGCCACGGGTTGCCTGTTGGTGGCGTTCGGGGCCTCTGCCACAGGGGTAATGCCGGTCCTCGACCTGGACTTCACCCGCTCAGCGAACGAGACCCTGAAAAAATTGGGTATCCACGACGCCTGCATTATCAGAGCGAAGAATCCGGTCGCTTTCACCTATTGCCGAGAAGGATCGACAACGCTGTGGAAATATCAGGACCTGGACCTGGCGCAACTGGCGGCGATCAAAAGTGAAGAAAAGCTGCCTTTGACGGCCTACCAGCGAATCAGTGTGCTGGAATTCAATAGCGCGGTCTGCCAACAGGAGACCGCTGTACCCGTTGGCCAATCGGCAGTGGCGCGCTGGCTGGTCTTCGGCCTGCTGGCCCTTTCGGTGCTGCTGGGTTTGCGCTACACCTACCAGGTCATCCTGCCCCATCGCCGCGACCTCAACGCCTTGTCGATTCCCGGTTTGCCGGCGATGAGCCAGACACCGCCTCGGGTCAACTCATCGAAAAAGGCAGCGGCCGCGTTTGGTATTGCCGTTGCGGTGGCATTCGTTTGCTTCGGCTGCCTGGGCTTCTGAGCAGGGTCAGCGCCTTTTAGCCAGCCGCTTTCTGTTGCGTCATAGGTACCGATCGGTGGTGCGGCGGCCTGACTACGTCGAGCTACACTTTGCGCTCTTCGCTGCGGCACCTGCGCTACCAGAACCTCGTTTCCTGATCTGGAGGTCCCCCATGAGCAACAACAACGAACTCACGACCTTTACCGGTTGGGCTGCAACAGCCGCCGGTGCTCCCTTGGAGCGCTACAGTTACGATCCCGGTCCACTGGGGCAGGAAGAGGTGGAAGTCGCCGTGGAATATTGCGGTGTCTGTCACTCCGACCAGTCGCTGATCGATAACGATTGGGGCATTAGCCAATACCCCTTCATCCCCGGCCATGAAGTGGTAGGCAGTGTCGTGCGAGCGGGTGCCCAGGTGCGCGGTCTCAAAGTGGGGCAGCGGGTGGGGATTGGTTGGTACAAAGGCAGTTGCATGCATTGCTCCTCATGTATGGGTGGCTCGCACAACCTTTGCAGCACAGCCCAACCCACCATCATTGGCAGCAATGGCGGTTTCGCCGATCGCCTGCGTTCGCACTGGGCCTGGGCCCTTGCGATACCCGCCGGACTGGATCCCGCCATGGCCGGCCCACTGTTCTGCGCCGGTTCGACGGTGTTCAATCCGCTTTTGGAATTCGGCGTCAAACCCACTGACCGCGTGGGTGTAGTGGGTATCGGCGGCCTCGGTCACCTGGCGCTGCGCTTCCTCAACGCCTGGGGCTGCGAAGTCACCGCCTTCACCTCATCCTTGAGCAAACAGGACGAAGCCAAGCGCCTGGGTGCGCACAAAGTCGTGGCCTCGACCGACAGCCAAGCGCTGAAAGCCATTGCCGGCACCCTGGACTTTCTCCTGATCACCGCCAATGCCAACCTCGACTGGCCGGCCGTGCTCGGAACACTGCGCGGCAAGGGCCGCCTGCATTTTGTAGGGATCGTGCCCGGAGCGATTCCCGTGCACGTGTTCGACCTGATCCCTCAACAAAAAACCCTGTCCGCCTCCCCGGTCGGCTCGCCCGCTACCACCGCCACCATGCTTGAGTTCTGCGCACGCCATCAGATCCTGCCGCAGGTCGAGATGTTTCCCATGAGCCGGGTCAACGAGGCTGTCGAGCATCTGCGCAGTGGCAAGGCGCGCTACCGCGTCGTGCTGGATGCCAGCCAATGATGGGCCGACGCATTTTTCTCTGAAGGAGGCGTAGGCCACGGGGTTTTCTCTAAAAGAGAACAACCCCCTTTCAATTATTCATTTTTGCAAACCGGCATTGCGCACTACCGTGATGCCCGCAGGTCGATGACCCTCGATACTGCCTGCAACCACCCCAACGAATGTCTTCTTGTCCCCTTGAGGTAAGCCCCATGTCCGAACAAACCCTGACGGTGCACGCCCCCTACAATGGTGCCGTGATCGGCCAGGTGGCGGTGTCCACCGAGGCGGATGTCGAGCAGGCGCTGAGCGTCGCCCACGGCATTTTTCGCGACCGGGCCCAGTGGCTGTCCAAGCCGCAACGGATTGAAATTCTGCAGCGCGCGGCCGAGTTGATCGCCGCGCGCAAGGTCGAGATCGCGACCCAGGCGGCCAGCGAAGGTGGCAAGCCGCTGAAGGACTCGATCACCGAAGTCGAGCGCGGCATCGATGGCATCCTGAACTGCATCGAGGTCCTGCGTACCGAGGGCGGGCACGTGATCCCGATGGGACTCAACGCCACTTCGCAAAACCGCGTGGCCTTTACCCAATACGAGCCGATCGGCGTGGTCGCGGCCGTCTCGGCGTTCAACCATCCCTTCAACCTGATCGTGCATCAGGTGGTGCCAGCCATCGCCGTCAGTGCCCCGGTGATCGTCAAGCCGGCCGCCAATACCCCGCTCAGTTGCCGCACGCTCCTGCAAATCCTCGCCGAGGCCGGCCTGCCGACAGGCTGGGCGCAGATGGTGCTGCCGACCGATAACGCCGTCACCGGCAAGTTGGTCGCGGATCCGCGCGTGGGTTTCTTCAGCTTCATCGGTTCGGCGCCGGTCGGCTGGATGCTGCGCTCGACCCTGGCACCGGGCACTCGCTGTGCGCTGGAACACGGCGGCGTGGCACCGGTGATCGTTGCCGCGGATGCCGACCTCGACGACGCACTGCCGCGCATCGCCCGTGGCGGTTTCTGGCATGCCGGCCAGGCCTGCGTCAGCGTGCAACGGATTTTCTGCGAGCGCAGCATCGCCGAGCAGGTCGCCCTGCGCCTGGGCCAGTTGGGCGATGCCATGGTGGTCGGGGATCCGACCGATATTCGTACCGATGTCGGCCCGCTGATCGCCGAGCGCGAAGTGCGCCGCGTGGGCCAATGGGTCAATGCAGCCGTCGCCGGCGGGGCCCGCCTGATATCGGGTGGTCGCGAACTGGATCACAACGGCTATGCACCGACGGTGCTGCTCAACCCGCCCATCGACTCGAATGTGATGCAAAAGGAAGTGTTCGGCCCGGTGGTGGCGGTTTACGCCTACGACGATCTGGCCGAAGCGATCCAACTCGCCAACGCCCTGCCCTATGCCTTCCAGGCCGCGGTGTTCACCCGCGATCTGGACACCGCGATGCAGTGCTACCAGGAGCTCGACGCCACGGCGGTGATGGTCAATGAGAACACGCTGTTCCGCGTCGACTGGATGCCGTTCGCCGGAGCGCGCCTGTCCGGGCATGGCGTGGGAGGCATTCCACACACCATGAAAGAGATGCAGATCGAAAAAATGATGGTCTGGCGCTCACGGGCAGTTCGCGGCTGATTGAGCCTCGCCGGCCTGCGATTGAGTCTGGCTCGACCACTCCCGGACGGCCTGGGCGAACAGCCGTAGCGCTATCGGTGGATGACGGTTGGCCGGGTAATACAGACAAAGCCCGGAGTAATTCGGGCTCCATTGCGCCAGCATAGGCGTAACTGCGCAAGCATCCCAATGCGCATCAACTCAGACTGAAAGGCCAGTAGCCATCTAAGTCAGATCCGCACGGGTGCTCATCAAGATGCCTGCGATTTCGCCGACACCAGCGTGTCCAGTTCAGACAACGCCCTTTGCTCAGGGATTGCTGCTCGAGAGGTGTAGGCCTGCCGCCGTTCGATCCAGCGCCGTAGTGCCAGCAGCAAGGCGCTGACAAAACCATACATGACCGTGACAATAAACGCCGATTGCAGCAGTGATTGTGGGGCGAAGCTGGATATTTGCTGGGATCGGCGCAACAGCTCTTCATAGGGAATGATGTACCCCAGGGACGTATCCTGGACAATCGCCAGAACGGCACTGATCAACGCTGGCAACATGAGCTTCAGCGCCTGTGGCAATACAATCCACACCATCGCCTGGTGTTCGCCCATGCCGATCGAGAGCGCCGCTTCTCTTTGCCCGCGCCCCAAAGAGAGGATGCCGGCGCGGATAATCTCCGCCGCCATCGCGCTGTGGTGCAGCACCATGCCGAAAATCAGATAACCCAGGGCTGACCAGTTCAATCCGATCGTGGGCAACAGGATGACGGTAAACAGAATCAACAAAAGCAGCGGCACCGCGCGAAAACAACCGATATAGCTGGCAGCCAAAGTGCGTAACCAGAGCCTGGACGATAATCGCGCCAGCGCCAGAGGCAACGCCAGACTGAATGCCAACACCATACTGATCACTGCGGCCAACAAAGTTGCCATCAGGCCGTCAAACAGAAAGCGCAGTGTTCCCGGATGCAGGAAGATCTCCCATCGCTTGGCATCGAACTGACCGCTGGCATCGAGCCGATGACCCACCGCCATCAGGCAACCCAGAAGCAATAAAACGCCGATCACCGAAATAAGCCGGTTACGCCTTCTGGCAATCGGACCGGGTGGTTCGTAAAGCAAGTTGTCAGCGCTCATCGCAATACCGCCATTTTTTGCTCCAGAAAGCGAAAGAACCAACCTGCCGGCAGGGTCAGCAAGAAATAGGCAGCCATGGCGCCGAGGAAGGTCGGCACGGCCAGGGCCGTGTCGAAGTTGATCTGCTGCGCGGTATAGGTGATGTCCGCGACACCGATCGCAGCGCCAATGGCCGACGCCTTGATTTGAATGATGAACAGATTGCCCAAAGGTCCAATGACCGACTGCACGGCTTGGGGCAAGACTACTTCGCCCAGTATCTGATCGAAGCGCATCCCGATGCTTCGTGCGGCTTCGATCTGGCCAATCGACACAGTGTTGATGCCCGCCCGCACGACTTCACAGATCCAGGCCGCGCTATACAGTCCCAGGACCAGGACCGTGGAAGTGAACAGCGAATAGATGAAGCCCAGCTTCGGCAGCCCGAAGGTGAACAGCAGCAACAGCGCCAGAAGCGGCATCATCCGCATGAGCTCTACGTAACTGCTGGCAAACCAGCGAAAGGGTGGCCATGGGCTCACCCTCATGATTGCCAGAAGCAGTCCGAGAACGATCGCTATGGCGAAAGACAGCAGGGTCAGCTCGACGCTCACCGCGATGCCCCCCAAAAAGCGTTCGATATAAGACATCAAGGTCGCCTCTCCGCAGCTCTTACTGTTCGATCACCGGTACCTGCGGCGCGCCGAGACCGGCTTCAAGATCCTTGCCGTACATTTCTTGCCACTTGCCACTCTGGATGGCCGCCCCCAACTGATTGTTGATCCAGCCACGCCAAGCCTTGTCTTCCTTGGCCACAGCGATGCCGTAGGGTTCTTCGGTGAACGGTGTACCGACCACGCGTAGCTTGCCGGGCTGGCGCATCGACTCGCCGACCAACGTGGCGCCGTCGTCGACATAGGCATCGAAACGTTTGTCGATCAGACCCTCGACGCAAGCAGAGGCATCGCTGAAGGTCACGATCTTGGCATTAGGTGCTAATGGCTTGAGGTTGCGCTCTACGGTGGTTCCGCTCAGTACACAGACAGTTTTACCATCGAGGTCTGCGGTTTTGTTGATCGAATGATCGTTGATCCTGACCAGCGAATCCTGTCCAGCGAGGTAATACGGACCCGCAAAGCCTATGACCTGTTTGCGTTCATCGGTCACTGTCATGGTGGCGATGACCAGGTCGACGCGTTTGTTCTCGACCAGAGGAATGCGGTTTTCCGGTGTGGTGCTGACCCACTCGATGTTGTCTTCGGAGCCTGTGAGCTGCTTCGCCAGCATCCTGGCCAGATCAGCCTCGAAACCTTCAACGTCTCCGGTCATGGGATTTCGGGAGGAGAACATGAGCGTATTCAATGAGCTGCCTACTACCAGCTTTCCGCGCTGGTGTATTTTCGCCATCGTCGAATCGGCGGGGAACTGATCGATGGTGGCGGCCGATGCAATCGTGGCGAACACGCAGGAAGCCAGAAGGGACACGCTGAATGAAACGAATCGGTTTGAGCGCATGGTTGATCTCTCTTTTTATTGTGTTTTCAGTCGAGTTGATTAATGAGCCAGGATCTTGGAAAGAAACTCTCGGGCACGCTCTGAGCGGGGGGCGCTAAAGAAGGTTTCCGGTGGAGCACTCTCAACGATCCGGCCGGCGTCCATGAAAATGATCCTGTCGGCGGCGGAGCGAGCGAAACCCATTTCATGGGTGACCACTACCATGGTCATGCCCGTACGGGCCAAATCGACCATGACCTTTAAAACCTCGTTGACCATTTCCGGATCAAGTGCCGAGGTCGGTTCATCGAACAACATCACACTGGGCTTCATCGCCAGCGATCGAGCCAGTGCAACGCGTTGTTGTTGGCCACCTGACAGCTCTGCGGGATAAGACTTTCCCTTGTGCGCCAGACCGACCTGTTCGAGCTGTTGCATCGCCCACGCCTCAGCCTCCTGACGCTTCATGCCAAGGACTTTTCGCGGACCCATGGCAACATTCTGCAGCGCGCTGCGATGAGCAAACAGATTGAAACCCTGGAAAACCATACCGACCTTGGCACGCATTTTCGCCAGTGCCCCGCCCTCTTCAGGCAGGCGTTCGCCGTGCAAAAAAATCTCACCACTGGTGATGGTTTCCAGGCGGTTGATGCAGCGACACAAGGTCGATTTACCAGAGCCCGAGGGGCCGATAATCACTACCACTTCACCTGGCTGAACTTCTAGATCGACATCAAACAGTACTTGCTGACTGGCAAAGAACTTATTGACCGCGCGTAGTGAGATGGCCGAGGTTTTCTGGTGTTGGGCGTGAGTCGATAGCATGGTTTCTGATCTGCGTTAGAGGTCTGATGTATGCCCGGCAGGCACCCGCACTAGACAAACTTCAATTGCACCGTGGCCTTCAACTGGCCTACCGGCGCGCCGTTGCAATTGTTCAATGCAGGATCTGCCCAGGGCGACAACAGCGGGTTGTCGCTTCCCTGCTCCAGCACTCCCAGTTGCTTGAGTACGGCAATGGTGACGGCAAACACGGTAGGGAAATCGCCATCGCTGACCTTGACCGCTACACCCAACCCTCGGCTACGGATACCTACCGTCTGCACACCATCGGCACCGGTTTTAGCGACCCAATCGCCATTTGATGCAAGCGTGATCCCCAGATCGGACCGGCCGGTACCGGAGACCATTTGCGGATTACGCCGCATGGCGTCAAACAGGCGTTGCAACACAGCGCTGAGGCTAACGTCGGCACCGGCATCAGCGCTGGCCAGTCGCGCCCACAGCAGGGCGAGCCGTGACAGAGGCATTCCGAGGTTTGGTGCGTTACAGCCATCAGTGCCCGTCCAGAACTGATTTTCCGGAACGCGAGTCAGCGATGCGACGACACGCTGGATGTCACGTTGCAGGGGATGGTCCGGTGCCAGGTAGGAATCACTCGCCAGTCCGTGAAGGCGGCAATAGGCAAGGAACCCGGCGTGCTTCCCGGAGCAGTTGTGGTGGCGTTGATCGAAGTGGAAGCCGGCCGGCGGCAAATTGTCTGCGCCGTAGAAGTCCGGTAAATGGCAGCCGCATCCCAGGTCAGTCACTTCGTGCCGGATTTTCGCCAACATGCTGCCCACGGCATTCACGTGCGATGCTTCCCCCGAGTGACTGGCGCACATCACGGCGACTTGCTCATCGGTGAATCCAAAGTGCTCGACACCGCCATCACGAACGAAAGGAACGGCCTGGAACGGCTTGAGCGTTGAACGGGAAAACATCATCGCCCCCGGATCGCCCGCATAGGCCAGCAAAGCCCCTTCAGTATCCACGACGGCTACTGATCCCCAGTGAATGCGCTCCACGTGTTCGTTTCGAGTAGCAATAGCCAATGGAACATGTGCAGGGAAATCCATGATGATCTCGATACTCCAATGTGCCCCGAGACGAACAATCCTCTCGGGTGAATAGGTGGTCGGAAGTTATGAACGGTGTGCGCACTTCGATCGAAATGAGTCTATATACTGGCGAAAATGGATGGAACATCGTCCGATCGAATTCGGTTTTGCAACCAGCGCAAAGGCAACTCTTAAAATGACTTCTGAAACTGCACGTATTGATCACTTGGGCGTAATGAGGGCATTGGTCAAAGTAGTGGAGTTGGGCACCTTCTCCGCAGCAGCCCGAGAATTGCACGTCTCCCCTTCCACATTGACCCGAATGATTACGGCGCTGGAAAAGTCGTTGAACACAACCCTTCTTCATCGCACAACACACATCGTCGCACTCACCGAGGCGGGGCAAATTTATCACGCCCGCGCACTGTCGATGATCGCCGATCTGGATGACACACTACGTGTCGTAAGTGACCTCAACCTTGCACCAAGCGGCCCGCTGAAACTGACTTCTCCGGTGGCTTTCGGCAGGCGCTTCCTTGCACCGCTGATTGCACCTTTCTTACAGATGTACCCTGGCATACAGATGGATTTACGCCTGACCGACAACCATAACGATATGATCCTAGGGGGGTTTGACCTCGATATCCATGAGGGCGAAAATCATCTTGAGAACCTTATTGCCTATCCAATATCCCGCAATGATTCGCTACTCTGCGCAACGCCAGGCTATCTTGCGCGTTGCGGTTATCCCCAAACACCTACCGAACTCAGCAAGCACAATTGCCTCATCTACCTGCACCCCGACAACGACCCGCATTGGTACTTCACCAAAGATGACGTGAAACATTCGATCTTCCCGAAAGGCAATCTTCAGTCGGACAATTCGGAACTACTGCTCGAAGCTGTTTGTGGTGGATTGGGCATTGCCGAGTTTGAAATATGGCTGGTGCGTGATCTGCTCATGAGTGGCGAATTACAAATTGTTCTTCCGCAATATCGTTTTGTTAACTCGCTGACCGGGAGACAAATTTACATGGCTTATCTTCCCAACCGACGCTATTCCACAAAAGTTCGAGTATTGCGCGACTTTCTCGAAACCCGGCTCAAAGGCATCGGTGAACTTCCCCCCGAACTCTTTAAACACAGTGGGCAATAGCGCGTAACATTTTTTATCCGGGGTGATGGCCACCCAATCAAGTTCGTTCAAGCCAGGCACGGGCGATTTCTTCGCGCGTAGCAAACCAGACGCCGCCGTGTTGCCTGGCATACTCGATGAATTGCTTGATCGCCCTGACCCGCCCTGGACGTCCAACCATACGTGGATGCAGCCCGATCGACATCATTCGTGGCCCTTCAGCCGACTCCTCATAAAGGACCTCAAAGCTTTCTTTCATGTACTCGAAAAAGTCCGATGCCTGCGACAGTCCCGGTGAATTCCAGTAGCGGAAATCGTTCACGTCGGCGGTGTAAGGCACCACGAGATGACGCTTGCCCTCGACCTCGACAAAGTAGGGAACATCGTCATTGTAGGCATCGGAATCGTAGAGAAAACCGCCCTCCTCAACGACCAGGCGACGTGTGTTGACGCTGGCGCCATATCGGCAATACCAGCCAACCGGGCGCTTGCCACAGGTGCGTTCGAAGGACTCGATTGCCAGGCGCATGTGTTCACGCTCCTGCTCTTGAGTCAGGCGAAAGACTTCCTCCCAGCGATAACCGTGGCTGCAAATTTCATGCCCCCCTGCGACGGCAGCGCGTGCAACATCGGGGTTCTGCTCAAAGGCCACTGCGCAAGCATGAAAAGTCGCACGAACCGATTGCTGATCGAGAATATCCAGAATTCGCCAGATCCCCACGCGCGAGCCGTACTCGTACATCGACTCCATCGCCAGATTGCGTGTGCCGTCGGGTATTGAATAGCTGCCCCACTCGGTCATTGATTCCTGGTCTGGGTCGCCCATGGCGAGCGAGCGTTCGGAGCCTTCTTCGTAGTTGATCACCAGGCTGATGGCCAAACGTGCGCCATTGGGCCAGGTGCCATGCGGGCGTTGTCTACCGTAACCCACTAAATCGCGTGCAGGTGAAACCATCGGGATCTTCTCCTGAAGTGACTGGTTAAATAAGTACGTGGTGAAAGTAGCGACTTAGCAGTCGATATCTTTCAGCCGGTCATGGCTAAAGGTGCTGTCCGATTGCCACTCGCTGAAGGCCAGCCCCATGGCCAGGGTTTGAGCGATACAGAACGAGGCGGTGAGCGAGCGAAAGCCCAGTAATTCGGCGTCGTTGACCTCGATTACTGTATCGGCCATCTGCCCGATGGGGCTCAGAACACTGTCAGTAATCGCCACCAGCGTCACGCCTGCTTCCCGCGCCTGACGACACGCCTCAACGGTGTCACTGGCGTACGGCGGAAAGCTGACGGCTATCAACAAATCATCATCGGCAATGGCGCAGACCTGCTCCGGCAACGTACCGCCAGCACCGCTGATGTGCACGGTTCGCCGGCCCACACGACTCAACGCGTAGCTCAGGTAAGCCGCCACTGGAAAGGCACGGCGCATGCCGATAACGAAAGTAGTGCGCGCCACTTGCAGATGAGCGATGGCGGCTTCGATATTGGCCTGCTCGCCACCTTCGGCCAGGTGTTCCAGAGAAACGATATTGGCCTGGCTGAACTCACGCAGAATCGCGCCGACGTCACTCGGGTCCTCCAGCAACGTCTCACCGCCGTAGTGGCGTATACGCTCGCTGTGGGTGTCTGCCGCCTGTTGCAACGGTGCACGGAACAGGCGCTGCAAATCCTTGAAACCTGCAAAGCCAAGGGCCTGAGCCAGCCGAATATAAGCGGAGGGCGCGATGCTCGAGCGCTTACCCAGTTCGGCTACCGTGTTGAGTGCGATTTCATGCGGGTTGTCGATCAGGAATCGGGCAGCATCGCGCAGACGACCGGTCAGTTGTTCGTGCTGGGCGGCGATACAGTCACGCAGCTCTGCAAGGGTTTCAGGTAAGGCCATAGGGAGGGCTCGTAAAATTAGAATTGTGTACGCCTGTCAACGCAATGCATTGATTGCCTGATCCAGCGCAGTGATGAGGCGGTCGACTTCTTCCAGCGTGTTGTAATGCGCCAACGACACCCGCACTACCCCGCCAAACTGGTCAAGCCCAAGGGCTTCGATAAGTCGCCGCGCGTAGAAGTCACCAAAGCGAATGCCGATCCGGTGCTCATCGACCCTGCGCACAACAGCCTCGGACTGCACGCCCTCAACCACGAAACTGATTGTTGGTACTCGATTGCGGGTATGCGCCTTGCCAATGATGCGAACGCCCTCGCGCTGGCGCAAAAATGCCAACAGACGCTCAGCGAGCAAATCTTCCTGCACCTCAAAGGCATCGAACGCAGCCTGCATGCACTTGCGCTCGCTGCCTTGCGCGCCAAGCCGGGTACTGATGTCGAGCAGGTAGTCGGTAATGCCAATGCAACCGAAGGACAACTCATAGTTGACGTTGCCCGGCTGCAATTTGTAAGGCACCACGTCCTGGCCGATAAAGAAATGGTTAAGGCTCGGCAACTCCAGCAATAGATAACGACGTCCCCAGAGCACGGCAAAGTGTGGACCGAAGGTTTTGTAAAAGCTGTAGACGTAGAAATCCGCTCCGCTGGCCTGCACATCAACCAGTCGGTGCGGCGCATAGGCAACAGCGTCCACGCACAGCTTGGCGCCCACCGCATGCACACGTCGCGCCACCTCGGCGACTGGGTTGATCGAGCCGAGAATATTCGAGGTGTGAGTCATGGCCACATAACGGGTTTTGTCATTGAGCAAGACCTGCAGGTCATCCAGCTCCAGCTCACAACTGTCCCGGTTGACCTGCCAAACACGCAGGGTCGCACCGCGGCTTTCGCAAAGTTTGACCCATGGGCCGATGTTCGCCTCGTGATCGCAATTGGTGACGATGATTTCATCGCCCGGAACGATTGACGGAGCGATGGCACGACACAGTATTTGCAACAAGTGGGTGGTCGAACCGCCCATGATCACTTCTTCGGGATGCTCGGCGTTGATCAACTGCATCACCGAGTACCGCGCTTGCATCACTCGCGCCCCAGCGTCTACGGACGGTTGGTAGGACGCGCCCAGTTGCACGCTGCTGTTGAGCATGTAATCAACAACCCGCTCGGCTACGGAGCCCAGCACCATCGAACCACCGGCGTTATCCATGTAGGCATAGCCATCGGCCAGGCCTGGAAATTGCTTGCGAACGTAATCAATATCAAGAGGTTTCACTCTACTTTCTCCAGCCCGATTCAATGATGCAAGATGGCCTGCAGGAACGCTCGTGTGCGGGGTTCCTGAGGTGCGGTAAAAAACGGTTCAGGGATGTTCTGCTCAACAATGCGTCCACTTTCCATGAAGATCACCCGGTCGGCGACCCGACGGGCAAAGCCCATTTCATGAGTGACCACGACCATCGTGACGCCGGAGCGAGCGAGGTTCTGCATGACATCGAGTACCTCGCCAACCATTTCCGGGTCCAGTGCCGAAGTCGGTTCATCGAACAGAATTGCGCGAGGCTCCATGGCCATGGTGCGGGCAATGGCAACACGCTGCTGTTGGCCACCGGACAATTGGCTCGGGAATTTGTGCGCGTGATCACCCATCCCGACCTTCACCAATAGCTCCTTGGCCCGGGCATGCGCATCACGCCGACTCAGGCCGCGAACACGGATCGGCGCCAGCGACACGTTGTCGAGAACACTGAGGTGCGGATAGAGGTTGAAACTCTGAAACACCATGCCTACTTCACTGCGGATGGCGGCCAGTCGCGGGCCGTTTTCAACCCGCTCACCCGCCACGCGGATATGGCCTTGCTGGTAGTCTTCAAGCAGATTGATACAGCGGATCAAGGTCGATTTCCCCGAGCCAGACGGGCCAAGAATGACTACCACTTCACCTTCTTCAACCTGCAGGTTGATATCGCTCAACGCTTTGAAGTTGCCGTAGTACTTGTCGAGTTTCTCAATGTCGATCAACGTGCTCATGCGGTTTTTCCTCCAGAGGCGTTACGACGCTCAACCCAGCTGACCATCTGCACCAGCGGCAACAGCAGCAACAGATACAGCAAGGCAGCCCCTACCAGCGGTGTCGGGTTAGCAGCCAGTGCCTGCGCCTGGGTTGCCTGCTTCAACAAGTCAGGCATCGCTACGACCGAGGCAAGCGCGGTGTCTTTCATCACGTTGATGCAGTTGCTGGTCATGGGCGGCATTACGATGCGGATGGCTTGCGGCAAAACAACGTCGCGCATGGTGTTGAAAAAGCTCATGCCTTGGGAGGCCGATGCTTCGAACTGGCCACGGGGAATGGCCTCGATGCCCGAACGAAAAATCTCCGCACTGTAGGCGCAGGATACAAGCGAGAGCGCACTGGCAGCGGCCGCAAAAGACGACAGCCGAATACCTACAAAAGGCAGCGCGTAATAGATGAGTACCAGCAAAACCAGCAATGGAATGGAGCGCATGATATCGATGTAGATACGTGCGAGCGCTCGAACAGGTGTATAGGAGTACAACCGCAGCAACGCCAGTAAAAGACCGCCCACCAGGCCCAGGGCAATGCTCACCACCCCAAGCAGAATGGTGACGCCCAAACCACGCATCATCAGCGGAAGCGACTCGACGAGCACATTCCAGTTAAAAAATGTCTGCAAAAGATCCATGGGATACCTCGGTCAATACAAGCGGCGAACGGGTGTCGCCACTCACATGCATCATCAGCAGGGCTTACTTGAGGACAGCGGTCACCTGCATCGTGCTCGAATCTTTATCAGCGTCGGCGCCGAACCATTCCTTGTGGATTTTTCCGAGTGTGCCGTCTTCTTTCATCTTGCTGATGATATCGTTGACCTGATCGCTCATCGCCCAGCCTTTGGCGTGCATCAGCGAGTAGCGTTCACCGGTGGGAATACGCGCCACGATCGAATATTGCGGTTTGTCCTTGATGTAGTAGAGCACCGCAGGAATGTCGCTGAGGTAGCCATCGATTCGCCCGGAAGCCAGATCGAGCATGGCCGGCGACAGCCCTTCATAACGCGAGACATCGGCAAACTTGTACTCGTCCTTGTGTTGGCCGATCCACATGTCACCGGTCGAGCCGGTGTCGACGCCAACCACCTTGTCTTTCATGTCGGCCAGGCTCTTGACCTTGGACGTGGTCAGTGCGGTGAGCGACTGGTCGCTGTCGAAGTAAGGCTGCGCAAAGGCGACCGACTCCAGGCGTTTGGGGGTGATGGTGATCGATGAAATAGCGATCTCGACGCGTTTGGATTGCACGGCACTGAACAGGCCGTTGAAGGGAATATTGACGAACTCGACGCTTTTTCCGGCGCGTTTGGCCACCTCTTTTACAACATCGACTTCAAAGCCGACAAACTCACCTTTGGAATCCTGAAACTCCCAGGGCACGTTGCCAACGTTAGCACCTACGGTCCAGTCCGCGGCCCAGGCTGGCAGTGCAACTGCGGCGGTCATGAACAATCCCAACATCACTTTCGCTTTCATGTTTGCTCCCGATTGTTTGTTTTATAGGTGCTCACAGCGGTTGATCTCGTACAACGTGGGATCGAGAGTAAATCAGCGGAGTATTTATTTCAATACCGCATATCTATGAATTATTTGCTCCATCGATGAATAGCCTCGGCGAGCAAACCGCCAGCGTTTCTGACACCATCGCTTTGCGAATCTGCTTTGCGATCGAGCTGAGTTATTCGCGGTCGGAACCGACGTAGGTGATCGCCCTCAACGGACCTGGCAACAGGCAGCCATCAGGCATGTCAGTTCTGTACCAGCCCGGGGTTGGTGATCGGTATCCGCTGCCAGGTATCACGCCGAGACCACCACCCCGCCCTCCAACGCCGTCGCCCCCGCCACCTTGCATAACTCCACCCCAGCCGCCGCAAACCGGATCGCACTGCGCATATACATCACCCCGCTCACTGAACTGCACACCACCTGCGTTACACCACTAATGGGGTCGATGAGGTGAACCACCGGTTCATCGCATTCAACCCACGCGCCGGGTTGATGCAGGAATACCACCAGCCCGGCGCACGATGCGCGCAGGGTGAGTGAGCCATCGAATGGGGTGGCCGGTCGGGCCAGGGCGGGCATGACGGGTACGGCGCCTTCGAGGATGCCGCGGTGTTGCAGGAAGGCATAGAGCGCGGCGGCGTCCTGGGCTGCCAGTGCATGCTCAACCTGCGCTTCGCCGCGCAACTCGACGGTTGCGGCGATGCAACCCGACGGGACCGGAAAACGACTGCCGAACTGTTCTGCCAGCCGCCACCACGGCTGGCCGCAGGCTTCGTCGAACGAGCCGGCACCGCTGCCGTGGGCGAGCAAGGCGGCCTGGGCGCCTATATAGCGGGCCAGCGGTTCAAGCTCATCCCAGTGAGGTGTCTCGCCGTAAAGATGGACCACGGCCTGGGCATCGCAATGCAGATCGAGAACGACATCGGCATCAAAAGCCAGCAGCAACTGGGCCTTGCGCAGGGAGTCGATCTCACTGTGGGGGTGCATCTGATTCAGCGCATCGGCCATGGCGCGGCGGATGATCTGCCGGTTTTGATCGACCTCTTCAGTCAGTTCATCAGCCAGTTGGCCTGCAACCATCTGGGCCAAATCCGGGTAGCGCCGGTTGAAGTTCTCACCACTGTTGAAGTCAAAGCGACCCATGGCGTCGTGCATCAGCGTCTGCTCCAGGCCGATCGGGTTGGCGATGGGCACCAGCACGATTTCCCCGAGGATTTCACCACGCGCCTCGGCCCTGTCGAGCAATTGCCGCAGATGATGCAACGCCAACATGCCGGGCAGTTCGTCGGCGTGCAGGCTGGCTTGCAGGTACACCTTGCCGGCGCGACCTGCCTGCCCGTAATGCAGGCTGATCAGTTCGCGCCGGGTACACGGGTTACGGGTCAACAAGGGATGGTATTGGACGCGCATGGGTTATTCCTGGTGGGGTGAGTCGATTCATCTTTATGAAAATGAAAGGCACCCACAATCGAATAATTTACCCATCAATGGTGAACCAAATGATCCTTTCAGGCGGTCTGCAGAGGGCAATTCTGTTCAATTAAATTGGACAATGGCGCAAATTTATTTTGATTGATGTAATTATTTTGTCACCAATACTAGGGCCCTCGATTCAGGTTCTTCTACGCCTGACATCCATAAGAAAAACCAGAGGTGCTCGCATGACCAGTTGTGCCCAGGCGCTTGTTCGCCTGCTTGAAGGCTACGGTGTGGAGTCAGTATTCGGCATTCCCGGCGTGCACACCGTAGAGCTGTATCGCGGACTGGATGGCAGCTCGCTGCGCCACATCAGCCCACGCCATGAACAGGGGGCCGGTTTCATGGCCGACGGTTATGCACGTGCCAGCGGCAAGCCGGGTGTGTGCTTCATCATCACCGGTCCCGGCATGACCAATATCCTCACCGCGATGGGCCAGGCTTATGCCGATTCGGTGCCGATGCTGGTGATCTCTACCACTAGCCGTCGTGAGCACCAGCGTCTGGGACACGGCTATCTGCACGAGATGCCAGACCAGCGCGCCGTGGTCTCGGGGGTCTGCGCCTTCAGCCATACCTTGCAGCGTCCGCAGGAAATGCCGGAAGTGCTGGCTCGAGCCTTCGCCCTGTTCAGTTGCGCCCGTGCGCGTCCAGTGCACATCGAAATTCCCCTGGACGTACTGGAAATGCCGGCCGACGACCTCGATCTGCGTCCACGTACCTTGCCGCAAGCGCCAGCTCCGGCGGCAGCGAATATCGACGCGGCGGTGAAGTTGCTGGCTTCGGCACGCAAGCCATTGATCCTTGCTGGCGGCGGTGCACGCCGCGCCGGCCAGGCACTGCAGGCTCTGGCCGAGCGCCTGCAAGCGCCGGTCGCCCTGACCACCAACGCCCGTGGCCTGTTGCCCCCTGAACACCCGTTACTCCTCGATGGCGTGCAATCGTCGGCCCATGGTCGGGCGCTGTTTGCAGAGGCGGATGTGGTGCTGGCGGCAGGTACCGAATTGGGGGAAACCGACTATGACTTTTTTGGCCTCGGGCCTTTGGTGTTGAATGCGTCGCTGATCCGCCTGGACATCGATCCATTGCAAATCCTCGGCGCCACGCGTGCCGATGTCGGCCTGCTGGGGGATGCCGAGCAAGGTCTGCAAGCGCTTCTGGGCGCGCTGTCCGATCCCCCGACCAGCGAGTGGGCACCGTCGAGCGTGGCGCGGGTCAATGCCGCCGAACGGGCCGGTTGGACCCCTAAGCAAAACGTCATGCAGCAAATGCTCGACACCCTGCGCGACACCCTGCCGGCGCCGATCGTGGTTGGCGATTCGACCCAGCCGGTGTATCAGGGTGCCTTGGGTTATCGCGCCCCCCAGGCCAATAGCTGGTTCAACGCCGGCACCGGTTTCGGCACCTTGGGCTACGGCTTGCCGGCCGCCATCGGCGCCAAGCTGGCCATGCCCCACCGCCCGGTCATCGCCGTGGTGGGCGACGGTGGCGTGCAGTTCTCCAGTGCCGAACTGATCGCCGCGCGCGAAGCCGAAGCCGGCGTAATCGTAGTGCTGTGGAACAACCACTGTTACGCCGAGATCCGCGACTACATGACCGCCCGCGATATCCCGCCGCTGGGCGTCGACATCCTGCCACCGGACTTTGCCGCACTGGCCAAGTCCTGCCACGTACAACACCTGCCGGTAGCCAGTCGCGAGCAATTGCGCGAAGTGCTCATCAGCCTGGCCGACACTCGTCAGCCAGTGCTGCTGGAGCTGGACGCCGCCGCCTTTCTATCTGCCTGAGTACAACGCCGCTGATTTTTGGGAGTGAACCGCATGGAACTGCAGAAAAGATTTGCCCTGAACTGGATCGAACAGCACCGCCAGCAACTGTCGGATTGGCATCAGATTATCTGGCACTACGCAGAACCGGCATTCCGCGAATACAAATCCTGCGCCTGGTATGTCGAATTGCTGCGCAACGAAGGTTTCACGGTAGAAGAAGGCAGTGGTGGCATGCCGACCGCATTCTGCGCCACCTTCAGCAATGGCGAAGGACCGGTGCTGGCGACCTATGCCGAATACGATGCGGTGCCGGGTAATTGCCAGGCCGCCACCACACGCAAGATGCCCCGAGACGGTTTGTCGCGTTTTGCCCCGGGCCACACTGACCCGCATTCGGCGCTGGGCATCAGTGCCCTTGGTGGCGTACTGGCGGCCAAGGCGACGATGCTCGAGTTCGGCATTCAAGGCACGATCCGTTTCTTTGGTGAGCCCGCTGAAAAACTCCGGGCTTCCAAACCGGTGCACGCAGCCAAGGGTTACTACGACAACCTCGATGCGGCAATCAGCTTTCACCCCACCTACATGCTGCCGCTGAACAACACCACCACCTGGGATACCCATTGCGGTATCGCCTACGCCTATATCTACAGCTTCACCTGCGAAGACCCGGAAAACTGGATCGCCGCCGACCGCTATAGCCCGATTCCGCAAAACCATCTGGCGGCACGCGCGCCAGGGGCCAACGATGCGTTGATGCACTTCTACAACCTCAACGAGAGTTTGCGCCGCTCCACACTGCCATTCACCGGGCTGTGGAGTTACAACGAAGCGATCCTCACTGCCGGGCAGGCCACTGCTGACAACCTGCCACCGCACTTGTCGCAGATCCAGTACCTGCTGCGTTGCGATTCGATCGAGCAGGCCGAGACCATTTCCACGGTGATGGACAACAACGCTGCCGCTGCCGCGATGGCCACCGGATGCCAGTGGAAAAAGACCTGGGTCTGCAAGTCCCGAGGCGGCCTGGCCAACCATGTGCTGGCGCAGGCCACCTACGACAACCTGGCTGCCATAGGTGCCCCGCAGTGGGGAAGCGAAGCTTGCGATATCGCGCGGGAAATCCAGAGCAACCTGGGGCTGGAGCCGATGTCAGAACCCTTCCTGCCCGCCACCGGGCAATTGATCGAGCCGCAGGAATGCGAACGAAAGATGCGCCTGCAAATGCCGGCATGGCAGAAGTACCTGACCTCCGACGACTATCCCGAATACACCTGGCATTGCCCGACGGTGCGCCTGTTGGTAGCCCGGCCCATGCTCGCCGCACCAGCCGGCCACGTGTACCCGGACTGGGTCTCCAATGCCTTGGGCGGTATTCCCCAGACGATCGATCCGATGATCAACGTCGCCTCGAAAACCATTGCCACCACCTTGCTCGATCTGTTCTGCCGCGACGAATTGCTGAGCGCCGCCAAGGCTGAATTCAACCAGCGTACCGGCGGTGGCGTCGGTGGCGAACATTGGCAAGCGCCATTGTTGCCGGCTGATTTCCAGGCGCCTCATCGCTTTCGCTGGCCCGAGTACATCAGCACCGCTCGCGGTGAAGAATGGTGGATTCCCGCCCGAGAAGACGAATAGTCCGCAGAACAACCAGAATTCGAGGAGCCAGACGTGCAAGCACTCACCAACGTGAAAATCCCGCAGCCGGAAACGGACACCTCCGTCGTCGCCATTGACGACCTGCACAAAAGTTACGCCGATCACCACGTGCTCAAGGGCATTTCCATGCGTGCCAAAGAGGGCGAAGTGGTCTCGCTGATCGGCTCCAGTGGCTCGGGTAAAAGTACCTTGCTGCGCTGCATCAACCTCCTGGAAATCCCCTGTAGCGGCAGCCTGAAAATCAACGGTGAAGCGGTACGCTTGAGGACCGGCCGCAACGGCGAAGCGCAAGTTGCCGACCCGCGCCAGGTCGAACGGCTGCGTACCCGACTGAGCATGGTGTTCCAGAGCTTCAACCTGTGGCCCCACCGCACGGTGTTGGAAAACGTCATCGAAGCCCCGGTGTACGTGCTCGGTGAAGACCGAAAGGAAGCTACCGCGCACGCCGAACATCTGTTGGAAAAAGTCGGGTTGATCGACAAGCGCGACGTCTACCCGGCATTTCTTTCCGGTGGCCAGCAGCAGCGAGTGGCCATCGCCCGCGCCTTGGCCATGCGCCCGCAAGTGATGCTGTTCGATGAACCGACATCGGCCCTGGATCCGGAGTTGGTGGGCGAAGTGTTGCGCGTGATTCAAGGCATCGCCGAAGAAGGCCGCACGATGATTCTGGTTACCCACGAGATGGCCTTTGCCCGTGATGTGTCGAGCAAAGTGATTTACCTGCATCAGGGCCGGGTCGAAGAAGAAGGCCCGCCCTCGCAAGTGTTGCTTGACCCGCGCAGCGACCGTTGCCGGCAATTTGTGATGGCCCAGGACAACCGCGGATAACCCGCACCGATTTATTCAACCTCGATAACAACAACCTGAAAGAGGCACTCAAACATGAAAAAAACTCTGTTGGTTACCCTGCAAGCTTGCCTGTTGGCGGGTATTGCAAGCAGCGCTTTTGCCGCCGACAAACTGGTGTTCGGCATCGCACTGGAACCCTATCCGCCGTTCTCGTTCAAGAGCGGCAAGGGTGACTGGAGCGGCTTCGAGCCGGAGATGATCACCGCCGTCTGCGCGCGCATGAAGGCTGATTGCACACTCAATGAAATGTCCTGGGACGGCTTGATCCCGGCCCTGAAATCCCAACAAGTGGACGTGGTGCTGAACTCGCTGTCGATCACCCCGGAGCGCCAGCAGGTGATCGATTTCACCCAGCCGTACTTCTTCACTCGCGCCCTGTGGATCGGTGACCGCAGCATGGAACTGGACCCGACACCCGCCGGCCTCAAGGGCAAGATCATTGGCGTGCAGGGCTCCACCACCCACTCCGCCTTCGTCAAGAAATACTACGGCGAAACCTCGACCATTCGTTACTACAACGACCAGGACGACATCCTCGCCGACCTGCGCAGCGGTCGCGTCGACATCATGCTGGCGGACCAGTTGGTGGTCGAGCCGCTGCTGGAAAAACCAGACAACTCGATGCTCGCCAGCAAGGGCGTCGCGCCGCTCGATCCGCTGTTCGGCGATGGTGTCGGTGCCGGTGTGCGCAAGGGCAACGATGCATTGCGCGAGCGTTTGAACGTGGCCCTGCAATCGCTGCGTGACGACGGCAGCTACGAAAAAATCCGTGAGCGCTATTTCAAGACTGACATCACGACCCTCAAGTAATCCGATTGATCCAGCCGGTCCTGCAAAGGTGTGCTCATGACAGTTTCTGAAATTTCCCGGTTGTTTTTTGCCGATGGTTGGCTACAAGCCTTGGCGCAGGGCACGGTGAGAACCCTGGGCATTTCCCTGGGCGCCTTCGTCCTGGGCCTGGCAATTGGCTTGATCGTGGCAATGGTCAAGCTCAAGGGGCCGCGCTGGATGGTGATCTGCGCCAATTGTTACACCACCTTGTACCGCGCGGTGCCGGAGTTGCTGCTGATTTTGCTGCTGTATTACGCAGGCGCCGACCTGATCAACCTGACGATGGCGGCGCTTGGGCAACCAAGCGTCGAGATCAACGGTTTCATGGCGGCCGTGGTGGTGCTGGGAATTGTGCAGGGGGCTTACTCGGGGGAAATCATCCGTGGGGCCATCGAATCGATTCCCCATGGTCAGATCGAAGCCGCGCGCGCCTACGGGATCAACCGCAGCCTGCTGGTGCGGCGGGTGATTCTGCCAACCATGCTGCCATTCGCCATTGCCGGCCTGTCCAATCTGTGGCTGGTTCTGGTCAAGGAAAGTGCGTTGATCAGCGTGGTGGGGTACAGCGAGTTGTTGACGGCAGGTCGCCAGGCCGCGGCGTCGACCAAACACTACTTGCTGTTTTACCTCGCAGTGGCTGCGTTTTATTACCTGATCACACTGGTTTCAAGCTCGGTGTTCCGACAGGTCGAAGTTCGCTTCGAGCGCTGGATGCCACGGCACACATAAGGGAGGTGGTCATGGACTTTCATTGGTTGAGCAGTTTTTACAGCGAATTGGTCAGGGGCTTTGGCCTGACGCTTGAACTGCTGCTGATCTCGGGCTTTTTCGGTTTTCTGATGGCGGTGGGCGTGGCCTTGGGGCGGTTGTCCAAGCATCGCTCTTTGGCGAACGGGCTGCGTTTTTACACCAGCGTACTGCGCGGGACACCGTTGCTGGTACAGATCTACGTCCTGTACTACGGCGTTGGCAGTGTGTTCGCAACCTTCCCTTTGATACGCGGCAGCATGTTCTGGCCGTATTTGCGCGAAGGCTTCTGGTACGTAGCTTTTGCCCTGACCCTGAGCGTTTCGGCCTACGTCGGCGAAGTGCTGCGCGGTGGTTTGCGCGCGGTGCCGCGTGGAGAGCTGGAAGCGGCGCGGGCCTATGGCATGCGGCCGTGGCTGGTGCTGCGCCGGGTGTGGATGCCACGCGCGCTGCAGATGCTGCGCCCGACATTGGCAGGTGAAAGCGTGATGCTGCTCAAGGCCACGGCACTGGCTTCGACCGTTGCGGTGACCGATCTGCTCGGGGCGGCGAATCTGGTCCGTGCACAAACATTGCGGGTCTACGAGCCGCTGCTGGTGGTGGCTGTGATCTACATCATTCTGGCAATTGTCATCGAACAAGGTTTTGCCCGTATCGGCAAAACGCCCCAACGTCAGGCCTGAATTCAAGATTGATTGAAACGTCGGCCCGAGGGTTTATAAGGAGCTTCAAATGAAATACTCGTCCATGGTCAAGCGCATCAGCGGCGAAACCGTCACTGCCTGGGATATCCACTACGCCGCGTGTGATGCACAGGCGCGGGGCGAAGATGCGATAGTGCTGAGCATCGGCGATCCGGACTTCGCCACCGCCAATGAAATTTGCGCGGCAGCGGTCCAGGCACTGAACGATGGCGACACCCATTACACCCATGTGATCGGTCGGCCTGAACTGCGCGAAGCCATTGCCGCCAAGCAAACGGCCTTGCTCGGCCAGCCGGTGTCTGCCGACAACGTAGCACTGGTGGCCGGGGCGCAGAATGGCTTGTACGCCACCGCCATGTGCCTGTTCGAACAGGGTGATGAAGTGCTGGTGCCAGCGCCGATGTACCTGACTTATGCAGCAAGCATTCAGGCCTCGGGGGCGCTTCTGGTGCCGATTGCCCAGCCGGCGGAAAATGATTTTCGCCTGACGCTGGCGGCAATCGAAGCCGTGATCACCGACAAGACTCGCGGCATCGCCCTGGCCACGCCGAACAATCCGACGGGCAATGTCTACACCCGCGAAGAGCTTGAAGCGGTAGCGCTGGTCGCCCAGCGCCACAACCTTTGGGTGATCAGTGACGAGGTCTACGGCCAGCTCACCTACGACCGTCCACACCAGAGCGTGGCGACCCTCGAAGGCATGGCCGGGCGCACCGTGGTGCTCAACAGCCTGTCAAAATCCCACGCCATGACCGGCTGGCGCGTGGGCTGGGTGGTAGCGCCACAAGAACTGATCGGCCATCTGGATAACCTGCTGCTGTGCATGCTCTACGGGTTGCCGGGCTTTATTCAGGCCGCCGCGCTCAAGGCACTGGAGCTGGATGAACAGGTGGTCAGCAGTGCGCGGGCACTGTATCTGCGGCGCCGCGACCTGGTGGTCGAAGGGCTGCGCAATGTACCGCTGCTCAAGTGTAAGGTGCCCGAGGCCGGCATGTTCATGTTGGTGGATGTACGTGAAAGCGGCCTGTCGAGCACCGATTTCGCCTGGCAGCTATTCCGGGAGACCGGGGTCGCGGTACTCGATGCCAGTGCGTTCGGCGCCAGCACCTCCGGTTTCGTGCGGATTTCGTTCACCGTCTCCGATGCCGCCCTGAGTGATGCCTGTGGTCGTATCGCAGGGTTTGTCGAACGCCTTCAGGCGCGCAATTGACGCGCAACGCCATGGCACGGATTGCCGCAGCCCTGATCTGAACCGTGAGCGGGTTTCCCCGCCCACACAGGCCAGCAGTGCCTTCAGGTCGTTGTCCAGTGCCTCGGCAATCTGCACCCCCTCTGCCAGGCTGCGTGTCCACGCCCCAGCCTTCGGGGATCGCTTTGCCGGCGCGACCAGTCCCGCAGCGGTCAGTTGCGCGATCTCCACCCCTAGCGCGGAAAAATGCACGCAGGAGTTTATTTGACCAGTCGCTTTTCCTTCGACGGCCGGTAACCGAAGTACGAGCTGTAGCACTTGCTGAAATGACTGGGTGAAACAAACCCGCAGGCAACCAGTACATCGACCTGGGACAGCTCCGTGTGCTGCAGCAGTCGGCGCGCTTCAGTGATACGCAGCTCCAAATAATAGCGCTGCGGCGTGGTGCCCAGCTGCTCGCGGAACAAACGCTCCAGCTGGCGCCGCGAACGCCCCGCGTAGACCGCCAGTTGCTCCAGCTCCAGAGGCTCTTCGAGGTTGGCATCCATCAACTTCACCACCTCGCGCAATGGCGCGCTGACACAGATGTTCTCGGCGGGCTTGATGCGTCGGTAACGAGACTCTTCGAACGCCAGGATGTCCTCGACACCCTCGACGAGCGCCTTGTCGTGCAGCCCTTTGATCCAGTCCAGCGCCATGTGGAATGCCCCGGAAGGACTGGACGCCGTGAGCCGGTCCCGATCAATGATATAGGGTTCACTGCTGACCTGCGTGGCCTTGCAGAACTCCGCGAGCGCCGGACGATGCTCGGGGTGAATGGCGCAGCGGTAACCGTCAAGCAAACCGGCCTTGCCCAGGAACCATGCACCATTCCACAAGCCGGCCAGACTGACGCCCTGCTCCGATGCGGTTCTGAGCAGGGTGATAAAACCGTCACTGGCCTTGAGTTCGGTCCGATATCCACCGCAAATAACCAGCAGATCCAGCGCCTTGATCTCTGCACAATCGAGACGGGCATCGGGCCGAATCACCAGCCCCAGATCGCTGACGACCTCGCCTTCGTTCAGGCCGAATGTACGCGAAGAGAAGGCCGCCGGACGCAGAAGATTCGCCGTGACAAAGGTATCCAGCACCTGGGTAAACGCAGGCAGCGAGAAATGTTCGAGCAGTAGAAACCCTGTTCGGACCGTTCGCAGGTCGCCTGTGTGCTCGTTGAGATAGCGGAGGTTTTTGCCCTTCATACCTCCGCTGAATTGCCGTCGCTCGATCAATGCCCGACCCACTCCGTTACGTTACGAACATGCCTTGAATGTATGGGTAAAACGCAATTCCAATCAGTTGAGACTAGGGTGCCGCCTCCCCCATCACATCTTCTGCCCAACTGATGGCGGCCACGACAGTAGGGAAACCGATGGTGCTGGTCAATGCGATCAGCGCATGGCGGATTTCCTCCGGGGTAGCCCCCTCTTGCGCAGCCCGCCGGGCATGACTGTGCACTGCGCCTTCGGAATGGATGGCCGCCGCGGCACCCAGCTGGATCAACTGGACCACTTTCTCCTCCAGTGGCCCCGCCGCACGCACCGCTGCACCCAACGCCTCCACGGCGTCCAGGTACTGCGGGTATTGCTGCTTGAGGTGTCGGTAGGTGTTGTGCGCTTTGTTCTTTGCCATTTTTTTCTCCTCGCGAACCCGTGCCGGCCTGCACCGATGGGTCCTTTCCCGGCAGTGTTCACCCGATTCATAAAGGCGTCGATCAGCGAAACTTGCGAAAAGCGGCAGTAGGCTAAGCTTAGTGCAGCTTATTGCTCACGATGCTCGCTTCTGCAGGTTTTGGGTTTTTCTGGAGAGCGTCTGCAACAGCTGACTCAGACAGGCCCAAGACAATTTGCGCAGGACTTGCCGTGATGACCAAGCCTCTCCTCAGCTTTGAAGAACTCAAGCGTGCTGCCGCCTCCGGCGAAATCGATACCGTCCTGGTGTGCATGATCGACATGCAGGGGCGACTGGTCGGCAAGCGATTCCAGGTCGAGTTTTTCATCGACAGCGGCCATGAAGAAACCCACTGCTGCAATTACCTGCTCGCCGACGACATCGACATGGAGCCGGTGCCGGGTTATGCCGCCGCCAGCTGGAGCAAAGGCTACGGCGACTTTGTGCTCAAGCCCGACATGAGCACCTTGCGTCGGGTGCCCTGGCTTGAATGCACGGCACTGGTGCTTTGCGATGTGCTCGACCATCACCATCGACGGGACCTGC
>Ga0302169_10000097_pt1 | contig 28460 bp, 26 predicted proteins | sample I_Fen_N1_3_FD_193493 | JGI IMG/M metagenome (GOLD analysis project Ga0302169, IMG submission 193493) | Peat permafrost microbial communities from Stordalen Mire near Abisko, Sweden - I_Fen_N1_3 | ecosystem: Environmental > Terrestrial > Soil > Wetlands > Permafrost | place: Sweden: Abisko...
ACCATTGCCGGCATTGTTGCTGATAATGGTCAGCTCGCGAGCGCCCGACGCTATGACGCCATCTACCAACTCCGACGGCATCCCGGCGGTGCCGAAGCCACCCACCATGATGACCGAACCATCGACGATGCCGTCTAGTGCAGCAGCGACGGATTCAAATGTTTTATTGATCAAGGCGTACTCCTGTTTTCATGTTGGCTGAACAGCATGATCCGACGGCAAACCGCTTGAATCACGGTGACTGCAAAGGTGTGCATAGCCTGCCAAACAATGGGGCAAGGAGGGTGCCCCGGCACGCGATGTCGTGCGATTAACGAACGAAACCGTGAGTAGTTGAACGGGCATGACTGAAGCCTTTGGCGGCGATTGCGGGGAGGGCGTCGTGTCGCGGCAGTCGCCGAGCGACGTTCGACCCTTTAGCCCCTAAGCAGGCTCAGAACTCGACGCGGGATAGAGTTCGTCGAGCAGCTGCATCAGCGCGCGCTTGCGTGGATTTTCCAGACCGGTCCACGCCACGCCGATGCCAGCTCCGCTCATGGCCAGCGTCAGTGGTCGGGTCACGACGCCGGTTGGCAGCGCCGATGCGGCGCCGCTTGGCAAGATGCCAATGCCCAGGCCGGCGGCCACCAATGCCAATTGGGTGGTGAACTCACCCATCTCCCGGGCAATTGTCAGGGTGATCTTGCGTCGGTGAAAACCCGCCAGCATCTGGTCATACAAACCGGGAGCGAATTTACGCGCCAGCACCAGCAGCGGACACCCGACCAGATCCTGGGGTTTTATTCGAGGCTGGGTGCACAGCGGGTGGTCCTGCGGCAGCGCCACCACCAGCGATTCCTCGAAGAGCATGCGTGTATGCACGCCGGGCACATGCAAGGGCAGGCGTACCAAACCAAAATCCAGGGCATTGTCCAGCAAGGCTCGGGCCTGAGGTAGCGAAGGCATGTCCTTGAGTTCCAATTCGATACGTGGGTAGCGCTCCTCCAGTGTTCGCACCAGCACCGGCAACAATTGCGACAACGTTGAAGACACAAAGGCCAGACGCACCACCCCGACCTCTCCGGCTGCGGCCTGCTGCAATACCTCACGGGCGCGCCCGGCCTGGCGCAGGGTCGCCAGCGCTTCGGGGAGAAACAGTGCTCCTTCCTCGGTCAACTCGACCCGGTGCCGGTCACGCTCGAACAACAGCGCCCCGACATCTTCCTCCAGGGCACGTATCTGTGCACTCAAGGCCGGTTGGACAATGTGCAGTCGGGCTGCCGCACGACCAAAGTGCAGCTCTTCGGCCAAGGCTGCAAAAGCCCGCAGATGTTTGAGTTCCACTTGATACTCCTGCTTAGCTACGCCGCGTTGGTGATCACGAGCGGTGATCACGGCATCACCATAAACGATTGGCATGGCAGGGCGGTAGCGGTTGAAAGTGGCGTCATTGCTGAATTCTCAAGTCCAAGACAGGGAGGCACACATGATCGACAACTTTCGCCTGAACCGGCGTCGGGCGCTGATCACCGGCTCAGTGCGCGGCATTGGCCTGGCCCTGGCGCGCGGGCTGGCACAAGCCGGCGCCCAGGTGGTGCTCAACGGCCGTAATACCGAACACGCCCAAAGCGCCTGCGCGCTATTACGCGATGAAGGCCTGGACGCCGAATACTCGGTGTTCGACGTGAGCGACCACCAGGCGGTCGCAACAGCTATCGATGCGCTGGAAAACCGTCTGGGTCCAATAGACATTCTGATCAACAACGCCGGGTTGCAGCATCGTCAGGCGCTTCACGATATCAGTGAGCAAGACTGGCACCGACTGATGAGCACCAACCTCGATGGCGTATTCAATGTGTCCAAGGCTGTGGCCCGACACATGATCGCTCGCCGGCGCGGCAAGATCATCAACATCGGCTCGGTGCAAAGCGAGCTCGCCCGCCGCACCATCGCGCCCTATGCCGCCAGCAAGGGCGCCGTGCGCATGCTCACCCGTGGCATGTGTGCAGACTGGGCCGGCTACGGGCTGCAGATCAACGCCCTGGCCCCGGGCTATTTCCGCACCGAACTTAACCAGGCGCTGGTCGACGACCCGGCTTTCTCCGACTGGTTGGTGCAGCGCACTCCCGCCGGGCGCTGGGGCAAGGTCGAGGAACTGTGCGGCGCGGCAGTTTTCCTCGCCTCGCCAGCCTCCGACTTCGTAAACGGCCAGACCCTTTTCGTCGATGGTGGCTTGACCAGCGTCGTTTAACACTCGCGAAGGACACCAACATGCCTCAATCCCTGCCAACCCTCTGCGGTTCAATCATGGGGTCGCCGTTTTCGCTCTCGGCAAAGATCCATAACGCCGCCTACGCGGCCCTGGGCCTGGACTATACCTTTGTCTGTTTTGGCGTCGAAGATCCGGTTGCCGCCGTGGCGGCGATTCGCGCGCTCGGCGTGCGCGGCATGAACGTCTCCATGCCCTACAAAACGGCGGTGATGCCATATCTGGATAAGATCGACAAATCGGCCCAGGTGATTGGCGCGGTCAACACCATCAACAACATCGACGGTGTACTGACCGGCTACAACACCGACTACCTGGGGGCGATACGCGCCTTGCAGGAAGTCACCGAACTGAGTGACAAGCGTATTGCCGTGATCGGTGCCGGCGGCGCTGCTCGTGCGGTGGTCTACGGTTGCCTGCAAGAGGCGGCCGAGGTCACGGTGTTCAATCGCAGTATCGAACGCGGTGCCGCGCTGGCCGAGGCCCTGGGTGCCCGGTGGGGTGGCAGCGTCGAGGCGTTCACGGCCGAGACCTTCGATATCGTCATCAATGCCACTTCCGTGGGCTTCAAGCAGCCGGACAGCAACCCACTGGACGGCCGCCTGGCCAGCCACCTGATTGTGATGGATGTGGCGTTCATGCCGGTGCAGACCGCTCTGCTGTTGCAAGCCAAAGCTCTTGGGTGCAGCACCGTGTCCGGCACGCGCATGTTGGTGCACCAGGCATGTCGCCAGATTGAGTTGTACACCGCGAAAAATGCACCCATCGACATCATGGAGCAGGCCATGCTCCAGGAAATACAGCGGCTGAAATTGTAAGCAAGCCAATTACCCGTCAATAACAAGATGCCAAAAAGGCACCTGGAGGTACTACGATGACTCACGATCATTCTACATCCGACATTGCTTCGATCCCTGACGCGCGCGAGCGCAAGAAAGACTTGCACCGTGCAGCCTGGTCCTGCTCCCTGGGCAGTGCCCTGGAATATTACGACTTCGCGCTTTATACCTTGGCCTCGGCGCTGATCTTCGGGCCGCTGTTTTTTCCAGAACAGACCCGCGCCATGAGCCTGATCGCCAGTTTCGGCACCTACTTCCTGGGCTTTGCGATACGGCCGTTGGGCGGCGTACTGTTCGGCATGATCGGAGACCGTGCAGGGCGTAAGTTCGTGCTGGCGTCGACGGTGCTGCTGATGGGTATTTCGAGTACCCTGATTGGTGCACTGCCCACCTTCCACCAGGTCGGTTATCTGGCACCGGTACTATTGGTGATCCTGCGTCTTTTGCAGGGGCTGGGCGCTGGTGCCGAACAGGCCGGTGCGGCGGTGATGATGACCGAGTACGCTCCCGAGGGTCGGCGTGGTTTCTACGCTGCCTTGCCATTCCTCGGCATCCAATTGGGCACCATCCTCGCGGCGCTGGTGTATTTCCTGGTGGTCAGCGGCAATGACCACGTTATCGAGAGCGGGCTGTGGCGTTTGCCGTTCTTCAGCAGCCTGGTAATCGTTGCGCTGGGCCTTTACATGCGTCTGTCACTCAAGGAATCGCCGACCTTTATCCGCCTCAAGGCGCTCAAGCGCGTATGCGTTAATCCGCTCAAAAGTGCTATGGAATACTCCAAGCCCACCTTGCTGATCGGCATCGGCCTGCGCCTGGCAGAAAATGGTGGTTCATCGATTTACCAGGCCCTGGCGGTGAGCTACATCGTGGGCGTGGTAGGACTGCAAGGGCCGGTGGGCGTGCTGACCCTTATCTGCGCGGCCAGCCTCGGCGCGCTGACCGTGCCGATTGCCGGCAAGCTCAGCGACCGTTTTGGTCGCGTCGTGGTCTACCGCGCCTTCGCGCTGCTGCAACTGGCACTGGCCTTCCCGGTTTGGTGGGTACTCAGCCTGGGCAACGTGGTGGCGAGCATCATTGCCATCTCCATCGCACTGGGTATCGGTACCTGGGGCATGTTCGGCACCCAGGCGGCGCTGATGCCTGAGCTGTTTGGCTCGCGCCACCGCTACATGGGTGTATCGATCGCCCGGGAGGCCTCGGCAGTGATCGCGGGTGGCATTGCGCCGATGATCGGTGCCGGCATCATCGCCCTGGTCGTGGCGAGCCACGATGGCGACGCCAACTCCGGTGTCGGCGCCTGGTTGCCGATTGCCTGCTACCTGAGTGTGCTCACGCTCATTACCCTGTACACCACGTTCAAGACCCCGGAAACCCGCAACCGCGACCTGGACGAGCCCCGTGATGCCTGGGAAATAGCCAACGCCGCCACAGCTATACCTATCCAGTCCGGAACCAGCGGACGCACACGAACAGCGTGACGGCGCAACCGAAGCAACAGAAACTCAATGAGCTGCGAGCGGTTGACCCTGCACCGCATCGCGTTGAGGGCGAATAATGATCAGCCCGGCCGAGGCAATGACCAATGGTACGATCAGCGCTGAGTAGTAGCCCGAAGGCCCACCGTGTTCAAGAAACCAACCACCGCTTGCCGATCCGATAATGGCCCCGACCCGACCCAATGCAATTGCCCAGCCTGTTGCAGTTGCACGCAGTGCAGTGGGATAGGCTTGGGCAACCATGTAGTTCAATACGATTTGCTGACCTCCAATACCCACGCCTGCGCAGCCGGCCAGGATGAACACCAGCGTCCAATGGGTGCCACTGTTAGCCAGTCCCCAGCAAAGAGCGATTCCGAACAGGAACAGGATTAGCAACAGAAGTCGCGTGTTGATTTTCGGCAAGATGATAGACAGTGGTATGGCACAAGCAACAAAAACGGCGTTGACCGTGACAGTCCCCATTGGCGCCTGTTCTGCGGGTAATCCAGTCGCTTTGAGAACTGTGGGCAGCCAGGATAGAAACATAAACCAGGCCACCCAGTTAAACAGGTAGACAGTCCATATCCCTAAGGTATTACGAGCGAGGCCGTCACTGAACAACGAAACCACCCTGGTTTTTACTTCCATCTCCGGAACACTATATGTGGTGTCGGCAGATATTGGGGTCTTGGTGATGTTGGCGATAGTTCGCGCCATCTTTTGACGGCTGATACTTGACTGGTTTCGCGCTAAAAAATACAACGACTCAGGCAACGCGAACACCAATACAACCACCAGCGCCAGCGGCACAATACCGCCAACAGCAAAGATACCTTGCCAACCGATCGAGGGGAGCATTTTTGCCGCCAACAAACCTCCCAGAATGGCTCCCGCAGGCAAACCAAGCAAAACAGTGGTCATGATTGTGCCGCGATGTTTGGCGCTGCCGTACTCGGCCGCAAGCGACAGAACCACGGGAGTTGCGCCGCCCATGCCAAGTCCAGCGATAAATCGCAAAACCAGAATTTGCTCTGTAGTTTGCGCAAATGCGGTGGCTAAGGATGCAACACCAAATAAGGCCACCGACCCGATAATCGTCGGTCGTCTACCCAATTTGTCGCCCATTAGGCCCAATGTCATTGCGCCGAGCACCATGCCGACAATTCCGGCGGTGAGAATAGGTGCCAAAGCACCTGCGCCCAGTCCGAAAAACTGAATGATTGAGGGACCTGTGAATGCAATGGCTTGTGTATCAAAGCCGTCGAGTATGGCTACGAAAAAACAGAGGCCAAAGACTTTCCATTGAAATGCGCTGGATCGAGTGCTGTCGAAAAGCTCGGGAATCGAACAATGAGTACTCATGATTGCTCCGATAAGAAGGCATTTTTATTTTTTTGCGCACGCATAGCCTGCCGCATCACAGGTTAAGTTCGCAGCTTACCGGGGTCTAATATCATTTGAGTGCCGCACGATACCTGGAAGGTATGGCTTGCCACTGCATGATCAAAGGATTTGGATTGTCATGAAGTGAAAAAGCGCTGTCGCTAACAGAATGGACGGTCCGCCCGCTGGTGATTTGAGCCTTTTTGAAAGGCGACGGGAATCCCGTCGCCCATATTGGAAAGCGATGCTTGGCTGTACATGCCGTCGAAAACTCTATTTTGTGCAGAACTCGTCGATAAATTTCTCCGGGCCAGATGAGTCGATTTGGCATTCAACTGTCCATCTGCCGTCGTTTAACACGAGCTGATAACTCCAACAATTTGTAAACGGTTCCCTCACATCGACGGCACGAAACTCACGCATCAGGTCATGTGAGCGAGCCTGGCTTCCATGCTTGATCAGCCAAGCGGTCGCCCTGATGAACTGACCATGGCTGAAGGCCAGGATGTTCTGGGCATCGTGCCCCGCGAGCTTGGCCAACATCGCGTCTGCGCGTCCAAGCAGATCATTCCACGACTCAGCGCCAGGCCCATCAACAATTTCAGTGTTACCGTTTTCCCAATAACGTTCTGCATGGGGCTTTCGCTCGGCCTGTGTGGTGCCAGCAAATCGCTTGGGGCTCAGATACGTAAACTCTTCAACGGGCCACAGTTCGATTGGGGCGTGAGGGAAGCGCCTTGCTGTTGGTAGTGCGGTTGCGACGGCGCGATCAAAGGGCGACGAGATGATCAGGTCGGGTGTGCACGTGATTGAGTCAGCAAGCGCTCGAGCTTGAAGCTGGCCTTTATCAGTCAGTGGTATTGAGTCCGGTGCGGTTGTGGCGAGACCCGCATTTGCGGCGCTCTGCGCATGGCGGATCAACCTTACGCGTTTCATGCTGGGGCTCTCGGCTTGATGTGGAGGCAATTGCTCATTTGTCCTCGACGCTACCGTGCTGTTCGCCATTCCAGGCTTCAGTAAGCTCGTCGATTCGATTCGCAATTTGGGGCGTTTTTGATAACACCAGGCAGCGTGTATTGCCGAAAAATTCTTCAATCAGATAGACAGCGTCGCCGACATCCAACTCCAGCTCTTGCAATGCCTCATCGGGAATCCGGATTGCACCATCACCATCCCATTCCTCGATGGTAATTTTCATCGGAGTTTTTTTCACGTGTGGTCTCCATTGCTTTGAATCGGCTACAGGATTGGCAGTAGCCCAGGGTGTCACAGTCGTTGAAGAGTGTGAGCTGCCAGCCATCAATCTCTAAGGGTATCCTGCATCCGGGGCATTGGGGAGAGGCGCCCAACCAGGGCTGGGCGCCATTTGACTCAGCCAGTGTGGTGACGCTCGGCAAGGCCATAGACGGATGTGTCCTCACCTTCCAGTGTCCATCGCTCGGGACGAGTCGGGTCCAGGCGTGTTTCGAGCATGTCTCGGATGGCAGGCTTGCCCTCCAGGGTCCGCCCGCCTGAGAATCAGCCGCAATACGCTCTATCGCAAACTGCGTCATCACGGTATTTCACGACCCGGTTGAATGCACAATGAGATCGTCGCGTTTCTACACCGCACTTGCTACACAGACAGGTGCGCGGCAACTGGCCAACGTTCACGTCATGGATCCGTCCGGATTTCCTGCCCCTGGCACCGAGGTGTTCGCCTAGAACACCTTGATCGGTACATTGACGATTAGCCTGAACTCATCAAGATTGCCTTCCAGTTGATATTGACTGGCACGGTGCGAGGAATAGCTGGTGATCAGGTTGATGTTCTTGAAGGTGCCCGATTGCACGGTGTAGCTGGCATTGGCGCCCACCTCATAGTGGCTTTCACCTTGCTGCTTGAGTACCGAGTTATAAATGCCATTGGGTCCACCGTCGTAATGACTGCCGTCGATGTCCATGCCCTTGATGTACCAGAGCGTAGTCTTGAGACCAGGTAGACCGTAAGCGACCCAATCATTGTTGTAGAACACCCCGATCGAGCGTTCATTGGGGCCGTTGAAGAAGGACATCATGGTATTGGGCAGGCTGATGGCATTGGATTCGTAGGGATAGTCGAAATATTCGTCACCCTTGATTTGCTGCAGACCGATCTTCAGCGAGTGGTTGCGCCAACGGGGCGTGAAGCTCAGACCGTAGGCCTGCTGGTTGATTTTGCCGCCGATTTCGCGACCACTCGACTGGGTGTTGTAGGCATCCAGTTGCATATCGACGTTAATCGGTCCCCAGTCGGCTTTTTTGCCGAGACCCAAATACTCGCGATCCCAGATATCGTCGAAGCGAGAGACATAGGCGCTGCCGCGCCAGCCAGCCGCTGATAGGTAGTCGGCCCCGGCGTAAGCGTTGAACGCACTGGTGACCAGGGGTGAACCATAAGTGGGGCTCAAGTCCTGGCTTCCGGCCCCCGTACGCGGCGAGCCCTTGTCGAAATAGCCAGACTTGATCGTCAACCCTTCGATGTCATGGCTTTCCAGGGATATCCCACTGAATGTTGAAGGTAATGTACGGGTGTCGGTGTAGGACATCATCGGTGTCCTGACTTGCTGCCTGCCAACCTTGAGCAGCGTGTCGGCGACCTTGAACTTCAGCGCCGCGATGCCGAGTTTGCTCCAGTCATCGACCACATCGCCGTCCTGGTTCACCAACATTCGATTACTGCCGCCTGCCGCCGCCGTGCGGCTGCGTTCCAGCGCCACCGCCGAGAAGGTCGAAAGATCCAGCCCGAACTTCACCGGCCCGTCAGTGAAACCGGAGACGAAATCTAGCCTGAAGCCTTCCAGCCAGGCAGTACGGTCACGTAGCTTACGTACCCCGTCCGGTGTTTGCAGCTTGAAATAAGTGGCTTTGTGGCCGACCTCGTGTGAGTACCAGTGACGGGTATTAAGCGTCAGTGAGCTGTCTTCCAGAAAACCTTGTTCCTGGGCATTGGCCTGGGAAGTATAAATAGCGGCCGCAAGCGAGCCGACGGTGAAAAGCGCCAAATTACCGTTGCGATACATAGACTTAGCCTGTTGTTGTTTTTAGGGCAGATAAAAAGAAAGTCGCCGAGTCATCGTTATGGATAGTGATTGCGCGGGCAGGGCGTGGCCCGACTTGTCCATCAGACCGCAAGCGGCCTGATGGTGGTCGTTCAGATATCTGGTTGCCGGTTTTAGCGGCTCGATCACTTTGAAGTCATCAAACATCAATGAAGTTGTGAACCCGAGCCTGCGGCATCAGTTGAGATAATCCTTCACAAGTTTCAGCCAGCAGTCCGAGCCGATGCGAATCAGCTCGTCATTGAAGTCGTAATGGGGGTTATGCACTGAGCAGCCATGAAACTCGCCTTCGCCGTTACCCAGGAAGAAGTAGCATCCAGGCACTTCGGTCAGCATCCAGGCGAAATCTTCTGTCGCCATGATTTTCGCCGCGTGCGGTAACAAGTGGCCGGGCTTGAATAGCGGCTCCAGGCTTTGGCGAAGCATCTGCGTCTGCGCCACCGTATTGACCAGGGCCGGCGCCAGTTGTGTGGTCTGAAGTTCGATTTCGACGCCGAACGTCTGTTCATGGCCTTGGGCGATCTGCGCCAGGCGCTGATTGATTTTGCGTTCGGTCTGCCCGGTGTCGGTACGCACACTGAGCAGCATCGTGGCCGTGTCGGGAATGATGTTGTAGACGGTGCCAGCCTCGACCATGCCAATGCTGATCACGGCGTGTTCATCAACGCAAAGGTTGCGCGACTTCACTGTCTGGATCGCGTTGATCAGGCTGGCCAGCACCGGTACAGGATCCACGGCGCGCTCGGGCATTGCGCCATGGCCTCCGCGACCTTTGATCAACACGCTCACGCGTTCCGAAGAGGCCATGGTGGGGCCGGCCTGGACCACAGCGGTTCCCACGGGAATTCCCGGCAAGTTGTGCAAGGCAAAGATCGCGTCACAAGGAAAACGTTGGAAAAGACCGTCATCCATCATGGCCTTGGCTCCCCCCAAACCTTCCTCATCAGGTTGGAAAATCAGGTTGAGCGTGCCATTGAAGTCGGACGATTGGGCGATTCGCCACGCTGCAGCGAGCAGGATGGCGGTATGGCCGTCGTGGCCGCACGCATGCATGCGTCCCTCGATCCGGCTGGCATGTGCGAAGCGGTTTTTTTCCTGCATCGGCAGGGCATCCATGTCGGCGCGCAGGCCCAATCGGCGACTGCCGTTGCCTCGACGCAGTACGCCGACCACGCCATGTCCGCCGATGCCGCGATGAACTTCGTAGCCCCAGTCTTCGAGCTTGCTGGCCACCAACTCGGCGGTCAGCGGGGTGTGAGCGCCCAATTCAGGGTTCTGGTGGATCTCCTGGCGCAGCTGGACAAACGTGTCCAGGTCCAGTTTGGCAAGGGGCCGGGTTTGGGTTTGGTTCAATGCGTTCATCAGGTCACTCCCGACCAGGGTTTTCGGGGAATACAGCCAGGCACGCCAAACTGATGGCGCCGCCGACTAGCAGGTACAGTGCTGGCGCCTGGGGGTTATCCAGGGCTGTCGTGAGCCATGTGGCGATCAACGGGGAGAAACCGCCGAACAAGGTGACGCCGAAGCTGTAGCTGACGGCGGTGCCCAGCGCGCGGCGATCTTTGGCAAAGGCTTCCATGATCAAAGCGAAGAAGGCTCCCGAACCGATACAGCCAGGCAGCACCAGAATCGCGATGACGAACATCGCCACAAACAGGTTGGTGCTCAAGCTGAGCAAGTAGAAGGCTGGCCACGCCAGTAGCACGGGCAGGGTGATCGTCCAGGCCAGCAGTTTCTTGCGCAGGCCGTGGCGATCGGCAAAGCGCCCGGCCAGAGGCGTGATGATCGCCAGACAGGCACTTGCCACGCAGGCGATCGCCAGCGCGCTACGTTGCGGGTAACCCAGGGTGACAGTCAGGTAGGCCGGCATATAGAAAATGAACAGGTATATGCCGATGGTGGCGCTGGCCATAAGGCCGATTGCCAGAAGGGTGTGACGCAGATCGATGTGATCGCGCAACCGACCGTCGCGCTTGGCAGGTTCGGCTTCGTGGGTTTCCGGCAGGCAGCGACGGATGTACCAGCCCAGCGGTCCGATGAGCAGCCCCAGAAGAAAGGGGATGCGCCAACCCCAGCTTTCAAGGTCATCGGCGCTCAACGTGTTGTTGAGCAGTAAACCCAGACCGGCACCCACCATGGCGGCGTAGCCTTGGCTTGCGGCCTGCCAACTCACGTTACGACAGCGATTTGCCGTAGCACTGGACTCCATCAGATAAACCGACGCAGTACCTATTTCCCCTCCCGCCGAAAAGCCCTGGGTGAGGCGGCCAGCCACCAGCAGGAATGTGCCGAACAAGCCTATTTGCTGATAAGACGGCGCGAAGGCAATCATCGCGGTACCGAATGTCATCAAGCTGATGGTGAGGCTCAAGGCGGCCTTGCGGCCACGGCGGTCGGCAAAGCGACCAATCACCAGGGCGCCCACCGGGCGCATGAGGAAACCGACGCCAAATGTGGCTAAAGACATCAGTAGCGAGGCCATTTCAGATTGTGCGGGGAAGAAGTTCTTGGCGATCACCACGGCGAAGAAGCTGTAGATCGTGAAGTCATACATTTCCAGGGCGTTGCCTAGAGCGCAGGCGACGGTGGCTTTCCTCGAACCGATCACGGATGGAGTAGCGGTGCCGGGGAGGGGGGGCGCGTGCAGGGTAGTCATCGATTTTTCCTGTGACAGTTTTGTTGTCGCCCGAATATCCGGCAAACACTGTCACTGCGCACTTGCGCTTTTCTTCGATGATTAACCGTTAGTTAAGATGCCTGGCCGGCCCAACGAAAGACGGTGCCAGTTCGGTGCGATATTGCCCGATTATCGATCACACGCACTGTTTGACGACAGCGACGCAGTCGTCGTGGCAAGCCGCGAAGGCGGCTGCGGTATATTTTGCCCCAATGTCCACGAGGTAATGGTGGCCAGCCCCATAGAACGGGGACAGACTTAACCGTTGGGCATATCGTTGCGTTTTTCTTAAGTTTCTCGAATCCGACGGCGCTCTAGCGCGAAGGATCCATTGACTGATTCTTCGAGAGCACGCTTCTGATTGCGAAGTAAAGGTCTCGAGCCGTCGTTGTCAACGCATTGCGGTCAATGCAGACCAGGTAGATGGGGTAATCGGGGATGCTTTCTTCGATCCTGACCTGCATCAGGTCTTCATTGAGCCCTTTGGGCAGGGTGTTTTGCATCCCGGCTTCGCTGAGCGTCATGAACGCATCGGCGTGGTGTAGCAGATCAAGCGCCAACAATACCGATGAACACTCGGTTATCCGCTGCGGTGGAGGAATCTCGTTGTCTTCAAACATTTGATAAAACTGAGAAGAGTGATCGTCGATGGCATCGAGGCTGATCCAGTTTGCAAACTGCAATTGACGTAGCGAGTGGGAGTGGCGAAGAGGATTGTTTTTTCGACAAACCACCAGACCCCGCATGCGGCTCAACGCTTCCCAATCCAGATTCAGTCTTTGCGTATGCTGCTGCGAGGTAATGGCGAAATCCAGCGTACCGTCCCTTAGACGCTGCAGCATCTGGCTGGGTCGCAGGTCCACCAGGCGAATCCGGACACGCGGATTCTTCATCTGGAACGCAGCAATGCATTCTCCCAGTCCTTTGAGCACGGCTGTCAGGGAAGTGACACCGATGCTGACCTCACCGACCTGCATATCCTTGATGTTTTCAGCCTCCAGTTGCAGTCTTCGCATGCTCTCGACCGTCAACTGTGCATGGCGAATGATGCGGCGGCCTTCGTCGGTGAGCGACATTCCCCTGTGGGAACGCTGTAGCAGAGCCAGGCCCAGCTCGCTTTCCAGGTCCTTGATGGATCGGCTGATGGCGGGCTGGGTGACATGCAGTATCTGCGAGGCCTCACTGATGCTTCCGGTTTGGTGGATGGCTACCAGTGCCTTGATTTGATGGAGTTTCACGTACGGGCAGGTCCTTGCGGTGCGACGAAGATTCAATCGCTTGCATAGTGTCATGCCTGTCACCGCTGCAACAATGCGCTGGTTGGCACACCCTCCTTTTCTGAGCGGATGACACAAGCGGGGGCGAAGGGGAGAGGCGCTGGTTCCAGCAGGTGGGCAGGGAAGACATTTGCTCGCAGACGCATACCGGGCAACCCGAGGAAGCCCGGATCCCTGGTCGCTGGCTAACGCATTATTGTAAGGCCAAGGCGCCAAAAAGCCTGGATACGTTTTTCTCGCGATACTGCTTGGGCGTCATCGACAGTTTTTCCTGGAACAGTCGGGTCATGTGGCTTTGGTCCGAGAAACCGCAATCCATGGCGACCGCTTTCAACGGTATATCGCGCACCGTAGACAGGATCCGCTCAGCTTTTTTCAAGCGTCGCGACTGAACGTACTGATGGGGAGAGACACCGTACACAGCCCCAAACACCCGAACAAAGTACGACGGGCTCAGGTCGACGATGGCGGCCATGTCTTTGACCGAAATCGGGCAGGACAGGTGTGAATCGATGTACTGCTCAAGCTGGTCGCGCTTGAGGTTTGTCAGGCGAGACGCTTGATCGCTGTCTCTGAGGTCACACCGCACATACTGGCGCAGCAGATGAATGCACATCTGTATTTCCAGCGTCTGGGCGAAGATGCTGCTTCCCGGTTCACCACTCAGGCATTCCATTTCATAGGCTGCCATGAGCCTGGAGAGCGTCGCGTCGTTGACGATGGGGCAATGGTCGACAAAAACACGCTCAACATCCTGTTGAAAGACTTCATTGGCGACCTTGGCCATCATTTCTTGCGAGATGTAGATATGACTGACTTCGATATCGTTCATCCAGTACCACCTGGATGATTCGCCTCGAGTCAAAATGGTCACGTCGTTATCGCCAACGGACCATTTTTGCCATTGCTTGCCATCATGGAAACCCAGGTTGGATGTTCCCGATTTCCATCTCACCAATTCGTAATCGCGCATGCACGGGATGCTGACTTCGGTTTTGTCAAAGCGGTAGCCCCGGATCGACATGCCATTATCGGGTGCAGTCTCGACGGTACCTTTGATCGTGACTTCACCTGGGATAACGTCCAGCATTTTTTCTGGCGTCAGGAGGATGGCACTCATCACAACTCCTTTTTTATTGGTATTGGCAGTGGAGTTCTTTATCGGCACTTGGCAGTTTTTGAATGTTGATCGCAGCGTCATGGCATTCAAAAAGCTAACACATCCTTCGAGCTTATACGCAAAGCAGGCTTGCCATCGATCGGGGGAATGTCCTCCGCTCGCCTGGCAAGCCTTCTCTTACTTCACCTGGGTTTGGTGATCACTCGGCTCGGTCAGACCCGGTCGCCATCGGCGCAGGTGAGTGTGACGCTCGTAGGCCTGCGCCGACGGGTAAGTCACCAGTTCAATCGTACTTCCCCAAGGGGTACGGGTGTATACGTAGCGATTGCCTTTGCCGGCGTCGCCGCCCGGCAGGTCGCCAGGGCGGCTGAGCAGAACGCCACCGGCCTTCTCCAGGCGCTTGGCGGCGGCGTCGATATCGTCAACGTAGAGACAGATGTGCTGAATACCCAAGTCGCTTGGAACCACAGGCTGCGACTGCTGCACCCCGGTGTAGGAAAACAGCTCCAGGTTGGGGCCATTGCCAAGGCGAAGCATACGGATTGCGGTAATCACAGCACCGGGTGCGATGCCCAGGCCCACCTCCACCTCAGGTCCCCCCAAAGGCGCGTCAAGCATGTCGTAAAGCTTCTCGGCACCAAAGGCATCGACGAAGAATCGGGTTGCCGCTTCCATATCCGGAACAGTGATGCCTACGTGTTCGATCGCGCGAACGTTCATGACAACTCTCCTATTTTCGCTGCTGCCCAGAATCCGGATTGGGTGGCCTCGTACATTCGTCCGCCACGTTCCCTCGTTCCTATGCCATGGACGCGAATATCATCGACGGACGCCTTCAGGACAGTTGAAGCATGGCGCGCAGTCGCCATCACCACGTAGCCGTCACCCGGCGCCGCGCCTGCGGTGCGGATCGATACGTCCAGGCCCTTGAGCAGGCCGGTGAGATGGTCGCGCTGCATATCATTGGTATCGACCCCTACCACATCAGCGGGTGAAACAAGGCTGACCTTTTTGCCTTGCTCGGCCATCCACAGGGCAGCGAACATTGCCGTCTCGGTTTCACCAAACACGGTGACTTCGTCAGCTACGGGCAGATCCCCGTTTGCCAGCATGTCGGCAACATCGGGACCTTGGCCCTGCGCAACAGTGCCGGTTGCAAGCAGTACTGTGTCCCAAGGGCTCAAGTCGAAATCGGATGCGTCGGTATTGAGTTGCACCTCGATGCCCACCCGTTCGAGTTCGCTCTGGTAAAAGTGGATCATGTTCGTGACCTCCATGCGAAACGGGCTCGCCGCTGCCCAGGCATGGAGCTGGCCGCCGATGCGATCCGATTTCTCGACCAACCGCACACGGTGTCCGCGCTCAGCGGCCAGGATCGCGGCCTCACAGCCGGACGGCCCGCCACCGACGACCAGCACTCGTTGCTGTATGGAAGCAGGGCGGCGAGCGTCACTCGCGCGGCGTTCCTGGCCGAGGGTAGGGTTTATCACGCACTGGGTGCCCTTGCCGTTGAACATCCACCGGGAGATGCATTCATTGACGGCAAGGCAGCGGCGGACACTCTGCGGTTGCCCGCGCCGTGTCTTGTTGACCGTTTCAGGGTCCGCAAGACCCGATCGACCGAGGGCCACAAAATCGAGCTCGCCGTCAGACACCGCTTGTGCCATCTCGTCAAAGAGCCAGGTGAGACGACCGACGCCAATTACCGGGATCGAAACACGCTTTTTCACGAGTTTGGCGTAATTCACCAGTGATCCTGGCGGGACCATGGGCAGCAACGTCATCGCAGTGTCGTAGTTCCCGGCGCTGACATCCAGGGCGTCAACGTAAGGCTCGAGCATTTCGCAAAAGGCCAGGCCATCTTCCAATGAGAGGCCGCCCTCGTAAGGCTCCATCACACTGAGGCGATACAGGATCGGGAAATCTGCACCGACCTGTTCGCGAATCCCGCGCACGACTTCGAGGGCGAAACGGGCACGGTTTTCCAGGGATCCGCCCCAGCGGTCAGTGCGTTTATTGGTGAAAGGTGAGAGAAACTGGCCGAGCAAATAGCCATGTGCACCGTGCAGCTCAACGGCATCAAAACCAGCAGCCACGGCGCGCCGGGCACCCTGGACGTACTTGTCGATCAGTCCGGGAATTTCATGTTCTTCGATGGCTCGCGGTGGGGTGCCGAAGGCGCTGGTGATGCCCGCTGTCGGCGCGAGTGGCGGTTCGTTGCGTTCCGTATTGCCCTGGGAATTCTGACGTCCGGTGTGGTGCAGTTGCACCGCAATCTTCGCGCCTTCACCGTGCACGGCGTCGACCAGATTGCTCAGTGCGCCAATAAACCTGTCATGGTCAATTCGCATCGGGTGGCCCGCCGTGCGTCCGACCTCCCAATCGATCGAGGTGTTCTCGGTAATGATCAGGCCCACCCCTCCACGGGCACGGGCCCGATGGTATTCGATGAGCTTATCGTCAACCTCACCGAAGGTGCTGGCGAACTGAGTGAAGATCGGCGCTTGCACAAAGCGGTTGCGCAATTGCAGGGTGCCGATGCGCCCGGGCTGGTAGAGCGCCGCAGCAGGGCCGTCTGAAACCACAAGATTACGGATGTCTGGGTGTGCCATTGCCATCTCCTCATTATTTTTTTTGTTTGAGGTTCGAGCATGGAATGAGAGCCGGCATGAGTATTGAACGTTTATGCCGAGGTGTTGAACAATCCTGCTTTGGCGTCGCGGCGATACTCGCTCAGGCGCCTTAATCGGAAAACAGCTCAAACATCAACTGGCGAAGCCAACGATTGGCTGGATCCTTGTTATAGCGAGCATGCCAGAACAGGTTTATTTCGATGTTTGGCAGTTCCACGGGCGACGGTAGAACCGCGAGCCCAAAGGGTTGTTCGCAACTGCTGGCGAATCGCTCAGGCACTGTTGCCATTAAATCAGTGCGTTGAAGGATGTGGCCTACTGCAACGAAATGCGGGACCTCCAGGCGTATGTTGCGCTCGATGCCGGCCCGCGCCAGAAACGTATCGACTTCGCCGTGCCCGGTGTTCGCCGCTACGACGCGAACGTGGTCATAGCTGCAAAAACGCTCCAACGTTAACGGTTCCCTGGTGGCGGGGTGATCCTTGCGGCACATGCAGACATAGCGATGGTGAAACAGGCGCTGCTGAAAAAATCCCGCTTGCAGGTGCGGCAGTAATCCAACTGCAAGGTCGATTGCACCGTTCTGCAACCCTTCGGCCAAGGTATTGGAGGTGTTGCGCAGTGTGCTGATCGAACAACCCGGAGCACGCTCAGCCAGCGCGTCCATCAGCCTTGGCATGAAGTAGATTTCACCAATGTCGGTCATCGCCATGGTAAATCTGCGATTGCAGTTGAGCGGGTCAAACTTGTCCTGTCGGCTCAGTGCATCACGCAAGGTCTGAATGGCCAATGCAACCGGCTCAGCCAGCTGCTGGGCATAAGGTGTGGGCTCCATTCCTTGATAGGTTCGAACGAACAACTCGTCGTTCAAGGCGATACGCAGTCGCTTCAGCGCGTTACTCACAGCAGGCTGGGTCAGGTCGAGATTATCCGCCGCCGTCGATACCCGGCGGTCGATCAGCAGTTGGTTGAATACCAGAAGAAGATTGAGATCAAGCTCACGTAATTCCATAACGCCTCGTGCAGATTGCGCTCTCGTGAGGGCGATAGATTTTGCCCGTTGGGTCTGCACCGCTCTGAAATCGCCGCTGCAAGGGCCCAAGCCTAACAAGTGCCAGAGCGCCGCGTCCATCTTGGGATCGATGGGACTTTTACTCGCCTTCGATGTTTATTCACGTTGGAAATAGTACCTATTCACCTGGCTGCATTTATCACGGTCGATCGTTTGCCCATGATCGAATCCATGCCCGGTTCTGCACACGCTGCATAACACCATTGGGCACCGCGCAATAACCGGAGGCGCCAGATCCTCCGGCTCTATAACAATGACAACAAGAGCGATGCCATGCGTACGATAGATGTATCAGCCCTGATTGACGGGGCACGTTTCAATACCTTCCATGCACGCGTGCTGTTCTGGTGCGCGCTCATCATCATTTTCGACGGTTATGATCTGGTCATCTATGGGGTCGTATTGCCCTCGCTGATGTCCGAGTGGGGCCTCAGTTCGTTGCAGGCTGGAGCGCTAGGCAGTTGCGCGCTGGTGGGCATGATGCTGGGTGCGTTGTTTTTCGGATCATTGTCCGACCGCATCGGCAGACGCAAAACCATCATGATGTGCGTTGCGATCTTCAGCGGGGTCACGGCGCTCAACGGCCTGGCCCAAAGCCCCGAGGCCTTTGCGTTATGCCGGTTCATTGCCGGCCTTGGGATCGGCGGGGTGATGCCCAACGTTGTGGCGTTGATGAACGAGTATGCGCCAAAGAAATCACGTAGCACCTTGGTCGCGATCATGTTCAGTGGCTACTCGTTGGGCGGAATGCTGTCGGCGATCCTGGGCATGGTGCTGATCCCTCAATGGGGATGGCAAGCGGTGTTTTATGTGGCGCTTATTCCGCTGTTGGCCTTGCCGTTTCTGATACGCCAATTGCCGGAGTCGATGGATTTTCTTTTGCGTACCGGGCAGACCCAAAAGGCACAATATCTATTGATACAAGCTGCGCCGACCTATGAGCCAACCACCAATGACCAGTTGAACCAGATGGTCGCCAAAGGCACGACCGTGTCGATTGCGCAGCTGTTCCAGGACGGGCGCAAGTTGAACACCTTCATGCTGTGGCTGGCGTTTTTCTGCTGCTTGCTGATGGTCTACGCACTGAGTTCCTGGCTGCCAAAACTCATGACGGCCGCGGGCTATGGATTGAATTCCAGCCTGGCGTTTCTGGTCGCCCTGAATGTCGGCGCGATTATTGGCGCGGTGGCCGGTGGATGGCTGGGGGACCGAATTGGAATCGCCAAGGTCCTGTTCGGGTTTTTCAGCTGCGGAGCGTTAGCCCTGAGCCTGTTGGCACTCAAGGCGCCGTTACCGGTTCTTTATCTGCTCATCGCCATCGCCGGGGCATGCACCATTGGCACGCAGATCCTGGCCAACGCCTGCACGGTGCAGTATTACCCCGCGCACATCCGGTCTACAGGGCTGGGTTGGGCCATGGGCGTAGGGCGCACCGGAGCCATTATCGGTCCTTTGCTGGGCGGTGCACTGCACGCTTCATCCCTGCCGTTGCAGGCGAGCTTTCTCATCTTCGCAGTACCTGGCCTGATCGGAGCCGTCGCTATTCTGGTGTTTCTCATTCAAAGCGCTTCAAGCCGTCAGGCCGCTTTATCCAGGCAAACCGTGTCGCAGTAACGATGGCCGAGACAGGCGAGCTCAAGGAAGGGCTCGCCTGGCCAATGACTGCTTGAGCGCAAGAGTAATATTCACACCCATGATGGGATGTATGGGAGTTGCGGTATTTATCAATAGCGCTCGGATGGCGATGATTTGGTTACTCCAATAACAATCAGCCTCATGGGTAACTTGCTATGCAAACATCTCAATCCAAATTGCACATCGGTATTGTTGGCGGCGGTATTGCCGGCGTGGCCCTGGCCCTGGACCTGTGCCGTCATTGCCACCTGAGCGTGCAGTTGTTCGAAGCGGCTCCTGCCTTTGGCGAGGTCGGAGCGGGTGTCTCCTTCGGCGCCAATGCCGTTCGTGCCATCGCGGGCCTGGGTATTGCCGAACCCTACCGCAAGATTGCCGACCAGACGCAGGACCCCTGGCAGGACATCTGGTTCGAATGGCGTCGTGGTGAAGATGCCGGTTATCTGGGCGCAAGCCTGGCCGAAGGGGTAGGGCAGTCCTCGGTACACCGTGCGGACTTCCTCGATGCCCTGGCCAGCCAGTTGCCCGAAGGGATCGCCCAATTCGGCAAGCGCGCCGTCAGCGTGGAGCAGGATGCCGAGCAGGCTCGCGTGCTGTTCACCGACGGCACTGAGCACCGCTGCGATCTGTTGATCGCCGCGGACGGTATCAAGTCGTCGATTCGCGATCATGTTCTCAACGGTCTTGGCCAGCCCCTGGTGGCGCCGCGTTTCAGTGGTACCTGCGCCTATCGCGGGATGATCGACAGCCAACAGCTGCGCGCGGCCTACCGGGCCCGGGGTGTCGATGAGCACCTGGTCGACGTGCCGCAGATGTACCTGGGGCTCGATGCACATATCCTCACGTTCCCGGTCAAACAAGGCCGGCTGATCAACGTGGTGGCCTTCATTTCCGATCGCAGTCGCCCTGATCCATCCTGGCCAAGCGATTCTCCATGGGTGCGCAATGCCAGCCAGGAAGAAATGCTCTCTGCCTTCAATCATTGGGGAGACGCTGCACGGGTGCTGCTCGAATGTATTCCGGCACCCACCCTCTGGGCGCTGCATGAACTCGATGAGTTGCCAGGCTACGTGCACGGCCGCGTTGGGCTGATCGGCGATGCTGCCCATGCCATGTTGCCGCACCAGGGCGCTGGCGCAGGTCAGGGCCTGGAAGACGCCTGGCTTCTGGCGCGATTGCTGGCCGATCCGCAGGTCTTGACCAGCCAGCCACAAGCGGTGCTCGCGGCTTACGACGCCATCCGTCGTCCCCGTGCCTGCCGTGTGCAGCGCACCTCCTGGGAAGCCGGGGAGCTTTATGAACTGCGCGATCCGGCCGTAGCCGATGACGAACAACTGCTGGGCAAAACCCTCGCCGAGCGTTTCGACTGGCTGTGGAATCACGACATGCAGTCCGACCTTCAAGAGGCTCGGGCCCAGTTGGGCTGGCGAGCCGTCGCCTAATGATGTGAGCCGACACGCGCGAAGGGAGTACCCAGCGGCTCTCTTCGTCGGTGAATACCAATAAGATCAGGTGAATCGAAATGACAGTGAAAATTTCTCAACTGCCGCAATTGCAGCAATTCTTCCGAGAAGCCTCAGGACTGGACAACAACGAAGGCGATCCGCGCCGCAAGCAGATCGTTCTACGTTTGCTGCAGGAAGTCGCCCGAGTGATCGAAGATTTGCAGATCAGCGACGATGAGTTCTGGGGCGCGGTGGACTACGTCAACCGTCTGGGCGCCAGAAACGAAGCCGGTTTGCTGGTCGCCGGACTTGGCATCGAGCATTTCCTAGATCTGCTGGCCGATGCCAGGGACGCTGAAGCGGGCCGGACCGGCGGCACGCCACGCACCATTGAAGGCCCACTGTATGTAGCAGGAGCTCCGCTGTGTGAGTACCAGGCTCGCATGGATGATGGTAGCGAGGACGGTATCGCAACGGTGATGTTCCTGGAGGGCCGCGTAACCGACTTGAGCGGTCAGCCGATCGCCGGAGCCACCGTGGACCTGTGGCAAGCCAATACGCAAGGCAACTACTCCTACTTCGACAAGAGCCAGTCCGAATTCAACCTGCGTCGGCGGATTCTCACGGACGCCAATGGTTGCTATCGAGCTCGCAGCATCGTGCCGTCGGGCTACGGTTGCGATCCAACCGGCCCCACTCAGGAATGCCTCGATCAGTTGGGCCGCCACGGGCAGCGACCGGCGCATATCCACTTCTTCATTTGCGCCCCGGGGCATGAACATCTGACCACGCAGATCAACCTGTCGAATGACAAGTACCTGTGGGACGACTTCGCCTATGCAACGCGTGATGGATTGATCGGCGAAGTCAGTTTTGTCGATGACCAGGAACGGGCCGCCGCCAAGGGCGTGGCAGGGCGCTTTGCCGAGATGACCTTCAATTTCAGCCTGCGTCCGGCCGCGAGCGTTGCAGCAACCCATCGCAGCCAGCGCCCGCGAGCGCTGCAGTCTGCCTGACAAGCCGACGTTTTCCCGACTTCGACGAACCACTTCAAGGAGACAACGATGTCCCGGACCGATGCACAATCGATGAACATCCGTGCCGCAGTGCTGCGCACCTCGGGAGCGCCATTAGAAATCGAGGATGTCTTGCTCGAGGCTCCCCGGCCAACGGAAGTGCGCGTCCGTGTGGTCGCCACTGGCGTTTGCCACACCGACATGGTGGTGCGGGACCAGCTGTTTCCTACACCACTGCCGATCATCCTCGGCCATGAAGGTGCGGGTGTCGTGGATGCAGTCGGCTCTGCCGTCACCACGGTACAACCGGGCGATCACGTGGTGATGACCTACATGTCATGCGGCCTCTGCCTGCCTTGCGAAACGGGCCACCCGGCACATTGTACGCACATGCACCCGCTGAACTTCGGTGGCGGCCGACTCGATGGCAGCACCTCCGCCTGCGGTTGTGGCAACGACCACGCCATCCACGACCATTTCTTCGGCCAATCCTCGTTTTCCACGTACGCGATCGCCAATGAGCGCAACGTGGTCAAGGTCGCGAAACAGGCGCCACTGGAACTGTTGGGGCCACTGGGTTGCGGCATCCAGACGGGCGCAGGATCGGTTCTCAATGCACTCAAGGTTGAGGCCGGATCGAGCTTCGCCGCCTTTGGTGCGGGCGCGGTCGGGTTGGCAGCGGTCATGGCCGCGAAGGTCGCCGGCGCTACGACCATCATTGCTGTGGACGTCACCCCGAGTCGGCTGGAGCTGGCGCTCGAACTGGGGGCAACCCATATCATCAATAGCCGCGAAGAGGATCCGGTTCAACGTATTCAGGCCATCACCCAGGGCGGTGTCAACTACAGCCTTGAATGCTCCGGTCGCTCCGAGGTGTTGCGCCAGGCGATCGACTCACTCACCACGCTTGGCACCTGTGGCATCGTCGGCGCTACCAAAGTGGGCACCGAGGTGGCCTTCAATATCAACGACGTGATGATTCCCGGCAAACGGATCATGGGCATCGTACAAGGCGATGTCGTTGCCAATGCCTTTATTCCGAAGCTGGTTGATCTCTATCTGCAGGGCCGATTCCCCTTCGACAAGCTCTGCAAGTTTTACCAGTTCGATGAGGTGAACCAGGCGATGGCCGATAGCGAGCGCGGTGTCACCATCAAACCGATTCTTCGCATGCCAGTCCCTGCTTCGGCCTGACTTTCTCGATTTCCAAAGGAACCCGCAATGACCGTTCAACTCGTGATAGACAATCAAAAACTCGACGCCTCCAATGGCAAGACGTTCCAACGTGTCGATCCGCTCAGTGCCGCGACCGTGAGCGTCGGTGCTGCCTGCAGCGTCGAGGACGCCATCCGTGCCGCCGAATCTTCCCAACGCGCTTTTCGGACGTGGTCCAGAACCGGCCCAACCGAGCGCCGGCGTATTCTGCTGGCGGCCGCCGATGCCCTGGAATCGAAAATGGCGCAGTTCTGCTCGGTCATGGCCGAAGAGATCGGCGCTTCGCAACTGTGGGCACAATTCAACGTCGGCGCATCGGCCAACCTGCTGCGTGAAGCCGCGGCCCTGACCACACAAATCAAAGGCGAAACCATTCCTACCGACAAGCCAGGCGCACTGTCGATGACGTTGCGCCAACCGGTGGGCGCGGTACTGAGCATCGTGCCCTGGAACGGTCCGGTCATTCTTGGCGCACGCGCCATTGCCTACCCATTGGCGTGTGGCAATACGGTGATCTTCAAGGGTTCTGAAAGCAGCCCACGAACGCATGCGTTGCTGGCCGAAGCGTTTTACGATGCCGGTTTGCCGGCCGGGGTATTGAACTTTCTGATCAGCGCGCCAGAGGACGCGTCGGCTGTGACTGAAGCGTTGGTCGCGCATGACGTTGTGCGTCGAGTGAATTTCACCGGCTCGACCAAGGTCGGCCGCATGATTGCCCAGACCTGTGCCAGTCATCTCAAACGCTGCCTGTTGGAACTGGGTGGTAAAGCCCCGTTCATCGTTCTGGATGACGCGGATATTGACGGGGCGGTCAACGCTGCCGTTTTCGGAGCGTTCCTTTACCAGGGACAAATCTGCATGTCGACCGAGCGTTTCGTGGTCGATGAAGCGGTTGCCGACCAATTCGTTTCGCGTTTCGCAGAACGCGTACGGTCGCTGGAAACGGGCGTTCCAACATCGACACCCAACTGCGTGATTGGCCCGATGATCGGCCAGGGCTCGGTACAACGGATCAATCATCTACTCGACGACGCCATTGGAAAGGGCGCTGACATCGTGGCTGGCGGCCTGGCGGAAAACGCCCTGATGGGCCCGACACTGGTCGACCGGGTTACCCGTGAGATGTCGATCTACGATGAAGAGACCTTTGGCCCGGTGACTACTATCGTCCGGGTAAAAGGGGCCGAGCACGCGCTGGAGGTGGCCAACGACACCGCCTACGGTCTTTCGTCATCCATATTCAGTGGCAATGTCACTCGGGCATTGGAGTTGGCTGGCCGACTGGATGCCGGCTGCGTACACATCAATGGCGCCACCGTGCAAAACGAACCGCAGGCCCCTTATGGCGGAATGAAGAAGAGCGGCTACGGACGCTTCGATGGCAGCGCAGTCATCGAGGAGTTTACCGAGGTCAAGTGGGTCACCGTTGAACCCTCCAACCAGCCTTATCCCTTCTAGGAACGAAACCGGCGCGTAATGCGCCGGTTTTTTTTGCCTGCTTGGTTGCCACAGCCTATGGGCACAATTTTAACAGCAGGCCTCAGTCAAGCAGGTCGGCAATGGATTCGGCGGCCAGTTGATAGGAACGGCAGCGTGCGTCTGGGTCATGAATTCTTGCATCGATTATGACCTCGTCCGCCTCGGTGGTCGCGATGAACTGGCGCAGCCAACTTCCAACATCATCCTGGTCGCCGACTGCAGTGCAAGACATGGCTTGAGCCAGATTGTGGCGATCCACATCAGCGAGTCTTTCCATAAAACCCTCTTGCGGGCGCGGCAGAGGGCCTGCTCTTCCCGCGTACAAATTGCTGACCCAATGACGGTGCGAACTCGCCAGGTAGTCGGCTTCGGCGCGTGATGGGGCAGCGAAGACATTTGCGCCTGCAATCACGTAGGGGCGGTCGAGCAATGCCGACGGCCGGAACGAGGCGCGATAGTGCGCGATGGCTTGCATCAGCAGTCGAGGTGCGAAATGTGAAGCGAATGCGTAGGGAAGCCCCATTCTCGCAGCGAGATCCGCACTATTGAGGCTCGAACCCAGCAGCCATAGCGCAACGTCATGGGTTTCGGGGATTGCACGAACCGGCTGATTTCCGTTGTCCGCCAGATAGTCCGTCAATTGCTGGATGTCTTGCGCGAAGTCGCGCTCGGAGGCGTCACCGCGCATGGCGCGAATAGCCGGCCCTGCTGATCCGGGTGCTCTGCCAATGCCTAGGTCGATACGGCCTGGAAACAAGGTATCCAATGTCCCGAACTGCTCCGCTACCATCAGAGGGGAGTGGTTGGGTAGCATGATTCCGCCAGAACCGACTCGCAGGGTGCTGGTTGCCGCAGCGAGATGCTGGATAAGCAAGGTGGTGGCCGAAGAGGCGATCCCCGGCAGGTCATGGTGCTCGGCGATCCAGTAGCGTTTGTAGCCGTGGGCTTGCACATGGTGCGCCAGCGAGGTGGCGTCATCAATCGTGTGGGCAAAGGTTTTGCCTTCGCCGATCATCATGAGGTCAAGCACAGAAAGGGCTGTCATTGCATGTTCCGTTTTTAAGGTGAGGTCTGTAACGTGGTAATGCGCTACTTCAGTGGGAAATCCGACCAGGATGGATGACGCTCCAGGCGTTGATCGATTTCCCGTAGCGTTGCCAGGCAGCGCTGGAGCTTGAGGTAAATGTCACCCCCGTAATCCCAGCCGAGCACGCCAATGCTGCCGGTATAACCGACGCGATTGAGCGCGGCGATCAAGGCGAAGTTGTCCATCTCTCCGCGGTCGACCGGCTCCATGGTCGCCACGCCGCCCCAGCCCAGCTGTGAAAGTGCACTGCCAGAGGTCACCACTTGCATCAGCCAGGGTTTCATCGCGCCAAGGCGCTGTTGCAGTTCGCCTTCCTGGCTGGCGTACCAGTGATAACCATTGAACGAGGCCCCCAGGCGTGGATGAGCGAACAGCTCGCAAATCTGCACGACTTGCGTAGTGGTCTGGGTGACATGATGAAGATGCGGATACAACGCGATCCGTAATCCGCGCCGTTCGGCAATGGGCAGCAGCGAGTCGATAAACCGCAGAATGGCTTGGGTGCCATTGACTGAGGTCTGAATCGCCAGTTCGATCAGCTCTACACCCTCGACGGTTTCGACGATGCGCCGTATCAGGGCATCGTTGCGCCCCTCGTGTAGCACCAGGTAAAGGCCCTCGATGTGCAGGCCATGGTTTTCCCGCACGCTGGGCAACAGGCTGAGGTCAGTCAGTGGCGTGCCACCCCAGGCGGCGACAGTGATGCCGTCGTAGCCGATCTCGGCCAACATTTCGCACTGCGTCTGGAAGGCGTATACGCCCATCGACGAGTAGAAGAAGGAATCGAGTGCATGGATGCGATGAGCCATGATTTATCTCCTGGCTCAGTGCGCCGAATCGGTCAGGACAGCCCACTCAGGGTGGGCAGCCAACCGTTGTTCCATGGACCGGAAGGCAGTGGCTGAGCGGCGCAAGTTGCCATAGACATCGCCACCCATGCTTTCCCAGCCGAGCACGCCAAACCGTCCGCCAAAGCCACGCCGTTCGAGCGCGCCCAACAACACGAAGTTGTCCATTTCCCCCTCATCGAGCGGTTCGATGGTGGCCAGGCCGCCCCATCCGAGCGGGGAGCGCCGAGTGCCAGCCATATTCACCTGTTTCAGCCAGGGCCACATCGCGTCAAGGCGCTGCTCCAGGGCGTGCTCTTCAGTTGCGTACCAGTGATACCCGTTGAACACGATGTTGAGCCGGGGATGATTGAACTCCTTGCACAGGGCCACCGCCTCGGTGGTCGTCTGCAGGCCATAGCGGGCATGCGGGTACAGACTGATCTCCAGGCCTCGGCGTTCGCAGATCGGCAGCAGGTGCTCGAGCATTCGGCGGTCAAAGTGTGTGACTTCGTCGCCGGAGTGCAGGGCCAGTTCGATGGTGGTGCAGCCCTCGATGGTCTCGAACAGGTTGGTCACAAACGATTCCAGGCCCCTGCGATAGATCAGGTAGACCGCACCTACATCCAGGCCCCAAGTGGGTTTGACCTGGGCGATCGACTTCAGGTCATTGCTCCAGGCAGACATCGTCAGCCCCTGATAGCCGAGTTCAGCGAGCATCTCGCACTGCGCCGCCAGGGGATAGGTCCCCAGGGCCGTCTGAAAAATGAAATCCATATGATGCAAAGGACGATTCATGGGTAGGTCTGCGCTGTTGATGGTTGAGCGGGTAAGGACGTGGAAGGCATCCAGGTCACTTGAGGGCAATGGTGTAGTCAGCAGACGGCCACTTCGCAGTGCGATAGAGCCGGGCAAAGACACAATGGCGGTGACTATAAGTTGTATGATTGGAAAGAAAAACAGGATGAAAATCCGATCATTTCCGAATAAAAAGCTCAAATAGACTGAGGTGGCCATGGATCATTTTGGAGCGCTCGGCGCGTTCGTTCATGCCGCGCAAACGCGTAGTTTTACCGAAGCCGGACGCAGAACCGGGGTCTCTTCATCGGCAATTGGCAAGGCGGTTGCGCGACTCGAGGATGAGCTGGGTGTAAGGCTGTTTCACCGGTCCACGCGCGCCATCACCCTGACGTCCGAGGGCAGCCTGTTTCTGGAACGCTGCCATCGAATTTTTGCCGAGTACGAAGTTGCCAGGCGGGAGCTCACCCAGGCCGCCGGCAAGCCCCAGGGGAAGTTACGCCTCGGTTTGCCACAGCTGGGGATGCAGTTGATGCCTCACTTGATCGCGTTTCAGCAGGCATATCCCGAAGTGGAGTTGGAACTGGAGTTCAGTGATCGGTTGGTCAACGTGATCGAGGAGGGTTTTGATGCCGTGATGCGTATCGGTGAGGTTGTAGACTCACGGCTGATGATGCGCAAGCTCAACGGCTACAGTCATCGCCTGGTCGCGTCGCCACACTATCTTTCACAACGGGGTGTTCCTGCACGGCCGTCGGAACTGTCCAGCCATGCCTGCCTGCGTTACCGATACCCCACCAGCGGTAAACTCGACGCTTGGCCGCTGGTGGTAAAAAAGGGGCAGGCCAGTGTTGAATTGGGACAGTCGGCTACCGCCAACGCGATTGAACCGTTGCTGGCAATGGCTGAGGCGGGGCAGGGAATCGCTTGTCTGCCTGATTTTTTTGTCGAGCACGCCATCGCTGACGGACGTTTGGTGCCGGTATTGGATCGCTACGTTCGCGACCACCGCACCTTCAGCATACTCTGGCCATCCAGTCGCCAGCCGTTGCCCAAGATAAAGGCGTTCGTGAGTTTTATGGCATCGCGCCTGACGTGATGGGTAACGGTTGACGCAAACGCAAAATACCGACGCGCTGGGCCCTCAGCGCGTC
>Ga0302169_10000098_pt1 | contig 28398 bp, 33 predicted proteins | sample I_Fen_N1_3_FD_193493 | JGI IMG/M metagenome (GOLD analysis project Ga0302169, IMG submission 193493) | Peat permafrost microbial communities from Stordalen Mire near Abisko, Sweden - I_Fen_N1_3 | ecosystem: Environmental > Terrestrial > Soil > Wetlands > Permafrost | place: Sweden: Abisko...
AAAGTCAGCCACCGCGACCATCAAGGTCACGGGGTAAAAGGTCACAAAGTCATAGCGCCGGCAGGTGCGGCCGTACTGCTGGACGATCACCCGCAACAACTCGGGGTTGTCCGAGAGCTGCGAGTCGCTGAGCTTGAGCAGCACCACGTCCCAGTCACGATCGGGCAGACGCTCCTCGATCTCGACGTAACCGACGCCGAGGCGGTTGAGCACCCGCATCAAGCCAGCGGTGGAACCGGCGTCCACGGAATTGATGAAGGCGAATTTGACGCGCAGGCGGTACAGCGACTCGGGCTCACCGGCAAAGCGGGTGATGTCGCGCTGCCAGGCCAGCAGTTCCAGAATGTTCAGGTGGCAGCTGTCGGCGTCCATCTGCAGCAAGGGCCATTGCGCCCAGCCCTCGACCTGTTCCCACCAGGCTTGCGCGGCCGCCTTGAGCTTGGTCAGCTCGCCGCCACTGAGCCAGAACGGCAGTGCGAGCTTAAGCATCGAGCAGCACCTCCAGACTTTGAATCCGTGGGATGTTCAGGGCTGAGAGGATGTCGCTGTTGGCAAAGTGCAGGGACTGGATCCGGGGGAACTGCTCGTGCAGTTCCTCGGCCAGACGGCTGAAGGAAAAACGCGACAGAGGAAAAGTCAGGGTCGGCTGGTAGTCGCTGGTGGTGCTTTCGCGAAACGCGGCCCGGATGAACTGCCCGACCTGGTCCTCTAACTTGCTGCGCTGTTCGGTACTCAGGTTGGGCTGCGGCCAGAGGCTGACACTGATGGCGTGCTGGGTTTCCGGCATGGCCATCACCAGCAGGTCATCACCATGGCCATGGTTGCCCTGCTCGCGGATGTAGCTGTTGATCGTGGCCAGGTATTCATCCGCCGGCACACCGGCGTCGAACAGTACAAACGCATTGGCACTGCCCGGGCCACGCGGGGCGCCATGCTCGAAGTACACACCGTCCGACCGCACGCCCGGGAACGAGGCGATCATCGCCCGGTACACCGCGTCGGTGTGGTACTGGTTCACCGCCGAGAACTGGTTGCGGGTGCGCAGGCGCAACTGATCGTTGGGCTCGCGATCGTCACCGGGCCGGGTCAGCCAGTGCTCGGTGTTCACCACCTGGACCACGCCCGGGACCGGCACCGGCAAAATGGCGTAATAGCCGGGGGCCAAGTTGAAACCGCTGCCCGCCTCGATCGCTTCCACCGCGATACTCAGCTGAGATGCGCCGTCGACGAACGTCCCCGGCTCCACGGTTTTCAGTTCGTAGACGTGGCCATTGATCGCGGCTGACTGCACGCGGGTGCCGATCGCCACCTCCAGTGTGCCGGCGGCGGAGCTGCGGGTGAACAGCAGTTCACCCAGGGCCGTGGTCGCGGCCTTGCGCTCGACGTTCACCGCCCAAGCGAGCATGTCTAGCCAGCTATCCACGGCGGTTTTGACAAAAAAGTTCGGCAGGACCGTGTCGATCAGAAAGTTGATCAGCCACAACACCGGCTTGGTCACCAGCGCGCTGACAATCCGCCAGAACGGTGACCAGGTGCTGGTGTTGCTGAAGGCGCTGCCCTGTTCCTCGACTTCCTTTTCCCAGGCCTGGGTCAGGCCCGCCTCGGTGGTCGGAATGCCGGCATCCTCCAGCGCTTCCTTGAAATCTACGTCGCTCACAGGCTCACCTTGATATGACCGAATTTAACGGTCGTGGCCATCACCAGGTACTGCCCTGGTGCGGGTTGAAGAATCTGCGCGGTCCCGGGCACCAGGCGTTCGTCGGCCTCGACCAGCAGCTCGATCTGTTGGATGCAGTCGCGCTGACGCAGCCGATCGCGCTCGGCGACCAGGGTCACCAGCAGCCCGCTGTCGCGGATCATGTGCGCGATGTCCTGGGCGATGCTGGCCCGGTCGTCCACTGGCAACGGCTGGTTGGACGGATCGAGCACCAGGTCATTGCCGACAATCAGCAGGTCGATGTAATCGCTCATCCGGCGCGCTCCATCAGTCCTTCCAGTTCGTGGGTGGTCAGCGGTTTGTTGGTGTAGATGTTCTGGTTTTCGATGCGGGTGCCCCGGTCCTGGGTGCTGCTGTTCTGAATGCTGGTCAGCAGGCCGCCGGGTGGGATGGCCGAGGAACGTGATGGCGACAGCGACGGAATGGCGCGGTTGATGGTCTGCTCGGCCTTTTTCGCCGCGTCGAGGCTGTCCAGGTTGGGACCGGCCGGCAACTCGCCGAACTGGGCCTTGATGTCCACCCCGGGAATTGTGTTCAGCAGCGCGATCAGGCTGTTGATGGCGCTATGAAAGATGCTGACGATGCCGTCCCAGGCGGCCTTGGCCATGCCGGACCAACCGCCCATGGAATCGAACCAGCTCGACAGCGCGGTCAGTTGCTCGCTGACCCACTGGAACGCCTCGGTATTCATCAGGGCACTGGTCCATTCGTCCCAGTAGTAAACGGCGGCGACGATCACCGCGACCAGAGCGATAACGCCCATGACGATCCACGTCACCGGGTTGGCCCACAACGCGGCATTGGTCAACCAGATCGCGCCTTGCCAGAGCAACATGGCAACCTTGACCAGACCCATCCACACCACCAGGGCGATCAGGCCGGCGACGTACAGGGTGACCAGCAGCGTCTGTGCCAGGAACGCGCCGATACTGCGCCAAGCCACCAGGGTCAGCAGTTTCCAGAGCGCAATCACCGGCACCACGGCCGTGCGCCACACCCCGAAGACAAAGGTCATCAAGGCCACACCGGCGGTCAGGCCGACGATGGCCAGCACCGTCAAGCCGATCACCCGGGTCAGGTTGGGAAACAGTGAGGTCCAGCGTTGCAGCATTCCGCCGCCGATCGCCAGTTGTTCAATGATCGGGTTGAGGGTGGGCAGCAGCTTTTGGCCAAAGGCGATCCGTACTGCCTCGATCGCGCTTGCGAACTGTTCCCATGGATCGACCATGGCCTTGGCCATCGCGTTGGCCTGCTCCATGCCTTTGACCTTGCCCAGCTGGTCCATGCTGTTGGCCAGCCCCGCTGTGTCGTTCATCAGCAGCTTGATCAGGCCCACGGCCTCATCCGAGCCAAAGGCCTTTTTCAGCTGGTCCGACTCGGCCAGGTTCAAGGTGTCGCCGAACTTCAGTTTGAGCTTGTCGAGGATGTCGAGCATCGGCAGCAACCGGCCCTGGCTGTCGGTGAAAGTCAGGCCGAGCTTTTCCTGTGCACCACCGACGCCGGAGAGGAACGCCTTGTATTTGGTCCCGGCTTCACCGCCGCTCATGGTGGCCTGCAGGGTGCCGAGAATCGCCATCTGTTCGGACAGCCCGATGCCGGCAGCGGTGGCATTGGCGCCAACGCCAGTAAACGCCGCGCTCATCTGCACGCCAGTGGTCTTGAACATCTGCACCGCCAGCGCGGTGGTGCCGGCCAGGCTCTCGACCCATTCGCCTTTGCCCATGGCATCAGCCTGGTTTTTGAAGATTCCATACATCGTGCCGACGTAACTGGTGATGGTGCCGGCATCGGCTTTGGTGGCTTTGGCCAGCACGTTGGACGCGTTGGTAAAGGTGGCCAACTGGGTGCCGGTCAATCCGGCGATCGCGCTTTGAATGTCATAGGCCGAACGGACGAAGGCCGTGGCATTGGCCCCGTAGGCAATGCTGAAGGCCAGCGACTTCTGGTTGAGCAGTTCCAGGGCGTCGCCTGCGACTCCCAGGCTTTTGACTTCGCCCAGTGCCGCGTTCTGCGCGAGTGCCGGCTCCATGGCCGTTTTCAGCGCGTAGGCGGTGCCGATCATGCCGGCCAGACCGACGCCCATTTGCTTGATGCCTTGCTGGCCACGTTCGCCGAGGTCGCTGAAACTGGCATTCACATGGCGCAGCGGTCTGCTCACCCGGTCGACCAGGCTCAGCACAAAATCCAGTTTGCTGGTGGCGTTCGCGCTCATGCAGGGGGTTCTCCAGTCAGCCTTTCAACGCCTTGGCAATCCCGTTGGCCACGGCGATTTCCATGCGCTTCCAATGTTCGTCTTCCAGGTATTTCGCCGTGCCTAGGTTGTGCGCCGTGGGCTCACACCCAGGCAACCAACGCTCGACCAGGGCCATCAACTGGCCCAGGCCGTCGTCACTCAGTCGCTCGGCACGTTCGAGGGCTTTTTTACAACCACTTCAACGTCCGGCGCGTACTCCTCCAGCAATGCGCCGGCGAGCTGCATGATGAGCACCGGGTTGCGCAGCAACGGGCGCAGAGCTGGCAGCTGCTCGGCCTTGACCGTGGTGGTCAGCAGGTTGTTCGACGGGGCGACCTTGCTGTTGGGGGTGACAGCGTTGAAGTACTTGGTCACGTCCTGCGGGGCCAGGGTGAAGGTGAATTCCTGTTCGCCGATGTCCAGGGTGATTTCGCGGTGTTCGGTCATGACTTAGTCCTTTGGTTCAGGTTGGAAAAATAAGCGTCGAGGCAGTGTTCCAGACGCTTTTCAAAGCGGTGTTCGAGTTTGAACAGCGCCTTGTCGAAGGCTTCCAGACGGCCGTTGTGCTTGGCCATCTCGATGCGCAGTTCGAGGTGTTCGCGGCGTGCCGCGTTGACCTGGCGAAACAGGTAGATCTGAAAACCGGCGACGCCGGTCAACACCAGCTCGGTCAGCAGCAGCATCACGCTGATGTGCATCGGGGTCAGTTCCATCATGGCCGCCCCCAGTTGCCACGGCCGCCGATCCTTACCGCCTTCCACATCAGCCAGGCCAGGGGCTTGGCTGTGCCCTCCTCGAGCAGGGCCTCGTAGAAAATCCGGTCGGCCTCGACCTTGGTGAAACGGTGGGTCTGATTGGTGTAGATAAAGTCATGCACCACGGACGGCCGGCGAGTGGTGGGGCTCTGGGCGTCCACCAGGCGCCTGGCCCAGCGCGGCACGCTGGCCAGGTCCGACAGGTAGCCGATCGGCACGACGATCAAGTGCGTCGTGCGCGGTTGATACCCATCAAACGGTGCCGGCGTTGGGTCGCAGTAGCGGTAATGCAGCGGGCGGATCACTTCCCAGCGCGAGTGCCCCGGTCGGTGTCGCAGCTCCAGATGGCTGTCGAATGGCATGGCTCAGTAACTCCAGATCATCGGGCTGGGCAGACGCCCGCCGATAGGGGAAACCCCTAGGTGCAGGAAGCGCGCAGTGCCTTTTTGGCTGACGCCTATCCGGTTAAACCCGAGTGTCAGCGCCAGGTGCAGCAGCTCCAGGGCGTCGGCGCCCCGGATGCGCACGTCGACGGCGGTACCGGCGCAGTGTTCGCCGGGTTCGGCTTTGCCGGCTTCTGCGGGGTGGTTGCGGCAGCGATAGGCACTGCTCAGCGGCATCGGTTTGCCATACAGGGTGCGCAGCAGCTGCAAGCGGTCCATAAAATCCGGGTCCATCGGGTTTTTACCCCGGGTAGCGCTGGGGCACTGACCGCAGCGGCAGCGCAGCTCCAAGTCCGAAAAGTTGGGCCAACGGGTGGTCTGATCCATCAGCCCAGGCCCTCGATTTCGGTCGAGTCAAGGTACGGCACGCCGTTAATGCGGATAAAGTCCGGGCTGGTGACGTCGAACGGCACCTTGTGCGTGGACTTGCTACCGCCCTTGGGATCGATGTCCAGCAGGCCGGAGATTTTCACCTTGCAGCCGAAGGCCTCGACACGCAGTTCGTCGGTGGCGGTCTTGGCAAAAAACAGCGTGTCAAAAGGTTCCAGCCGGCGAAACGAACCGGCGCGGCCGGCGGCCTCGATCAACAGGCCAAAGTTCGCGCTGTCGAGTTCAAACTCGCCGCTGGCCGCCACGTCGCCGTCGACATGGCCATCGGGCACACCCTTGGTCTGGGCCACCGCGCTGTTGTCAGTGATGTCCAGGCTGGCCTTTTCGATATGCACCTGCAGGTCGCCCAGGGTGACGTCGAAATTCATACCGCTGATACGGGCCATGGTTATTCCTCGTTGTCCAAAGACAGGTCCAGTGCGATGTTCGCGGTCAGGTCTTTGGGGCAGTTGTAGGGACGGACCTTGATGTAGGCCTCGATCGCGGTGTGGCTCTTCCACACCAGGGTGATGTCGCCGTCTTTCGGGGGCTGGATGTCGCCGGGAAACTGCACGCCGGCAAACACCACCGAGCGGGACATGTCACGCAGGGGGCGCATCAAGGTCAGCCGGGTGCTGGCCATGCTGTTGGCGGTGCTGTTGACCTTGCGATCGGCGACCAGGCGAATCAGCAGGATCCGTACCTGGCGGGCGGCCTTGTCGACGATGCGCAGGTTTTCCACCACGGTGAAGTCACTGCCTGGCGCATCGAGCAGGTTCGCATCGCCCCAGAACATGCCCGGGTAGTCCGGGTAGGTCTGCGGCACCGACAGGCGGGCCTTGTCCAGTTCAGCCAGCACGGCGGACGGCAAGGCCACGCCGTCACTGTCGAGCGGCACCGGGCCAAGACCGATCAGCGCGCCGGTGGCCACGCGCATCGGACTGTCGGCAATGCTCACCTCGGCGGTGGCCAGGCGACCGGCCAGCACGCCCAGGTCATTGCCGTGCAACTGTGGCACCAGCAACACCCGAGGCGCGGAAACACCGCTGGTCAGGTTACGTTGCTCGGCCAGGTACTCCGACCACTTGGCGCTGTTTGTGATGCCGACGCTGGCCGCCATCACAAACAGCCGGCGTCCGTAGCGATTGCCCAGCTCGATCGCCGCCGCGTGCATGGCTTGCAGTTCGGCCGCTGTGGTCACCGGTTTGGTGATCACCACCGCCTCGACCGAGATGTTTTCGTTTTGCGCCTGCTCCAGGGCGTCGGCCCAGGCGCCGTCGGCGGCCATCGGTGCGGCCATGCAGGCCCAACGGCTGCCACCGTTGAGGCGGGCCGCGATGATCTGGGTTTTCAGGTCCGAGGCAGGAATGCCCAGCTCGGTGTCCAGGTCGCTGTCGGTGTTCAACGGAATCAACTTGCCGACGTTTTTCGCGGCGGGACCGATAAACAGAAAATAGCGCTCAATCTCCGTGACCGGGCCTTGTCCCAGGTTCAGGTTGTTGACGCTGACTTTGCCTTGAGCCATGGAAGGCCTCGCTATCGTGGGGCGTGAAGGGTTTGCTGCAAGACGGTGCCGACGATCTCGCGCACGTCCTGGGCGTTGGCGCCCAGCACGACCCGCACGGGAAGGTCGATCTTCCAGCTGGTTTTTTTCGGAGTGCCCTCAAGCTGGCTGAGGATCACCCCGGCCTGTCCGTTGTTCAGGTGTTCGACGATCCAGCCCAGGGCTGGCCGCTTCCAGCGCTTGCCTTGGCGGATCTGGTAGCCGGCCTTGAGCAAGGCGCGGGCCTGTTGTCGAGACGCCGGCGCCTGGTAGTCCGGGGTTTTGCCCAGGCGGCGCAGGCGTGCCGGGGTCATGGTTTCGCGGTGGCCGTTCTGGTGTTCGCTGGCAATGCGTGACACCAGGCGGTTTTTCCAGCTCAGGGTCGCCGCGTTGGCAGTCAGGCCGACCACCTGCAAGTCCTTGCCCAAGCCGCGCAGCATCTTGCGTTTACTGCTGCCTTGGCGGGCGGCGTAGGGCGAACCGTCCAGGTTGCGCTGATCACGAATCCGCTTACGGTTCCGGGTACGCAGGCGTTTGCTGGCGGTGTTCAGCAAGCGTCGACGTTTAGCCGCGGGCAAGGCCAGCAGCTGCAATTGCGCCTGGGCTTCGAGCAGCCCACGCACGTCGAATTCAAGTCCCGGGGCGGTCATCGATCACGGCCCCCTGTTCGGCAATCCATAGATCAAACGGAACAAATGCCCAGCGTTTGCCAAAGGCCTGAATCTCGCCATCGTCGGCCTCGCTCAGGTGCTGCGGTTCGATAAAGTCCAGTTGCAGCTCGACGTTGGCCTGATCCGGGTCTAGCTGATCGATCTCAAAGGTCGGCGGCGCCAGGTTGTCGTCTTCGCGATCGGGGTCGTTGACTTCCAGCCAAGAGCCCACCAATGCCATCAGCCGCGCCGGGTGGTCGGTCAGCCGCTCCAGGGAAATGATCGCGTGATAACGCATGTCGCCCATGTGCAAGCCCTTAACGGTGGGCTTCCAGTACAGCGGCAAGGTGACCTGTTCGGCCCAGCTGTCGAGCTGTTCGGGCAACACCATGCGGCGATCGATCAGGTAAGCGGTCAGGGCGCGCAGCTTCTCCATCAGATCAGCTCCGCCGTGATACGCCCACGGCCTTGCAGCACGCGCACGGACTGCTGGCTGTAGGACAGAAAACGCTCGTGCTGTGAAGGTGCCTCTTTGCCAAGGTTCTCGGCACTTTCACGACGGTTGACCGTGGCGAACTGCTGGAGCAAAAAGGCCTTGGCCCGGCAGTACGCGGCGCGCCGGTAGCTGGCCAGATAAAAGGCTTCTTTTTCCATGCCGGAGCCTTCCAGCGAGGTAAAGCCTTGGTCTTGCCAGGCGGCTTTGCGCAGGTCCAGATCCAGATTCACTTCGCCCATGCCCATGGTCAGACCTTCCACCAGCAGCTCGGGCAGGTATTCCGCAGGCAGCCGATAGGAAGCCTGGAACTCGGCCAGTTGCAGATCCGGCCAGAAGCCGTCGTTGGATATCGTGCGATCCACCAGGGTGGTCGGCTTGCCGCCAAAACTCATGTGCTGACCTCCTCGGGTGGACGTGTTGAATAGGGCGGGGGGATCTGCGTCAGATGGTTAGCACTGGGCTTTCATCTCGGCAGGCCCCCGCTGGGGTGGGTAGTCGGTTATTCGTTGCCGGTGTGGTTGGCTGTATTCCGTTCAGCCTCCTGCTTACGCAGGGCCTTGGTCGCCTCATCCATGCGGGTCTTCACACCGATCTCCGGGTACAGCTCGGCGGCGCGGTAAAAGTGGCCGCAGGCTTTATTCCACTGCTCGGACTCCATGGCGAGAATCCCCAGCAATTTGTGAAAGCGCGCCGGGATCCGCTCGAACAGCTCCCATTCGCCATCGACGCGCGGCAGTAGCTGTGACAGGTACGGCTCGGGGCTGCGCTTGGCCTTGTGCTCGGCCTCGGCCCACTCGATCAGCGTGTCAGCGACGAAGGTCGGTATGTCGCGGCGGAAGCGCTCCGGCATGGCCTGCTTTTGCCCCATGGCAAAGTCGGCCAGCTCCAGGGCCTGCTCGAACTGCTCGGTGTCGAACAGCCAGACCAGCACCTGCATCAGCACCGGGTTCGGGTGGTTCAATCCCGACTCGCGGTAGCGCTGCACGTATTCCAGGTACTTGGGCAGCAACTCGTCACGCTTCAGCCGTTGGCGGGCCTCCATGGCGTTGAGGTCCGACAGCCTGGCGCAGTCTTCGGCCAGGGCACTGGTCATCAGCGCCAGGTGTTTTTGCGCATTGGCGGGACCCGCCAGGGCAGTGGCCGGGGTGTAGGCGTCGGCACTGGACAGCGGTCCCTGCTCCAGGGTGCGGCGCTTATGGTTCAGGGCCAGGCTCATACGTCTGGACTCGCTGGGGCGTCGGGCGCTTTGTCGGCGACAAACTCGACGTTGGTTGCTTCGATGGCGGCGAACTTGCCCAGTTGCTCGATCACATAGCCCTCGTTACGGGCGTTGTAGTCCTCAACCTGCGAGCGCTTCGGGTTCTCGATGATCTGGCGGCGCCAGCTGCTGTCCTGAAAGTAGATCGACAGGTTGTCCCAACTGGTGACCACCACGCCCTTGCTCGGAAAGTGCGGGCAGGTGAACGACGGCAGACCGCCATAGGTGGCAACCACCTGGGCCAGCTCAATGCGTTCTTTCTCGGTGGGGGTCTGGCCTTGGGCGGCGTACAGCTTGCCCTTGTCATGGGCCAACAGATCGCGGCCGATAATCGCTATCAGGTCGCCACCGTCGCGAAACTCTTCATCGATCATCAGCGACACGTCGAACACCAGGGCGTCGAGGTTCTGGTAATCGCCCAGGCCACCGATCTGGATTTTTCCAGCGTTCTTGCCTTCGGTCAGAATCTGCTGCGGGGCCTGTTCGCGGGCAATCTGCAGCCAGCCCTTGTTCACATCCTGCAACAGCGGGTTGGCGGTGCGGTCGGTGGTCGCGGCAATGCTGATGCCGTTCCAGCCGATCATGATCCGGTCCAGACCGATCTGTTTTTGCACGGCGGCGGCGTAGCGTTTGGCAAAGTCGGGGAACTTGGCCCAGGCGTCGATGGTGGCGTACTTCAGGCCGACGTCACTGTGCGTATCGAACAGCTCGTACCCCTTGCCATCCAGGCCCATCACGTTGCGCGCTACTCGATCGGTGGTGGTCGTGTTGGTGCGGCCGGTGACCGTCCCGTTGACGCCCAGCATGACTTTTTCGCCCTTGATCTCGCTCACCGGCAGCACGTTAATGCGCTGCAAGAAGGCCGAGCTGAGGGTGATTTTGTCGTTCAGCGTCTGCGCATGGGTCGGGTCGACGTTGAATTCTTCACGCACGTCGGCCACGGCGTAGGTGGCCGCGATGGCCAGCGCCAGGGTGCTGAATTTCAAGCGGGCTGCTGCGTTCAGGCTCATCAGTACACCGCCTCTGGTTGGTCGTCTGCGGCGCCGGTGACAACGGGTACGGTTTTGCCCTTGCCCTGGTTCAGCGCGGTGTTGAAGGTTTCGGTCAGCGTGTCCAACGAACCCTTGAGTTCGTTGAACTGAGCGACCGTGATGCCGGTTTCGGCCACGGGTTCAGTGACGGGCTCGGCGGCCTTTTCGGTGGTGGTGCCCGGCGGTTGCTTGGCGAAGGCGGCGGCGCTGGTTTCGAGGCTGGTCGCCACGGTGCCAAGCTTGTCCACTGCGGCGGCAAAGGCCTGGGCAGTTTTTTCGTCCATAGAGGTCTCTTCTGGTGGGGTGGTCGGGGCTTCAATGGGAGCTGTGGCGGTCGAAGCGCTCACCCCCAGTCGGCTGAACAAACGGGTGAAAAATGACAATGCGGCCTCGTCATCAAGGTTCGCGGGGGACAGGTCTTCCAGCTGTTCCACGTTGGCAAAGTGATTGCCGGTGCCGGCACGACGGGAAAAGTGCAAGGGCTCGGTACCGAGGCTGGCCGGTTCATCGGTGACGGCCATTCCGCACAGGTAGGCCTTGCCCGTATCGGCGAAGTTCGGCTGGATCTCCACGCTGCTGAAAATCTTCTGACCGTCCTTGTTCATGGACAGCAAGTACTCGTTCGGCTGGAGCTTGGCGAACAGCGCGACCTTGCCACCGGCCAGGTCTTCGGCTTTCAGCTCGACGACGGTGCCCATGCTGCCGAAGTAACGGATGTGCTCGTACCAGATCGTCGCGGTGTAGGTCGCCGGGTCGTAGCTGTCGGCCATGTCACGCAGATCCTGCGCTTCGATGGTGCGGCCGTCGGCGGTCTTGCCGCTGGTGGCGACACGTTTCCAGTCAGTGACAAAGGTGCGTGGCATGGGAGGGAATCGCTCGGTTCGGGTTGCAGTTGCCGCCACGATAAGCACCTGAAATCCCCGGAACAAACGGTTCCCTTCCTCGGAATTCCTATTTTCAGGGAATAGGAATCACCAGGAATTTAAGGGCGGGTTTGTGCCGATTGAGCTGCATAAACTGCGGCTCATGCCCTACTTACCTGAAGTCAAAGACGCCGCGAAAAAACTATATTTACGCCGCTATAAGCCGCGTGAAATACAGGCGCAACTCAAGCTGGCGAACATCCGCATCGTGTATTACTGGATCGCCAAGGGCGGCTGGGACGAGATGCTGACCGATGAAGAACCGCTGAGCGCGGTCAGTCGGCGCATCACCCTGATCCTGGAAAAGAAGGAAACCCTGGTCAAGTCCGAGCTGGACGAGCTCGATCGGTTGATTCAGGCCCGCGAGCGCCTACAGAAACAGTCGATCAAGCCCACCGCGCTACCGGCTGGCGACGCACCGTCCGAACCCCAGGACCGGCAGCGCCACGATCGAAGCGCCGACCGCAAAAGCCGGGATCCGGACAACCCCAAAAAGAAAAAAACCAAGCCTCTAAAAAACGACATCAGTCACCTGACCGAAGTGGACTTCCTGGAGAAGTTCACCAGCCAGCTGTTCGGCTATCAGAAAGAATTGTTCGAGGCCAAGCAGAACCCGCTGACGCGGCGGATCCGCAACGTGTTGAAGGCTCGCCAGACCGGCCTGACCTACTACTTCGCCGGTGAAGCGTTCATGGACGCGGTGCTGACCGGTGATAACCAGATGTTCCTGTCGGCCAGCCGCGCCCAGTCGGAGATTTTCCGCAACTACATCATCAAGTTTGCCCGCGAATGGTTCGGCCTGGAGCTGACCGGTAACCCGATCATCCTGAGCAACGGCGCCGAACTGCGCTTCCTGAGCACCAACAGCAGCACCGCGCAGGGCCACCACGGGCACGTCTACGTCGACGAATATTTCTGGATCCGCGACTTCGACAAACTCAAGTCGTTGTCGGGGGCCATGGCCACCCACAAGAAGTGGCGCAAAACCTACTTTTCCACGCCCAGCGCGGTCAGCCACCAGGCCTATCCGTTCTGGACCGGCGACACCTTCAAACGCGGCAAACACCGCAACGCTAGCAAGCCGTTCCCGGGCGAGGCCGAGTTACGCCAAGGCGTGCTCTGTCCGGACGGCCAGTGGCGCAAGATCATCACCATTCACGATGCCATCGCCGGCGGCTGCGACCTGTTCGACATCGAGCAGCTGCAACTGGAAAACTCCGACGATCAGTTCGATCAGCTCTATTTGTGCCAGTTCATCGACAGCACGCAGAGCGCGTTCAACCTGGCGGATCTGGAGCGCTGCTATTCCGATCTGTCGTTGTGGAAAGATTACGACCCCGACCCGAAGGCGGCGCGACCGTTCGGCAACAGTCCGGTGTGGGTCGGCTACGACCCGAGCCGCACCCGCGACGACGCCACCTGCGTAGTGGTCGCGCCGCCGCTCGAGCAGGGCGGCAAGTTCCGGATCCTGGAGAAGCACAGCTGGCGCGGGCACTCGTTCACCTACCAGGCCGCCCAAGTCAAAAAAATCACCGAACGCTTCAACGTCCAGCACATTGGCATCGACATCACGGGGGTGGGCTATGGGGTGTTCGACCTGGTGCGCGACTTCTACGCCCGGGCCACGCCAATCCACTACAGCCTGGAAACCAAAAACACCCTGGTCCTCAAAGCCCAGGACACCATTCAAGGGCGACGGATCGAGTGGGACGCCGGCTGGAACGACATCGCCTCGGCCTTCCTGACGATCAAGCGTGGTGCCACCAGCAGCGGCCAGATCACCTACAGCGCTTCGCGCACCGACGCTACCGGTCACGCCGACATCGCCTGGGCGGTGATGCACGCGCTCGCCAATGAACCCCTTAACGTCAACAAAAAGCGGCGCAGCCGCTGGTCAACACTAGAAGGCAGCCATGCAAGAGCTAACACCGCAGGACAAAACCGAGCCCCACAAAGTGCAGGCGTTCAGCTTTGGCGCCCCCGAGTCGGTGCTGGCCAGCAACATGGGCGAGTACCTGGGCGTGTTCGCCAACAACGACGGGCGGATCTACACGCCGCCGGTGTCACGCACCGGTCTGGCCAAGTTGCTGCGCGCCAACGCTCACCACGGCACCATCCCGCGTTTCAAACGCAACTTGCTGTTGCGTGACTTCATCCCGTCGGCCGGGTGCAGCGCGCAGACCATGGGCCGCGCCTCCCTGGACTTCATGGTCTTTGGTGATGCGTTTTTTCAGCGCATCCGCAATGTGATTGGCCAGGTGATTGAGTTGCAGCATCTGCCCGCGCTCAACATGCGGCGCAAAGTCGGGGGCGGCTTTGTCATGCTGTTGCCGAACGGCAAGGAACTGCACTTCGAAGAAAACGAAGTGGAGCATGTAATGGATTACGACGTAGAACAAAATATTTATGGTGTGCCCGATTATCTGGGCGGCATGCATGCACTGCTATTGAATGAGTCGGCCACCCTGTTTCGTCGGCGTTACTACAACAATGGCGCGCATGCGGGGTTTATCTTTTATACCAATGATCCGAACATGTCGGACGACGATGAAGCAAAATTAAAAGCACAGATACAAGGTACAAAAGGTGTGGGTAACTTTCGCTCGATGTTTGTGAATATCCCGGGCGGCACGGATAAGGCTATACAGATTATTCCGATTGGCGACATCGCCACTAAAGATGAATTCGAGCGGATCAAGAATATTACTCGTAATGACGTGATTGCGGCCTGGCGCATGAACCCGGCACTGGCCGGCGTGATGCCGGAGAACGCCGCCGGCTTCGGCGATATCGAAAAGATCGATCGGGTTTACACCAACAACGAAATCCGGCCGATCAGCCAGTTGTTTATCCAGGTGAATGACTGCCTGCGAGCCGATCGGAGGATTGCTTGGCGGGAGCCTGTGGTGGCAGCGTGATGCAGGCCACTCCCTATAGTGTCTATTCACCCACACAAACCCCATATGTTGTGTGGCAAAATAACCACCTATGGGCGCAGTTGGGGTGGCTATGCGGATTTACTGTAAGGAATGCGGCGGGAAAGCACGCATCGGCAAGCGTGATGAACTGTCTGTGACGTTCGCCAGGCTGTACTGCCAGTGCCTGTCCGTCAGCTGTGGCCACACTTGGGTGACCACGCTGGCTTTCTCTCACACCTTGAGCCCGTCCGCGGAAGTCGTCGACCGACTCTTGTTCGACCGACTACGTGATCTGCCGAGGGCTAAACAGCGTGAGCTATTCGATCAGTTGGGCGCTTTGCCGTCAGGATAGTTTTTCAGCATGTCCAGTGCTGTTCGAAATCGCCGAATACTGGAAATCCCATACTCAATAAACGCTAGTCGTCCATGTTCAGAGAGTGGTATCTCCGAAGTGGATATATCTACTGTAAGTGCAAACGAGTTTCTGCACTCCTCAAACTCTTCACGAATAACATTGAGATCTATAGCCGGTTTGCTCATGTGCTCAACTCGTTTTTTGTAATTAGTTGACAGATTTTAGGTGTCAGTAATTTGGCTGGTCAAGGTGTTTGCTATTGGCGCGCCCGTCAATCAAAGTTACATTTGTTTTATTTTGTACTTTTGCAATTGCGTGAAAATATTGCCCGTTAGAAAGAAGGTGCTATATTTAGTGGTGCTCGCCATTGGTAATGCTAGAGGCTAATTTAGGCTTTAGCGGTAAAACTATTTTTCGTACAACGTGTGTTTCAAAATTTGACGAATTTGATTGATCGAGGTTGGTCATGTCGAAAGCTGGAAGCAAACAAGGGCGCTGAAGCGCCCTTGTTTGAATATTCATGCAGCAGTCACTCAGAGCTTCAACCCATCGATCCGCACCACGCCGTAACGACGTTTACCTCGGGCATTTTCGAACTCCGCCACCACTAGGCCGTGCGGCAGAGGGATCTGTACCACACCGACGCCGGTATTGTGGTGCAAGAAGCGAGTGGCATCGGTCAGAAAAAAGTCGCTGGGCAGCTCCATCTGCTCGCAAGCCTGACGTTCCTGCTCTGCGCTGATGGCAATGATTTGGCCGTCGATCAGCATTGGATTTTCTCCCTGTCTGTTTTGGGGTTAGCAAGTAACTCTGAAACCACCTGCGCATCGTCCGTGCTCAGATCGCCCATGATTTTGGCCATGCCCGCGACGCTTTCGAGATGCACTCGGGCGTCTGGAGTTTTATGGATCAGGTAGCCGATCAATGCAGCGCCGACCACGGCAGTCGCCAACTGACCGCGTGAGGGTTTAAAGGGACTGCGAGCGGGTTGCTCTGGCGCTGTGGTAGCCTTTACGTCGCTGCTGCTTGGGTGCTGTGCTTGCATGGTGTTGCTCCTTTAGTGGTGGTTGGTGTCGGGGAGGTGCGAACTCCTCGACACCGTCTCTATCAGGCTTGCCGCAATAGGCTGGCCGTGAATACCGGGCGCTGCTCACAGCGCACCTCAAACAACCCCAAGTCGTGACCGTCTACATCCTGCATATGCACAACGGTGACGAAAGTCGGGGTTTCTTCCGGGTGGTCCCGCCAGTGCGCGGCGGCGGCTAGTTCGGCCAGATCCTCGGCTGTGCGCTGTTCGACGTAGTCGGACGGCAGCGGAAACTGACCCGGTAAGGTGTTGGCGCAGTAGCGAATAATCATTGCGACTTCTCCCCCTCAGGCCTGACGCACCAGGTGCACGACGAAGTCAGACGGAATCCCCGAGTGAATACCCCGTGCTTTTAGCTCCATAACAGCCTGAATCTGGAACCGGGTGCAGTCGTCAGCCAGAAACTGCTTGTCACCGGCCATGGCCTTATCGGCAATCAGGTTGATGAAGTACGGGGTTGTGCAGTGTTCGCCGACCATGATTGGTGCCTCGACCCCTTGGTCTTTCAATTCGGTTTGAATGGCGCGCAAACGGGTGGTTTTGCCGGTGCCTTGGTCGCCGGTGATGACTTGTATTTGCATGGTGTTGCTCCTTTTTTTGCTGGTTGAATCGGGCGCCGCGCCCGAAATAATTCCGCGTGTGCCCGGGGTGTACCCCGGAATATCCGGAACGGCTAAAAGTTGAAGGAGGCTAGCCCACGGAATACGGGGCTTTCAGGGGGGGTGGTGCTTGGAACACCAAGCCGGAACATTGCAGAACAGGATTTGTTCAAAATCTGCTGTAGGCCTTGATTTACAAGGGCTAGCGCCGTGTTCCGGCAAATGCCTTTGGTGGAACACTTACAGAACAGGAAACAGAAAGATGTTCCGGTGTGATCCATCGTGTTCCGGTCAGTGGTGATGCGGTGTTGTTGGTTATCTATCTGTTTTTTATAGATATTTTTCTTATAAATATTCATGTTCCAGATGTTCCGCCTAACCATTGGCCACACACGCATTTCCTTAAAAACACTGGTTTGCCCCCGTACACGTCTTTTTATCCCCAGGACGTTCATCAGGATTTGCTCCCCTTCCGGAACAGCCAGCAGTTGAGCGAGCGCTTCTCAATGACCGAGCGGACTTTGCGAGTCTCGACAAAGGTGTGTGAGGTGCTGAGTGGCAGTGCGCGGTGCAACTGAGTCGCGTGAATGACTTCCTGGCCAGCGAGACGACAGGCGTTGTGGAAGTGCTCGATGTTGATGGCGATCAGGCTTTTGTCAGCGCTGTGGTTGAGCGTTTCCTGAATGACTTCGCGATCGCCAATTTCATCGCTGATCGAAACCACTCTTTCATTGAGGTAGTGATAGATCTGCCAGAAGCGCCCAGCTGTTGGGTTCTCGGTGCTGACGCGCTGCTGCCGATCGATGGCGCGGCGCTCAATGTGCTTGATGACTTGTTCCAGGGCAGCGTCGCTCCAGTCTGGGAACAGCGCCTGTGTGGCTTTTGTGGCTGCCATCATCTGCGCATGACAAAGCACGATCCGTTGGTGCTGAAGAACAGGGTTTGCTTGCAGGCGTTGCTCGTATTCTGGAAACGCATCGAAGTAGCGCTGGAGCCAGGCTGACTCCTGCCCAATGCAATGTCCCAGGTATCCGGCCAATTGCTCGACGGGCAGGCTATTCAAACGAGTGGCGAGAACCTTCAAGGCAGGGGTGTGATGCGCCCTGTTCGCGTGGAAATGACTGATGCGGGTCAGGATCGCCTCGGAGCCCTCAACGCTGGCGTTCTGAGCAATGCACAGAGCCGCGAGGAAAATCAGGCTGTCGGTGTCGTTGCTCGAGGACTTCACGCCGACCGTGCGAAGCGTGGCGTTGTGGTCAAACAGCGCCTTCCACTTTTCCCAGTTGTATTGACTGACTACCGTACGGCCCTGGGCGTCGACGGTCTGGCTGTCAGACTCAATCAGCACCACCGGAAAGTTACTGACCTGAGACAAAGCACGGGTCAGGCCGATGGCGCTGGCGCCGTCGCTGTTGGGCTTGATGCCTTCATAGTTGGAGCGACCGAGTAAACGCCACAGAAAACGCAGCAAGCTGGACTTGCCGGCGCCGGCATCGCCGGTCAGTTCCAGGAACGGCCAAGACTCCTGTTTGGTTCGAATCTGCTGCACGAACAGCGTGGCAGTCCACCACGACAACGCTGCGAGTCCGTTCAGGTGATGCACCGCAAAGAAGTCGGAAAACCAGCTCGGGTCGAAGTCATTACCACGGACGATCGTCAGGCTATTGAGCGAAGTTTTCAGACCGATTTTTCCGACTTCAAGGTAGCCATGGTCGTTGGCCAGGTACTCACGCCCTTTGTGGTAACCGAACTTCTGGAAGCAGTAGGTTTTGCTGGCCGCGTCGTAGCCGACGAAGGGCAGCGATCGCACAGTCAGAGCATTGTCCAACCATTTGCTGCGCAGCATGGCCAAGACCTTTTCCCCGCCTTCGAAGTTGCCCCCAGGTGTGCGCTCCAGCAGCGATTTGGCGAAGCTTCTCGGATCGCCGATCGAGTTCGGCGCCAGGGGCTCCTTGCAGTTCTGTGCCGCGTTGGGAAAGTTGAATTGAAAGAAGAACTGCTGGTCACCGCTGATCGCATCGCGCTGGATGTATTCGAAGCGCGGCACGCAGTTGGCCACCTGCTTGATGTCGCAGTATTTGTAGAAGAGCTGCTCGCGAGCGACCGCTTCGTCTTCCCGTGGTTTGTTCAGCTCATCGGAATTCACCTTGGCGGAGTAAAGGCGTTCGCCGAAGTCCAGCAGGAAGAAATTCAGCGGCTTCTTCTTGTGGAGCAGGTAGGCTTTTTTCGCAGGGCTCTCAGCGATAAAAATTCGCCCCTGGTAGTTCGCCTCCTGCATGAACTCATCATTCAACTGGCCATCGCGGTACACATCGTCCCAATCGCGATCGTTGCCGGCGAGGGCTACCCATGCCAGTTCATCACGGGCAAGCAACTGACCGCGGTACTTAGGGATAACTGAGTGGCCGGCCTTGTCGTCGTCCAGGGCGATGATCCAGCGCACTTTCAGGCCCTTGTGCGCCTCGATGATGTCCCAAGGGAAGTTGTTGGCTGAGATAGACGCGATAGCCTTGTAGCCAGCCAGGAATAACGCGATAGCGTGGAAGATCCCCTCTACGACGTAGACGGTGTCCCCTTGCTCGATGGACATGCCAGGCGGAACCCAGGCGCCGCCCTTATAGGACATCTTGGATTTGATGCCGGCTTTGTCTCCTCCATTGGCAGTGACCATCGTCGCGTCAATGATTCGTTCCCAATAGCCGTCGCAGAGCGGAAAACGGACGGTGTCCGCCCACTGCTCATCTTTCATTTTGCGTCGACCCTGTTCATACCAGCCTTTCAACTTGCTGATATCGAAACCGCGATTACGCTCCAGGTAAGCGTCGGCCGTGGCATTCGGATTTGTCTCGGTACGCGGGAACCGCTCGCTGAGGTTTTCGAACAGGTGGCTGTAGCGCTCCCGGGTCTTTTCCTCAAATTGGCACTGGTTCAGGCGATTGCACTTGAGCTGGAACGGCTGCTTGCGAGCGATGTACAGCGTGCGTTCGTTACAGCCTGGGCAGACTCCCTTTTGGAAGTAGGTGCTGCCGATGTCCTTGAAGTCCAGTTTGTGGTCATGCTCGAGGGCGGCGACCACTTCTAGACGATAGATGTCTTCGAATTGCATTTGCCGGCTCCTTACGCTTCACCGGCTTTGGTTTTGGGCTTTCCGCCGCGTACGCGCTCGGCTTGTTCTGCTGCCTCTATGGCCAAATGAACCATATTTACGAGTACCGCAGACTTTGAACCTGGTTGCTTTGGACGGGTAAGGAAGTGCCCTAGCTCGATCTCGTTGCGGATGGCTGAATTCGACTGTCCAGAACGTCGCACCAGCTCGCTGATGGTTACGTAAGGCGTGTCGATGTTGATCTGCATTCTGCTACCCTCTTGGGAATATTTGGGATAAATGTTCCTTGCAAGGAACATATCAAGAGGGGTTTATGGACTTTCCGGCGAAATTCAAAGCGATTCGAAAAGCAGAAAATCTAACCCAGAAGGAGTTCTGCGAGGTGTTGGGGTTCAGCGAAAGCACCTACCGGAAGTACGAAGCAGGATTTATTGAGGTCGGGGCACCGGCACTGCTGAAGATTGCCAATCACCCAAACTTCAAGAAGTACGCCCTCTGGTTGATCACTGATGACACCGCCCCGACTTGTGGCCAGGTCAGCCCGGTTTAACCCATGACGATTAAGAAGCTAGAAGACGGCCGGTATGAGGTCGATTGCAGGCCAGAAGGTCGGGATGGCCCGCGAATCCGGAAGAAGTTTCGTACCAAAAACGAAGCCTTGGTCTATCAAAATAGGATCATGGGGGATGGTGCACGAGGCGAGTTTGAGAAGCGGAAAAAGAGAGATGAGCGCTCGTTGAGTGTGTTGGTCAATCTTTGGTTCGATTCACATGGCCGGACGCTGAAGCGTGGGGAAGAGCGGCAGCGCGCCTTGATCGCGATGGCTGAGCGGATGGGCGACCCATGTGCGGAAGACTTCACCACAACGCATTTCACGAAGTACCGGACCGATCGCTTGGCCGGGAAATTCAACCGCGAGACGGCGGGTAGTGGCCGGAAGAAAGGGGAAGAAGCTAAGCCCCCTAGTGCCAATACGCTGAATCACGAGTTGGCCTACCTGCGAGCCGTATTCAACGAGCTGGAGCGTCTTGGGGAGTGGGTCGGGGAGAACCCGCTGGGCAAAGTGCGAGCGTTGAAGTTTGACGAAACCGAGATGGCCTATCTCACTGCTGAGCAGATCAAGCCGTTATTGGCCGACTTGGACAAGCGATCCTTGGCTGCTGGGGTGGTGGCTCGGGTATGCCTGGCCACTGGTGCCCGATGGTCAGAGGCCGAAGGTCTTACCGCACGCCAGGTACGAGATGGCCGCATTCACTTTGTTCGGACAAAGTCTTCGAAGAATCGAGCCGTGCCCATCGCTGAGAGTTTGCAAAAGCTGATCAAAAAAGCGATGCCTTTTGGCGATTGCTACAAGAAATTTGGCGAGTCGGTTGAAGCGGTAAAGCTTGATCTGCCAGCCGGTCAGTCGACCCACGTTTTGCGACACACCTTCGCCAGTCACTACATGATGAATGGCGGGGACATCCTGACATTGCAACGTGTCCTGGGGCACTCGTCCCTGGCGATGACGATGCGTTACGCCCACTTCAGCCCGGGGCACTTGGCCGAAGTGGTTCACCTCAACCCGTTGGCGTCTGTGCCTGGGTAACAGCTAAAAGGAAAAGTGGTATGGCTTTCGTGTACTTGAAGGACACCAGCGGCGAAGTGGTGGTGCTTAACACCGACTTGATTTCTTACGTAGCGCCGAAGGTTAAAGGAAACTTCGATCAGGGGGCAGGGGTGTATTTGAAGCAGACAATTGGCCTTAACCAGAACGTTATCCATGTGTCCGGCGAGGAAGCCCAGGAGCTGTTCAATACCATTCTGGGTTGAGGTGTGGACACTTTGTGGACGTTTGGAAGAAGTGAAGTAGGGGCTTGAACAAGTCCCAGAAACAGCAAAGCCCCGCATTGCGGGGCTTTGATATATGGTGCCGGCACCAGGAGTCGAACCCGGGACCTACTGATTACAAGTCAGTTGCTCTACCAACTGAGCTATACCGGCGTGTTGGGCGACGATTATAGCGATTGGGTTGGTTCTGTAAACCCCTGAATTCAGACTATTTTTGCGCAGGGGTCAGGTCAGGCGCGTAGCAGGGTTTTCTTGAGTTTCTGGATGGCTTGCCAGGTGCGGCTGTTTTGCATCGCGCGCAGCTGTGCTTCGGCCTGTTCGGCGCGTTGCAGCGCGGCGGCGAGTTGGTGTTCGGCATCGCCGACGGGGTGGCTGAAGTTGTGGCCTTTGCAGAACTGGAATTCGTCCAGGTTGCAGGGCGGGATGTCGAAGGCAGGTTTGAGGTTCAGGTGCTCTTCGGCGAGGTAATAGGTGTTGATGCCGTCGAACAGAATGGATTGGTAGCCGGCGCCGGTGACGAGGGTTTCCCAGGTCTGGTCCCGGTCCCACGGGGTTTCGATGAGGATGACCCACGGTCGCCACTGGGTGAAATCCATGCCGCGCAGGACGGTTTCTTCGTGGCCTTCGACGTCGATTTTCAGGAAGTGGATCGGGCGGCCCTGGACGTGTTCTTCGCAGATGGACGTCAGGGTGCGGGACTGGACGGTTTGGCTGCGCACGTCCATGCCGGCGTCTTTGTGCATTTGCGCCATGGCCGGGTCGACGGTCGAGAGGCCGGTACCGGCGATGCCGTAGAAGGTCAGGTTTTCAGCGCTTTCGCCGGCCACGCATTGCAGGTTGGTGTCTTTGGGACGTTGCTGGCACAGGGATTCGTAGTAGTTGGGCATCGGTTCGACATTGATACCGGTCCAGCCGTGGTCGTAGAACGCTTTGGTGACCGAGTCATGGGTCGGATCGTTGGCGCCGACGTCGATATAGAAGCCGTTCTCGACGGTTTTGAGGGCGCGCCACAGGCGTATGTCTTCGAAATTCTGTGCGTAAGAAATGAACGTCACTGTCGCATCCTGTCGGTCGAATTTTCTTGTTCGTGGCCGCGCTGACGGCGTCCTTGCGTGTTTGTATAACAAGAGTCGAGAAGAGGTGCAATTTTCCCCGCCTGAGGTCCGGGTTTAGGCGCTTATGTCCTTTGCATTGAATGCTTATGCACAACGGCGGCGGTGGCACTGTGCGCTCAGTGGTGTTTTTGTGGACCTGTTCTCATTTGTCCGCAAATCCCTGTTTTTCAGGATTTTTTCGTGGGTGTACGAAAAATGAACAGTTCCGTTTCACCCCTGAAACAGCTGTGGATATTGGATCCACGATAATTTCATCAACAGAGTTATCCACAGGCTGAAGCTTTTACGGGCGTTCCGCCAAGAGCAGGAAATTACGCGGCGTCAGCGGGGTTTCGCAGAAGGTCCCGAGGCGAACGGTGTAACCCTGATCGGCAAGGAAAAGGGCACGGTCGAGTACCAGCCAAAGCTCCAGCGGGCGTCGGAAAAGTCCGCGCAGCAGCTCCAGATTGCGTACTTGCGCCAAGCGTTGCCATCCAGCAGCTTCGAGAGCGGACCAATCTTGCGAGCCGATTGTGGATAACTCTTTCAAGGCGGCCAGATGATGGCAGTACTCGGCGAAGGATGTGTCCAGCCAGGCACTCGGCAGGGAAGGTGCGGGCAGGTATTCATCGACGCCGCGCAGTTGCCGTTGCAGCAAGTCGAAACCCAGGCGTCGGGCCATGGAGGTGTCGCGTTGGCGTCGCACGCGAGCGCCAGCGGTGACGGTTTCGCTCATGGGCAGGGCGAGATCGTCAAGGGACAGCTGTAGGCCGGATCGCAAACCGACTGAAGAAAGCGGCTGATAGGCCGGAAGATTGATCCGGTTATAACAGCACGGCGCGATAGCCAATTGTTTGCAGCCCGCTGCGCTGGCCAGCTGGATCAATCGCACATGCAGATCACCGCAGGCGTGCAGCGCCACGGGTGTGTGATCAACACTCAATAAACTCGCGGCGCCAGGTGCGAGCACATCCTGTTCGACGTGCAGCGCCCACAAATGATGGCGCTGGCTGAGTGCCTGTCCGCTGGCCACCAGCGCCGGGTCGTATTCCAGGCAGGTCAGTTGTTGCCCGTTTTGCAAGAGACGCCGCCCCAAGTGGCCCTTGCCCGAACACCAATCCAGCCAATGCTTCGGCGGTGCCGCAAAGGACAGGCGACTGGCAAACGCCTCGATCTGTTGCCACTTGCGCCCCGGTACATCGACGTTCAGCCGATGCCCGGCAGCTTGCAGCGAATGCGCTGGCAATTCACCCACAGCACTCAATTCAAGGGACAACGCCGCCAATGAAGCAAACGGCTCCGGCGCATCCAGCAAACATGGTTGGTTATGGACAAGTTCTGCGTCGTCCAGCGACCGTTGCCGTAGCCAAAGTGCCAACTCCGGATAGGACGTTTCCCAAGGCAGGTGCAGATGAGTAAACGGACGAGGCTTCCACAGCGCTTGATGCTCAATCAGAAAAGCATCCAGCGCGGCGAAGCGGGCGAGCAGGGCCTCGCCCGTCAACACGCAGGTATCAACGCCCTTGGCAGGCATCGACGCGCAACCAGCGCTCCAGCAGCTTGAAGCCGCGAACCAGCACGTAAGCCATCAACAGATAGAACATGCCCGCGGCGAAGAAGATCTCCACCGGCAGGTAGGTCCGGGCAATGATGGTGCGGGCCATGCCGGTCAGTTCCAGCAAGGTCACGGTACTGGCCAAGGCGCTGGCCTTGAGCATCAGGATCACTTCGTTGCTGTAGGCCGGCAGGCCAATGCGCGCGGCACGCGGCAGGATGATGTAGAACAGCGCTTTGGCGCGGGACATGCCCAACGCGCGCGCCGCTTCGATTTCACCCGGCGGAATCGCCTGGATCGCGCCGCGCAGGATCTCGGCGATGTAGGCCGCGGTGTGCAGGGTCATGGTCGCGGTGGCGCACCAGAACGGATCGCGCAGGTACGGCCACATCGAGCTGTTACGTATTGCGTCGAACTGCGCCAGGCCGTAATAGACGAGGAACAGCTGAACCAGCAACGGCGTGCCACGGAAAAAGAAGATGTAGCCGTAGGGAAATGCCCGCACGTACCAGAGCCGAGACGAACGCGCGATGCCCAGCGGAATTGCCAGCAGCAAACCGGCGATGACGGCAATGGCCACCAGTTCCAGGGTCAGCGTTGCGCCTTGGGCCAGTTTCGGCAGCCACTTGATGATGACTTCCCAGTTCATTGGGTGCTCCTCGCGAAGCCGCGAGCGGCACGGCGTTCCATCAAGTGCATGCCGCTCATGGCGAGTACGGTCAGGCCCAGGTACATGAACGCGGCCACCATATAGAAGGTGAACGGTTGCTTGGACACGGTCACGCCGATTTGTGCGTGGCGCATGATTTCTTCCAGACCGATGACCGATACCAGCGCGGTGTCTTTCATCAGGATCATGAACAGGTTGCCAAGCCCTGGCAGGGCGATGCGCCACATCTGCGGCATGATCAGTCTGGTGAAGATGCGAAACTTCGACAGACCCAACGCCACGCCTGCTTCACGGTGACCTTTGGGGATCGCCAGGATCGCACCGCGAAACACTTCGGTGGCGTAGGCGCCAAAGCACAGACCCAGCGCAATCACACCAGCGGCAAAAGCATTGAGTTCGAGGTCGGGATTGCCGAAAAACTCGCCCAGGGCACGCATCAGGTTGACCGTACCGAAGTAGATCAACAGCACCCAGAGCAATTCCGGGATGCCGCGAACCAGTGTCGAATAAGTGCCGCCAAGCCATTGCAACGGCTTGTACGGGGATGTTTTGGCCAAGGCGCCGAGCAAACCGAGCACCAGCCCCAGACACAAGGCCGAGAGTGCCAGTTTCACAGTCATCAGCGCGCCTGCGGCGAGCGCCGGGCCGAATCCGTAGAGATCGATAGTCATGGGTTTCTTTTCAAATCGCGGCAGGCAATGCCATGGACGGGCGCCGTTAGTGAACGGCGCCGGCCCGGCAGGTCAGAATCAATAGATGCTGAACGGGAAGTACTTGTCGTTGATTTTCTTGTAGGTGCCGTCTTCGACGATTTCCTTCAGGGCGAGGTTCAGCTTCGCGCGAATCGGGTCGCCTTTACGTACTGCGATACCGATTTTGTCGCTTTCTTCTACCGGATCACCCTTGAATTCGTAGGACCGGCCGGCGTCGCTTTTCAGCCATTCGTAGTTGACGTATTTGTCCGCCAGAATGCCGTCCAGACGACCGGAGGTCAGGTCCAGGTAGGCGTTTTCCTGGGTGTCGTAGAGTTTGACTTCGACGCCTTCCATGTTGTCTTCCATCCAGGTGCCGGCGAGGGTCGCACGTTGTGCGCCGATCACTTTGCCTTGCAGGGAAGCCTTGTCGGTTTTGAACTCTTTGTCTTTAGGTGCGATGAACTGCAGCTTGTTCGAGTAGTACGGGTCGGTGAAGTCGACCGCTTGCTTGCGCTCATCGGTGATCGACATCGAGGAGATCAGGAAGTCGAACTTCTTGGCGTTCAGGGCCGGAATAATGCCGTCCCAGTCGGAGGTCACCACGGTGCACTCGACTTTCATCTTGGCGCACAGGGCGTCGCCGATTTCCTTGTCGAAGCCGACGACATTGCCACTGGCATCTTTATTGTTGAACGGCGGATAGGCCGCTTCGATGCCCATCTTCAGGGTTTCAGCCATGGCACCGGCGCTGAAGGCCAGGGTGACGGCGGCAGCCAGGAAGACTTTTTTGAAGTTCTGCATGCGGGTAGCTCCGTTAGCGGTTGCTGGACATGAATTGTTTGCAGCGTGCCGAAAGCGGGTTTTCAAACACCTGCTGTGGCGATCCTTGTTCTTCTATCAGGCCCTGGTGGAGGAACACCACTTCGCTGGAAACCTGACGGGCAAAGCCCATTTCATGGGTGACCAGCAGCATGGTGCGGCCTTCTTCAGCCAAGGCGCGGATGACATTAAGTACTTCCTGGACCATTTCCGGGTCAAGGGCGGAAGTTGGCTCGTCGAACAGGATCACCTTGGGTTGCATCGCCAGCGTGCGGGCGATGGCCGCGCGTTGTTGCTGGCCGCCGGACAGTTGTGCCGGGTAGGCGTGGCGCTTGTCGGCGATACCGACCTTGGCCAGCAACGCCTCGGCGACTTCGATGGCTTCGGCTTTGCTTTGACCGAGCACGCGACGCGGCGCTTCGATGATGTTGTCGAGCACGCTCATGTGCGGCCAGAGATTAAAGTTTTGAAACACAAAACCAATCTCGCTGCGCAGGCGGTTGATCTGCTTGCCGTCGGCAGCGACCAGTTCGCCGTTCTTGGCGGCTTTGAGTTTGAGTTCTTCGCCGGCCACCAGGATCTGGCCCTGGTGCGGGTTTTCCAGCAGGTTGATGCAACGAAGGAACGTGGACTTGCCGGAACCGGAAGAACCCAGGATCGAGATCACGTCGCCGTCGCGGGCGGTCAGCGAGATGCCTTTGAGCACCTCAAGCTGTCCGTAGCGTTTGTGCAAGTTGCGGATTTCAAGCGCGGGCGTGGCCTCAGCCATGTGCGTTCCTCATAGTATTTCGCTCCTGCTGTTGGTGGCCTTCCTGGCGAGGCGGCCAAGCTAGCATAGCGTTCGAATGGCAGCCAACAGCCCCACGGGCGGTAAACGGATGGCATGTGGCAGGTTGTCGCATCGGTACAGCAGACTGTCGCGCTGCTATCAACCGAACAGCCGTTTGAACCCGGCATTCGGCGGGTGTCGCGTAAAAAAAGGCGCGATGTTGCCAGCTTTGGTGGGGTGTTGGAAGCGCTAACCGGACAAACGTTCCGGTTCTGCACTTTTTAAGTGCGCCCCACACTTTTTAAGTGTGTTTCTGGTGCGCTGATTCGCTCTTCAAGTGGGTCGCTGGGTAACGCTCTGGCGAATTGCCATTAATCTCAATGACTTGCGATGACCGCCCGGTCAGCCTGTAGCCCGCGTAAACCGGGATTGTGAAACATTTTGGCGCAATTATTGCGTGCAGAATAAGGAACGCCCCGTTGGTTTCTTTTTACGAGAAAGAAATGCCAGACGCGGTGGACTGAATCGCTTTCCTTGCAAAGGTAGTTTCAATGAGCAGTACCCAAAGCTCCAATGGCCTCGAACAGGGGCTCAAACCGCGTCATGTGACTATGTTGTCGATCGCCGGGGTTATCGGCGCCGGCCTGTTTGTTGGCTCGGGCCACGCGATCGCGGCGGCCGGTCCAGCCGTGCTGTTGGCCTACGCCGCCGCCGGTGCGCTGGTCGTGCTGGTGATGCGCATGCTCGGCGAAATGGCCGTCGCTTCGCCGGACACCGGTTCCTTCTCGACCTACGCCGATCGCGCGATCGGTCACTGGGCCGGTTTCACCATCGGTTGGTTGTACTGGTGGTTCTGGGTACTGGTGATCCCGCTGGAGGCCAACGCCGCTGCCACCATCCTGCATGCCTGGTTCCCGAACGTGGCGATCTGGGCCTTCACCCTGGTGATTACTTTGCTGCTGACGGTGACCAACCTGTTCAGCGTGAAGAACTACGGTGAGTTCGAGTTCTGGTTCGCCCTGGTTAAAGTCGTGGCGATCATCGGTTTCATCGGCCTCGGTATTCTGGCGATTTTCGGCTTCTTGCCGACCAGCCAGGTCAGCGGCGTTTCGCACCTGTTCGACACCCAAGGCTTCCTGCCAAACGGCATGGGCGCCGTATTGGGCGCGATCCTGACGACCATGTTCTCCTTCATGGGCACCGAGATCGTGACCATCGCGGCCGCCGAATCGAAGAACCCTGGCCAGCAAATCTCCAAGGCCACCAACTCGGTGATCTGGCGGATCGGCTTGTTCTACCTTGTGTCGATCTTCATCGTCGTGGCCCTGGTGCCATGGAATGACCCGGTGCTGGCCGCTGTCGGTTCCTACCAGACCGTGCTTGAACGCATGGGCATCCCGAACGCCAAGCTGATCGTCGACATCGTGGTTCTGGTTGCTGTAACCAGTTGCCTGAACTCGGCGCTGTACACCGCGTCGCGGAT
>Ga0302169_10000100_pt1 | contig 28331 bp, 23 predicted proteins | sample I_Fen_N1_3_FD_193493 | JGI IMG/M metagenome (GOLD analysis project Ga0302169, IMG submission 193493) | Peat permafrost microbial communities from Stordalen Mire near Abisko, Sweden - I_Fen_N1_3 | ecosystem: Environmental > Terrestrial > Soil > Wetlands > Permafrost | place: Sweden: Abisko...
GCGCCCGGTGGCGCGGCCGGGCTTCAAACCCGGTTGGGGACGGCATCCGTTCCCGGGCAGGTTCGACTCCGGCTACCTTCCGCCATTTTCCGCTCAGAAAGGCCCGAAATTCAGCGGGTACTGGATGACCACGTAAAGCCTGTCGATGTCGTCACCGCCCTGGGCCGCGTTGGCGCGGTGCGACACATGGGACACCTGCAGGCTCAACCCCTTGGCGGCACCGGACTGCACGATATAGCGCAGGTCGATGTCGCGTTCCCAGTGGCGGCCGCCATCCCCCTGTTGCGGCACGTACTCCCCCAGCGACGGGTCGAACGGGTTATACGCTCCGCCCTGGGGCGCATGGGTGCCATCGATGCCGGTGCCTTTGACGTAGCGCGTCATGAAGTTCAGGCCGGGCACGCCAAACGTGCTCAAGTCGAGGTCGTAACGTGCCTGCCACGAGCGTTCACCCGCGCCGTTGAAGTCGGCGTACTTGATCGAGTTGGCGAGGTAGATCGAATCGCCACCGACGAAATCGAACGGTGTGTCGCCCTGGACTTTTTGATACGCCAGGGTGAAACCGTGGGCGCCGACCGTGTATTTGCCCGACAGGCTGTAGGCGGTGTTGTCGATGGCGCCGGCCAGCGCCTGACCGGTCTGCCGGGTGTGGTAGATGTTCGCGTCGAGGAATATCCCCGGCTGTTTCAGGTGGAGGTTGCCGTAGTACTGGTACCAGGTGTCCGTCAGCTCTGAAGCGTACAGTGCGCCGCCGACAGGGCTCTGTGTGAACAGGTCGGCGCCGGCGAACGAGATCCCGCCCGCGTCGGTATTGGCCCCGTAACCGGAAAAATTGCCCTTGCTTGAAGAGCTGTCCTGGTTCTTGAAGGCGGTGAAGTGGCCGGCAGTAAGGTTCATTCCGTCGATTTCGCGGCTGTTGAGCAGAAAACCCGTGGCGTATTCCGGTTGCAGGCGCTTGTCCGCCGTGTCGAACACGGGGGTTTCCACCATCATTTCACCAAAGGACAGCGTGGTGTTTGAGGTCTTGAGTTTGATTGCACCGCCACCGCTGGAGTAGTTGCTGGCACTGCGGCCGTCGCTGTCGACTGGCAACAGGCCGGTTCCGGAACGGCCCTTTCCGCTGTCCAGCTTCAAGCCCAGGAAGGCATGGGCGTCGAGGCCCAAACCCACGGTCCCCGGTGTGAATCCGGATTCAAAGGCGCTGATAAAACCTTGAGCCCACTCGGCTTTATAGCTTTTGCCCGTCGGCGAAGGCGAGCGGTAGTCGCTGTTGAGGTAGAAGTTGCGACTGAGCACTTCCAGCGACGCACCGTCGAGAAAGCCTGATGTCGGTTCGTCTGCCAGGGCGGTCCCGGTGATGCCGGTGGCCAGCAGCGAAAACCAGAAGCACGGTCCGATTCGTTGATCTTGCAATGCAGTTTCCTTGCGGGCTTACGGGAAACGAGGCGTGCATGATTACGTAGATTCAGCCGGGAATATTGAATCGGTGTGCTGTGTCAGACATGTTTTTCGAGGGGGCTGCGTTTGTCGTTCCCACGCAAGCGTGGGAACGACATTTCGGGGTTTACCAGATCGGTAAGGTGTAGCTGAGGATCAAGCGGTTTTCATCGAGGTCGCTGCCAAAGTGGCTCGAACGCACGGTCGCGTTGCGCCATTTCACCCCGACATTCTTCAACGGGCCGCTCTGGACCACGTAGCCAATGTCGGTATCGCGCTCCCATTCCTTGCCTTCGGGCCGATTGCTGCCCAGGTCAATGTTGGAACCGTTGATGTAGCGGGTCATGAAGGTCAGGCCGGGCACGCCGACGGCTGCGAAGTTGTAGTCGTAGCGCGCCTGCCAGGACTGTTCGTCCTTGCTGGCGAAGTCGCCGATCTGGACGAAGTTCACCAGGAATGCATCGGCTCCGTTGATATAGGCAAACCCGGTGTCACCGCTCATGCCCTGATAGCCCAGGCCGAAGGCATGGCCGCCCAGGCTATAGGTGAACATGGCGCCGAACGCATTGTTGTCGATATTGCTGCCGCCATCGTCGGTCGAGCGGGCAAAGCGCAGGTCCGTCTTCAATGACTGGCCAGCGGTCACTGGCAGCAGGTAAGTCAGGTTGACCATGTGCTGGTCATAGAAGTTATCGAGGTGGCCGTAGGCATAGCCGGTGGTCAGATTGCTGGACCACTTGTAGCTCAGGCTGGCGAAGTCGAAGCTGTCGCTCGTCAAATGGCGACTGGTGATGCCCTTGGCGCCGGTTCGGGTAATGCCCATGTCTTCATAGTTCGAAGAGTCGCGCTGATTGACCTGTGTCAGCCGTCCACCATCGATGGTCAGGCCTTCGATTTCCATCGAGGTCAACTGACCGCCTTCGAACGTTTGTGGCAGCAACCGTGAGTCGTTGGCCAATACCGTCGGCACCTTGGGCAGCAACGTGCCGAGTTTCAGCGTGCTTTTGGAGGCACGCAGCTTTGCCGTCACACCCATTTCGCCGTATTCGTCCTGAGCGCCTTTGCTCGTGTCGCTATGCCGTTTGAGCAGGCCGGAGCCGGCGCGATCAGGGCTGGAATCGAGCTTGACGCCCAACAGGCCGATGGCATCGAAACCGACACCGATCAAACCTTCGGTAAAACCCGACTCATAGCGCAGCAGGAAACCTTGCGCCCATTCCTCTTGTTTGGATTGCGCAGCGTTGTCCTGGCGGTAATCCCGGTTGAAGTAGAAGTTACGCAGCTCGAGGCTGGCCTTGCTGTCCTTGACGAAGTCAGCAGAGGCGGGAGCCGAGAGACTGATGATACCGCCGGCAAGCAGCAGTCGGGTCGAGAGAGTGCAGGTATTGCGGTCCATGATGAAGCCCCTTTGTTTTTTTATTGTTGAAAGGACGGGCACAGCGGCCCTCGCCATGGCGGCAAGGGCTTATGAATAAAAAAACGCGGCGCCAAAATGAGAGGAGCTGACGCCGCGTTGGTGAAAACGTCAGAACTGTTCGGCGCTCAAGCCGTACAAAGGACCACTGCCAGCGCGAATGGATTGCTCCAGGCTCAAGATGCGTGGCAGCAGGCGGTGGATGTAGAAGTCGGCGGTGGCGATTTTCGCGCCATAAAAACCTTCGTCTTCACTGCGTTTTTGCAGGGCGACCTGAGCCATCCGCGCCCAGAGCCAGGCGTAGGCGACGTAACCGAAGAGGTGCAGGTATTCCACCGAAGCGGCACCGACTTCGTTGCGATTGGTCGCCGCGCGATCCTGCAGCCAGTCGCTCAGGTCCTCCAGGCACCGCACTGCGTCGAGCAGTTGAGCGGCATAGGGGGCGTTCGGCTGGGTGGCAAAGCGGCGAATCTCCCCGGTGAATTGGCGCAGCGCCAGCCCCTTGTCGGCCAGCACCTTGCGGCCGAGCAGGTCCAGCGCCTGGATGCCGTTGGTGCCTTCATAAATCTGCGCGATGCGCACGTCACGCACCAACTGCTCCTGGCCCCATTCGCGGATGTAGCCATGGCCACCGAACACTTGCTGGCCGTTGACACAGCTTTCCAGCCCGGTGTCGGTAAAAAACGCCTTGGCCACCGGTGTCAGCAACGCGACCAGGTCCTGTGCGCTTTCGCGTTCCCAGGCATCGTCGGAAAACTTCGCCAGGTCCAGTTGCTGCCCGACATAACTGGCGAACGCGCGGCCGCCTTCAGTCATGGCTTTCATGCTCAGCAACATGCGGCGCACGTCAGGGTGAACGATGATCGGGTCGGCTGCTTTGCCCGGGGCCATGGCACCGGTCGGCGAGCGGCTCTGAATGCGTTCGCGGGCATATGCCACGGCGCTCTGGTAGGACGCCTCGGCACAACCGATGCCCTGAATGCCGATGGACAGGCGTTCGTAGTTCATCATGGTGAACATCGCCGCCAGGCCCTTGTTCGCCTCACCGATCAACCAGCCGCTGGCGCCATCGAAGTTCATCACGCAGGTGGCCGACGCCTTGATGCCCATCTTGTGTTCGATCGAACCACAACTCACGGCATTGCCGGCGCCCAGGGAGCCGTCGGCATTGACCAGCACTTTCGGCACCAGAAACAGCGAGATGCCTTTCGGGCCAGCCGGCGCATCCGGCAGCTTGGCCAGCACCAGGTGCACGATGTTTTCAGTCAGGTCCTGATCGCCACCGGTGATGAAAATCTTGCTGCCGGTGATGGCGTAGCTGCCATCGGCCTGAGGCTCGGCGCGGGTGCGGATGAGCCCCAGGTCGGTGCCGGCGTGGGCTTCGGTCAGGCACATGGAACCGGCCCAGCGACCTTCATACATCGGCGGCAGATAGAGGTTTTTCAGGGTCTCGCTGGCATGGGCATCCAGCGCCAGGCAGGCACCGGAACTCAAGGCCGAATACAGCGCAAAGCTCGAGTTGGCGCCGTAGAGCATTTCTTCGAACTGCACCGCGAGCATCTTCGGCATGCCCATGCCGCCGAACTCGGCATTACCGGACAAACCCACCCAGCCGCCTTCGATGTAGGTGGTGTAAGCCTGCTTGAAGCCGATGGGCGTGGTGACTTGGCCTTCATGCCACTGCGCGCCTTCTTCATCACCGCTGCGATTGAGCGGTGCAATCAAGTGCGAGGTGACTTTCGCCGCTTCTTCAAGAATGGCGTCGGCCGTATCGGCGTCGACGGTGTCGGCCAGGGCCGGCAGGCGCGCCCACAGGGCCGGGGCGTCGAATACTTCATGCAGCACAAAGCGCATGTCGCGCAGTGGGGCATTGAATTGGGGCATAACGTGAACCTCGTTGGGACGGTTGTGCAACGGGCACGGCGCCGCATGGGCGGGCCGTGCCTTTTCGATCAGTGACTGGAAGCGGCGGCGGCACCGAGACCGGTCTGGGCGCGGACGAACTGGTCGGCGAAGGCATCACGCTCCTTGTCGGCGCGCACGCTGCGGTCGAGCCTGGACACCACGACGATCACCAGGAACGCCAGCGGCATGGAAAACAGCGCCGGGTGGTCATACGGGAAGATCGCGTGAGCATGCCCGAGCACAGTGACCCAGACCGCTGGCGAGAGGATCACCAGCACCAGCGCGCAAACCAGGCCGGCAAAACCGCCGATGATCGCGCCTTTGGTGGTCAGGCCTTTCCAGTACATGGCCATGATCAGCACCGGGAAGTTGGTCGACGCGGCGATGCCGAAGGTCAGGCCCACGAGGAACGCGACGTTCATCTTCTCGAACAGAATGCCCAGCAGAATCGCGATGATGCCCAGGCCTACCGTGGCCATGCGCGTGACGCGCATTTCCTGTTTCTCGCTGGCCTTGCCCTTCTTGAATACGGTGGCGTAGAGGTCATGGGAGATCGCCGAAGCACCGGCCAGTGCCAGCCCGGACACCACCGCCAGGATGGTGGCGAAGGCGACCGCCGCGAGGAAGCCGAAGAACAGGTTGCCGCCGACCGCTTTGGCCAGGTGCATGGCCACCATGTTGCCGCCGCCAATCAGGGCGCCGCCGACTTCACCGTTGACGTAGTACTGCGGATCGGTGCCGATGATCACCATCGCGGCAAAGCCGAGGGTGCACACCACCAGGAAGAAGAAACCGATGAAACCGGTGGCGTAGAACACCGATTTACGAGCCTCTTTGGCGTTAGGCACGGTGAAGAAGCGCATGAGAATGTGCGGCAGGCCGGCGATGCCGAACACCAGGCCCAGGGACATCGACGCGGTGTTGATCGGATCGGCGAGCATCGAGCCTGGGCCCATGATGTTCCAGCCGCTGGCGTGGGCCTGTACGGCTTTGTCGGCCAGGGTCTCGTAGCTGAAACCGAACTGCGACATCGCCATCACCGCGAGGGTGGTGCCACCGGCCAGCAACAGCACGGCCTTGATGATCTGCACCCAGGTGGTGGCGATCATGCCGCCGAAGATCACATACACCAGCATCAGCGCACCGACGATCACCACCGCCACCGGGTAGTCGAGACCGAACAGCAGCTTGATCAACTGACCCGCACCGACCATCTGCACGATCAGGTAGCAGCACACCACCGTCAATGAACCGAAGGCCGCGAAGATCCGCACCTTGTTCTGGTCCAGCCGATAGGAAACGATGTCGGCGAAGGTATAGCGCCCCAGATTGCGCAGACGCTCGGCCATCAGGAAGGTGATGATCGGCCAGCCGACGAAGAAGCCGATGGTATAAATGAAACCGTCGTAGCCCTTGGCGAACACCAGGCTGGATAGCCCCAGCAGGGTGGCTGCCGACATGTAGTCACCGGCAATCGCCAGGCCATTCTGAAAGCCGCTGATACCGCCGCCGGCCGTGTAGAAGTCCGAAGTGGATTGGGTTTGACGCGCCGCCCACCAGGTAATGGCCAGCGTGCCCAGGACGAAGACGAAGAACATGCCGATCGCATTCAGGTTGAGCGGCTGTTTTTCCACCGCCCCCAGGGCCGGTGCGGCGAGTACGACAGAGGCCGGCAACAGGCCGAGAGTGCCGAGGATGAGCTTGTTGAACAGGGTCATCATTTGCTCTCCTCGAGAATGGCGGCGCCCAGGACATCGAAGCGCGTATTGGCGCTGTAGACATACCAGCCGGTCAGCAGCCAGGAAAACACGATGATTGCCGCGCCTACCGGCATGCCGAGCGTCAACATCCGGTGCTCGCCGAGCGGCGCGTGCAGCCACTGCGGGGCAAACGCCACAATCAGCATGAACAGGTAGTAAGTGCCCAGCACGGCGGCACTCAACGACCAGGCCAGGCGCGAACGACTGCTCACCAGCTCAAGGAATTTGGGATTGTTGCGAATGCGTTCGCAACGTTGGGTATCGGTTGAATGGATGTCGATCATCAGTAGCTCCACTTTTGTTTTTGTTATCGATCCGTGGTGGGCCCGGCAGCGCCGAATTCGGCGTGCACGAGCCCGAGGCGGCAGGTTGAACACCTGCCGCCCGTGGGGTACATCGTTGTTTCGGGTTAGAGCGCGGCGGCCCGGTCGCGCAACACGTACTTCTGGATCTTGCCGGTGGATGTCTTCGGCAACAGGGTAAAGATCACGGTGCGCGGCACTTTGAAGCCGGCCAGGTGTTCGCGACAGAAAGTGATGATGTCTGCCTCGCAAACGTCCTGGTGATCGGTCTTGAGTGTGATGAAGGCGCAGGGCGTTTCGCCCCATTTTTCATCGGGACGGGCAACCACCGCGGCTTCCAGCACACCCGGATGGCGGTAGAGCACACCTTCGAGTTCGATGGTGGAAATGTTCTCGCCGCCGGAAATGATGATGTCCTTGAGGCGATCCTTGATCTCGACGTAGCCGTCGGGATGACACACCGCCAGGTCGCCGGTGTGGAACCAGCCCCCTTCGAATGCTTCGGCAGTGGCGGACGGGTTCTTCAGGTAGCCCTTCATCACGGTATTGCCGCGCATGAAGATCTCACCGATGGTCAGGCCATCGCGCGGGGTCGGCTCCAGGGTCGCCGAATCAGCGACCATCACGCCTTCCAGGGTCGGGTAGCGCACGCCTTGACGAGACTTGATTTGCGCCCGCTCATCCAGGGGCAACTCGTCCCATTCGGCATGCCAGGCGCAAATCGTCACCGGGCCGTAGGTTTCGGTCAGGCCATACACGTGAGTGACCTTGATGCCCATCGCTTCGACGGCACCGATCACTTTGGCGGGCGGCGCGGCGCCGGCAACCATGGCGTTGACCGGATGATCGATGGCCGCTTTTGCCGATTCCGGCATGTTCACCAGGGCGTTGAGCACGATCGGTGCACCGCACAGGTGAGTGATCTGATGTTCGCGAATCAGCGTCAGGATTTTCTGCGGGTCGACCCGGCGCAGGAACACATGCACACCGGCCATTGCGGTGATGGTCCAGGGGTAGCACCAGCCGTTGCAATGGAACATCGGCAACGTCCAGAGGTACACAGGGTGGTTGCCCATGGCCCAGGTCATCTGGTTGCCCAATGAGTTCAGATAGGCACCGCGATGGTGGTAAACCACGCCCTTGGGATTACCGGTGGTGCCGGAGGTGTAGTTCAGGGAGATGGCTTGCCACTCGTCGGTTGGCCATTTCCAGGCAAAATCCGGATCGCCTTCGGCCAACAGCGCTTCGTAGTCCAGATCGCTGACGGCCTGGCCTTCGCCGTATTCCGGGTCGTTGACGTCGATTACCAGCGGCGGGTGATCGAGCATGCCGATCGCTGCGCGGATCACGTTGTGGAACTCACGGTCGGTAATCAACACCTTGGCTTCGCCATGCTGGAGCATGAAGGCGATGGCCTCGGCATCCAGACGAACGTTGAGCGGGTTGAGTACGGCACCGATCATCGGCACGCCGAAATGCACCTCAAGCATCTCGGGAATGTTGGGCAGCATCACCGCCACCGTGTCGTCCTTGCCGATGCCGCGACCGGCCAGGGCAGAGGCCAGTCGCCGGCAGCGGGCGTAGGTCTGCGCCCAGGTACGGCGGATCGAGCCGTGGATGACGGCGGGGTAGTGGGGATAAACGTTGGCAGTGCGCTCGATGAAGCTGAGCGGAGACAGGGCAATGTGATTGACAGCCGAAGGGTCTAACCCTTGCTCATAGATCGACATTTTCGGGTACTCGGTGGCTTATTGTTAGCTCTATGGGTGATCTCGCGAGGCAGTCGCTGAGGGCACCTTGATGTCCGGAGTACGTTATATAACATCCAGCTATACGTATGGAAGTACAACCTAGGGCGTATAGTAGTTCTACTATATTTCATTCTTTCCGATCCAAATCAATGCCGCCGCACCTCCAAAGCCGGTATATGCTTGGTTTTCCTGACAAAGTGGACCCGCGATGACCCTGACCCCCGTTCGATTGCACAGCTGGTTGCGCCTGCAGCGCGAAGGCGTGGCGTTGTCCGCCCGCGCCGATGCGTTGTGTCGTGCCCTTCAGGATTGCCCGGAAGTGCAGCGTGCGGTTTATCTCAGTTGGCAGCCCGGTGCGCGGATCTACGGTCACGAGGGCTCGGCCCAGCACTTTCCACCGGGCCTGGGCGACCCGGCGCTGGCCAGCGATCAGTTGCTGTTTGAGCATCTGGTCGAAGCCGGGCGTCTGGATCTGGCTCAAGTCCGTCAACTCGACTGCTGGTTGTCGGGCCGATTGCGTCGAGCGGCCATCAGCCATGGACAGGTGTTCGATCTGGCCTTGCAGCCGGGGCAGGCCGGGTTGTTGCTGGTGGAAGTGCGCGAGGGTGTGAGTCTCGACTGGCTGGGCTGGGTGCAGGATTTGTTGACGACATTGCTGACCAGCGTCAATGGCATGCTGCGCGGTTCGCCGTTGCTGGGCCATGATCCGCAACCGAGCCTGTTGCTCGATGCACAGGGCCGGCCGCTGGAGTTCAACGCGGCGCTATTGGCCTTGCTTGCCGAAAAGCCGTTGACCGATGTGTTGGGCTTTTTACCGGTCAATCATCGGGTGTTGGTGCGCGCGAGCCTGGATCAGCAACGTGCCATCGAAGGCGTCGAGGCACAGTTCGAAGAGCAAATACTGATCTGGACCTTCATCCCCGATCCCCAGGACAACCGCGTGCTCGCCCGTTGCCGGTACGCCACGACCCAGGTGCTGGCGGAGCGGGAAGCGGCCACCGCTCGCCGGCTGTACCGGCTGATCATCGAAAACACCACTGACCTGATTTCCCGGCACACGCCGGACGGGCGCTTTCTCGATGCCTCGCCCGCGTCCTGGACCTTGCTCGGCTACTGGCCCGAGGAATTGCGCGGACAAATGGCCCAAGGCCTGTTCCATGGGCAGGACCTGGCCAACCTGGTTCAGCGCGCGCGCGATGCGCTGGAGCAGGATGGATATCACACGATGACCTATCGCATCCGCCATCGCGACGGGCATTACCTGTGGTTCGAAACCGCCTGCCGCGCGATACGCGAGACCTACACCGGAGCGGTGGTCGAAGTGGTCAGCGTCTCCAGGGACATCACGGCGCGGGTGCAGGCCGAGGAAAACAAGCGACGACTGGCCGAGGTGGTGGAGGCCAACACCGATCCGGTGCTGTTCATCGACCCCAAGGGCCAAGTCACTTACCTCAACCCGGCGGCACGGCGCATCCTCGGCATCGATGAGCAGCAAGCGATGCCAGCCCTGGCCGAGTTGTTCGCCAGTAGCGACCTGGGGCGCCTGCAACGTGACGGCTGGAGCAGCGCCGAACGCGATGGCGTCTGGAGCACCGATGCGCGCTTGCAGCCGCCTGGCGGCGGCACGTCGGTGCCCGTGTCGCTGGTGTTGCTGGCGCACCGTTCCGCCGGCGGCGAGCGCTATTACTCGCTGGTGGCACGGGACATGACCGAGAGGGAACTGCGCGAAGTGCAACAACGTCGCCATCAGGATGAGCTGGCGCACACCGCGCGGTTGGTGACGCTGGGCGAACTGGCCTCGGGGATTGCCCATGAAATCAACCAGCCACTGGCTGCCGTGGTGAATTACGCCAATGCGAGCCAACGCTATTTGCAGACCCTGGGCAGCAATCCCCAGGCGGCCGCCAGGGTGGCGCAAGGCCTGGAACGCATTACCCATCACGCCACCCATGCGTCTGAAGTGATCCGGCGTCTGCGCGCGTTTCTGCGCAAGGGGCAGCGTCGCATGCAGGCGCTGAACCTGACCGAAGTCGCCCGTGAATCGGTGCGTTTGTGTGCCTGGGAGGCGAGCAATTGCCAAGTGACAATCGAGGATCGACTGCCGGATAATCTGCCGCCCGTTTATGCCGACCGCGTGTTGCTTGAGCAGGTGTTGCTCAATTTGCTGCGCAATGCCATCGACGCTAATCGCGAGCAACATCCTGGCCAGCCTTCGCTGATCGTGATGGCGGTGGAGCAGGGCAGTGGTGGCACCCTGGAAATCAGTGTGCGAGACCAGGGGCCGGGGGTCGGCGAGCCCGAACTGGAGCAGATTTTTACCCCGTTCTACACCAGCAAGGCCGATGGCCTGGGGCTCGGCTTGTCCATGAGCCGCAGCATCATCGAGGGTTTCGGTGGCGAACTGCAGGCCCGGCGCCAGCCTGTCGGGTTGCTGATGTGTTGCCGCCTGCCGCTTGCCGGTCCAACAAAACAACAACAGGAATGACGTAATGGCAGGTGCGACGGAGCACGTGGTGTATGTGGTCGACGATGACCAGGGCATGCTCGAATCAACCGTGTGGTTATTGGAGTCGGTCGGTCTCAAGGCCTTGCCGTTTACCAGTGGTGTCGAGTTCCTCGATGCCTGCGACGCCAGTCTCGATGCCTGCGTGATTCTCGACGTACGCATGCCCGGCATGGGGGGGTTGAACGTACAGGAAGAAATGCGCGTGCGTGAGCTGAACCTGCCGATCATTTTCGTCAGCGGCCACGCCGATGTGCCAATCGTGGTCCGTGCCTTCAAGGCGGGCGCCCATGACTTCATCGAAAAGCCCTACAACGAGCAGTTGCTGCTCGACAGCGTGCAGCAGGCGCTGAGCAGTTGCGCCACGCAGCGGTCCGGCAATCAGGCCTTGCAGGCACGCTTGCTGACGCTGACTCCACGGGAACGCGACGTCATGTTGCCTCTGGTGCAGGGTTACACCACCCGCGAAATCGCCGAGCAACTGGGCGTGAGTGCAAAGACCGTCGATCTGTATCGCTCGCGCGTCATGAAACGCATGCAGGCCAATACGTTACCGGACCTGGTGGGCATGGCCATAGCGGCGAACATGGTCGATCCACTGAAGCTGCGTTGATCCTTCGCGCCGTGCAATGTGCGTCTATGCTGGGCTAACAGATTCGCCCACTACACGGCGAACCGTGAGGAGACAGCCATGGTGCCCACATCGATCACAGTGAAAACCTTGTCCCGCGGCCTGCTTGACGTAATGATCCGTGCCGGACTGATTGTCGTCATGGTGCTGTTTTGCTTCGAGATTTTCCGACCGTTTCGCGACTTGATGTTGTGGTCGTTGATCCTGGCGATCACGCTTTACCCGTTGCAAACGCGGCTCAGGGGGCCGCTGGGGCACAAGGATGGATTCATTGCGACCCTGATCGTGCTGGTGGCCATTTTGATCCTCATGGTGCCGGTCTATCTGTTGGGCGCCTCGGTTGCCGACTCGGTCCAGAGCACCATTATCCTGGTCAAGACCGAAGGCTTTCATATTCCCCCACCGACGGATTCCGTCGCCACCTGGCCACTGGTGGGTAAACCCATATCGGTCATCTGGATGCAGGCAGCCACTGACCTGCCAAGCCTGACCGTGAAGTACATTCCGCAAATCAAAGGCATCAGCCTGGGGCTGCTGAGTAAACTGGCCGGAATCGGCATGGGCTTTCTCATTTTCATCTTTGCGCTGATCATCGCCGGCATCTTCATGGCCTACGGCGAAGCCGGCAGCCGTAGCGCGGTCCAGATCGCCTCGCGCATCAGCGGCCCGGACCGGGGCCCGAGTATCGCGGCGCTGTGCACCGCAACGATCCGTGCCGTGGCGCTCGGGGTGGTCGGCATCGCCTTCATCCAGATGTTGCTGGTGGGCCTGGGGTTTGTCTTCAAGGGCGTGCCCGCCGCCGGGTTGCTGGCATTGGGTGTGTTGTTACTGGGCATCATGCAGCTGCCGGCGACACTGATCACCATCCCGGTCATCGTTTATGTGTTCGCCACTGAAGGCCCCAATACCGGCACCATCGTGTTCGCCATTTATGTGTTCGTTGCGGGGCTGGTGGACAACGTACTCAAACCCTTGATGCTGGGGCGCGGTGTGGACGTGCCGATGCCGGTGATACTGATTGGTGCCCTGGGCGGCATGGTCACCAGCGGCATCCTCGGCTTGTTCATCGGCCCGGTGGTGCTTGCGGTCGGCTATCAGTTGTTCTGGCAGTGGGTGGAAGATCGGCCCCAGGATGAAAATCAGCCATTACTCTGAACCTGTGCGGGAAGGAACTCAGCATGCGCATCAGGGGACTCACCGTCGTCATCGCCATTTTCTGTTTATTGAGCCCGGTGCATCTGTGGGCCGAGGATGCACCCAAGGCCCCGGACGCGTCCGCCGAACTCAAAGTGGCCAACCGCAGTGTCATGGTGTTCCGTGCCACGGTACTCGGAGAACCGCCGCAATCGCGGGTCAAGCGTGCTGGCGCAGTGATCCGCGAGGCGCTGGATGAAGCCGACGATCTCAACGTCCGCATCGATCCGATCCAGAACAGTTACCTGGTGCTGTTGGGCAACCGGCGCGCGTTCATTGTCTCACCCAAAGACGTCGACAGCCTGGGCACCGCGTCAGTCCTGGAGACCGCCGAGCAAGCGGCGCAGAACCTGCGTCAGGTAGTCGCTGAAACCCAGGAAGCACGCAGCCTGCGGCTGATTCTCAGGGCGTTGATCGCCGTCACGCTGGCCACCACCCTTTATTTCGCGCTGCTGTGGGGCATGGTCTACCTGCGGCTCAAATTGCTGAAGAAACTCCCGGCGTTGATGCATCGGCACACCAAGGCGTTGAGCGTGGGGCGCGTGCAGCTCATCGATGCCAATTTCCTTTACCCGCTGGTCAGCCGTGTGCTGTGGTTTCTGCGCTGGCTGGTGGTGTTGCTGTTGACCTACGAGTGGCTGGGATTTGTCCTGTCGCGGTTTCCCTACACCCGGCCGTGGGGCGAAAGCCTCAATAACTAACTGCTGGAGGTCGCGACCTACCTGTTCCAAAGCATTATCAGCGCGATTCCCGGGCTGGGCGTGGCCCTGATGATTTTCTTCATCGCCCGGGGCGTGAGCGCATTCAGCAAGCGAGTGTTGCGGCGCATGGCCGGCCCCGGCATCTTGAATTGGCTGAATGAGGAAACCCTGCAGCCGACCACCCGGCTGATGTCCCTGGCGATCTGGTTGTTTGCGTTGGCCATGGCCTATCCGTACTTGCCGGGGGCGGGCACCGATGCATTCAAGGGTTTGTCGGTGCTGCTCGGCCTGATGATTTCCCTGGGCGCCACCAGTGTGGTTGGCCAGGCGGCGTCGGGGCTGATTCTGACCTACACACGCACCCTGCGACCGGGGGAGTTCGTGCGCATCGGAGAATACGAAGGCACGGTGACCGAACTGGGCATGTTCACCACGCGCATCCGTACCGGCCTGGGTGAGGTGCTGACCTTGCCCAACTCGATGATCACCAACTCGGTGACCAAGAACTATTCGCGGATCGTGCAGGGCGCCGGTTATGTGGTCGATACGGTGGTGACCATCGGCTACGACACGCCGTGGCGGCAGGTCGAAGCCATGCTGCTGGAGGCCGCCAGACGCACCGCCGGGATTCTCGCAGTGCCGACGCCCCAAGTGTTTCAGACCGCTTTGTCGGATTTCTACCCGGAGTATCGCCTCGTGGCCCAGGCCATCCCCAGCCAGCCGCGCTCGCGTGCCGAGTTGCTCAGCATGCTGCACGCCAATATCCAGGATGTGTTCAACGAGTACGGCGTGCAAATCATGTCGCCGCACTACCTTGGCGACCCGCGACAAGAGAAGTGGGTGCCGAGGGAGAAATGGTATTCGGCCCCTGCCCAGGAACCGAAGGAACGTTGATCGCGCCGTATCACCTGGCAGCGCGCTGCCGGAAGCGACCCTGTCCAGGTCACTTCCGGCGTACCGCGAAGGTTTTACCCTTGAGGTACCGCCACGCCCGCGCAAGCGGGTGATTTTTTCTGCACGGTTCGGTACAGCAGGGTGGACACCATGAAGCCAACAATGGCCAACACGCTCATCAGGCTGAAGACATAGTTGTAGCCCTGCTGACCAGGGAAATGATCAAGCAGGGTGCCGTAGATCACATAAGCGAACATGCCTGGCGCATAACCGATCAGACAACCGATGCCGAAGGCCGAGCCCGTGATGTGCTGAGGGATGCCGACTTCACCCATGGGCGCCCAGAACACGCCGCGCATGGAAAACACAATCAGCGCGAAAGACAGCGTGGCAGCCATGCCCGCGTAGATGAAGCTCGGGCTTTTCGGGATCAGCAGGATCACGCCCATCAGCGGCAACAAGGCCAGGAATGCCCATTTCAAGTAACGACTGGTGCTCTTGAACTGCTTGTCCGCGATGAAGCCACCGGCAGGTCCGCCAAGGATCTTGAGGAAGTACTGATTCATGATGCCGTAGGCGCCCACCAGTGCCACCGGCAGTCCATACATCTCCTTGAGGTAGGGAATGAAATAGGTCAGCCCGCAGTAGACGATATAGACCATGAACACGTTGAGGCTGACCAGCCAGATGCCCGGTACCTTGACCGCTTCAAGCAGGTTCGACCAACCGTTCTTCGCCTTGGCGGCTGCCTGTGGGGTGCCGCCCTTGAGCAGGAACCAGGTCAGGGTTCCGGCAATCATGTCGATGACCGAATAGAAGAGGATGGCCGACTTCAGGCCGGCCTCACCGGAGCCCATCGCGACAAACACGCCCAGCGCGGAGAAGGCGACCACGGTATCAATCACGCCACGCCCGCCTTCCAGAAGGCCGAATAGCCGTCCCTGTTCGTTGTCGTCGCCAAGGTTGCGGATCGCCTTGAGCAGCGATGGCCAGAAGATGCAATCGGCGCAGACCGCCAGCAGACAGAACACGATCAGCAGGTTGCTGAACGGAGGAAAGGTGGCCAGGTACAGACCAAGGCTGCCGGTGCCCAGCAGCCCCAGGGGAATCAACTTGCGTGTGTCGAATCGGTCGGCAAGCATGCCGCCCACGACAAACAGCGCCGTGGCAATGATGGCATTGGCGCTCAACAACAAGCCGATTTCAGTGTGGCTCAAGCCCATGAACTCTTGCATGGGCACATAGAAGGCATCCTTGAGGCTGGCCAGCTTGTAGATGGTGCCGCCACCGAGGATGAGAATCAGGAATCTGAGCCATTTGGCCTTGTCACGAGTTGTCATTTTTGTTCTCCAGGCGAAATCAGGGACGCAGTGTCAGGTTCAGGCTTGGGTGCCGTGGGCCAGGGTCAATTCGGCCAAGGTTCGAAACTCGGCCAGCAAACCCCGTACGTAGGCGACCTGGTTGTTCGCCCAGCGGTGTTCGTCGGCCAGCATTCGCTCAAGCGAGTAGCCCGCAGGCAGCGCTGTTTCACTCATTTCCCGGTAGGCGATAAACGGATCGGCGGCTTCATCGGTCTGGCGGAACGCCGGCGCCACGTAATGGTTTTCCTGCTCCAGGATGAACGCGATCACTTGTGGGGTTGAGTCGCCCAGCATCAGCAGTTCGAACAACATGCGGGCGTTGGGCAGATCGTCCTCGTCGCAGCCCTGCAGCACGCCGTAATGGCCGAAGCCGTTGTGCTCGGGCACGATGCGCACCCCCTTGAGATGGACCTGGCGGATGTGCGGCCCGAGGGTGCGCAGCGCCTGCAGGGGTTGTTCGCAGGCATTGATCATGTTGCCGAAGTCGAACAAGGCATGCAGGCGAGGGTGGTCGAGACGGTTCAGCAGTTGCGCGATCTCGGCGCTCTTGAGTTCTTCGTGCTGCTCGAAATCAAAGAACAGGTCATGGGCGTCCGCCTGTTGCGCGAGGTAATGCAAGTCCGACTCGATCACGTCCATGACCCGGGACAGTGCCCCTTCATAACGTGAGTACACGCGGATGTTGCGGGTGCCCAGGGCCTTGGCGATGGCGATGACCTGATCGACGTCTTGTTTGCGCGTGCTGCTGATTTCCAGGTGAACATCGAGCGCCAGCGACTTGGCCTTGTCAGCGAATGCCTGCAATTGCGCGGGCGTCATTTGGCTGAGGCTGTTTTCCTCGCCATCGAGCAGGTGCAGGCTGAGCCCCTGCAACTCGTGCCGATAGGCGAAGTCCAGCAGGTCGGCGGGTTTGACCCGGCCGTGGGTGAGATTGGTCAGCAGGGGGTAGGCATGCGCAAACAGACGCAGTCGGGCCAGTCGATCGAGCAACTGGCGGGCCAGTGTCTCGGTCAGTGCGGGCGGGGTTGCGGCCTCGTCAACCTTGTGGCTGAGCAAGGCATTGAATCGCTCTTGGATCTTATTGTTCATTCGAGTCGTTCCTGGTTCAGACGCCGGGTCTACCGGCGCCGTCTTTATCGCGCCAGTCAGGAACTCTCGATAGATCCATTATCAGTTAATTGATAAGACCACTTGCCGCGCTTCAAGGGGCCTGTTGCAGGCAGCCCATTTTGCTCAAGGCCTGAAACAGCGCTTCGACGCGCGCTTGCGCCTGGTCCTCGGGGGTTCCGGCAAAGCCGATCAACAGGGCAGGGGGTAACACATGCTCAAGGCAGTAGTCGCTCAGGGCATAGGTATGAATGTTGTGCCGGGCCAGTTCCTTGGCGATCTCATCGTCATTCAGTTGGGGTGGCAGCCAGGCGATCAGATGCATGCCGGCTTCCACCGGCGTGATCCGGAAAAATCCGCCCAATTGCCGCTGCAATTGCTCGACCAGTGCCTGTTGCCGAGCCTGGTACAGCGCGCGCATGCGGCGAATATGTCCGATGAAGTGGCCTTCGCCCATGAAGTCAGCCGTCACCGCCTGCAGCAGGGTGGGCGGGCTGCGATCCATGACCGCGCGCAAGGTGCAGAAGGGTTCGACCAGGGCCTGCGGCAGGATCACGTAGCCCAGGCGCAGCGATGGGAAGAGCACCTTGCTGAAGGTGCCGACATAGATGACCCGGGCCCACTGATCCATGGCATAGAGCGCAGGCAACGGGCGGCCGCTGTAGCGAAACTCACTGTCGCAGTCGTCTTCGATGATCCAGCTTTGATGGGCCGCGGCCCAGTCGATGAGTTCCTGGCGTCGCCCATAACTCATGGTGACCCCCAGCGGGTGTTGGCGCGACGGTGTGGTGAATACCAGGCGGGCATCAGGACAGCGGGCCAAGCCTTGCTGGACATCGATGCCCTGTTCATCGACAGGCAAGGGGACCAGCAAGCCACCCTGGGCCTGCAGTGCAATGCGCGCCGCGATATGCCCCGGATCTTCCATCCACACACTGTCCTGCGGGTTGAGCAGCAGCATGCCCAACAGGTTGAAGGCTTGCTGGGCGCCGGAAACGATCACCACCTGCTCGGCAGTGCAATCAATGCCACGGGCATCAAACACGTAGTCGGCAATCGCCTTGCGCAGGTCCGTTAAACCCTGCAGCTCGCCATAGCCAAGCATTGCCTTGGTGGGCTTATGCAGATGGCGGTTCATCAAACGTTTCCAGACCGCTTGTGGGAACGCGTCGTAGGCACTGTGGCTCGGCAGGAAGGAGGTCGGGGTCCCGGCGGCCCAGCCGGCATAGGACACCCCCTGGAAATGACGGCTGCGCATGGACAGCATCGAGCGGCTCAGATCGGACAGGCGCGGCGGTTGGGGTGGCGGCTGATCATCGGTCAGGCCTCGGTCTTCCCACTCATTGCCGACATAGGTGCCGGCGCCGGTCCGCGACGCCAGAAAGCCTTCGGCAATCAGTTGATCGAATGCATTGAGGATGGTGATCCGCGACAGGTCCAGCTCTTTGCTCAAGGTGCGGGTCGATGGCAGGCGCACGCCCCCTTGCAGTCGCCCACTGAGAATCTGTTTGCGAATCTGCAAATACAGTTGGCGGTACAGGGGCATGGCGCTGGCACGGTCCAGCTCAATGCCCGACAGCAGCAAACCGGCGGGGGATTTCATGGGTCGCTCGTCTGGATGGGGGATTTGACCTGAATCAGCGTCAGGCACTCGCGGTGCGCAAGGTTATCGAGCGGCAGTCGATAAGTCACCCGCAGCGGGCATCGTGAACGTTGGCACAACAGGCTGGTTGTCATGAAATGAAAAGCCGTTGTCGTCTGATGAGAAGCGATGACTGAGCCGCAGACCTACAGTCCAATCAGCGCAATTCGACGCACTCGCCAAAACGCAGATTGGAGAATAAGAAAAAATGGCCAAAGCCGTTCGCTTTTACGAAACCGGTGGTCCCGAGGTGCTTCGTTACGAAGAGGTCGAAGTGGGGGACCCGGGCCCGGGCCAGGTTCGTCTTCGTCACGTGGCGGTCGGCCTGAACTATGCCGACACCTACTTTCGCAACGGCACTTACCCGATCCCGCTGCCGAACGGTATGGGGGTCGAAGCGTCCGGCGTGGTCCAGGCCGTGGGCGAAGGGGTGACCAATGTCCAAGTGGGTGATCGCGTCACCTACACCGGGTTTCTCAATACGCTGGGGGCCTACAGCACCGAGCGTCTGATCCCGGCGGCACCGCTGATCAAACTTCCGGAAACCATCAGTTTCGAGACCGCCGCGGCCATGACCATGCGCGGCCTGACGTCGTCGTACCTGATGCGCCGCATCTACGATTTCAAGGTGGGCGACAGCATTCTGCTGCACGCTGCCGCCGGTGGGGTCGGCCTGATCGTTTCACAGTGGGCCAAGCTGCTGGGCCTGACCGTGATCGGCACCGTATCCACCGAGGTCAAGGGCGAAATCGCCCGGGCCCATGGCTGCGACCATGTGATCAATTACAGCCATGAAGATGTCGCCCAGCGCGTTCGCGAACTGACGGACGGTGTCGGCGTCAACGTGGTATTCGACAGCGTCGGCAAGAACACTTTCATGGGTTCGCTGGATTCGCTCAAGCGCCGCGGCCTGATGGTCTGCGTCGGTACGGCTTCCGGCCCGATCCCGGCGTTCGACCCGGTGATGCTGGCGATGAAAGGCTCGCTGTTCCTGACTCGCCCGGCGCTGGCCGATTACATCGCCGACCCTGCGGAAAAAGCGGCCCTGGCCGGTGAATTGTTCGACCACGTCGGCAGTGGCCGGATCAAGATCGAGATCAACCAGCACTACGCCTTGCAGGATGCCGTACAGGCCCACCGGGACCTGGAATCGCGCAAGACCACTGGCTCGTCGATTTTCGTCATTTAAGGGAGTCCGCTGCCATGAAAGTCGAACAATTGACCTGCAACATCGGTGCGGAACTGATCGGCGTCAATCTTGCCGACGCGATCCATGACGAGGGTCTTTTTGCCGAGATTCGGGCCCAGTTGCTCACCCATCGAGTGGTGTTCCTGCGCGACCAGAACATCAGTCGCGCCGAGCACGTGGCGTTCGCCCGGCGCTTTGGCGAGCTGGAAGATCATCCGGTGGCCGGCAGTGATCCGGATCACCCCGGCCTGGTGCAGATCTACAAAAAGCCGGACCAGCCGATGGACCGCTACGAAAACGCCTGGCACACCGACGCCACCTGGCGCGAAGCACCGCCCATGGGTTGCGTGCTGCGCTGCGTGGAGTGCCCGCCGGTCGGTGGCGACACCATGTGGGCGAACATGGTCGAGGCCTACGCCAACCTGCCCGATGACGTGAAGGTGAAGATTGCCGACCTGCGCGCCCGCCACAGCATCGAAGCGAGCTTCGGCGCGGCCATGCCGATCGAAAAACGCCTGGCGCTCAAGGCCCTGTATCCGGACGCCGAGCACCCGGTGGTGCGCACCCACCCGGAAACCGGCGAGAAGGTGCTGTTCGTCAACGCCTTCACCACCCATTTCAGCAACTACCACACCCCCGAGCGGGTGCGTTTCGGCCAGGACGCTAACCCTGGCGCGAGCGAGCTGCTGCGTTACCTGATCAGCCAGGCGTACATACCGGAATATCAAGTGCGCTGGCGCTGGAAGCCCAACAGCGTGGCCATCTGGGACAACCGCAGTACCCAGCATTACGCCGTCATGGATTACCCGCCGTGCCATCGCAAGATGGAACGTGCCGGGATCATCGGCGACAAGACTTACTGATCGACCCCTTCTGCATACGCACTCGTAAACACGTCTGCCCGGCACGATCCCGGGTGGACGGGACAATCATAAAAACAGGAGTAAACCATGCAATTCTTCGACGATTCCCTGCACCCCGAAAACATGGAAAAGGTCGTCATCACCGTGGCCCCCTACGGCCCGGAATGGATGCCGGAAGACTTTCCTGAAGACATACCGCTGACCATGGACGAGCAGGTGCAAAAAGCGGTCGAGTGCTACGAAGCCGGTGCCACGGTCCTGCACCTGCACGTGCGCGAACTCGATGGCAAGGGGTCCAAGCGCCTGTCCAAGTTCAACGAGCTGATCGCCGGTGTGCGCGAAGCCGTGCCGGACATGATCATCCAGGTCGGCGGCTCGATTTCCTTCGCCCCTGAAAGCGATGGCGAAGCGGCCAAGTGGCTGTCCGACGACACTCGCCACATGCTGGCCGAGCTGACGCCAAAACCGGATCAGGTCACGGTGGCGATCAACACCACCCAGATGAACATCATGGAGCTGCTGTATCCGCAATACCTGGAAGGCACCTCCCTGGCCAATCCGTTGTTCCAGGCCGCCTACAGCGAAATGACCGTGCCGGCCGGTCCGGCCTGGGTGGCCGAACACCTCAAGCGCCTGATGGACAACGGCATCCAGCCACACTTCCAGTTGACCGGCATGCATGCCCTGGAAACTCTCGAGCGCCTGGTGCGCAGAGGCGTGTACATGGGCCCGCTGAACCTGACCTGGATCGGCATCGGTGGCGGTTTCGACGGTCCGAATCCGTTCAACTTCTTCAACTTCATCCACCGTGTTCCGAACGGCTGCACCCTGACCTCCGAATCGCTGCTCAAGAACGTGCTGCCGTTCAACACCATGTCGATGGCCATGGGCATGCACCCGCGTGTGGGCAACGAAGACACTATCATTGATCACAAGGGCGAACGTTTCGGCTCGGTCGCACAGATCGAGCAGACCGTGCGCATCGCTCATGAACTGGGTCGCGAGATCGCCACCGGCAAAGAAGCCCGTGAGATCTATCGCATCGGTGTGCAATACCAGAGCATCGAAGAAACCCTGTTGGCCAACGGCATGGCCCCCAACCGCAAGGCCGGGCAAAAAGGTGTGCCGCAGCGCGGCTGACCGGCAGTGGCGGCGAGAGGCCGATGGCCTCTCGCTCACTGCATGCAACACGCTTGATAACAACAATAAAACGAAGCTTTGAGGAGGCTGCATGGCCTTTCATCCAATCGCCGCGGACGATGACGACTGCAGTGGCGTCGGCGTTGCGCGCAAATATGCCTGGATCGTCTTTGCACTGACGTTCGGCCTGTTGATTTCCGACTATATGTCGCGTCAGGTGCTGAACGCGGTGTTCCCGATGCTCAAGGGCGAGTGGTCCTTGAGCGATGGTCAGCTCGGCTTGCTCAGTGGCGTTGTCGCCCTGATGGTCGGCTTGCTGACGTTTCCCCTGTCGTTGCTGGCGGACCGCTTCGGCCGGGTCAAGAGCCTCGCCCTGATGGCGCTGTTGTGGAGTGTGGCCACTCTGGGTTGTGCCCTGGCCCAGGATTACCAGCAGATGTTCATTGCCCGGTTCATGGTCGGGGTCGGTGAAGCGGCTTACGGCAGTGTCGGTATCGCGGTGGTGATTTCCGTGTTTCCCAAACACATGCGGGCCACCCTGGCCAGCGCCTTCATGGCCGGCGGCATGTTCGGTTCCGTGTTGGGCATGGCGTTGGGCGGAGCCATCGCGGCCAAACTGGGCTGGCGCTGGTCGTTTGCCGGCATGGCGCTGTTTGGCCTGCTGCTGGCGGTGCTGTACCCGATCATCGTCAAGGAAGCCCGTATCGCACCGAAGCGCATGGTCAACCTGGCTGCCGCCAAGGCCAGGCAACCGTTGCGTACGCTGTTTTCCAGCCGTTCGGTGATCGCGACCTACGTCGGCAGCGGCTTGCAGCTGTTCGTCGGCGGCACCGTGATCGTGTGGATGCCCAGTTACCTGAACCGCTACTACGAAATGGGCACGGACAAGGCCGGAGGCATGGCCGCCATCATCGTGCTGTGCAGCGGCGCCGGGATGATTCTGTGCGGCATGCTCAGTGATCGCCTGTGCCGGCAATCGCCTGAGCGCAAGGTGGCCCTGGCCATTGCCTATTGCCTGGGCAGTTGCCTGCTGTTGTCGGCGGCGTTCGCCCTGCCGGCGGGGCCCGGGCAACTGGCGCTGATCTGCCTGGGCATGTTGATTGCCGCTGGCACCACCGGTCCCGCCGGGGCGATGGTCGCCAACCTGACCCCGTATTCATTGCACGGTACAGCGTTCGCCACGTTGACCCTGGCCAACAACATGCTCGGCCTGGCGCCGGGGCCGTTCATCACCGGCAGGGTGTCCGACTTGATCGGCCTGCATGCGGCCTTCCAGTGGGTGCCTCTGGTCAGCCTTGGGGCAGCAGCGGTGTTCTTTTATGCCAAGTGTCATTACCACAGAGATATTGCCCGCCTTCAGGGTCAGCGTGTGCCTGATCCTGTCAATGCAGCCGGGTTAGAGGTGAAGTTGTGAGTCGTCGCTTATCCATTGATGTGTTTTTCGATTTCATCTGCCCTTGGTGCCTGATCGGCAAACGCCAATTGGAGCATGCGCAAGTGCAGTTTCGCAGTCGCTATCCGGACGTGCAGATCACCACGGTGTGGCATGGGGTGCAGTTGCTGCCTCAGTTGCCCGTGGAAGGTGAGCCCTTCGCCGATTTCTATCGCAAGCGTCTGGGCAATGCCGAGGCCATGACCATGCGTCAGGCCCAGGTACAGCAGGCTGCCTCGGCGGTTGGGCTGGCCATCGACCTCAGCCGCATTGCGACGATGCCCAACACCGCTGATGCCCATCGCTTGTTCGAGCGTGCGAGCGTGCTGGGCAATGCCACCCAGCGTGAAATGTTGCTCGAACGAATGTTCGCCGCTTATTTCCGCAAAGGCGAAAACCTGGGTTGCCGAGAGACCTTGCTCGCCATAGCCCGCTCTTGCGGCGTCGATGCGGACAGTGTGCTCGATTGCCTGAAGGGCGATGCGACGCCCTTTGCCGGATCCCCCGGTGCGACCAGTGGCGTGCCGAGCTTTCAGTTTGACCGGCGCATGACCGTGATCGGGGCACAACCCGCGCAGGCGCTGCTCGGGGCCATGAGCGAAGCGCTCAAGGAAAGTGAGCGCGAGCGGCAACCGGCATGACCAGACGTATCCCCGTACCGGCCGGCAAACACCCGCAGGCCGGTGGTCGCGCGCTGTTCGAGTTCGAGGACAAAAGCCTGGCGCTGTTCAACGTCGACGGGCAGTTGTTCGCCATCGACGACAGCTGCCCGCACCAAGGCGCGTCGCTCTGTGGCGGGCGCCTGGAGGGCCGGGTGATCCAGTGCCGCGCCCACGGCCTGCGCTTCGACCTGCTCAGCGGCTACCTGCTCAATTCCACCCAGGTCAAGGTCACCCACTACCCGGTCGAGATCATCGACGACCAGGCGTTCATCATCATTTCCGAGGAGTCCGCGCCATGAGCGCCATTGCTCTTACCCGTATCCATAGCCGCACCCGCGAATTGGCACCGGGGTTCGTTGTCAGTCTGATCGTGGCCGCCGCCGCGTCGTTTTTGTCCGAGCATTACGGTGCCCCGGTGATGCTGTTCGCGTTGCTGCTGGGCATGGCGCTCAACTTTCTGGCGGGTGACGGCGCCTGCAAGGCCGGCATCGAGTTCACCGCTCGCAGCGTGTTGCGCATTGGCGTCGCGCTGTTGGGCATGCGCATCACCCTGGAACAAATGGCCGCGCTGGGCTGGAAACCGGTGGCCCTGGTGGTGATTCTGGTGGTCGTGACCATTAGTGTCTCGGTGATCGCGGCCAAGGCCATGGGGTTCCAGCGCCTGTTCGGCATGCTCACCGGCGGGGCCACGGCGATCTGCGGCGCATCGGCAGCGCTGGCCCTGGCGGCGGCGTTGCCCAACCATCCGCAGAAAGAGCGGGCTACCTTGTTCACGGTCATCGGGGTTTCGGCGCTGTCGACCCTGGCGATGATCGTCTATCCGATGATCGCCAATTGGCTGGCCTTGTCGCCGCAAGTGGCCGGTGTGTTTCTCGGTGCCACCATCCATGACGTCGCCCAGGTCGTCGGGGCCGGTTACAGCATGTCGACCGAGACCGGCGACACCGCCACCGTGGTCAAGCTGATGCGCGTCGCCATGCTGCTACCGGTGATCGTCAGCGCCGCCATGATCACCCGCATGCAAGGCGCCGATCCCACCGGCAAACGGCCGCCGCTACTGCCGTGGTTCGCGGTCGGTTTTCTGATACTGGCCTGCATCAACAGCACCGGCTGGGTGGTCCCGGCGGTGCAGGGCGCGGTCAATGAACTGTCGCGCTGGTGCCTGGTGGTGTCCATCAGCGCGCTGGGCATGAAAACCCAGCTCAAGGAACTGGCGGCCGTCGGTATCAAGCCGATCCTGCTGATGGTGGGGGAGACCGTGTTCCTGGTGGTTCTTGTGCTGCTGTTGCTGCACTGGGGGATGTAAACCCGGTTGCTCGCGACCGCATTCAACAAGCGGCGCCACATTGTGTTCACTCCGACGCAGTGCGGCACTCGACCGGCGTCATAAGCACCGGTTCCTTTACGGCGACTGTACCAGCAGTCGTCGTTTTTTTATTTGGAGGCTGCCTACAGGAAGATCTGCGCGTGTTCAGGGTTTCTCTGGATCGGAAAGGACGCTGCTGTCTGCCGCCTTGGCACTGCCAGGCTTATGAGTGGTGCGCCAAACGGCTGGCGGCATGTCGAACTGGCTGATGAACCAGCGCGTGAACGAGCTCGCCATGGAGTAGCCGAGCATGTCGGCGATTCGGCTCAGCGAGTAATTGGGGTTGTCCAGATAGCGCAGCACCAGGTCGCGACGCACATCGTTGATCAGGTCGTTGAACGCGCAGCCATCCTCTTTGAGGCGACGTTGCAGGGTCCGTACGTTCATGCCCTGGGTCTGGGCAATCTGCTCGATCGTGGCGCGCCCCATCGGCAGCAGCAGGTAAATGGCCTTGCGCACCTCAAACAGCATCGACGGCCCTTCGTGGCTCTGTAGCGAATCCAGGTAGCTTTGGGCGTAACGGGCCATGGCCGGGTCGGCATGGGGATTGGTCATGTCGAGGCTGGCGTCTGGGCAGACAATGCCATTGAACTCACTGCCGAACTCCAGGTTGCAACCAAACAGGCGGCGATGCAGGTGCAGGTTTTCCGGGGCCTGGTGGGTGAAGTTGACGCTATACGGATGCCAATGCGTTCCCAGCAGGGCCGCGCACAGACGGAACATCACGCCGATGGCCAGCTCATTGGCCTGCCGGCAGGACATCGGAGACTCGGTGACCACCTCTTCACGGATGATCACCATCTTGCCCGCTTCCTCGACGAAGATCGCCAACGAGTCGTTCATGAGATGGCGGTAATGCACCAGCACCTGCAACGCATCACGCAGTGTCCGCTGATGCGTGAGCAGCAGGCTGACCACGCCAAAGTCCGAGAGTTGACGCGACTCGGCCATGCTCAGGCCGAAGGTCTGACAACCGCTGGCGGTCGCCGAAAGCTCAAGCAGACGCACCGCGGAATCGATTGGAATGCGTTGTTCGGGGGCCAGCAGGCGGGCCTTGCTCAGGCCGACCTGCGCCAGCACATCATGCGGATTGAACCCCAGGTAATGGGCTACATCCAGGTAGTTGGTCAAGACAGCGGCGCGAACGAGCTTGGTCATGAAGAGGTCATCCCTGGAGCGTCTCGATGGAGTTGAGCGGGGCGGACTATATCCAGCACATCATGAAATGAAAAGTTTTTGAAGCCATGTTTTGCGCGTCCACACGACCACCAATCAGGCGCTCCTGTCCTGTCATCAAAAGAAAAGTCGGTGTCGTCAAATGAAAAGCGTAGCGGGTGGGCGCTCTTTAATGTCGGTACTACAAAAAGATTCTGGCGAAACAGCCAGGCGAGCTACCGAGAAGGTGAGGTGTTCAAGTGAACAAACTGCAAACCGCCGCTACCGTTCTGATTGTACCGGGTCTGCGCGACCACGTTGCCGAGCATTGGCAAACGCTGCTTGAGGCCCGGTTGAACAACGTACGCAGCGTCCCGCCGCTTGAAACCGACAAGCTCGACTGCGCTGCCCGGGTCCGGGCGATCCAGCATGAACTGGAACAAATCGACGGCCCGGTGATTCTCGTCGCCCATAGCGCCGGCGTGCTGATGGTCGCCCACTGGGCCGCCCGCCACAGCGGCTCGATCAAGGGCGCTCTGCTGGCCGCGCCGCCGGACCTCAATGCCACCTGGCCGGCAAACTACCCGTCCCCTGAAACCCTCAAAGCCAACGGCTGGGCCCCTCTGCCTGCCGGTGCGCTGCCGTTTCGCAGCCTCGTGGCGGGCAGCACCAACGATCACCTGGCCAGTCTCGAGGCCGTCACCCGCATGGCCCGCGACTGGGGCAGCGAACTGGTCAACCTCGGCGAGGTCGGCCATCTCAATCCTGCTTCGGGCTTCGGCCACTGGCCGCAAGCCGAAGCCCTGATTCTGGAACTGGATCGCTAATCAGGCTCCTGGCCGGGCGCGATCCGTCCGGCAATTGCTCTAACGCGTGAAAAAAACGCAGGCCTCTCAGCAGGGCCTGTGCATGGAAAGCTGCGCTTAAAAAACAAGTACAACATGGCGGAGACAACGTAATGCATAACAATAAGAGTCACAGCCACACACTTCCTTCGCGACACAGTCTGTTGGCCCTGGCCATTCTGGCGGCGTCCATGCCGGTCGCTCACGCCGTCGAGGTGGATACCGGCAACCCTGACTGGTCGGTGCGTTTCGATAACACCGTGAAGTACAACTACGGCGTGCGCACCGAAGGTGCCGACAAGCGCATGTTGGCGACCCCCAACAATAACGACGGCGATTACAACTTTCGCAAGGCCGGGACCAACATCACCAACCGCGTCGATCTGTTGACCGAAATGGATGTGGTCTACCAGCAAGCCATGGGCTTTCGGGTCAGTGCCGCGAGCTGGTACGACAAGGCGTATGAAAACACCGGTTCCAATTCCAACCCGTTCGTCAACGGCAATGGCGGCACTTCCGGCCTGGTCGCCAATGACCCGCGCCTGGCGGGGGTTACCAACGACAACGTCGGCTTCGGCAGCCCGCACCTGAGCAACTATGCCCAGCGTTATTACAACGGACCTTCCGGGGAAATCCTCGACGCCTTCGTGTTCTACAGCACCGAAGTGGGCGATGAGTCGATGTTCAGCATCAAGGCCGGGCAACACAACGTGTTCTGGGGGGAAACCATCCTTAACCCGGTGCATTCGATCAGCTACGGCCAGTCCGGCCTGGACCTGGCCAAGCTGGCCGCATCGCCGGGGACCGAAGCCAAGGAACTGTTCGTTCCTCGTAATCAGATTTCGATGACCTTCACCCTCAATCCCGAATTGACGGTGGGCGCCCAGTATTTCCTCGATTGGGATGCGGCGCGCCTGCCCGAGGCCGGGACCTACTATGGCGGTTCCGACCTGGTGGGCTTCGGCGCGCAGTCGTTCCTGCTGGGCAATACCAACTCCGTGACGCCGGGCAGCCCGCTCGGTTGTGGCATCGCGCCTTGCAACGGCCTGACCAACGTGCGCCGCGGCGATGACCTGA
>Ga0302169_10000101_pt1 | contig 28174 bp, 28 predicted proteins | sample I_Fen_N1_3_FD_193493 | JGI IMG/M metagenome (GOLD analysis project Ga0302169, IMG submission 193493) | Peat permafrost microbial communities from Stordalen Mire near Abisko, Sweden - I_Fen_N1_3 | ecosystem: Environmental > Terrestrial > Soil > Wetlands > Permafrost | place: Sweden: Abisko...
CGCCGGCCATGGCATTGCCCTTAAGCTCGACTCAAGCGCTGCACAAATGCATATTAATTTGCAAAAACGCAGCACTCATCGAGCAGCGGCCTCCCCATTAGCCCTGTTTCGTGACTGTTGAGTCTGGCACGCGAAATGCCCCTGCCTTCTCCTCCCATTAGCCAAATCGAGCTGATCCACCGATGGATATCCTGAATTTGCTGGCCAGAAAAACCCAGCCTCTTGCCAGCACCGTCAGCGCCGACGGACAACTGCTCAATCTGTCTGCCAGCCTGAGTGATCAACTGGGTTATGCGCCCCAAGAACTGCTGTCTCAACCGATCGAACGGATCTTCAGTGTCGAGTCGGTGCGCACCGTGCGAGCGTTGTTTGCCAACCCGCCTGCCGACGAACAGATCCAAAGCCTGGAACTCACCTTGATTCGTCACAACGGCGGCCTGCTGCACGTGATCGCCAGTGGATTGCTGGAGTGGCGCTCGGTACAACCGGCGTGCCTGCACTTGCTGAAAATCCCCCTTGGCACGCTGGGCCATCGCCTGCGGGAAATGCACAACGCCAATGAAGTGATGAGCCAGATGCTGCAGAGCGCGAAGGTCGCTTACTGGTGCATCGAGTTCGCCGAGGCGGTAGACATCCACAATTCCCCGGATGAGATAGTCCGCCAGGTGTTCGAAAACGACTCCCACTGGCGCTTGTGCAACCGCGCCATGGCCGACGTCTACGAGATGCCGTCGGATGTCGACTTCAACCAGCAGCCGGTGCGCCTTTACTGGCCGCGCAGTCCGGCCAACGAAGAGTTCGTGCGGCGCTTGATCGAGGCCGATTTCAGCGTCGACTGCGCGCTCTCGGTAGATCGCCGCCACGATGGCTCACCGGCCTACGTCGAAAACGACGTGCGGGCGACCATCATCAACGGGCAACTGTTGCGGATGTGGGGCAGCATTCGCGACGTCAGCCAGGAACTGCGCATGCAGCACGATGCCGAGCAGCGCATCGATGCCTTGCGCCGGGTGTTCGATGCCGTGCCCGACGCGGTGCTGGTGATCGATGAACACCTGCAACCGCAATGGCGCAACGCGGCCTTCGAAGACACCTTCGGCATCAGCCATGGCGCCGGTATCGCGCGCTTGCTGCTGGACATGGCCTTGCCGGAACGCACTTGGCACAACCTGCCCCTGCCGGACCTGCGCGGGCGCGAGCGCCATTTCAATGTTCATTGCTCGCGTATCCTGGTACGCGAAGGCGTGGCGTGGCGGGTCGCGGTCTTTCGCCAAAGCCAGGGCATTCGCCACGTCGATGAGTTGCACCCATGAAAGACTCGAACCTGCCACCCTCGTTACAGATGGGCATGCGCTCTTCGGTCAATGCCAGCAGCGAAGTGTTGGGTGCCTTGCTGGAAACCCCCGCGCTGCACGCCTTGCTCGACAGCTTCAGCGAAGCCTTGATCGTCACCGACGGCGAAGGCCGAGTGCGCTTTCTCAACCTCGCTGCCGAGCGCGTCAACCGCCTGTCGAAGCAGCAAGCGATCGGCTTGCCCGAGCGTGATTTTTTCCAGCGTTCGGCCTTGAATTACGAGGATTTGCTGGCCGCCCTCAATCGCGGAGGCAACAGCGCCCTGACTCGCTCCCGGGAAGGTCGCGTGCTGCTAAGCAGCACCCATGCCATCCCCACCGGGGCCTACGAAAAACCGTTCCGGATGCTGACCCAGAAAGATTTCGACGGCAGCCAGGCGCAGCGCCGGGCATCGCTGGGCAGCCGGCCACTGGAGCCTCAAGGCCTGCGCGACCCACAGGACAACGCCCTGCACCTCTCACCGCAACTGTCGGGCATCGCCGACACTGGCGTGCGCGCCTTCCGTCGACGCGCGCGGCTGTTGCTCCTGGGTGAGCCCGGCGTCGGCAAGACGGCGATTGCCCGACACATTCACCGTGCCGCCGGCTGGGGCGATCGGCCGTTCATTCACGTCAACTGCGGGAGCATCCCCGAGAGCCTGTTCGAGTCGGAGATGTTCGGCTACGAACGTGGCGCGTTTACCGGAGCGCTGCAGGGCGGCAAACAAGGTTATATAGAGGCGGCATCCGGCGGCACGCTGTTTCTCGACGAGATCGGCGAAATTCCGCTGCACGTGCAGGCCAAGTTGTTGAAATTTCTCGAAGACAGCACCATTCAATCGGTCGGTTCGCCCCTGAGCAAAACCGTGCAGGTACAAGTGATCGCGGCCACCAACAAGGATCTGCGCCACTTGGTGAGCACTGGTGAATTTCGTGCCGATCTTTACTATCGCCTGGCCGTGCTGCCCGTGGAAATTCCGCCTTTGCGCCAGCATCGGGATGATCTGCCGTTTCTCATCGACATCCTGCTCAGCCGCATCAATGGTGATCGCGAGCCTTCCTTGAGCCTGTCGGCCGGTTGCCGCAAGCGCCTGATGGATTATGACTTTCCGGGAAATATTCGCGAGCTGGTGAACATTTTCGAACGCCTGGCGGTCCTCGCCGACGATGAGGCGCAGGAGCATCATTTGCCGGCTGAACTGCTGCAGCCGGCACATTTCCAGGCGCGTTTGAAGCCCGCAGCCTTGGATGACGGCCCCGAGCAAAGCCCCGAGCAGAACCTCAAGCTTCAGGTTCAGCAGTTCGAGCGCCAGGTCATCCTCCAGGCTGTGGAACTGTGCGGCAGCAAACGCAAGGCGGCGCAGCATCTGGGTATCGACATTGGCACGCTGATTCGCAAATTGCAGCGCGACTGACCTTAAAAGCTGTAAACACCGCCCTGTAGGAGCTGGCTTGCCAGCGAAGGCGATCTGACAGTCACTTCGATGTTGAATGTCCTGCCGTCATCGTTGGCAAGCCAGCTCCTGCAGAGGGTTTCCTTGCTGCATATACGTGCTGCAAAAACGCCTACAAATCTAGTTACTTTTGCCTGTACCCCGCCCCCAAACAAACATAAAATCCTTTAATTTCAATAACTTGAATATCTGGCACGCCCTGTGCTCCTGCTATCACAACCCACCGTCGTTGGGCTTTGCATCACAGCCGGCTTCCATCAGCCGAGCCGATAGATATGAGGAAAAACAACAATGCTGATCACCGGGATCAAAAGCCGACCGGTCTATGACCGGTTGCAACCGCTGCCGGGAGGTACGCGGCACATCATTGCAGGGCAAGGCAGCGGCGGGCGCGCCATGTTGCGCCTGCTCGACGAGATGGCCGGGCTGGACCGCCCCATTACCTTGCTGTACTCCCGGGAGTCCTTTTCCGGCCAGGACTTTCTCGTCCAATTGCAGCAGCATCCAGGCCATCAATTAAAGCTGTATGCCAGCAACCAGTGTTTGATCGACGACCTGAACGACCTGCTCTTCGATGCGCGAATGGGCACCCGGCTGTACCTCGCCGGCTCCGAAAGCTTCCTGGGCAGCGCCATGCAGGTGGCCACCCGCTTTGACCTCAATCGCGACGAAGTACTGCGCGAGCACTCCGGCACGCTGGTGCGCCGGGTCTGGTGCGTGCACTGCGACACCTACACCGAAAACGTCACCCAACGCGTCTTCGATTGCCCCGGTTGCGGCCTGACGCTGGTGGTGCGCGATCACTATTCCCGGCGTCTGGCAGCGTTCCAGGCCGTCAAGGCCGATGCCGAAGTACCGGGCGAACTGCCGCCTGCCGAGGAGCTCGACACATGAGCCAGAACACTGGGACTTTGAATCTGCGCGTGGCCCGAATCGAGTCGGTGACCCCGCAAATCAAGCGCTTCACCCTGGTCTCCCCGACCGGCGCGCACCTGCCGGCGTTCTCCGGTGGCAGCCACGTGGTGGTGCTGATCGCCAACGACCGCAACACCTTGCGCAACCCTTACTCACTGCTGAGTTCGCCCTACGACACCAGCAGCTACCAGATTGCCGTGCGCCGGGTAGACAGCGGTCGTGGCGGCTCGGTGGCCCTGCACGACAGTGTCAATGAAGGCGATCTGATCGAAGTCACACCGCCGGTCAACCTGTTCCCGCTGATCAAACAGGCGCGCCTGCATCTGTTCATCGCTGGCGGCGTCGGCATTACCCCGGTGATCTCCCAACTGGAAGAGTTGCGCCTGAGCAAGGTGCCGTTCGAACTGCACTACGCGGTTCGCGGCGAAGAACATGCGCAACTCGGCAAAGAGTTGCAGGCGACTTACGGCGAGCAGGTGCACCTGTACCGCAAGGGCATCGAGGCACGCATGGACATCGGCCAGATACTGGCCGGTCGCCCGCTCGGCAGTCACGTTTACGCGTGCGGTCCGGACAGCATGATCGACGCCACCCTGGCCTGTGCCCGCGACCTGGGCTGGACCGACAGCCATGTGCACTTCGAACGATTCCTCGAGCAAAGCAGCGGCGGCGAAGCCTTCAGTTTCACCCTTGGCCGCAGCGGCACGACCATCGAGGTCTCGCCCGACCAGACCATGCTCGAAGCCGTGGAAGCGGCCGGGTACAGCATGCCTTACCTGTGCCGCGGCGGTGCCTGTGGCCATTGCGAAACCGAGGTGCTGGAACTCGACGGCGAGTTGCTGCACAGCGATGACTGGCTGTCCGAGGAGGATAAAACCAGCTGCAAGAAAATCATGCCCTGCGTATCCCGCGCCAAGTGCAATCGCCTGGTCATCGACCTCTGATCGACGGAGAATAAACAATGAATATCAAATTCAATCCCGACGAAACCTACCGCGACGACTACACCTTCGCCAACAGCCCGCAAACCATCGCCCGCGCGCCCTTCCCGTTCCCCGATGATGACTACATGTACTCGATGAACCTCGAGCCCCATGTCTCGGTGGGTGACGGTGCATTCCGCGCGGCGTTCGATATCGACGAGCACTACATCAGCGAATGCCGTGACCGGGCGATCACCCTGGAGAAAGACCCAGGCATGCATTACGTCTCGGCGCCGCACATGATGGAGGCGCAATGGGACTTGCTGGAACTGATCATGGAGTCCTACGCCCGGGACTATCCGCAGTACTTCAGCCTGGAACGTGATGGTCGTCAGTGGCACTGGATCAACCGCCTGCTGGGCATCGACGATCACTTCACCTTCGGCGACCCGACCACCCTGCCCTACGAGCCGATGGAATACGTGACCCGCCAGGCCCAGGGCGACTGGGTATTGCAGGAGGAGCGCGACGGTACGCTGTACTGGGGTGCAGGCATTGCCACCCAACGCGCCGATTATTCGCTGCGATTCAACCTCGGCATGAGTTGGGAAGAGTTCCACGGCCCGGTGCCGCTGGTAAAGGAAATCGGCATGCTCGACCGGGCACTGAAGTTCCTGCTGCGCCTGCGCACCGGGCATCCAGTACGGCGCCTGAACTGGTCGCTGACGGTCAACCCGCGCCTTGAAGTCTCGGCCGAAAGCCTGCCGGAATGGGCGCCGGACCGAACCATCGTGACCGCGCAAAACGCCGGCAAACTAGTGTACTTGCGCATCGAGTTGCAGCCATTGCATCGGCTGCCGCGCAGCAACGCCATCGTTTTCCCGATCCGCACCTACCTGCTCAGCCTCGAAGACATCGCCACCAACCCGGCCTGGGCCCGGCGCATGCACCGGGTGCTGCGCGACCTGAATCAGCAACTGGTCGACTACAAGGGTTTCAGCCGCTACCGCGATGCGGCGGTCGAGTGGTTGTCGCAGTACGACGACGGGCGCGACAGCGAAGTGAAAAAGCAGGCTTGAATCGCAACCGCTCTTTGTAGGAGCCCGGCTTGCCGGCGAAGGCGTCCGTGGAAACGCCTTCGTCGGCAAGCCGACGCCTACAGGTCGGCTGTGCGGTGAACAGAACAACAAGCTCCACACGAGCGACAGCGGGCCCACCCGCCAGCCCTAATCACTGCCATTGATAATGAGGAAATAACATGAGTGGCTCATCTAACGCGCGTGCAAGCGTCAGCGCCGACCAGGATGCGGAACAGCTCCGCGCCCTCGGCTACAGTTCGGACTTCAATCGCAGCATGAGCCTGTGGGAAAACTTTTCCCTGGGCTTTACCTACCTGTCGCCCGTCGTCGGCGTCTATACCCTGTTCGGTTTGTGCCTGGCCGCTGGCGGCCCGCCGATGTTCTGGTCCTACCTGCTGATCGGCGCCGGGCAAATGCTGGTGTGCCTGATCTTCGGTGAAGTGGTGTCGCAATTCCCGATTTCCGGGGGGGTGTACCCCTGGGCCCGTCGCCTGGTGGGCAAACGTTGGGCGTGGATGGTCGGCTGGGTATATGCCTGGGCCTTGTGCGCGACCATCGCCGGGGTCGCGGTAGGTGCCGGGCCTTACCTGGCGATCATGCTCGGCTTCCAACCCGGTGCCGAAGCCAACATCGGCATCGCCCTGGGGATCATCCTGCTCTCCACATCGCTGAACCTGGTGGGCACCAAACTATTGGCACGGGTGGCGATGTTCGGCTTTCTGTGCGAGCTGGTCGGCGCGATCCTGGTCGGCGGCTACCTGCTGATCTTCGAGCGTCATCAACCGCTCAGTGTGTTGTTCGACACCTTCAACCTGCAGGTCAATGGTTCGTACCTGCCGGCGTTCCTCGCGGCGTCTTTGGCCGGCCTGTTCCAGTACTACGGTTTCGAGGCCTGCGGCGATGTCGCCGAAGAAACGCCGAACCCGGGCAAGCGCATTCCCAAAGCCATGCGCATGACCATCTACATCGGTGGTGCGGCGGCGATGTTTGCCTGCCTGGCGCTGATCCTCTCGGTGCCGGACATGGCCAAGGTCCTGGCCGGTGAAGACACCGACCCGGTCGCCACCATCCTGGCCAACGCCTTCGGTCCGGTCGGATCGCGCCTGGTCATGGCCGTGGTGATGGTGTCTTTCATTTCCTGTGTACTGAGCCTGCAAGCAGCGGCCAGCCGGTTGCTGTTCGCCTATGCCCGCGACGAAATGATCGTCGGCAGTTCGCTGTTCAAGCGCCTGTCGGCCAATCAAGTGCCATCGTTCGCCTTGCTGGTCAGCGGCCTGGTGCCGGCGGCAATTGTCTGCCTGGGGATGTTCATGGCCGATGCCGTGGCCACCATCGTCGGCTTCGCGGCAATTGGTATCTACGTGGCCTTCCAGTTGATCGTGGTTGCCGCGTTGATCGCGCGGGCCAAGGGCTGGCGCCCGAACGGTCAATTTACCCTCGGCGCCTGGGGCTTGTGGGTAAACCTGGCCGCGCTGATCTATGGCCTGTGCGCCATCGTCAACATGGTCTGGCCGCGCTCGCCGGATGCCGCGTGGTACATCAATTACTCGATGATCCTGACCACGCTGGTGGTGATAGGCGCCGGACTGGCCTACATGCTGCTGGGCAAACCGTATGACAAGGGCACGGCGCCGGCGGGTGATGCGTGGAAGTTCTCGAAACCCAAGGCCAACGCGACGGGACTGAGCGGCGCAACAGTGGAACAGCCTTGACACCACAGCGCCTCAACAACCTGTAACCAAACTGTAGGGGCTGGCTTGCCAGCGAAGCTTTCGGCGTCATTGAAGGCCCCTTCGCTGGCAAGCCAGCTCCTACAGACTTTGTGTTGTACGCAATGTTTAGGCGTATTCCTCAGCCAACCGCTACAACGACCTCTGGCTATTGCCGATGCCCTTGGCAATATCGATGCCCCAATCCATCGCCGCCTCCATGTCCAGCATGTGCGGCTTGGGATCATGGTTCTCGTCAATGACCGTGCCGTCCGGCCGGTAAACACCGATGAACATCCCCAGCGAGCCGTCCCTGAGGATTTCGGCCTTGACCTCGATGCTGCATCCATTCGACAGCGTTTCCTTGTGGACCAGATGGCGCTCAGTCATTGCGGCATTCCTCCCAGTGCTGGATTAGAACCCTATCCGCCATGCTAGCTCAGCCCCGGCAAATAGCGCTGATCCACAGGACCGGAGGCTCACCCTGACAGCGGCGTAATGCCACCTATACTACCAACCACCTCCCCTCAGGGGTCTGCACGCCCAACAATAATAAGCAGAGGTGGAACATGGTCTGGCAGCAAGTCTACGATCCGTTCAATAACCCGGTGCTTTCAACCCTCATGGCTGCCGTGCCGGTTGTGGTGATGCTGGCCTCCCTGGCGTTCTTTCACGTCAAGGCGCACCTGGCGGCGCTGCTCGCCCTCACCTCCGCCTTGCTGATCGCGATCTTCGCCTTCGGCATGCCCGCCAACATGGCCGGATCTGCAGCGTTGTACGGCGCTGCCAATGGTCTGCTGCCGATTGGCTGGATTGTGCTGAACATCATCTTCCTGCATCGGCTGACCACTGAAAACGGCTCGTTCAAAGTGCTGCAGGATTCCCTGGCGAGAATCACCGACGACCGTCGCCTGCAACTGTTGCTGATCGCCTTCTGCTTCGGTGCGTTCTTCGAGGGGGCCGCCGGCTTCGGGACGCCCGTGGCGGTGACCGGGGCGATTCTGATCGGCCTGGGCTTCTCACCACTGGCAGCCTCTGGCCTGGCGCTGATCGCCAACACCGCGCCGGTGGCCTTTGGCGCCCTGGGCACGCCGATCATCACTCTGGCCAAAGTCACCGGGCTGGATGAAATGGAGCTGTCGATGATGGTCGGTCGGCAACTGCCGTTCTTCTCGGTGATCGTGCCGTTCTGGCTGATCTGGGCCTTCGCCGGTTGGCGCAAGATGCTGGAGATCTGGCCGGCGATCCTGGTGGCAGGGGTTACCTTTGCGGTGCCGCAGTTCCTGGTGTCCAACTACCACGGGCCGATGCTGGTGGATGTGATCGCCGCACTGATCTCCATGGCCTGCCTGACCGCTTTTCTCAAGGTCTGGAAACCGGCCACGGTGCATACCTCCGCCGCCCTTTCCGGACGGGTCGACCACTCGAAAATCGACGCCGAGCATGACGCCAGGCCCGAGCCGAGCGCCGCCTTTGCCAGCGATGCCAAGCCTGCGGTGATGCGCGCATGGATGCCGTGGATCATCCTCACCATCTTCGTCTTTGCCTGGGGCACCCAAGGCTTCAAGAACATGTTCGACACGCGCCCGGCCATCGATCCGGCCACCCATTCGGCCCGGCTCGACCCACAGGGCAAACCGTTGTCTGAAGCCAATCCGCTGTTCGCGCCGATCCTGACCTTTACCACCATCCACCAGCAGATCGAGAAGGTGCCGCCGGTGGTGCCGGCGCCGAAAACCGAGGACGCGGTGTACAAGTTCACCTGGTTCACCGCCACGGGCAGCGGCATCCTGCTCGCGGCGATTCTCGGCGGATTGCTGATGGGTTACAGCATCCCGCAGCTGATTAGCCAGTACCTGCGCACCCTGTGGGTGGTACGTTATTCGCTGATCACCATCACGGCCATGCTCGCCCTGGGTTTTCTCACGCGCTATTCGGGACTGGACGCCACCATGGGCCTGGCGTTCGCGGCGACGGGGATTTTCTACCCGATGTTCGGCACCCTGCTCGGCTGGCTCGGCGTCGCCCTGACCGGCTCGGACACTGCGTCCAACGTGCTGTTCGGCGGCTTGCAACGGGTCACGTCCGAGCAATTGGGCCTCAGCCCGGTATTGATGGCCGCCGCCAACAGTTCCGGCGGGGTCATGGGCAAGATGGTCGATGCCCAGTCGATCGTGGTCGCCTCCACCGCCACCCGCTGGTACGGCCATGAAGGGGAAATCCTGCGATACGTGTTCTTCCACTCGATCATCCTGGCGATCCTGGTCGGCGGGCTGGTGACGTTGCAGGCCTATGTGGCGCCGTTCAGCCACATGGTGGTGGGCGGCCATTGATCGGTTTGCTCGTTGCCTGCCTCGAAATACCCGGGCAATCGCCCGGGCATTTCATCAACGGAGTATCGTAAAGCGATCATGAACATTCTCTACGATGAACGCGTCGACGGCGTGCTGCCTGACGTGGACAAGGCCGGATTGTTACAGGCTCTGCAGGCGCAGTGGCCGGACCTGGAAGTGCTGCATCAGCAGGAAGAGCTCAAACCGTACGAATGTGACGGGCTCTCGGCCTACCGCACGACACCGATGCTGGTGGTGTTGCCGCGTGACATTGCGCAGGTCCAGGGCGTGCTGCGCCTGTGTCATGAGCGTCAGGTGCCGGTGGTCGCCCGCGGTGCCGGCACCGGTTTGTCCGGTGGGGCGCTGCCGCTGGAAAAGGGTGTGCTGCTGGTGATGGCGCGCTTCAATCAGATTCTGCACATCGACCCCGCCGCTCGCACCGCGCGGGTCCAGCCCGGCGTGCGCAACCTGGCCATCTCCCAGGCCGCCGCGCCCTACGGTTTGTACTACGCGCCGGACCCTTCCTCGCAAATCGCCTGTTCCATCGGCGGCAACGTTGCCGAAAACGCGGGCGGCGTGCATTGCCTGAAATACGGCCTGACCGTGCACAACGTGCTGAAGGTCGACATCCTCACCGTTGAGGGCGAATACCTGAGCCTGGGGTCGAACGCGCTGGACTCCCCCGGCCTTGATCTGCTGGCCTTGTTCACCGGCTCCGAGGGCATGCTCGGGGTGATCACCGAAATCACGGTCAAGCTGCTGCCCAAGCCACAGTCCGCCAAAGTGCTGCTGGCGGCGTTCGATTGCGTTGAAAAGGCCGGCCGCGCCGTCGGCGACATCATTGCCGCCGGCATCATTCCCGGCGGCCTGGAAATGATGGACAACCTGGCCATCCGCGCCGCCGAGGACTTTATCCACGCCGGCTACCCGGTCGACGCCCAAGCCATTCTGCTGTGCGAACTCGACGGTGTTGAAGCCGACGTCCACGATGACTGTCTGCGCGTACGCCAAGTGCTGGAACAGGCCGGTGCCACCGAAGTACGGCAGGCCAGGGACGAGGCCGAGCGCGTGCGTTTCTGGGCCGGGCGCAAGAACGCCTTCCCGGCGGTCGGCCGCCTGTCGCCGGATTATTACTGCATGGACGGGACGATTCCACGCCGCGAGTTGCCCGGCGTGTTGCACGCCATTGCCACGCTTGCGGCAGAGTACGGCCTGCGGGTGGCCAACGTGTTCCATGCCGGTGATGGCAACATGCATCCGCTGATCCTGTTCGATGCCAATCAACCGGGGGAACTCGATCGCGCCGAGGCGCTGGGCGGCAAGATTCTGGAACTGTGCGTTAAGGTCGGCGGCAGCATCACCGGGGAGCACGGTGTCGGTCGCGAAAAAATCAATCAGATGTGTGCGCAGTTCAACAGTGATGAACTGACCCTGTTTCATGGGATCAAGGCGGCGTTCGACCCCAGCGGCCTGCTCAACCCAGGCAAGAATATCCCGACCCTGCACCGCTGTGCCGAGTTCGGAGCCATGCACGTGCATGGCGGGCAGTTGCCCTTCCCTGACCTGGAGCGCTTCTGATGCACGGTACAGGCGATTTCGATGACAGCAGCCTGCTGCTGGAGCAGGTCAATCAGGCACTGCAAAACGCCACGCCCCTGCGCATCCAGGGCTCCAACAGCAAAGCCTTTCTGGGACGCGTGACCGCGGGCGAAATACTCGACACCCGTTCGCACCGGGGCATCGTCAGCTACGACCCGACGGAGCTGGTGATCAGCGCTCGCTGTGGCACGCCATTGGCCGAGTTGGCACAAGTACTGGATGCCGCGCAGCAGATGCTGGCGTGCGAACCGCCCTCCTTTGGCGATGGCGCCACCGTGGGCGGCATGATTGCCTGTGGCTTGTCGGGGCCACGTCGGCCCTGGTCCGGTTCGGTGAGGGATTTCGTGCTCGGCACCCGGGTGATCACCGGCCACGGCAAGCATTTGCGCTTTGGTGGCGAAGTCATGAAAAACGTCGCCGGGTACGACCTGTCGCGCCTGATGGCCGGCAGCTACGGCATCTTGGGCGTGATCACCGAAGTCTCGCTCAAGGTCCTGCCCAAACCCCGGCAAGCCTTGAGTATCAGCCTGGAAATGGACAGCGACCGCGCCCTGTTGCGCTTGGGGGAATGGGGTCAGCAACCCTTGCCGATCAGTGCCGCGTGCCATGACGGCCAGTGCCTGCACCTGCGGCTCGAGGGCGGTGAAGGTTCGGTGGCCGCAGCCCATGATCGCCTGGGCGGTGAGTTGCTGGACGCCTCGTATTGGGCCGATCTCAATGAACAGCGCTTGAGTTTCTTCGATGAAGACCAGCCCCTGTGGCGCCTGTCGCTGCCGAACAATACGCCGAAACTGTCGTTGCCCGGGCGCCAACTGATCGATTGGGGTGGCGCCCAGCGCTGGCTCAAGTCCGACGCCGAAGCGGCGTTCATTCGCCAGGTCGTCGATGAGATCGGTGGCCATGTCACCTGCTACAGCCACGGGCTGAGCGACAGCCCGTTCCAGCCGCTGCCCGGGGCTCTGATGCGCTTGCATCAGAGCCTCAAGCAGCAACTTGATCCCCGGGGTATCTTCAACCCCGGTCGCTTGTACGCGGAGCTTTGAGCCATGCAGACCACGTTGAGCGACAGTGCCCGTCAACTGCCCCGTGCCGAAGAAGCCGACGGCATCCTGCGCACCTGCGTGCACTGCGGCTTCTGCAATGCCACCTGCCCGACCTATCAACTGCTCGGCGATGAACTGGATGGCCCACGGGGGCGTATCTACCTGATCAAACAGGTGCTGGAGGGCAACCAGGTCACGCAAAAGACCCAGCAACACCTGGACCGTTGCCTGTCGTGTCGTAACTGCGAAACCACCTGCCCGTCCGGCGTCGATTACCACAACCTGTTGGACATCGGCCGCGCGGTGGTCGACGCGGCGGTGCCGCGCCCGTTCGGCCAGCGCTTGCTGCGCGAAGGTTTGCGCACGCTGGTGCCGCATCCGGACCTGTTCAAGGGACTGGTCAGCAGCGGCCAGATGTTTCGGGCGCTGCTGCCCGGCACACTGCAAAGCAAGTTGCCGCGCAGCGTCCTGCCGAGCAAACCGCGCCCCACCACCCGCCATGCGCGGCAGGTCCTGATGCTCGAAGGCTGCGTACAACCGGGCCTCTCACCCAATACCAACGTGGCCGCCGCGCGGGTCCTGGATCGATTGGGCATCAGCGTCACGCCGAGTCGCCAGGCTGGTTGCTGCGGTGCCGTGGACTATCACCTGGACGCGCAGGCCGCTGGCCTGGATCGCGCTCGCCACAATATCGACGCCTGGTGGCCGAGCATCGAAAAAGGCGCCGAGGCCATCGTGCAAACCGCCAGTGGCTGCGGTGCCTTCATCAAGGATTATGGCCATCTGCTTTGCAGCGACCCGGCCTATGCCGAGAAGGCCAGAACCGTCAGCGCGCTGGCCAAGGACCTGATCGAAGTGTTGCGTGACGAACCCCTTGAAAAACTCGGGATACACAGTGCCCAGCGCCTGGCGTTCCATTGCCCGTGCACGTTGCAGCACGCGCAAAAGCTCGGTGGTGCGGTGGAAGCGCTGCTGATACGCCTGGGATTCAACCTGACGTTCGTGCCCGACGGCCATTTATGCTGCGGCTCGGCGGGTACTTACTCGCTGACCCAACCGGAACTGGCTCGGCAATTGCGCGACAACAAGATGAATGCATTGGAGAGCGGCTATCCCGAAGTGATTGTCACCGCCAACATCGGCTGCCAGTTGCACCTTGATGGCGCCGGTCGAACCCCTGTCCGGCACTGGATCGAACTGGTCGAAGCCGCACTACCCTAACCAAGCCCTGGAGAATCCCATGAAAAGCAAAGCCGTGCTGAGTCAGGCCGAAGTTGGCCAGATCCTTGCTGCCGCCCGGCGGGAGGCGCAGAACAACCAGTGGCAGGTGAGCATTGCGGTGGTCGATGACGGCGGCCATCCGCTGGCCCTTGAACGCCTCGACGGCGCATCGCCCATCAGCGCCTACATCGCCACCGAAAAGGCCCGTACTTCGGCCTTGGGCCGGCGCGAATCCAAGGGCTATGAAGACATGGTCAACGGCGGGCGACATGCCTTCCTGTCAGCACCCTTGCTGACGTCCCTGGAGGGCGGCGTGCCAATCATCGTCGACGGCCAGGTGATCGGCGCGGTCGGGGTGTCCGGGGTCAAGGCTGAACAGGATGCGCAAGTAGCCAAAGTCGCAGCGCAGTGTCTGAAGTAAACGCCTGGCATTCGCCTCCCCCGCAGGAGCCGGCAAGCCGGGCTCGCAGACACCCAATCTCTGTAGGAGCGAGCCTGCTCGCGAAAAACCTGAGCTCACTGCGGGGTGTCAGGCTCCCCGCGTTATCGTTGACGACCATCGTCGGAACGCCGCCCGGAGCAGGCTCGCTCCTACAGGGGGGCGGAAGAGCGTACTACGGGAAATCGCACCGACAGTCACCCCGAAAGCATGTTTCGGGGTGAGCGCGTTGCTGATACGGATTACTTCGGTTGCGCCACGGTGCGCAAATAGGGCTTCAGGGTTTTGAAGCCGTCCGGGTACTTCTTCTTCGCATCCTCGTCCGATACCGATGTCGGGATGATCACGTCTTCACCCGGACGCCAGTTCACCGGGGTGGCCACGGTGTGCTTGGCATTGAGTTGCAGCGAGTCCAGCAGCCGCAGCACTTCATCGAAATTGCGCCCGGCGCTCATCGGGTAGATCAGCATGGCCTTGACCTTCTTGTCCGGGCCGACAATGAACACCGAACGTACCGTGGCGTTGTCGACGGCCGTGCGCGAACCGCCACTGGCATTGGGGTGAATCATGTCATAGAGCTTGGCCACCACCAGGTTTTCGTCACCGATCAGCGGATAGTTGACGGCAGTGCCCTGGGTTTCCTCAATGTCACCGAGCCACTTGTTGTGGTCGCTGACCGGGTCGATGCTCAGCCCGAGGACCTTGGTGTTGCGCTTGTCGAATTCCGGCTTGAGCTTGGCCAGGTAGCCCAGTTCAGTGGTGCAGACAGGGGTGAAATCCTTCGGATGGGAAAACAGGATGGCCCAGCCGTTGCCAATCCATTGGTGGAAGTTGAGCGTGCCTTCGGTGGTTTCGGCGGTGAAATCCGGTGCTTCGTCGCCAATGCGGATGGACATTTTCGAACTCCTTGCAGTGCTGGATGGAGAAGCCGTCAGAGGGCCGACTGCGGTTCCAACGGCATGGGGAAGTTTGTTGACGCGAACAGTATAGGAGAGGTTCCAGGGCGTGCCGCCCGCTACTCCACCAAGGCAATCAACTGATGACGCTGCGCATCGGTGAGCATCGGACCAAAACCGGCCCCGGCGTTTTCCGCCATGTAGCGCGGGTTGCCGGTGCCGGGAATGACGCAGGTCACCGCCGTATGCGACAACAGGAACTTCAGCGCCAGTTGCGGCCAGCTCTTGACCCCGACCTGGGCGGCCCATCCAGGCAATGGTTTGTCCTTGAGTCGGTCGAGCAGGCCACCGCCACCGAACGGCCGATTGCAGATCACCGCCACGCCTCGTTCGCGACACAGCGGCAAAATACGTTTCTCGACGCCACGATCGTCCAGCGCATAGTTGATCTGCAGGAAGTCCAGTGGCTCGGCCTTGAGCACAGCCTCCACCTCGTCATACGCCGACGGGGTGTAATGGGTGATGCCGATATAACCAATGCGCCCTTGTTCCTTCCAGTGGCGCAAGGTCGGCAAGTGGATTTGCCAGTCCAGCAGGTTATGAATCTGCATCAGGTCGATGCGGTCAGTCTGCAACAACGCAAAGGACTGCTCCATCTGCGCAATGCCCTCTTCGCGACCACGGGTCCAGACCTTGGTCGCCAGGAACGCCGGCGAACGTGGTTCATGAATCGACAGCAACTCGCCAGTGGTCTGTTCGGCACGACCGTACATTGGCGAGCTGTCGATCAGCGTCCCGCCTTTCTCGAACAGCGCACGCAACACCGCGGGCAATTGCTTGTAGGCGGCATCGGCCGCAGCCACGTCAAAGCCGCGATAAGTGCCCAGCCCGACGATCGGCAGTGCTTCGGTGCTCGAAGGAATGGCGCGGGTCTGCATGGTCTTGCCTCCTGTTCCCGTCGACGGCGCGGATGGCGCGGCGGCCGGACCGAACGTGACGACCACCGAGGCTCCGGCAGCCAGCGTGAGTATTTTCCTACGGGTGAATCCCTCTGGATGGTGCATGAGCATGACCCCGGCAGACGGTCGGCTGCGCGGCAGGGCGCCGGGGTCAGCGTGCCCCGCCGCCGATTGACTACACTCTGGCAGCGATCCAGCCTAGCCGCGTGCACACCCCGAGCCACCAATGCCGTCCACTAACGTTAGCCGAATGTCACACAACCTGATGCTGCTTGTCGTCGTCCTGGCTGCGTTGTACCTGATGCTCTGCGTGGCTCTGTACGTGTTTCAACGAGCGCTGATCTATTTCCCACAACCCCGCGCCGTCGGGACCGCCGCGTCACTGCTCACCCTGCCAGTCGACGACGCGCAGCTACAGGTCTCGGTCCGGGCCCACGACGGCCCCAACGCGCTGATCTATTTTGGCGGCAATGCCGAGGACGTTTCACGCAGCCTGCCGGTGTTCAGCCAGGCCTTCCCCGACTACGCCCTGTATTTGCTGCACTACCGAGGCTACGGTGGCAGCACCGGTTCGCCCTCTGAAGAGGCCATCGCCGCCGATGCCCTGGTCTTGTTCGACAAGGTCCACGCCGACCACGCGCATGTGGCGGTGGTCGGGCGCAGCCTCGGTTCGGGAGTTGCCGTGCGCCTGGCCAGCCAACGCCCGGCAGCGCGCCTGGTGCTGATCACACCCTATAACAGCCTTGAGGGGCTCGCTGCCCGCCAGTTTCGCTGGTTTCCAGTGAAGTGGTTGTTGAAGGACAAATTCGAATCCTGGCGTTATGCCGAGCGCATCACGGTGCCAACGCGGCTGATAGCGGCCGAGCATGACGAAGTGGTTCCAGGCTCAAGCACCCAGGGGCTCTACCGTCATTTCGCCAAAGGCGTGGCTTCAATGCAGGTGATTGCGGGCACGGGGCACAACTCGATCAGTGACAGCCCTGAGTATCTCAAGGCGTTGGGGGATGGTTTATAACGGGTTAGCGACAGGAGATGTGCGACCGTTGATCCGAGACTTCATCGTCACCCAATAAAAACATATTTTTATGCCTATATTGATATTGTCGAACGATCCCACCACACGAGGGTGCCGTCATGAATATCAAAATCCTGGCTTTGATCCTGTTGGCTTTCTGCGCGCAACCGGCGTGGAGCCAGACGCCTGCTGCCTCGGCCGCCGCTGCCGCTGCCGATAGCCCTGCACTGACCACACGCCTGGCCCTGCGCGACCTGTGGGTCGAGCATATTTTCTGGATCAGGAACTACGCGCTCGCCAATCAGGCCGCCGACCACGTACAAGCAAAGGTCGCGGCTGACCAGGTCGTGGATAACGCGAGCAAAATCGCCAATAGCCTCGCGCCACTCTACGGCCAGCCGGCCGCCGACCAACTGCTCAAGTTGCTTGCCGGTCATTGGGGCGCAGTGAAACACTACAGCGACGCCACGGTTGGCAAAGACACCAAGGGCAAGCAGGCGGCCGTTGCCGAGTTGACCAGCAATGCCAAGGCCATCGCGGCGTTCCTGGCATCGGCCAACCCCAATCTGCCCGAGGCCACGCTGGTGAATATGCTGTCAGCCCATGGCGGGCACCACATCGCCCAGATCGATGAGTTCGCTGCTCATGATTACGCCGGCGAAGCACGGACCTGGCAAATGATGCGCAGCCATATCCTGGCCTTGGCCGACGCGTTGAGCGCCGCACTGGTCAAGCAATTCCCGGACAAATTCTGACGCCGCACGAGGACACACCATGCTGCAAGGACTGGGCCGAACACAGCAGGACCTGCTCAATGCGCTGCTGCACCATGCGCACGGCATGAGCATTGACGAGCTGGCGGAGCATCTGGCAGTCACTCGCACGGCGATACGCCAACACCTGGCGGCGCTGGAGCGTGACGGCCTGGTACTGCGCGGTGCAACCCGCCCGACGGGACGGCGCCCCGAGCAGCTGTATCGGCTCACCGACCATGCCAAGGAGCAATTCCCCCGCCAGTACCAGATGCTGGCCAGCGTGCTGATTGATGAAGTGGCCGACCTCATCGGCCCCGTGGCTCTGGCTGCGTTGATGCGCAGCCTGGGCCACAAGCTGGCCCGTGACCGTGAGCAGCACGTGGTTGATGAATCAACGATCGTGCAGCACATGAACCAGGCGGGTTATGAAGCCGAGGTGTTTTTTCGTTCATCCGGCGAACAGGAAATCGTCGCGCATAATTGCGTATTCCATCGCTTGGCAGCTCAACATCCTGTCGTTTGCGAGCTGGACCTGGCCTTGATCGGGGCGCTGGGCGGCGGCGAGGTCGAGCACAGCGAATGCATGGTCCGAGGCGGCCATGTCTGCCGCTTCAAGCTCCGACCGACCGTGACCGCGCAGAACGCCGGCCCCCAGGCTGTCTGATTCCCGTACAGGCAAAAAAGCATCATTCACGACGTCCGTCGGATGCACCTCCCCACCAGCAAAAATGCCCTCATGCCCCGTGAACCAAGTCTCGGGGTGCCAGTCTTAGAGCGGCGCCAATTCCTCCCCTAATCGTTGTCATCTCATCAGAGCTGTCCGCACCATGCGCCAAACCGCCCTTGCCTTGCGCTTTTCTTCGCTGTGCCTGTTTGCCTTGCTTCCCTTGATCGCCAGTCCCGCCCACGCCAGTGCGGAGCGGCAACTGGTGGAAGCGATCAACGATTATCGAGCCCACCCCCAGCGCTGTGAGCGACGCCCCGCTCAACGCCTGTCGCCACTGGCGCTGAATTCCAGCCTGGCCTTGCCCGTGGGTTACAGCGGTGGCATGCGCGACCGGTTGAAATCCAATGGCTATCAAGCGGTGGCCGTGCGCTCCATCCGCGTGGTCGGTGCGCAGGATGCCGAGGAGGCGTTCGACCTGCTGCAAAGCGAACATTGCTCGGCGCTGCTGGACAACCAGTACGCCGATATTGGCGTCAGTCACAGCCGCAGCGAATGGCAAGTAGTCCTTGCGCAGCCGGTGCAGGACCGTCAGATGAACGATACGCGATCGGTCAGCCAAGCCTTGCTCGCGCAGGTCAACGCCGCCCGTGCAAAACCACGCCTGTGCGGGCGCCAGCGCTTTGCCGCTGCTCGGCCGCTGTCGTGGAACGCCAGCCTTGGCGCGGCGGCCCAAGGTCACAGCAAGGCCATGGCCTACGGTAACTATTTCGCGCATAAGGACCCCGATGGCGACATGCCTGCCGATCGGGCATGGGCAGCCGGTTACCGTGGCCGGCAGATTGGCGAAAACATCGCCGCCGGCCAGGGTTCACCGGGCAAGGCCATGGCCGGCTGGCTGGCCAGCCCCGGGCATTGCGCGAACCTGATGAACCCGATGTTCACCCAGGTCGGCGCGGCTTATGCGACGGACGCGCGCAGTGACGAGGGGGTTTACTGGACGATGTTGTTCGGGGCGCCGTAAAGGAGTGTAGGAGCCGGCTTGCCGGCGAAGGTGCCCTCAAGGCTGCCAACTCTTTGTTCGCTGTTATCGAACATCTCTTCGAAACGCGGCTTGTTGGCCGCGTAGTAGTCAGCAACTGCCATACCGATCCGCCCTTCGTAGAGCACGCCGAGGTCTTCGAGCCTGTCCCGGTACTTGTCGTATAACGAACTTGGGCTCGATGATCTTTTCGCCGGATCATCAAGCCCGAATCACAGGAATCAAATTTCAGGCGGGCCGTCGTACCGCCCTCACCTTGCCGCTGGCGCCACCGCCACAGAAAAACCGCTCGCCACCATCGGACTCAAGCCCCGACACGCCGATACCGGCCGGCATCTTCAGGCTTTCGAGTACTTCGCCGGAGTGCGGATCGATGCGGCGCAATTCGCTTTCTTCACCTTCCCAGGTGCCATGCCACAGGTCGCCTTCAACCCAGGTCACGCCGGTGACAAATCGGTTGGACTCGATCGTGCGCAGAATCGTCCCGGTCTCGGGGTCGATCTGATGAATCTTGCGCTGCTGATACTGGCCCACCCACAGTGTGCCTTCGGCCCAGGTCAGCCCTGAGTCGTTGCCGCCACCGGGGGCCGGGATGGAGCTGAGTATCTGGCCGGTATGAGGGTCGATTTTGTGGATGCGATCCTCGGCAATCTGGAACAGGTGCTCACCATCGAAGGCGGTGCCAGCATGGGCGGCAACGTCGATCGAGCGCAGGGTCTTGCCCGTGTCGGGGTCGAGGGCGTTGATTTTTTCTCCGCTGGCAAACCATACCTGCTGACCGTCCCAGGTCAGGCCATGCACCTTGTCGACATCGGCAAAAGGACCATATTCACGGAGGATTTCGGCGGCTGACTGCTTCATGGGGGTATTCCTCGCTAGGGGTTGTGGCGTTCATCCTAGCCACCGGAAAGCGGACCGGGGAGTAACAAGGTCGTCGCGAATCCGGGCACCGGCGGGGTTATCCAGCGCCGTGCCCGACCGTGACCAAACGACTGCACCTTGCCTGCCGTTGCCAGTGTGTCGAGTGCCCGTTGCACGCTACGCTGGCTGTTGCCCAGCGCCAATGCCAGGGCCGAACTCGACCAGGACTCACCGTCGCAGAGCAAGGCAAACACCGCGGCATGCCGGGCTTCGACCGGCGGCATGAGCAGCGCCACGTCGGTTGAAACCTGGGCGACCAGGGCAAATCCGCGTTTGCTGGCGGTCACGCTGGCCAAGGGTTTCAGCGCCGCGCGCAGGCGCCCGATTTCCACGCGCAGGCGCGCACGATGGGATTCATCGCTGAGTTTCAAGCGAAAGGCCTTGGCAATCAGTGTTTCCCGCGACACGTCAGCCGGCCAGGCTTGGGCGAGGGTTCGCACCAGGGTGAAGAGGATCGGGCGCGAGGCCAGGGAAACCGACATGCCCGCACCCCGCACGGAGTAGCGGCAGCCGTCGACCACCAGCGATGTCGAGGTGAGCAGCGCTTGCACTTCGTCGAGCAACAATGGCCGCGCCTCGCCATGGCAGATCAGGCGCGCGGCAGGGCTGTTGAGCATCAGTGCCGCGCTGTCGACTTCAGCGCACAGCGCGGCAATGCCGGACTGGCGCGCGGCAAGTTCGGCCCTGCTCAGTGCAGCCCGAGCAACCGGGGATTGCAGACATCGCATCGCAATCCCGGCCAGCAGCAGTTCATGGGTGGCCCGCAATGCAGGCGGCAGGATCGCCGGATCGAGATCGGCGAGCAGCGCCTGCGCCTCATCGAGCCGCCCGATCAGCAGCAAGCGGCGGATTTGCAGGTAGCGCGCATGGGCCGCGTTGACCCCATCGCCGTGGTCCGCCAGCGTGATCCGCGCAGCATCGAGCGCCTGCACCGGCCAGCCAAGGTCCCGCGAGGCCAGCGCGATCTCGGCTTCAGCGACAATGCAGCGCGCCCTCGCCACGGGCTCCTTCGGCCCAAAGGCCCGCGCCGCCCTGCGCACCAGTACCTTGGCCCGCACCAGATCGCCCAGTTGCGCCATGGCGATACCGCGCAGCGCCAGCGCCGGTGCATCCTCGCGCAACGCCACCCGGTTCAGCGCACCGAGCGGGTCACCCGCCGCCAGCGCACGCGCTGCAGCGTTGATCAACGAATCCATCGCAATCCTGCCACGCGTGTCACCCCTGCGTTCACAAGCCCCGGGATGAGTCTATCGCACGATCGCTCACCACAGCGTATCGGGCAGGCACACAGCCCCCCTGATCAGGCACCGGGAAATCCTTGAGCAGGTGTCGGTTGGTCTTGCCGGGGGCTGTTTAAAAGGCAGGCCTTTGGCACTTGTGCCGACGATGACGCCGGCCAGGACAAGACCGACTCGCCCTGTCTATGCTCAATCAAAGCGCCGTGTTGCCAGGAGAATCGACATGAACCAATACCAGCCCATGAGTTGCGACCTCTATGACTATCTGGAAATCGCCTGCATGCGCGGCTATCGACTGGACATCGAGTTGCAGGACGGCGCACGCCTGGTGGCCAGGGCGCTGACCACGCGCACCTCGAGCCAGAAGGAAGAGTTCATCCTCCTCGAGACGGATGTTGGTCAACAGGAGATTCGCCTGGACCACCTGCTGGCCATCACCCCCCTGGATGCCAACGCACAGTTTGGCCGGGTGGTATTTTGCGATGCCATCTGCACGTTCTAGGGTCCAATTGCCACAGGCGACAGGCGGTGCCGGCGGCGGTGGCTTCGGGCAGCCACAAAGGCTTGTGCTAGGCTCCTTCGTCTAACGTGCATCGATGCGTTTGTACAAACCTCTGGCGCTGGATGAAGGAGTTCGACATGAAAACCACTGCTTCCTGGCTAATGATGATGCTTGCAAGTCTGGTGCTTTGCGGCTGCGCTGCTGTCGGTGCCGGGAACGGTGGGGCCGGCGAGATGGAGATCCGCTCGGGGAAAATCGAGCAGATCACCTTGACCCAGATGCAGACCAATCACGACAGCGGCGTCGGCGCCATCCTGGGTGGCCTTGCCGGGGTCGGCATCGGCAGCCTGATCGGCTCCGGCACCGGGCGCGACGTCGCCATGGTCGCCGGGGCACTCGCGGGGGCGGCGGGCGGCAACTACGCCGAGAAGAAAAGGTACGACCAGCCCAAGGAAGCCCAGCAGATCATCGTGCGGACCAGAAGCGGCGTACTGGTGTCGGTGACTCAGCCGATCAACCCTGTCCTGACGAACGGCGCCAAGGTCTATATCGAAGGCACCGGCAACGATGCCCGGGTGGTCCCGCAAAGCTAGGCGTAGCCAAAAAGGGGCGGGTTATGCCGCCCGCCCCTTGCATCAACCCGCCATCGAGCGTGACCTCAGCGGCTCGCGGCCACCGTGGATCGTCTACTTGTCCGACTTGATGCTGGTCCAGACCCGGGTACGCACCCGCTCAAGCTTTTGCGGCAACGGCTGTACAACGTAGAGAGTCTTCAAGGCTTGCGGGGTCGGCGTCAGGTCGGGATTGGCGGTGATGTCCTTGTTGATCAGGGCCATCGAGTCTTTGTTGGCGTTTGGATAACCGAGGAAGTCACTGATGGGCGCGATGACTTTCGGCTCGAGCAAGGTGTTGAGAAACTCGTGGGCTTCCTCCACGTTCTTCGCGCTTTTAGGAATGGCGAAGGTATCGAACCAGATCGGCGCGCCCTCCTTCGGCAACCGCCAATCGACGACCACGCCGTTGCCCGCCTCTTTGGCACGATTGCCGAACTGGTAGAAGCTTCCGGAATAACCGATGGCCACGCAAATGTCGCCGTTGGCGATGTCGGTCATGTACTTGGCGGAGTTGAAGTAGGTGACGTAAGGCCGGATCTTCAACATTAGAGCCTTGGCTTTTTCGTAGTCGTCCGGGTTCTGGCTGTTCGGGTCCAGACCCAGGTAATGCAGGGCCAGGGGCAGGATTTCCGACGGCGAGTCGAGCATGGCCACGCCGCAGGATTTGAGCTTTTCCATGTTCTCGGGCTTGAACACCAGATCCCAACTGTCCACCGGCGCGTTGTCGCCCAACGCGGCCTTGACCTTGGCCGGGTTGAAGCCGATCAACACGGTGCCATACATGTAGGGCACGCCGTACTGGTTGCCGGGGTCGTTCTTGTCCAGCAACTTGAGCAGTGCCGGGTCCTGATGCTTCCAGTTGGGCAGCCTGGACTTGTCCAGCTTCTGGAACACCCCGGCCTTGATCTGGGTTTCGATGAACTGGTTCGACGGTACCACCAGGTCGTACCCGGAGTTGCCCGTCAGTAGCTTGGCTTCCAGGGACTCGTTGGTGTCGAAGGTGTCCCAGGTCACTTTGATGCCGCTTTGCGCGGCGAAGTCCTTGGGCACGGACGGCAGGATGTAGTCCGCCCAGTTGTACACCCTCAATTCGCGCTGTTCGGCGTGCACGGCGCTGGCCAGCAAGGTCAACCCACAAACCGTGGCGCCCAAAATGCGTTTCATAGTGTCCATGGATCAGTTCCCCAATGTCAGCTCTGGTTTTTATGTTTGAGACGGCAGCGGCCCGCAAATAGCCAAGGGCAAGGAAGATCAAAGAGTATGGTTATGGGTTCGATGGGCGCCGGTTCAGCAACCTGGTTCCGATTCTTGCCGACAGGCTGGACGCTTCATAGCGTGGGGTTGGCCAAAAGGGGATCGTAATGGCCATTATCGGTGGCCGCAGAGGGAGCGAAAGATGGGCAGCAGAGGGTTATATTGCGAACAAAAAAAACGCCAGACCGATTCGGGCTGGCGTTTTTTTTAATGATCATCCTCAGCTCGCGCCTTGGCTGCCGACTGAGTTGCACCTGGATGAGCATCAGGAATATGGCAGGGGCGGCTGGATTCGAACCAACGCATGGCAGGATCAAAACCTGCTGCCTTACCGCTTGGCGACGCCCCTGTATCTACGACTCAAAGCCCCGTGAGGCCCTGTGCAAGAGTGGGAGGAAATTTATCAACTTTCGCGGCACCTGTGAAGCCCAAATAGAAAATATTTGTTTGAAAACAGCCAGTTATTATTAAACATGGATAAAAACAACGCCCTCGACGGCGTTTTTCGCCATTGCGGACAGAATGCACGGGTGCGCAAGTTGCGCTCGCCCGCAGGCAGGCGCAGATTGATACGGCAGTGCCGAATGCCCCCTTGGCTCATCATCAAGGCGTCGACCACCCCTACAGATGACTGAACCTGGGCGCACTGACCTCTTGCTGTTCATTTATCAACAGGAGCCGATCATGATCCTCAAGCGCGTAGGCTCGCAGCCATCGATAAAAGCCCCTGAAGCCTGCTTCACCGGTAACGTGCGCATGGACCCGCTCAACACCCCTCCCGCACCCGCTCGGGTTTCCGTCGTCAGCGTCACCTTTGAGCCCGGTGCACGCAGCGCCTGGCATACCCATCCGCTGGGGCAGACGCTGATTGTCACCGCAGGCTGCGGCTGGACCCAGTGTGAAGGCGAAGCGATCGTGGAAATCCGTGCCGGTGATGTCATCTGGTGTCCGCCTGACCACAAACACTGGCACGGTGCCAGTGCCACCACCTCAATGACCCACATAGGCATCCAGGAAGCGTTGGACGGTGTGAGTGTGGTCTGGATGGAAAAAGTCACGGACGAGCAATACAACGTCGGTCCGCCCACGCAGTGATGTATCACAGTGTATCCGGGTGACATCGCGATACATCGGCTTTCATCTGGCCTGCGAACCGGACACAGGCCAGATACATCGCCGCGCTCAAATGCAGGCGAGGCTTGAAGGGGATCATCCAGAACTCCTGGCCCACGGCTTGCAACGGAGACATCCAGATGACGATGGCACTGCACAACCACGAAACCGGGAAACCCCGTCGTCACCTGGTCGGCGCGTCGATCCTCGCCCTCAGCCTGTTCAGCACGCTCGGTACCGCTCAAGCGCAATCGATCGCCGCCGCTCAGCCAGCCACGACAGATGCCAGTGCCTCTTACGCGGCGCCCTCGCCTTTCGGCCCGCTCAAGCATGTCAACGCCGGGCTGCTGAACGTCGCCTATGCCGAAACCGGCCCGGCCAACGGACCCGTGGTGATTCTCCTGCACGGCTGGCCGTACGACATCCACAGCTACGACGAGGTCGCCCCTTTGCTGGCCGCCAGGGGCTACCGTGTACTTATGCCCTATGCGCGGGGTTATGGCGATACGCATTTCCTGTCTGAAAAAACCCTGCGCAATGGTCAACCGGCCGCGCTGGCCAGCGACGTCATCGACTTCATGGACGCGTTGAAGATCAAGCAAGCCGTGCTCGGTGGCTATGATTGGGGCGCGCGCTCGGCCGACATCGTCTCGGCACTGTGGCCGGAACGGGTCAAGGCGTTGGTTTCGGTCAGTGGCTATCTGATCGGCAACCAGGCGGCCGGCAAGAACCCGCTGCCGCCCAAGGCTGAATTGCAGTGGTGGTACCAGTTTTATTTCGCCACTGACCGCGGTCGTGCCGGCTACGAGAAAAACACCCACGACTTCGCCAGGCTGATCTGGCAAACGGCTTCGCCGAAATGGGCGTTCGATGACGCCACGTTCGACCGCAGCGCCAAGGCGCTGGAGAACCCCGACCATGTCGACATCACCGTGTTCAACTACCGCTGGCGCCTGGGGCTGCTGCAAGGTGAATCCCGCTACGAAGCCCTGGAGCAGAAACTGGCCACGGCACCGTCCATCGGTGTGCCGACCATTACCCTGGAAGGCGATGCCAACGGCGCACCGCACCCTGCCCCCGAGGATTACGCCAAGCGCTTCAGCGGCAAGTACGAGTTCCGCCTGATCAGCGGCGGCATCGGCCACAACCTGCCGCAGGAAGATCCGCAGGCGTTCGCCAAGGCAGTGATCGATGCCGATCATCTTTGAGGGCGAGCCGCAATGGGTGCGTTTGTGCCGATAAGCACAGGCACCCCAGTACGTCAGGCAATGCCGAAAACGCAAATAACGCATGACCTGTAGAGCCAGCTTGCTGGCGATGGACTCAGATACGCCGCGTTTATCCAGGTAAAACGCGTCATCGTTAACGATCATCGCTGGCAAGCCAGCTCCCACAGCCTCTGAGGGAGTTGTGCGATTTTGTGATTAACCCAAAACCCTGTGGGAGCGGGCTTGCCCGCGATAGCGATCTGGCAGGCACTGCGAGGGTGTCTGTCAGGCATTCATCGCTGGCAAGCCAGCGCCTACAGGGGATCGAGCGCGAATCAGTGTTTCGACATCAAGCCATGCAGCACACCCAACCTCAGCCCCGGCTCGGACGGAGTCATGTGTGAGACACCAAACACCTTGAACGCCGCCAGCATGAGCACCAGGCCGCCGGGCAGTATGCTCAAGCGATGAGCCTGCAAACCCGCCAGTTTGAGCTGTTTGACATGCCCCACTTCCAGCAGGCGCAACGACAGGCGCAAGAGGCCGCCGTAGGTGACGCCGCTTTGACCATAGTCGTTCAACCCGTTGGCCTTGAGCACTTTGGCCAGCATCCGTGCCGTGCCTGAAGAACCGATGACCTGCTGCCAGCCCTGGGCACGGTAACGGCGCGCAACCCTTTCGAACTGCAGCGTGGCGACACGCTCGGCTTCCAGCAGCGCCTGCGCGCTGATCGCGCCTCCCGGAAAGTAACGCGCACCCACGGTGCCGCTGCCAATGGCAATGCTCTCGGTGAGCAGCGGCTGCGCTCCCTTGCCCAGGATCAGCTCGGTCGAACCGCCGCCAATATCCACCACCAGTCGCATACGCTCGGTATCCGGAAGGGTATGGGTAACGCCGGCGTACACCAGTTGGGCTTCTTCATGCCCGCAAATGACATCGATGCGAAAACCCAGGTGCCGCTCCGCGCTGGCCAGAAACAAGGCTGCGTTGTCGGCCTGGCGAACCGCGCTGGTCGCTACCGCCCGCACTCGCCCCGCCTCGAAGCCACGCAGTTTTTTGCCGAAACGCGCGAGCGCCCGCCATCCTCGGTCCAGCGCCAGTTCGTCCAGCGCGCCGCCCTGAAAGCCCTCGGCCAAACGGACTGGCTCACGCAGGGTTTTCACTTCATGGATCATCAGCTGCTGATTGCGCCTGACCGACTGGCCGATCATCAGGCGAAACGCATTGGAGCCCAAATCAATAGCCGCAAAGAGTGAGGCGTCGCCTTTCATGGTGGGGATCCCTGGCAAATTCGACAGCCCGTGGGCCGCTCAACGCGGTTTGCGAGGATGTTGCCACGGGCTCGGTGACAGCCAGATGACACCGGGATTATTTTCTGCTGAATCTCATCGTCACCAGGCCGTCACATCCCCGGGGCTTGCGATCAGCCACGCAGGGCATTACGCGACCGGCGCCAACGCAGAAACCGGGCAGGCATTCGTTTCGGGAACGAGGCGAATATCCACCCGACGATTCTCGATGCGTCCGGCTTCGCTGTCATTGTTCGCAACCGGCTTGTTTGCACCAAAACCCTGTACCGCAAAACAGCCGGGGGGGATATCACCCATGCGCTGCATCCAGTCACGCACCGCGGAGGCACGGGCGTGGGACAATTGAAGGTTTCGCTCAGCGTCACCCGAGTTGTCGGTGTGCGCGCTGATGACGATCAGCCACCCTGGCCGGGCCTTGATATCGATCAATGCATTGATCAGCACCTTGGTCGAATCAGGCCTGAGCTCGGCACTGCCTGGACCAAACAGTAACAGGCTGTCCAGACGCACAGGCGCGGGTACTGGCTGCGCATGCTGGAAAACGCCGGCAAAACCCTGCATACCCTCGATATTCGCCCCCGAGGCACCCCACCAGGCACCACCGGCCAGCATGATCATCGCCGCCGCTGCGCACGCC